>MDTG01442996.1_pt1 | contig 80393 bp, 75 predicted proteins | sample 811421 | NCBI WGS metagenome assembly MDTG01 (sample SAMN05326645, study PRJNA326480) | marine metagenome | isolation source: seawater | place: Pacific Ocean: South East | collected 2011
CCGGGTCACCTCGAACGAGCCGTGCGCGCGCAGACGCTCCGCGAGCGCCGCAAGATCGATCCCCCCCTCGCCGGTCGGCAGCACCTGCACCGCGTCGCGACCGCAGATCGTCGCGGGCTGGTCCGCGGGCGCGTCGAGATAGTCCAGCGACCCGCGCACGCAGCACGCGCACGCCGGGTCGCGCATCGGCGCGAGCTCGATCGTGCGCCGGGTGTTGGCCCACGCGTCGAACTCGAGCAGGGTCGGCCGCACGCGGTCGTGCGCTCCGGTCAGCACCTTGATCGCCTCGCCCGCCTGCACCCCCGCGACGATCGAGATCACCGGGCCCAGCACCCCCGCGGTGTCGCAGGTGGGCTGCGAGCCCGGGGGCGGGGGGGCGTCGAACACGCAGCGGAGACACGGGCCGCCCTCGCGGGCGCCGAACGGCGGGCGGAACGCGGCGACCATCCCGCGCGTGCCGACGGCGCCCGCGTAGAGATAGGGCACGCCGGATTCGACCGCGAGGTCGTTGACCAGGAACCGGGTCTCGAAGTTGTCGGTCCCGTCGAGGATGACATCGGGCGCGCCCCCCGTTGCGCGCGTCGCGATCGACCGGGCGTTGGTCGGATTGAAGTCCGCGATGACGGGCTCGGTGCGCACACCTCTGTTCACGCGTGCGAGCCTTTCGGCGGCGGCGATCGCCTTGGGTTCGCCCACCTGGCTCTCGTCGAAGAGCACCTGCCGCTGGAGGTTGGTGGTCTCGACGAGGTCGCGGTCCACGAGCGTGAGCGTGCCCACGCCGGCGCGCGCGAGCAGGTCCGCCGCGGCACACCCCAGCGCCCCGCATCCCACGATGAGCGCGTGCGATTCCGTGAGGCGTTGCTGCCCCGCGTCGCCGATGCCCGGGAGCAGGCGCTGGCGGTGGTAGCGGTCGTGGGGCATCGGTCGGGGGTCCTGCGCGTCGGGGTCAGCCGAACATCTGCCCGGATTCCATGTCCTGGAGTTTCCAGCCGTTCGCGCGGCAGACGCGGTAGAGGATCGGGAACGCAAAGTCCTCGTTCTGGCAATAGACCAGCGCCTGGCGCACGAGCCCGTCCATCGGGACGATCTCGATCACGAGCCCGGGGCCGTAGAAGGTGACCGACCCGCCCTTGGGGGTCCCCCCGTCGGTGGCGGTGTTGAACGGCGCGAGGGCGGCCTCGAAATCCGCCTGCTTCCCGAGCGGGACGGTCTGGCTGGTCCGGTCATCGGGGTCTTCGAGTTTGATCAGCGCGAGCTGCCGGCGTTTGGCCACGATTCGGGGCTCCGCGAGAGAACCAGAGAAAAGCGATCAGTCCTCGCGCGCGTCCGCGAGGCGTTCGACGGTATCGACGAGATGACTCAGCGGCACGGGCTTCTGGAGGTACTCGTCGACCCCCAGGCTCTCGGCGTAGGTCTTGTGGCGCTGCCCCTCGTTCGCGGTGCACATCACCACCGCGGGGCTATCGGCGTGACCCTTGATCTTCTCGAGCGCGAGGAACCCGGACCGCCCCGGGAGCATCATGTCCAGCACCACCACATCCGGCTTGTGCTCCTCGCAGCGGGTGATGGCGGTGTTCCCGTCCGCCGCGGTGAAGGTCTCGGCGCCCTCAGCGGAGAGGGCCGCCTCGAACGACTCGAGAATGTCGCGGTCGTCATCGACGATCAGCACGCGGACCCCGTCGAGCCGACCCTCGTAATCCTTGCTTGACATGCGGACGCTCCCCTGTGTTCCCGCGCCGTCCCGGGGCGGCGGATGTGGTCGAAACGAAAGCCGGTCGCCCCACGGCCGAGCGGTAGTCTATCCGCCCCGGGGGGTTCGGTTGCAGGCGTTCAGGGCATCCGGTCGAGCCCGCGCTCGGTGAGGAAGGCCCGGTCCTGATCGGACTGCTCGATGAGCCGCGCGATCGCGTCGTCGTCCATCCAGTGCAGTTCCGCGAGCTTGCGCCGGAGCGTGTCCGGGAAGGGCTTGTCGAGGCGCTCGTGCCTGGGCCTGCTCTTCCAGATCCGGTGCATCCACAGGTACTGCGACGGTGCCGCGAGAACGAGGTTCTCGATCGACCGCCTGTACCGCGCGGTGAGGTAGTAGAGCGGATCGGGCTGCGCGAGATAATCCTCGGGCCCGAAGACATCATCGACCATGACGCGGAAGCGGAGGTCGTTGCCGCCCACGCGCCGTCCCTGGGTGTGGTCGTGCCCCGCGTCGTCCCAGCCCACGCGGTGGGCGCCGCCGCTGACGATGACGGCGTTGTGCTTGAGGGCCATGAGCCCGATCGATTTGTAGGTGCTGGTGAGGCGGCCGAAGAAGGGGACGAAGACACCCCGGTCGCCCGCGTTCTGGTCGGCGACAAACGCGACCGCCTGGTTCTGCTCGAGCAGACGCGGGACGGCGTGCACGGCGCCGAACTTGTCGACGAGCCGCAGTCCGCGGCGCTCGCGGGTGCGGCGGACCCAGCGATCGAGGGGCTTGAGATCGAGCGGGCGGTAGATCGCGTGGACGCGGACGCCCAGCAGCGCGAGCGTGTAGCCCATGACTTCCCAGTTGCCGGTGTGCCCGGTGATGAGGATCACGGGGCGGTCCCCCGTCAGCGCGTCGAGGGCGCGCCCGACATCGCCCACATCCACATGCCTCGTCCACGAGTCCTCGGTGAGCACGCGGGGCAGGAAGGCAACCTCGACCGCGAGCATCGCGAGGTGCTCGTAGCTTTCCAGCGCGAGTTCCCGGCGCGCGGCGTCGGTCGACCCGGGCAGCGCGAAACGCAGGCTCTCCGCGGCGCGGTCGATCCGCTTGCGGTTGAAGGGGAGTCCCCCGAAGGTGCGCCCGAGTCTGCGCGCGAGCTCGAGCGCGTTCGCGGGGCCCGCGATCTGGGGCGCCATCATCGCGCCGCGGAGCGCGAGATAGGCGGCGTACCCGCCTGGGCCTGTTCGCTTCTGGGCGGCGCGGGCGGATCCCATGGGTCGCACTCAGGTGTCCGGGCGCACGCGGCGCCCGTCGCGCGGCGAGGCCACGCTCAGCGGGGAAGCTCGCCGATCAGCGTGCGGAGTCGGTTCTCGTTGAGCACGGGGATCGACGAGGCGGAGGCGGCCTCGAAGAGCTGCTGGTAGCGGTCGACGCGGTTCTTGAGGCGGAGATACTCGTCGTAGACGACCCGCGGCGCGTTGGGCGCGGGCTGGAGCGGATCCTCGGGGCGGCGCCCCAGCACGAGGAAGTCGAGATCGCCCGAGATGTCGTCGATGACCTCGCCCCCCCAGCGCTCGATGATCGCGACGAGCTGGTCGCGCTCGAAGGGGGTCGCGACGCCGTCCCGGTCGACATCGAAGTTCCCGAAGACGACGAAGTTGTAGACCTTGTCGGGGTCGTAGACGGGGTTGGCGATCACATCGCCCACGACGACGGGGTTGCCCCGGCTCGAGCGGATGATCCGGCAACGGGCGCTGGATTCCTCCATGCTGATGACCTCGATGACCGCCTTGCCCGGGAGGTAATCGCCCGTCTCGGTGGGGCGGATCGCCGACGCGGTGTCGAAGACACTGAAGGTCATCCCGATCACCAGCTTGTCCTCGCGTCCCAGGGTGATGACGACGACATCATCGCCCGACTGGATCGCGGCGACCTCGCCGTCCACGAGGGCGTACTCGTCGAGCGGGGTCACGCGGGTGTCGGTCGTCTCGCCGCGGAGGCGGCGGACCTGGTCGCGGAGCACGAGGATGTCCTGGTTCAGCTCCGCGATCCGCTGGTCGCGATCGCGGAGATCGGCGCGGTAGCGCTCGCGGTCGTTGCTCGCCTCGCGGCTGGTGCGCCCCTGGAACGCGTCGACCTGGGCGCGGAGATCCTCGACCTGGCGGGCGTAATCGTCCACGCGGTCGGTCGCCTCCGCCGCGGTCGCGAGGGCGCTCTGCTCGATCTCGCGGATGCGCTCGAATTCCGCGTTGAGGTCCGCCTCGTTGCGGCGCATCTGGGCGATCGCGTTGTCCCGCTCCGCGGTGAGGCTCTGCACCTCGCCCTCGAGGCGGGTGATCGTCGCGGCGAGCGAGGCGCCGCCCGAGGCGAGCTCGTCGGCGCGGGTCCGGGCCTGCTCGATGGTCAGGCCCGCGTTGCCGAACGACATCCGCTTGAGCTCGGAGTTGTTGGTGAGGAGGTAATCGACGAGGCTCTTGCGTCCGTCGGCCCGCGCCGCTTCCAGCGCGACTTGCACATTGCTCGAGCCGCGCTCGCCGGTCTTGATGATCTCTTCGTAGCTGCTGGTCAGCTCGCGGACGCGTCCTTCCGCGTTGGACATCTCGCTGTAGAGATAGACCGACGCGAAGAGGAACACCATTGTCAGCACGATGAAGATGGTGACCGTGATCGTCATGCCGATGCCGGCGCTCGTCCTCGATGCCATGTCTGAATGCTCCGTCGGTCTCGCCCCGGTGCGTGTTCGCCGGGTCTGCCCGCGTTCGTGTCCATCCCCGTCTCGGGCCCGTTCGATTCCGGGGCGTCCCCACGCCGGGGCCCGAGGCGACCGCCCGAACCGGCGGACCGGAGCGGGCGCACACCACCTCGGGCGTTCGGGCCCTTCGGCGGCGAGTGCGGATGATAGGGGGTCGGGCGCGATCCTGCCGGGTGTTCCGGGGTCCGGGCCGAACCCGGGCCTGCGCCGACCTGTAATGCTCGAACAGAACCCGATCTGTCCGCGATCCGCCATGGGCCCGCGAGGCGGTCTAACCTCAGCCCATGCGTCTGCGATTCCTGGGCACCGGCACCTCCTCGGGCGTTCCCGTCATCGGGTGCGGCTGCCGCGTGTGCGGATCGGACGACCCGAAGGACACCCGCCTGCGCACCGGGGCGGCGCTCGAATTCACAGACCCCGGGGGGCAGGAGCGGGTGATCCTGCTCGACGCGGGTCCCGACCTGCGGCAGCAGGTGCTCGCGAGCGGGCTGGAACGCTGCGACGCGGTGCTGCTGACGCACAACCATGTGGACCACTGCTTCGGGCTCGACGAGCTGCGCCGGTTCAATGTCATGATGGGCGGCCCGATCCCGATTTACGCGGATACGCCGACCATGCGGGCGGTGCGCCGGGTCTATGCGCACATCTTCGACCGCGCGTCATTGAAGCAGGATTCGTTCATCGCGACGCTGATCCCCGTCGAGATCGGGCATTACGAGCCCTTCGAGCTCTTCGGGCTCCGGATCACGCCGATCACGCTCCTGCACGGGCGGGTCCCGATCCTGGGGTATCGGTTCGAGTGGGCGCCGGGGGGACGCGGTTCGGCGGGCGGGGTGCTCCCGCTCGCCTACTGCACGGATGTCTCCGCGATCCCCCCCGAGACATGGGCCCACCTCGAGGGGCTCAGCGTGCTCGTGCTCGACGCGTTGCGGCACCGGCACCACCCGACCCATTTCACCCTCGAACAGGCGGAGCGGGTCGCGGACCGGGTCGACGCGGACCGGACTTTCTATGTCCACATGTCGCACGATCTCCCGCACGCGGAGACGCAGGCAACGCTACCGGACGGTCGCAGGTTGGCCTATGACGGTCTTGCGGTCGATTGAGCGGCCGACTCCCCTGTTTCTCAACTGTGTCAGAACAGTTTGCCGAATCTGCCCGTAAACAGGTCGGAGCCGGCGGGGCGTGTCATGCCCACTGATTCCGTGCCGGCAGCGAGGAGACGCTATGGCGCAGCCTTCCCCCTCCCCCGCGGATCGACACGCGGACCCGCACCGGCCCGCGATGCCCCGCTCGACCACGGGGCGCCCGCACGAGACGCCTCCCCCGGCGCTCGGACAGGGCGGCACCGGGCTCTCCTTTCCCTTCCCGTTCCCGCCCGAACAGGCGGACGGACCGGGGCGGGAAACGAGCGGACGCTGAAGCGCGACGCCCGGCCCCCTAGAATGCAGACATGGAACTGAGCGCCGCCGCGATCATGGCGCGCCTCGGCCTTGCCGCGTTGCTGGGTCTGCTGATCGGCATCGACCGTGAGCATCTGAAGAAACCCGCTGGCATGCGGACGATGCTGATGGTCTCCTTCGGCGCCTGCCTGTTCACGCTCGGGGGCATCCGGCTCTCGTCGATCGGCGGGGAGTATTTCAACAGCGATGCGCTGTCCCGTGTCATCCAGGGCGTTGTGGGTGGCATCGGCTTCCTCGGCGCGGGTGTGATCCTGCGCGATCACGGGCATGTCCGCGGGGTGACCACCGCCGCGGGGCTGTGGGTCACCGCGGGCGTCGGCATTGCCTGCGGGCTCGGCGCGTACCTGCTCGCGTCGCTGTCGGCGGTGCTCGCGATCGCGGCGTTTACCTCGTCGCGGTTCTTCATCCATGAAGAGAACGGGAACGGTCGCGCCGCGCGCCGCGCGATTCCGCCCGATCCCGGGGCCTTGGGCGACGCATCCCCCGCGTCCCGCGACCGATCGGCTGGTCAGCGGTAAGGTGGTTCGTGGGCAATCGCTGGCAATCGATCCTGGACTTGGGCTGGCTCTGTATGGTGCTGCCCTGGGCGCTGCTCGCGTCGGCGGTCGTTGTCGTCGCGTGGGCGCTGTTCCGCAGCCGGCCCGGGCTGTGGGGCGTGCCCAGGCTCCGGTGCCCGAAGTGCTGGTACGACATGGCGGGGGCGGTCGGCGATGAAGACAACGGCGGTGTGTTCGCTTGCCCCGAGTGCGGGAAACGCATCACGAATGAGCACAATCTCAGGAAGACGCGAAGGCGGTGGGGGGTGGCGCTGCTCGTGGTGCCGCTGCTGGTGGGGTGGCATCTCGTCGATCTTCGGAACCACATTCATCGACAGGGGTGGATCGCGGCGGTGCCAACCGTGGCGTTGATGGCGGTGGTCGATCCCCAGGATTGGCTCGACGCCGGAACCGATCGACAGGGGCGATACCCCTGGAAATCGACGCGCCCGTCGGTCCCCGCCCCGACGCTTGCCGAGCATCTGCACTATCGCTTGCTGAGCAACGAATGGCTGATGTCGCTCTGGCTGTGGCGGGCGGGTGCGTTTCTCGATCGCGAGGGATACACCGTGATCGATGTTCGGTCGCTCGCGCCGATCGAGCGGGTGACGGCGGACAATGTATGGGCGTATCGGAACGGGCCGAACTGGTGGAGCCCGGGCGACCTGTACTTCGGTGACGCGGAGAAACTCCGCGATTCACTGACATGGCTCATCGATGAATCAGCGTGGCGCAGCAACGGTGGGGAGTTCAACATCGCCGCTCACGCCGGCAACCGGCTGTTGATCAAGGCGCCGCCCAACACCATCCACGCAGCGAAACGCCTGATCAGGCTGATCGAAGACACCGCATCGGATCCGGATGTAGTCCGCGAGGAGCGCATCCACGGCCACAACTTCGTCGCGTTCTCGATCCACCTGTTCGCGGACACGGACTGGTACGCCAAAGAGAGGGCGCGTTGGGACGAGATCGGCTCGACGCATACCTGGGTCTTTATTGGTGGCGGGATGATCACTCGACTCGACGACGAAACGCCGTCCGTCGGAGTCCCGGTGGTCGTTCAGGCGTATGCCGATTCGCGATTCGAGTGGGAAACCTCCGACTCGATTCTCGAGGCGCTGAGGCTCGAGTGCATGCCGGAGAGGTGGGTCGCGTACGGGGGCGAAGCATTCTCGTACATGTGGATCAACGGGGTGATCGTGGTCCGCTGCGAGGAGGGGTGGGGCAAGGCGCTGTTTCAGCCCGCGTTCGACCGCATCCACGAACTCGGTCCCGACGCGATCATTGCCGGGTACGAGTCGCCGCTCGACTGATTGATCATCGGAAGCCGAGCCCATTCGGCTGCGCGGTGCGGTGATTGGTCCGTGCAGCACCCTGTTGAACAACGGGTATCGGCGCATGGTCCGAGAACGATGGGTCATCGTGTCGAGTTTTGCCTTTGTTTTTCCGTGTGGGCCGCTACGCTTGCTTCGACCGAGAGCGGCAAAGACGAGGAGAGACACCAGATGCTCAGGATTTCGCCTTCTTCAAAGAGCGCGGCGGTTGCCGTGATCGCGGTTGGTGCCGGCGCGTTTGCGCAATCGGGCGTTGTGGTCTTTTCCGATGTTTCGTTCCTCGCAGAGGCGAGGACGACCGTGCGATCGCTCCCCGATTTCCCGGGCGGGCCCACGACGCTCGAGAACGATGCCGACGAGCGTGCGGCCTCCGGCTCGCCCTCGATGATTCAGGCGGTGCTCAGCAGTCGGCAGGTCGAGGGCACCGAGGCGGAATCGAAAACGATCATTGATGCGTACGCCGACGAGTTCCTGATCCGTCTGCAGGCGACCATCGAGACCTCGGCGGGTCTGTTTACCGAAGACGACGCGTCGGCGTCTGGCGCGGTCGGCCTGAGTTCGAATTTTACGGTCTCCGAATCCGTGCAGATGGCGCTCAGCGCTCGCTTCATCGTCGAGCCCGACAGCGGGTCGCTCTTCCCCCCCACGAGCTATTCGAGCCTCGCGACCTATTCGCTCATCGGTATCGACCCGGTCGACCCGCTCAACTTTGTGTTCGAGCAGGGCACGCTGGGCGGTCCAGTCGACTTCCAGACCGATCTCGCGTTCTTCGATGTCATCACCCTCGAGCCGGGCGTGCAGTACACCCTCACGATGAACGCGAATACAGCCGCGTCCGTCGAGCGAGGCGTGACCGGTGCGTCGTCGGATGCGCGGGGCGAGTTCGTTTTCAGCGCCAATTTCGGTGACCGCGACGCCGACGGGCTTCTCGATGCGTGGGAGGACGCGGGCGGGATCGATGTGGATTCCGACGGCGTCGTCGATGTCAACCTCCCCGACGCAAACCCCGACAAGAAGAACATCTATGTCGAGATCGATCTCGCGGCCGACACCGAGATCGACACGAACTGGATCGCCGATGTCGGGCAGGTCTTCCAGAATGCACCGGCGGATCTCATCAACAACCCCGACGGTTCCGACGGCATCATCTTCCGCACTTTCATCGACGAGACGCTGCCCGATTTTCCGTTCTACGACCCCGACGATCTCCCGAATGGGCGATATACGGAGCTGGCTCGGTTCAGCAACGAGTACCGCGGTCTCGCGTCTGAGCGGAACTCCCCGAAGCGTGACCTGCTGCTCGAGGCGCGGTCGCGTGCATTCCGCTACTGCCTCTGGGGTGGCGTCGACAGCGATGACTCCGACGGTTTCGCGGAACTCCCCGGTGATCAGTTCGCGGTCTGCCTCGACGGCTACGCCGCGGACCGCTCGCGCCAGAACCAAGCGAGCACATTCATCCACGAACTCGGGCACACGCTTGGGCTGCGTCACGGCGGCACCGACGACATCAACTACAAGCCGAACTATTTCTCGGTGATGAACTACGCCCGCGCGTTCCCGGGACCCTATTACCAGCTCGATTTCTCACGCCACAAGCTCGCGCCGCTCCGCGAAGATTTCCTGATCGAGCCTGACGGGCTCGGGACGAACCTGCCCGCGGACCTTGTGGGCCTGCCGTTCCTCTATACCTCCGACTTTGATTTCGACGGCGAGCCCGTCTTTGTGGTAGGCATCGCCGGTCAGCCCATTGACTGGGACGGGAATGGGTCAACCAACGGCGTGACCGTCGCTGACATCAACGCCCACAACTCGCGGGCGCCCGGCCGACTGTCCTACCTCGCCTCCGCGATCGACTGGTCCAGGCTGCAGATTCCGATCCGGGGTGACTCTGGTAACTACGGCTACCGCGTCGGCGGCGGATTCGAGACCGGGGGCGGGCAGACCTCTGACGACCTGTACGGCACCGACAAGCCGGCGGACTTCGCGCGCCTGTTCCGCTCGCTGAATCCGTGCGATCCCGACTACGACGCCGACGGCGACGCGACCTTCTTCGATCTCATCACCTTCGCACGCATGTACGATCGCGCGTCGCCCCGAGCGGATCGGTCGGGTGACGGTGAGATCACGCCTGTCGATCTCACCGATCTGATCCAGGCGATCCAAAAAGGGTGCCCCTGATCTGCGAATTGCTCCCCGCGGCCCTCCGTGATCGAGTGCCGCTTGAGTGCGGAGTGCGCGAAGCTGCGCTTTGTTCACGATACGACCGGCCGATCGCTACGCGACGGATTCAAGCTCCGCGCTCAGCCCGCTCGAGTCGGGCATCACCTCGCGTGGGTCGTCGTCGAGCAGCAGCTGATCGACGGTCGGCGCGTTCTTGACGGGCTTGCCGTTCTTGTCGGTCAGGGGCATCCCGTCCATCGTCTCGATGATCGGGATGGGGTGCTCTTTCTTGTGCGCTTCGAGTTGCTTCTCGAGCGCTTCTTTCTTTGCGGGTTCGAGCTCCGCCCACTTGCCGCGACCGCGGCACTTGGGGAAGCGGCTGCACCCGAGCCACGGGCCGCGGACACCGTCGCGCAGGTTGAGCGGCGCCTCACAGGTGGGGCAGGGCAGGTCGGTCTCCAGCGGGGGCTGGCTCGGGGCGGTGACATGCCCCTTCTTGTCGATGTTGAGGATGATCCCGACATCGTTGGACTCGCCGTCCTCGAGGATGGTGGTCACGAAGGGCCCGAAGCGGCCCGTCTTCTTGATCATCGGGCGCCCGGTCTTGGGGCACTTGATGTTGACGAACTCCGCGGGGCGGGGCTTGCCCTCGCGGTCGCAGGGGCAGGCGTAGTCGCAGTCGGGGTAGGTCGAGCACGACAGGAAGCGACCGTTCTTGCCGAACCGGTAGACGAGCGTCGAGTTGCACTTCTGGCAGCGGTACTGCTCGGGCGCGGGCTGGATCTCCGCCTTCGCGTGCTGGAGTTCTTCCTCCGCCTTCGCGAGCGATTCCTTGAAGGGGCCGTAGAAATCCTGGAGCATCTGGATCCAGTCGAGGTGGTCCTCCTCGATCTTGTCGAGTTCGGTCTCCATCTCGCGGGTGTAGCTGACATCGAGGAGGTTGGGGAAGGCCTCGATCAGCTTGTCGGTGACGACCTCGCCCAGGTCGGTCGCGTAGAAACGGCGTTCGAGCTGCTCGACATACTTGCGGTCCTGGATGACGCTGATGATCGAGGCGTAGGTGGAGGGGCGCCCGATGCCCTCGCTCTCGAGCATCTTGATCAGGCTCGCCTCGGTGTAACGCGGGGGCGGGCTGGTGAACTTCTGCTGGGGGTCGAAGTGGAAGGGGCGCATGCCCTGGCCCTCTTCGAGATCCGGCAGCACGATGTCCTCTCCGCCCATCGGCACGCCGGAAACGCGGTAGTGCCCGTCGAAGGCGAGGCGTCGCCCGCTCGCCTTGAAGACGCAGGGTGTCTTCGGGTCGGTGCCGCCCTCGATGAGGAAGGTCGTGGAATCCCACTGGGCCGGGGTCATCTGGCAGGCGACGAAGCGCTCCCAGATGAGGCGGTAGAGGCGGGCCTGGTCGCTGCTCAGGCTCTTGGCGACCTTGTCGGGGTGGCGCATCGCGTCGGTGGGGCGGATCGCCTCGTGGGCTTCCTGGGCCGCCTTGTTGCTGCTGGAAAAGAAGTTGGGCTTCTCGGGCAGATAGGTGTCGCCGAAGGTCTTGCCGATGTAGGTGCGGGCCATCTCGATCGCCTCACCGCTGAGGTGCGTCGAGTCGGTTCGCATGTAGGTGATCAGGCCCACGGGTCCCTCGCCCGGGATGTTCACGCCCTCGTACAGCGCCTGGGCGGCCCGCATCGTCCGCTGGGCGCCGAAGCCGAGGCGGCTCGACGCGGCCTGCTGCAGCGTCGAGGTGATGAACGGGGCGCTGGCCCGCGTGCTCGTCCGCTTGGTCTCGATGCTCTTGATCGTGTACGGCACGCTCGGGTCGGCGACGCCCCAGATCGAGCGCTTCCAGCGCGCGGGGCCCTTGCCCGCATCGTCCTCGCTCACGCTGGACTGGATCTCGGTGAGGCCCGCGAGCTCCGCGGCACGCGTCACGCTGGGGGTGATGTCGCACAGGTCCGCCCGCTGGAAGCGGGGGTGATTGTGGTCGATGGTGCCCTCTGGGCTCGTCGCGTCGGGGGCGCCGCGATCGACGGGCGCCGCGACATCCGCCGCGGCCTGGGAGACATCGAACTTCTCGCCCCCGATCTCGACGAGCTCGGCGCGGATGGAGCGGTGCTCGCTGAGCCAGGCGTTCTGCTGCTTGACGGTCGGGCCGGTGAGTTTCTTGCCGGGCTTCTTGGGGTCCTGCTCGGGCGGGGTCGCGAGGAAGTCGCGCCAAGCGGGCCCCAGCTTGGCCGCCTCGGATTCGCTGAGCGCGAAGCAGCCGTTCATTTCCCAGCGTTCATCGGGGACGAACGCCTTGATCTCTCGCTCGCGCTCGACGACGAGACGCACCGCGACCGACTGGACGCGTCCGGCGCTGAGGCCCCGCGCGACCTTCTTCCACAGCAGGGGGCTGACCTGGTAGCCCACGATGCGGTCGAGGATCCGCCGCGCCTGCTGGGCGTTGACGCGGTCGACATCGATCGGGTGGGGGTTGCCGAAGGCGCGGGCGATCTCGTTCTTGGTGATCGCGGCGAAGACGACCCGCTTGGCGTCGGACGCCTTGATGCCGATCTCCTCGGCGAGGTGCCACGCGATCGCCTCCCCCTCGCGGTCGAGGTCGGTTGCGAACCAGACCTCGCCGCCGGTGCTCATCGCGTCCTTGGCGGCCCGTTTGAGGTCCTTGATCACGCTCTCCTTGCCGCTGAGCACCTCGTACTCGGGCTGGAAGCGTTTCTCGATGTCTACGCCGGGGACGGGGCGCTTGACGCCCTTGGGATTCTTGCTGGGCAGGTCGCGGACATGCCCGATGCTCGCGAGGACGACATAGTCGTCGCCCAGGTACTTGTTGATCGTCTTCGCCTTCGAGGGGCTCTCGACGATCACCAGGCTCTTGCCTTTCGCCTCGCCCGCCTTGTAGGACTGCTTCTTCTTGCCGCCCGAGCGACCGCCCGACGACTTGCGAGACGACGAACCGCTCGCCGACCGGCCCGCGGCCTTCTTGGTGGTCTTCTTTTTGGTCGTCGTCTTCTTCGCCATCGTCAACCTGTTTCGGCCGCTCGGCGGTCCACGCTGGACAAGGCCGAGAGACTATCTATAGAGCCCGCCGTGCCGGCCTCGTCGGCCGAATCCCGGGCTCACGGGGACCGGAGCGAACGCGAAATCGGACCGCTTGTCAAGGCCTGACTCCCGGAGCACCCCCGAATTCTGCGGGCGGAGTCCGTGAACACGCCTCGGGCTCCGTCTATTCCGAACCCCCTTCTGGGGCACACAGACAGGCATCGACGATCGATTCGCTCGCCTTTATCGGGTGTTGCGGATCCTCTGAAAACGACTCGGGGGAGAACCACCTTGAACCGGGGGTTGTTGACGCGGTCGTCGCGAGGCGGCGGAGCCAGGTCCGCTGGTTCTTCGCGAAGCGGCGGGTCTCGATCTTGATCCGTTCGACCGCCTCGTCGAGGGAGGCCCGACCCTCGAGATGCTCCAGCAATTGCTTGTAGCCCAGGGCTTCGCGGGCCTGCGGGCCCAGGCGATCGCGAAGGGCTCGAACCTCTTCGAGAAGCCCCGCGGCGATCATTTCTTTCACCCGCGCGTTGATCCGCCGGTTGAGCGGTTCGGTGGGCCAGGTCAGGCCGAACAGGATGGCGTCTTTGCGCGCGCCGCGGTCCCACTGCTGTTGGAGTTCGGTGATGGGGGTGCCGGTCTGGCGGAAGACCTCGAGCGCGCGCACGGTGCGCCGCTCGTCGTTGGGATGGATCCGCGCGGCGGCGGCAGGGTCGACGCGTTCGAGTTCGGTCCGCCGATCGGCCTGGGGGATCTCCTGGAGCGCGGCGCGGATCGCAGGGTCGGGCTCGGGCCCCTCGAACAGACCCTCGAGAAAGGACTTGATGTACAGATTGGTCCCCCCGACGACGACGGGGATCGCGCCGCGGGCCCGGATCTGTGCGCACGCGTTCTCCGCGTCCCGGAGCCAATCGTGGACGGTGTAGCGTTCCTCCGGATCGACGACATCGATCAGGTGGTGGGGGACACCCGCCATCTCGTCGGGTGTGGGTTTGGCGGAGCCGATGTCCATGCCCCGGAATATCTGGACGGAGTCGGCGGAGACGATCTCGGGGGTGAGGCCGCGGGATTCGAATTCGCGCGCGACGGCGATCGAGAGCGCGGATTTCCCGCCGGCGGTCGGGCCCACGATGACCGGGCAGGCGGGGATGGCGGATTGGCCTGACACGCGGAGACGGTACGCGGATTGGTCCGGGCGTGTGCGCGCGCCAAGGGTTGAGGATGCCGAGCCGAGCCGAACTGGTTGAACAGGTCTTGTCCGAGGTTTTCGGGTTCCCGGGATTGAAGCCCGAGCAGGTGCCGGTGGTGTACCGGGTGCTGGGGATCGGAGTGCCTGAAGGCGACGCGATGGTGGTCATGCCGACGGGCTCGGGCAAGAGCCTGTGCTATCAGTTGCCGGCGCTGGTGCACGCACGCGAGGGGGCGGACGCCGGGGAGCCTCGGGGCGTGACGCTGGTGTTCAGCCCGCTGATCGCGCTGATGGAGGACCAGGTGAGCGCGCTGCGGGGCAAGGGCGTGCGCGCGCAGTATGTCAACTCGACGGTGGGGAAGAAGGAACGGGACAAACGATACCGCGCGCTCGCGGATGGGGCGTACGACCTGATCTACGCGACCCCGGAGCGGATGGAGAAGGACGACTTCCGCGCTGCCCTCGAGGGCGTGCCGGGGGGTGTGCGCCTGCTCGCGGTCGACGAGGCGCACTGCATCAGCAAATGGGGGCACGACCTGCGCCCGGCGTACCAGCGGGTCGGCGAGTTCCGGCACGAGCTGGGCGATCCGCGCACGGTCGCGCTCACCGCGACCGCGACGCGCGCGGTGCGCGAGGACATCCGGAGCGTGCTCGGGGTTGACGAGGACGAGATGCCCCTGTTCGCGACGGGGATCGAGCGTCCGAACCTCCTGATGCGGGTCGAGCCCGCTTGGGACGACGAGGAAAAGATCGAACGGATCGCGGAGATTGCCAGCGAGATGGACGGGACGGGGATCGTCTATTTCGCCCTGATCAAGGACCTCGAGCGCATGATGCCCCAGATCCGGCGCGCGCTCGAGAAAAAGGCAGGCGACCGATTCGAGGTGGGGCAGTACCACGGGCGGCTGCCGCCCAAGATCAAGAAGAAGGTGTACGACCACTTCATCCGCGCGGGTCGGGACGGCGAGAAGCCCCTGCTGCTCTGCGCCACCAACGCGTTCGGGATGGGCGTGGACAAGTCCGACATCCGGTTCATCGTGCACGCGCAGGTGCCGGGGAGCGTGGAGGCGTACTACCAGGAGATCGGGCGCGCCGGGCGCGACGGCGCCCCCAGCGCGTGCGTGCTGCTGTATTCGCAGGACGACCTCGCGATCCAGCACGAGTTCGTGCGCTGGCAGAACCCCAGCGCGGACCTGCTGATGGGGGCGATGAGCGCGATCGCGCGCCGGTACGGGGGCGAGGGTGAGTCCGGGCACGCGACCTTCGACGCGGACGATATCCGGCTGGATGTCATCGGCAAGGGGCACGCGCACGGCATGGGCGGGGGCGTCGTCGAGTACGCGCTGATCGGGCTCGCGAAGCGCGGCGCGATCGAGGAGGTCGGTCCCAGCGAGAACGGTGGGAACCGCTACCGCTTCGTGCGCGAGATCGACGATCTGGAGATCGACGCCGACGAGATCGAGGAAAAGACGAAGCGGGACCTGGGGCGGCTGCTGGAGATCGTGAAACTGACGCAGGCGGACGGGGTCCCCGAGTTCTTGCGGACGTACTTCGACTGAAGCGGTGTGCCACGGCCGTTCCGGCCGTGCTTCTCGCTCGGCAGACGACCCCAAACCGGCACGGCCGGCACGGCCGTGGCACACATCGGATCAGTCTTCGTGCTCGGCGTTGATCCGTTCGATCCAGTACTCGGGGCCGTGCTCGGCGATCTTGTGGGCGGCGTCGATCAGGTCCTGGCGGATGTCTTTCGGAGAGATGACGATGCACTCATCGTGGACGATCATTGACCAGTGTTGATCGCCACCGAAATTGAACCAGTTCTCCTCGTCGACGAGCATCTCGATCGCGAGGGCGGCCCTGCCCTCGAGTTTGTCGTACGCGAAAGGGCCACTGGTTGGTCTGGTTGCCGGTGATTCGGCGAGCGGGACACGGAGCAGTTCTGCGAGCGGGAATCGGATCACCCACTTGGAATCGATTCTGCACGATTCGTTCTTGCTCTCGGGCATGCGGCTCGGGCATTCGAGGAAGTCCAAGAGCCGCTCGATCTCGTCCAGCGTGTTCTGCGGTGCGAAGACGACCAGACGGTCGCCGAGCCAGAACAGCCACTGTGATCGTCCGCCGTAGTCGACCCAGTCTTCGATGTTGATCAACTCCTGGATCAGTTGGGGGAGTCCTGCGGTCGCGTACTGGAACTCGTAGCTGATCATCTTGCCGTGGACGAGCGAACCGAAACAGATGGACCCGGGTGAACTGGACGGCACCGGGATGATTTCGTACTCGAAACGACCACCGATCCGGTACACGGCCCACGGTACCACGGGGGATGCGGGGTAGCGACCTTGGGTGTCAAACATCGGACCAAGCCGGCGCAGCCAGAGATCGCGTTGCCAGCCGGTGCCGATCACGAGGCGGAACCGGATGCGTTCGAGCACGCGGTCGGACCATCGATCGCCGATCGAGATCGATGGGGCGTAGCCGTACTCCGACTTGAACCACCTCTCGGGATCGATCCAAAGGACGGCGACGGTGGTCGGGATGAGCTCGTGCCAGCCGTGGACGCAGACGCGTTCCTTGTGCACCGCGACGTAGCGACCGAGCAGCATCAGCAGGGCGAGCGCGGCGAAGCCCCAGCGCCGGCGTGTCTTCCGGAACGGGCGACGGGTTCTGGAGACCCGGCCGCACTCGGGGCAGGTGAAGCCGCGCTCGCCTTGCGTGCCGGCCATGTCGTAGCGGCATCTTGGGCAGCGTTCGCGGGGGACGCCGAACCAGCCGGGCTTGTCCCGGAACAGCGCCCAGAGCAGCAGCGTGATCCCGGCGACGAGCAGCGCCCAGGCCCCGATGTGCCAATAGGGATCCGCGTCGAGGATGGTGCGCCAGAGTTGGTTCACAGCCTGAGACTGTACCGGTGGGGTGGAGGTTGGTTGTGGGGCGTGGAGAGGGGGGAGGGAGAGCCCGGGCTTGCGCCCGGGCCTCGTTGGGTGGGGCGGATACTGAGAGAGGAACGCGAAAGAGGCTTGAGCGTCAGGGCTCGATCCGCGTGACGATCGGTTCGGGCTGCTCGGCGGGTGAGTCGAGGCCCAGTTCGCAGGCGGTGGGGCGGTCGTCGCGCAGCATGCGGGCGTTGGGGCTGTCGGCCCAGTCGCCGGGCGCGCGGGTGGTGTGGAACTGGTGGCAGGCGAGGATGTCGCGGATACCCAGGTGGACGCGGACGCCCGACTGATAGAGGCGTTTTCCGAAATCGTCGTCTTCCTGGCCCCAGCCCTCGAAGGCCTCGTCGAAGCCGTTGACGCGCCGGTAGGCGTCGAGCGTGCACGCGAAGTTGGCGCTCAGGAGTTTGGGCTTGTGGGGCTTCGTGAACCCGAGGGTGCGCTGGAGGCGCTGGCGGCGGAAACGGGCGTGGCGTTTGTTGAGCGCTCGGACCTGGGCGGGCGTGGGCTCGAAGGGCATGGCGCCGCGCTTCAGGGCGGCTTCGTCGAAGGCGTTGTTCTGGTCTTCGGTGAGGTCGTAGCGCCAGCCGAGGGAGAGGGCGCGGCGAGAGTTGGTCAGGGCCGACGCGTGGCGCTCGATGGCGGTGTGAAGCGGGACGCAGTCTCCGTCGAGGAAGACGAGGATGGAGTCGGGGTCCGGGTTGGTGTTCAGGAGGGCGCGCACGCCGTTGTTGCGGGTCTGGCTGGCGCGCCCGGTGCCCGCGTTGGGGCGGGTGACGAGGGTGAGGGGAAGGCCCGCTTCGTGGGCGGCGGCGCGGGCGGTGTCCTCGATCGCGGGGTCGTCGGAATCGCACGCGAGGGTGAGCGAGTCGGGCACCCGTGATGACCACGCGACGCCCAGGATCGTGCGGCGGAGGCGCTCGGGCGTGTGGGTGATGAGGATGGCATGGACGGCGGGCATGGAGGGGGAGGGTAGTGGGGAGGGGGAAGAGACGGAGAGATGCAGAGACGGAGAGACGGAGTGGGGTTGGGGGTGGGGGCCTCGGAAGTGTCGAGCGGGGGAGAAGGGGTGAAGAAAACAGGCCGGCCCCGCGGAGGGGCCGGCCTGCACGCGATGATCCGCAGGCCCGGAGAAGGGGAACGCGATCGGGCCGCGGAGGAGACGGGTGAAGGGAACGGGCACCCGTCGGGAAGGAGGATCCGGTCTTTGGTCGATGGGGTGTGTGCGGCGATCAGTCCTGCGCGTCGTCGCCCTGGGTGTCGAGCAGCTTGCGGAGGTACTTGTTCTCGCGGCGGGTCGCCTCGAGATCGAAGACGAGGTACTTGACGGTGAGCCGCAGGTGGTCGAGGGACTCCTGGAGGTTGCCCAGGGTCTCCTTCATTTTCTCGTGTCGGTTCTGGGTTTCTTCTGCGAGTTTTTCGAGGCGCGGACGCTCCTCGGCGGGGAGCTGGTTGATCTGACCCAGAAGCTCGCTCATCTTGCTCTTGAAATCCTGCTCGTTCATCGTCGTCTCCCGTCGTGTCTGTGTTTGTGTCCCGCGTCGGACGGGGAGGCCTGTGGCAAGGGCCGGGCCAACGGGCGGGGCGCGTGCCGATGCTGCGGGGGACGGGATGGGGTGCCGATAAAAACGGCTCCCCGACCCTGCAGAACGGGTGCGCGGGTCGGACTGTGACCCGAGCGCGGAGCGGGTGTCTCGGGACGCCTGTATCGCGTGTTGCGTGGGATCAACGCGCGGGGTTGATCCGCCTCAGCGCGTGTTGCGCCGGAGCAGGCGCGTTGGCGATGATCGGACGGGTGTCCACGCGGGTCCGGCGGGCTTCGTCGAGCAGCGATTTGAGGTGTCGGTCGAGGCGGATCCGGAAGTTGGTGAAGTGCTGCTCGAGTTCGTGGCGGCTGACGATCGAGAGCGGGTCGGTCAGGCCTGTCTGGGTCGTCGCCCATTCGAGCAGCGTGCGATCGCCCGGCTGGTACCGATAACTCGCGAGTGTGTCGGCGAGGCGTTTTTCGAGGTCGCGGAATGGATCGACGAGGGGATCGGGGAGGTGCGCGAGTCGCTCGGCGAGTTGTTGCTCGCTCAGCTCGGGCTCGGTCCGAGCGGGCTCGGGCGGTGCCGCCGGGGGAGTTTTTTCAGCCGGGGCGGGTGCGGGCCCGGATCCGGGGGATTTTTTGTTCGGCTCATTGGGAGCGCGCTCACTGAGAAGGGCGAGTGCGGCGAAGGCGGTGTTGATGGTCTTTCGTCCCGCGCCGTCGAATCGGACGGTGAGTCGCTGGCATGGTTTGCCTTCGTGGGTGGCTCGCTGCACGGAGAGGACGGTGCCGACGCCCCATTCGGGCTTTCCGGTGTGCTGGAGCTTGTCGTTCGGTTGGAATTCGGTTGTCATCGTTGGGGCCGGGAGGCGTGAATCGGATGGGTAGACCCGCGGCGCTTCGCGTCTATCATTGGGACTGCGCACGGCGGGGATTCGTGCGCCCCCTTTCTCGAAGGATGGGCATGATCGAAGCACTGAAGGATAACACCCTCGTGGACAAGGTGGGCGGCCGGTTCAAGCTGTGCGCGCTCATCCAGCGTCGCCTGCAGCAATTGCTCGACGGTGAGCGTCCGCTGATCGACCGTGGCGGGCGATCGGATCTCGAGCTCGTGATCGAGGAGATCCGTCGCGATCTGATCACGCTGGAGTTGAACCCCGAGGGCTCGGACGAGTCGGCGTACGAGAGCGAAGCCCTGCTCTGAGCGTGCGTTGGGCGCACCCGCTTTGGGTCGCCTGCGGGCTTGAGACCCGGGTGCGATCGTTGAGCGGTAAGCGGCGAGGAGAGCGCGGATGAGCGGCGGGTCGCTGGATCCGAAGGTGCTGGCCGAGCAATTCGGCGGGCGTCGGCTGCTCGTGTGCATTTGCGGGGGCATCGCGGTGTACAAGGTCGCGACGGTGGTTAGCCGCCTCGCCCAGGCGGGCGCGGAGGTGACCGTTGCGATGACGCCCTCGGCGACCAAGTTCGTTGCTCCGTTGACTTTCCAGGCTCTCTCGGGCCGTCCTGTTTACACGACGCCCTGGGAGCACATCGAGAGTCACGACCCGCAGCACATCTCGCTCGCTTCGAGCGTCGACGGCGTGGTGGTGGCGCCCTGCACGATGGACTGCCTTGCGCGGCTCGCGACGGGACGCACGGACGATGTGGTCACGCTGTTGCTGAGCGCCGTGGATCGGCAGAAGACCCCGGTTCTGCTCGCGCCGGCGATGAATGTCACGATGTGGGCCCAGCCCGCGACGCAACGGAACATCCGTCAGCTGGAGGCGGACGGGTTCGACTTCGTCGGGCCTGGCGACGGTTGGCAGGCTTGCCGGGAAGTGGGCACTGGCCGGATGAGCGAGCCCGAGGCGATCGTGGCGGCGTTGGGCGGTGTGCTCAGCCGATGAAAGCTGATCTGGCGCCCCCCCGGGGAGAGACGGGGATCTTCGGTTGGTCGCGTTTCCGGGGATGACCGATCAGTTGATCGGTGCTATCGTGAGGGCCTGCTCGGGCGGAGCCGACGAGGCTCGCGGCCTGACCTTGGAGAGGTGGCAGAGCGGTTGAATGCGCCGGATTCGAAATCCGGTATGGACTTCGTGTTCATCGGGGGTTCGAATCCCCCCCTCTCCGCTTCATTGAGACCCCGTTGCTCGGAGCACTGTGCTTGCAGTGGTTTACGAGCAACGGGGTTTCTTCTTTGACCCCACTGCCCTATTTCTGCCCTAGTTTCGGGAATCGATGTTTCCGCTCGGAAGGTGGTCGGCGACCGTCTTTGAGCTGAAGGTTGAGGCCGGAACCGGCTCCAACGTCACATGCTCGATGCCGTGGTCGCGAGCGATGACCCGTCGAGCTGATTCGAGGATCGCGGAGGTCCCGGAGACCGAGCACCCGTCTGCGACCGCGATCCGGGCTTCGAGCGAGATGGTCTGCTCGTCGATCGGCCAGACATGGAGGTGGCCAACATCCTCGACGCCTTCGACGGCTCGGATGGTCGAAGCGACTTCGTCGAGCGAGAGTTCGTCGGGGGTGCTCTGCATCAGGATCCGGATGCATCGCTTCATCGGCGTCCAAGAGATCCAGACGATGTAGACCGAGATGCCGACGGTCGCGACGAGGTCGGTCCAGTACCAGTCGAACAGGATGATGAGCGTGCCGGTGACAATCACGGCGACCGAGGCGAGCGCGTCGGCGAGATTGTGGATGAAGGCCGCGTTGATGTTCACACTGCCCTTGGACATCGAGTAGGTGAGGACGGCGGTGCCCGTGTCGACGACGAGCGCGATGCCCGCGACGATGACGACCGTCCAGCCGTCGATCTCGGGGCGCTCGAACGCGCGGGTGATCGCTTCGATGAGGAGGTAGACCGCGATGACGAGGATGGAGGTGAGGTTGATAAGGCCGCCGACGACCTCGGCACGGCCGTAGCCGAAGGTGCGATGCTCGTCGGCGGGGCGTTTGGAGATTCGACGGGCGATGAGAGCGAGGAGGAGCCCGGCGGCGTCGCTGAAGTTGTGGAGGGCGTCGGCGATGAGGGAGAGGCTTCCAGCGAGCACGCCTCCGATGACCTGGGCAACTGTCAAGAGGAGATTGATGGCGACGGCGATGCCGAGGCGTTTCAGTCCCATGTCCTCGGCATGATGGCGGTGGCTCATCTTCAGCACTCCTTTGCGCGACGCGATCGAGCGACTCGCATCGCATTGTGCCGTCGGCTGGACCATGCTCCTAGTGATACTTGATCCACATCATCCATTCTGCGGCGACGATACTGCCGAGAACGACATCCGCGACAATGAGCCGGATATCGACGTGGACGTGACCAAAGTCCTGTACGGACTTGATAAGTGATGTAATAGTGAAAGCAAAAACTGTCAAGAGCACCAGAGAAAGCGTCACGGGGACTCGAAGTTTTGGTTTGATTGGTGGTGAACGGCCGCGCCGGCCTAGTTTCTGTGTCTTCCGATTTGGACGGGAACGTTGTTTTCTGTTCGGCTTTCGGGACATTCTACTCTCCGGATGATTACTGCAGGGCAGATGCGCCAGAGTCGCCGGTGCGAATTCGAATCACCGAGTTCAGCGTAGAGATTGCGATTTTCCCATCGCCGGGCCGACCTGTTGCGGCATGCTCGCGGATGACGTCGGCGACCTTCTGTGCCATGCCGTCGTCGACCATGCATTCAAGCTTGGAAACTTCCACGGTGCCGAATCCCGCGTCGCCTTCGGCCGGACGGCCGGAGACTTTCCCAAAGCCTCGTACATGAGACACGGTCACGCCGGGGAAATCGGGGTGCTCGTGAAGAGCTCGGAGCACTGATTCGAGCATGTTGGGACGAATAAATGCCTTTATTTCCTTCATCATGCATCTCCCTATCAGACGACGACCTGCTTCTTTTGTCCGCCGAACCAGAGGTACAGGGCGGGCAGAACGAACAGAGTGAGAATGGTGGAACTGACGAGACCGCCGATGACGACGGTGGCGAGAGGGCGCTGAACCTCCGCGCCCATCCCCGTGTTCAGCGCCATGGGCACGAACCCAAGGCTTGCGACGAGTGCGGTCATGAGCACCGGCCGGAGTCTGGCCAGACTCCCTTGGGTGACCGCATCGAGCATGGGCTCTCCTTCATCGCGGAGTTGGTTGATGAAGGTGATCATGACGACACCGTTGAGCACCGCGACGCCTGAGAGAGCGATGAATCCGATCCCTGCGCTGATGCTGAAGGGCATACCGCGGAGCCATAGAGCGAAGATGCCGCCGGTCAATGCGAGAGGCACCCCTGTGTAAACGAGGACCGCGTGGCGGGCATTACCGAAAGCGGTGAAGAGCATGATGAAGATCAGGGACAACGCAAGGGGGACTACGATGAGCAGCCGCTGGCGTGCACGGGCGAGATTCTCGAACTGGCCTCCCCAAGTTACGAAGTAGCCCTCGGGAAGCGTCACCTCAGCGTCGAGCCTTTCTTGGGCCTCAGCGACGAACGTCCCCATGTCGCGTCCCCGGATGTTCGCTTGGACGACGATCCGACGCTTGGCGTTCTCTCGGCTGATCTGGTTGGGCCCTTCCGCGACTTGGACACTCGCGACTGCTTCGAGTGGGATGTACCGGATCTCAGCACCCATTCCGACCATGCCGCGATCCGCCGAAGCGACTTCGCCCCCCCTCCCTTCTGGAAGAGGTATGGGGAGTTGCCGGACGAGGTCGACATCGCCGCGAAGATTCTCGGGAAGGCGGACGACGATTGGGAATCGACGATCACCCTCGTAAAGGGTCCCTGCTTCTTCACCGCCGAAGGCGATAGAGATGACTTCCTGGACATCCCTGACATTGAGCCCGTATCGAGCGATTCGTTCTCGGTCAATATCAACGGTGAGGACCGAGAGACCGGATACCTGCTCGACCTTGACATCGGAAGCGCCATCGATCTGCTGAAGCACGGCGGCGACTTCGGCGCCTGTCGAAAGTAGCGCGTCCAGATCATCGCCAAATATCTTTACCGCAAGATCGCTCCGCACCCCGCTGATCAGTTCATTGAATCGGAGCTCGATGGGTTGAGAGATTTCGTAGTTCTGACCGGGGATTGTCGAGATGAACGCTTCGATCTCTTCGGCGAGTTCCTCTTGTGTCGATGCTCGTGTCCACTCTTCCCGCGGCGTGAGCATGAGATAGGTATCGCTCACATTCGGGCCCATTGGATCCGTGGCGACCTCGGCCGTACCGGTCCGAGCGAAGATGCTCGCGATCTCATCGGGGAACTCGCGCGTGAGCTCGGCTTCGAGGCGCTTCTGCATCTCGATGCTCGTCGTAATCCCGATGCTCGGGATGCGTGCCGGCTGGACGGCGAGGGCGCCTTCTCCGAGTTTGGGGACAAACTCGCTGCCGAGACCCGCGGCAACGACGCCCGCGAGGCCAAGGATGCCCGCGGCGATGCCCACCGTGACCCATCTCCAGCGGAGTGCCTGGTTCAAAGCCTTTCGATAACCGGCTTTCGTCCACCGGATGAGGAAGCTTTCCTTTTCCGAGAACCTGCCGCGGAGGAGCAGTGCGCACGCGGCGGGTACGAATGTGAATGTCAGAATGAGCGCGCCGGCAAGCGCGAGGAGCACCACCCCCGCCATCGGGCGGAACATTTTACCTTCGATACCGGTGAGTGTTAGGACCGGGATGTACACGATCATGATGATGAGCATGCCGAAGAGCGTGGGTTTGGCGACCTGCCGCCCCGCCTCTCCGATGATCGACAGCCTCTCGTCATTTGTGAGGCGGCGTTTCTTGTGCTCCTGCTCTTCAGACGCTCGACGGACGATATTTTCGACGAACACAACAGCGCCATCGACAATGATGCCGAAGTCGACCGCCCCCAGACTCAGAAGGTTTGCGCTGACTTTTTCTTGCACCATCCCGGTGACGGCGAACAGCATCGAGAGCGGGATCGCGCACGCGACGATGATCGCCGCTCGCAGATTCCCGAGCAGCAGGAGCAGGATCACGATGACGAGGATCGCGCCTTCAAAGAGGTTCTTCTGGATTGTGTGTAGCGTCGCATCGACGAGGTACGTGCGGTTGTAGAGAGTCTTGACCTCGACATTCTGAGGGAGCGACTTTCCGATCTGCTCCACCCGATTATGAACATCCTCAGAGACCGTCCGGCTGTTTGCGCCGAGCAGCATCATCGCTGTGCCGACAATGACCTCTCGGCCATCGTGTGTCGCCGCGCCGGTCCGGAGTTCGTTGCCCACCTCGACATCGGCAACATCTCTGACACGGATGGGGACGCCGTCGTCGGACTTGAGGATGATGTTCCCGATGTCCTGCGTATCGCGGATGAGCCCTGTCGCGCGCACGAGGTACGCTTCGCCGGAGTGTTCAATGTATCCGCCCCCCGCGTTGGCGTTGTTCTCTGCAACGGCCTGCATGATGTCGCGGAACGACAGCCCAAACGCCATGAGCTTCGCCGGATCCGGTGTGATATGGAACTGCTCTTCGTAGCCGCCGATGCTGTTGACCTCGGTGACACCCGGAACGGTTCGGAGTTGTGGGCGTATAACCCAGTCCTGAATTGTGCGGAGATCTTGTGGCGTATACGGCTCACCCTCGGCATTCGGACCGTTTGCTTCCACAGACCACATGTAGATCTCACCGAGCCCCGTCGATATCGGTCCCATTTGCGGCTCGGCAAGACCCGGAGGTAAGGATTCCCTCGCTTCGGTGAGTCGCTCTCCGACGAGCTGTCTCGCCCAGTAGATGTCTGTGCCTTCCTCGAACACCACGGTCACCTGAGAGAGGCCGTAGCGTGAGATCGAACGGATGTAGTCGATGTTGGGCAGGCCGCCCATCGACCATTCGATCGGGAATGTGACCTGCTGCTCGATCTCAACCGGCGAGAGCGCTGGTACATTCGTGTTGATCTGAACCTGGACATTGGTGATATCTGGGACGGCGTCGATCGGGAGCTTCGAGAAGCTGTACACCCCGACCCCGACTAGCGCAAGGGTCGCGAGCAGTACTAGCACCCGTTGGCGGATCGAGAACTCAATAATCTTTGCAAGCATGACGGCCCCTTTAGTGGTCGTGTCCGGCCGCGCTCTTTCCGAGCTCCGCCTTCATAAGGAAGCTGTTCTGAACAACAATTGGTGTGCCAATCGCAATTTCATCGCCGAGTATTTCGACGCTTACATCGTTTCGGCGACCAAGTCTCACCGGGACGGGTTCGATTCCATCCTTGTCCTGGACAAAGACCACATCGCGACCTTCGTAGGTCTGAACCGCCGCGATCGGGACCACACGTGCGGCAGAAACCTCGCCAGTTTCAACTCGGGCGGTCACGAACTCGCCCGGCTTCCATGAGCGGTCCGAGTTGTCCACAACGACTCGTGCCGACACCGTCCGTGTGCCCTCGGATACGACGGCACTGATATAGTCGACGACGCCCGTTGCGGTGCGGTCTCCCGCGTGGATGATGACTGTCTGCCCTTCATTGATCATCCCGGCGTACTCGGTATAGACCGAGATGTTGAGCCAGACTGTTTCGAGATTCGCGATCGTGAAGATTGACTCCGCGTCGTTGATCTTCTCACCCGGGGTGACATGCTTCTCCACGATGCGTCCGGCTATAGGTGCCCGCAACTCGTACCGTGCCACATTGACATCCGGTTCCGCCGCCACATTCGCCACTTGATCATCGCTTAGACCGAGCAGGTGCAGGCGTCTCTCGGCGTTGTCTACTGATGACGCGGCGACATTCGCGGCTTGCTCTGCCTGTTGAAGCCTCAGTCGAAATGTAAAGTCGATGTCCTCGAACGCCGCGAGATAATCGGCTTGGCTGCTGTTGTACCCCTCCTGCGCGGCGAGCAGATCAGCTTCGGTCGACAGGTTCTTGACACGCAGATCGCGCTCACGAGCGTAGTTGGCCTGCGCTGCCTTCAGCTTCGCGTAGGCTGAGATAAGCCGCCCTTTGTTCTCGCCTATGCGCAGTTCGGAAGCTGTGGTGCGCAGTTCATCAACCTCGGGCTCATTCCGGAGCAGGTCGAGCAGGGTCGCGGTGTTCTCACTGATCGTCTGTTGGCGATGGAGTTCGCCTTCGGCGATGACCTGAGACTGAATTGACTGGAGATATACGATCTTGGCTTCGCCGAGCTGGGGGCTCTCGACTACTGTAAGCGGGGCGCCCTCGGTGACATCATCGCCGAGGTAGGCGAGGACTTTCGTGACGATCCCGGGGACGCGAGGTGTGACATGGAGAATAGTGTCCTGATTCAGGCCGACTTCCGCGGGAAGCGTAACATGCGTGGTGATCAGCCCGTTCCCGAGTGGTTCAATCACCACGCCTGCATCTGCAAGTTGGGCAGCGGTGAGCCGAACCACTTCCTCACCATGCTCGTCTTCGCCTTCTGAGCCATGCTCTTCGTGGCCGGCGGTCTCTGAGCCGTGGTCATGGCCGTCTTCCTCGGCGTGTTCGTTGCTCGACCCGCCGCATCCGATGAGCCCGAGCAGGCCGCACATGATGAGCGCGGGGTAGATTAATTGCTTCAGATTCATTGGTCGGTTCCTCCATTGGGTCGGTCCGTGGTGGAGTCACGCCACGGCGCCTCGGTTTGTGCGAGTTCTCGTAGCAATGCAGCGGCCTCGTGTAGGCGCTGCAATGCGTCGACATATGCGATGCGGGATTCGATGACGACCTGCTGGGCATCGAGCAGGCGGAGATAGTCCGCTTTGCCGCGTTGATACGCCTGCCTCGTTAGGTCGAGCGTTCGTTCGGCCTTGTGAAGGAGTTGCTCGTCGTACCGGGTAACGGCGGCCCGAGCTGATTGGTACGCGGCATAGGCGTTGGACACCTCCGCGATGAGTTCGAGTTGGACCTCTCGCAGGGCCGCTGCACTGGAAAGTCGGTCGGCGAGCGCGGCTCGAATGTTGCCCTGATTGCGATCAAAGAGGGGGATCTCGACACCGAGACCGACATCGAGAGTTGTCTCGTCATCGGGATCGGAATATCGCGGGCCGATGGAGGCGACGATGTTTGGGATCGACTGAGCTTTGGCGAGGGAATGCGCTCTTCGAGCACGCTCGATAGCGAGTCGCGCGACCGCGATTCGCCCGTTGGCTTCGAGCGCCGCAGTGAGGAGTGCGTCTTGATCGGGAAGTTCAGGGAGGTTCCGGGACTCACTTGATAGCGGGAGTGTGATGGGCTTGTCCAAGCCCATGGCCGAGGCGAGTCGTTGCCTTGCCGCGTCATAGTCTAATCGCGCGGATTCGAGCTCGATCTGGGCTTGCTCACGAACGACCTCAGCCCGGAGTTGATCCGGCTCTGTCGCGGCACCGGCCTCAACTTGAGCGGTGGCGGCGTCGAGAAGACGATCGGAGAGCTCGATGAGCTGCTGGCGATTATCGAGTCGTTCCCTCGCTGTCAGCGCGGCAAAGTATGCACGCGTGACGCGGGACGCGACGGCGAACTCCTCCGCAACGAACCCGGCCTGTGCCGCAAGCCGGTCCGATTCGGCGACTCGCCTCGATTTGCTGAGCTTGCCCCCGAGGACGATTTCCTGCTCGATACGGTAAACTGTCTCGCCGCCCGACCCTGCGTCAGAGCCGAGCCTTTCCGCGTCAAAGACAAACGCTGGGTTTGGGTACAAGCCCGTCTGTGTTACGCGTCCCGCGGCGACATCGACCTGGTACCCGGCTCGGCGCAGGCTCGGCGCATTGGCGATTGCGACGCGGATCGCGTCATCGACAGAGAGTTGAGCCAGGCCATCGAGAGCCGGGCGACTTTCGTCCAAGTCATCACCGTCACTACGCAGCCGGGCGTTCAACTCATCGGCTTGCTGATAGCGATCTCGTATGTCGCCATAGACAGGATCATCCCACGAGCGGTCGAATGGGCCGGCGCATCCGGCGACCAACAGACAGCCCGTGAGGACCGTCGCCTTCAATATCTGCATTGTCGTTCTGCTCCTTGAGTATGTTTACAACACAACCACGGCCGGCGATCTCGCCGCCGCAGACCCGGTGTGGAACAAACTCAAGATTCTAGACGATCAGGATTGTTGCGCGAAGTGTCTCGACAATGTGTGTCGGGGGACCGCAAGGCCTCTTTCCAATCACCGCGAAACGGGACTGTGCATCCGGGAAGAAATCGAATGCAAAGGCGGTCGCCAACGAGGGCAATGGGGTCACAGGTTCGTAGTCGACACGCTGAGTTGAACGGATGACGATCGACTCCGCGGCGGCCAACGGCTCATCGACGCACGACTCTCCCGAGCATTGTGATGCGAAATCATTATTCCAAAATGTCTCGAGACTGCCTTCTTGGCCATGCCCTTCGGACACCGTGGAGCAGCATCGCACGCTGCTCCGCTCGACATGCGATGTTCCGTCGATGTCCCGGCAAAGCAGCACGCTCGCCGGACCCGCGAGGGCTGCGGCAAGATGTGCCCAGCAGAGCACGAGTGCAATCACAGATTGGATGCTTGACTTGTGCATCTCTGAAATGGTATGCCACGGCGACACATGTGACCAGTTCAAGGCTGAGGCCTCGTGCAGGCGGGGGGATGGCTGTGGCGCGATTCGATTTGGCCGGATCTCGTGGTCGGCGTCGGCATCTTGCTGATAAACCTGCACGCGGCATGGGAAGTCTTCGAGGCGGCGGCTGGAGAAGCTGCTGCCGAGCCATGAAGAACGGAGCGATGGCATATTCCAGATCTTGGGGTATTCGTGCCCAACGACTTGTTCGGGATCCCATTGAGAGCCCGCAATGGCCGGTCGGAGGCCCATTTGGGCTGAGTCACGCTGGAGCCTGCCCCGCCTGGGTCCGTCGCTGGAGGTCATCCCACGCCTCCCTGGCTATTCGCCGGAAGCTCCGCTTCTGCTCATTGATGAACTTGGCCTTGTAGTGCTTGATGGCACCGTGGTGGATCAGGAACCGGATGGTCACGCGGACCTGGTAGTCGGGGACCTCTTCACCTGTCCGGGTCTTGACCTCCTCGTACACATCGTTGAACCTGAACGACTCCGGGGCATCGTTGATGACCTCGGCGATGAGGTCGTAGACGGGCTTGGGGCATCGGAACGGCGCTGCGCCGCTGGAGCGGTGCTCGGAGAGGGCGATGCCGTAACGACCTTGCTCGATGCAGTAGCCGACGACAGCTTTGGCCTGTTTGGGCTTGGAGCGGGGCAGCCCGCCACGGCGCTCGGCTTGGCGGATCTCGTAGTCGAGCTCTTCGTCGAGGTCCTCAGCGAGGCGGCGGATCATCCGCGCCTCCGCTACGGCCCGTGACGGGTCGTCGGCGATGCGGTCGGCGTGCTCACGGATGAGCTTCGCGGTCTCGTGCAGACGTCGGGCGGGGCGAACGGGCATACCCACAGCATAGGCAAAATTCCGTGAACCGTGGTTGACTGGCTGATCCAGCGGGCGATTATATACGGAAATGACATGGAATGGTGGATTGTGAGTCGAAGGAGTCAGGCATGGGCATGAAGTGGGTGCTCGATCTGCGGGTTCGGCTCGACCTCCTCTGCGTGCGATGGGTTTGGGCGATCATCAGCCCCCTGCATCGGGTGGGCCGACACACCCCGCGGCGGTCGTGGATGGTCCCGCGATCCTCGCCGACTGCGTCACCCCGCCGGACAATCGGGATGGCGACGGTGACGCCCGAGATGGTTGCCGAGGCGTCGGTCGCGGCCGGGTGGCCGCCCGTCATGACCTTGCACGAAGCGGCGGAGGCGATGCGGATCAGCCCGCAGACGCTGCGCCGGTATGTCAGCGAGGGCAAGTTCAAGAAATCCGTCAAGCGGGGATGGCCCGTCCTGTTCTGGCGTGATTCGCTGCTGAGCGAGTTCATGAAGGGGCCGCCGCGGTGAAGCTCGTCGACCGCCAACCGGTCGAGGGCACGGAACGCCCCACCATCCACATCGGGCACCGGCAGTGGCGAGATGCTCAGGGGAAACTGCGTACGGCACGGCGGTGGTCGGCCGAGTGGTTCCTGCATGACAAGCAGTACCACAAGTCGCTGGGCACGAATAACAAGGTCGCCGCAGTGCGCGAGGCGCACTCGCTGCACCGGAAGATCCGGCAGGGCGAGCCGACCGCAGCCCCGCGGGAGGTCCGCCTTGCGGAACTCGTCGAAGGGTACATGACGCTCAAGCGGGGTGAGGGGCGGGCCCCGAAGACTCTGGAGAAGTACCAGTCGGTGCTCGACGACTTCGCTTCCCATTGCGATGGCCGCGGCGTGATCTACGGATCACGGGTCAGCGAAGACGACTTCTGGAGCTTCGAGGCGGACAAGACGCTGTCCGACAAGACCCGGTACGACCGGCGCGTGGTGATCCTTCAGCTCATGAAGTGGGCCACGCAGCGGGCGGAGTTGATCCTGAAGAACCCGCTGCGGCATGTCAAGATGAAGAAGCCGGAATGGGCACCGCAGCCCTGCTACACCCCTGAGCAGGTGGAAGCCATGCTCGAACGAGTGGAGCCGGGCATGCGGGACATGATCATGGTGCTCGCATTCACCGGGATCCGTTTCGGCGAGTTGCGGGAGCTCCGCTGGGACGACATCGATCTCAACCAGGGCACCCACGGCTTCGTGACAATCCGCCGCGGCGGCGCGGGTGGTCGGACCAAGGGCAAGCGCAGCCGGCGGATCCCGCTGCACCCGGAACTCGCCGCAATGCTCCGGAGACGCTCGCGCAAGGGTGAACGCGTTTTCGCCGCCAGCGAGCTCGGGGGTCGCGGCGACGGGTTGATCGTGGACACCGTGTTCCTGCGCAAGCTCAAACGGCTGTGCGCGGCATGCAAGTTCACGAATCCTGACCAGTACAAGATCCACACCTTCCGGCACTTCTTCGCGAGCATGCTCGCCCGCGAGAACGTCAGCTACAAGTATGCCTTGGAGTTCATGGGGCACCGCAGCAGCGACATCCTCGACCTCTACTACAAGATGTACGACAAGGACGCCGAACGCGCGATTCTGGCGATCCAACTCCCGAAGAGCCGCAAGCCTGTGACCTAGCCCGGTTCAATCTCGATCCGATCGCGCCGGGCTCGCGACCATTGGTCTCGCGTTGCCCGCACGAACTCGGCCTTGGTGCCGACGCGGGTGAAACGGGCCTGGTCGTGGTGCACAAGCCCGAGGACGGCCCAGAACCGCAGAGGCGTGCGGATGCCGTAGTCGGCGACGGACTCCTTCAAACTCCGCTCGGATGTTGCCTTGACCTGCTGGAAGGTCTGAGGGCCCGCCGACCCGGCGACGGCCTCCATGACGGCTCGGTAGACCTCCTGCGGGCACTTGAAGGGCCGAGCCTTGCTGTCACGGCGCTCGGTAAGGGCGAGACCTCGGGGTGATTCCTCGACGGTGTAGATGGCGGCCCGCACGCGGGCACGGGGGCCGACGACACGCCGGCGGCGCGCGTCGTCCAGGGTGTCGATCTCATTGGCCACCGTGGCTTCGAGGTCGTCGAGCTTGCGGAGTAGTTTCGTGCGGCCCGTACCCGTGCGCGACACGAGCTCGCGTACCTCATAAAGCACATCACGCCATGACTGATTGGGTGTACCTACTCGCGGCATGATGAACATGGTACGCCGGATCTGCGTGTTGGCGTCTGTATCCGCATACCCGAGAATTGGCGATTTGCGTCAGGATCCATGGGGTTTTGAGCTGGATCCTGACGCGACTCCGAAACCGTCTCGAAATTGTCGAGTTCACCGCGGACAGATCCTTGCCTTCCGCTCAAGGCACCGCTATGTACGCCGTATTGACTCATTGGCGTACTCACGGAGCATCGGATGAAGAACGACAACACCCACACGGCGGACGAGATCACGGCGGCGGCAGACGGCCTGCTCGCATGGGCGAAGGAGCACGGGGGCGTGCTCGCGGTGGCGGCGACGCTTGGGGAGGACCGGGATGGGCCCGTCCCCGCGGCGCGGCCAGAGGCGTTGGTGGCCGGGGCCGTCGGGACGCTCAACGAGGCCGAGATCGCGGTGCTGCTCGCGCAGCTCGATGTCGCGGTGCTCATGGTGCTGTCGCAGATGGCAGCGGGCGCGGAGATGGGCGAAGAGGCATTCCGAGACCTCGTGAACAAGGCACGGCGCGAGATGCTCGACGCGGTGGGGCTCGACCTGTGCGATGACTGCGGTGGGTAACGGCGGAGGGGAGAGAGGCTCGCCGCGGGGCCAACGCCTCGCGGCGGGTTTGGTGGTTCAGTCTTTTATAGAGAAGAGGTACAGCGATGACGACGGCACACACATTCAACGGACCCGATGGAATGGCAAGGAAGATCAGGCTGCTCGCGAGCAACTGCGAGGGGGCGACGGCGGGGTTGTCTCGCACCCTGCTTATCGCGGTGAGCGCACCGGACCCGGTGAGCACGCCAGACTGCGAGAACGCGGACCCGCGTGGGATCCGGATTCAGACCCTCGACAAGGGCATGACGAGCACCGACATCGCGGTGCTCATGGGCACCCTCTACGGCATGCTCGACACGATTGAGCATGAGTACGCGCGGGAGTTCGGAGACGGATTCCGCGAATCGGTAGACGAGGCACGCGGCACACACGGCCATGGTCAGCGGATGGCCGTGGTGCCGGTTGTTCCCATGGACACCAAGCCGTGGCAGACACGCGTGAGTGATAGCGGAAGCTGAGAAACCTGCAAATCGGAGGGGTCGCGCCCGTCACCACCAAGAAATCTGGCGCGCGAGGGAGGAGTCGTGGCATGACTTGTGGAAATGAGAAGGGCAGACCACACCTGCCGCAAACCGGCGGCGGCCAAACCGGCGAGATCGTTTCTCGTCGTCGGGGTCGTCCGCCGCGGCAGGTCCGGGTCGCCGTCTCGTATAGACCGCGAAGTCCGGAGGAGGACAAACAGTTCAACGACGCCGTCCGGATGCTCATCGCCTCCATGGTCCGCGAGCGGATGGCAACTACAAAGGAGGTTGAGACATGACTCAGAAGTCTCGACTCAACGGAAAGCGGGGCGTCCCGCTCTTGCGATGCTCGACGATGACGCAGGCTGATACTTCGATCGACGATCAGCTCAACTCGATTGAGGCGTTCGCGAAACGGATGGATATGCAGCTTGGCGAGCCCGTCAGGCTTGCCGGCAAGTCAGGGTCTATCAAGAAGAACCTTGACGGCATGGTCGATCAGGTCATCGCTCGCAAGCATGCGGGCGAGCGGATCGATGTCGTCGTCTACTTCGACCAGAGTCGGTTCGGGCGATCGGGGGCGATGCATTTCGGTCATCTCGCGGACAGGCTCTCGAACGAGGGCATCGGTCTTGCTGAGGTCGATGGGTACATCGAGGACAAGGCGACCGCCGACCTAGTTCGCGTCATCAAGGCCGAAGCGGCAAAACGTCAAGCGATGTCGATCAGCGAGTCGTCGGCTCGGGGCTCGCAGTCATCGCTGCAGGGCAACCGGCGGAGCCATTCGGTCCGCCCGGCGTACGGCATCGACAAGCTATATCTGGATTCCCAAGGCAATGAGCGGATGATCATCCGTCGTCTGCAAGATGGCAGCAGCGTCGAGATCGATCCGGCGACCGGCGAGCTCGGCGTCAGGTACGAGCCGGGCGTCAGGCCGTATCGCAAAGGATCGCTTGAGCTCGATACCTTGGTACCGGGCGATCCGAAGGCCCGCGAGATCGTCATTCGGATATTTCGCATGCATCATGAAGATGGCTTCGGCGGATCCCGCATCGCCCGCGTCTTGAACGATGAAGACATCCGCTCGGCGACCGGGGGCCGTTGGTATAAGGCAACCATCGAGTCGATTCTGCGGAACGAGGTCTATACCGGATGTGGTTACGCAAACCGCATCAGTAACGCGATCTATTGCAACCAGTCTCCCAATCTGCCCAAGCAGATCGATGATGCGGACGGCCGGCTGATCCGCGGGGTCCGACCCAGCGAAGACTGGCATGTTGTTGAGTACCCCAGGCTCAAGAACTACTTGCCCGCGGACCTCCGCGAGAGGGTCATGGCGTCGCAGGCCGAATACCGCGAGCGGATCGCGGCGGGCTACATCAGCGAGCCGAAGCGGGCCAATGGTCGACGGAGGTACCTGCTCAGCGGGCTGATGACGGAGAAGACGACCGGCCGTGAGCTCAAGGCGATCAAGAGCGGCGACAGCAACCGTACCTACTACGGCATGAAGGGCGGGGCCGAGAAGTTCCCGAGCGGTTCGTTCTTCCGGCGGAGGCTGCCTGCTCCTCCGCTGCATCGGGCGGTCCTCGAAGAGATCGAGTCGTTGCTCTGCTCATTGCCCGACTTGGAGAGCATGATTGCCGAGGCGATCCTGCATCAGGACCGTAATCGCCGCGGCGATGCTGATCAGCATGACCAGTTGCTTGCGGAACGCGAGTTGCTCCGCAATCGGTACCGGTCTCAAGTTGACATGCTCGGCGGGATCGACGACGGGATCGTCCGCGAATCGATCAACAAGACCGCCGGGCAGATCCAGGCAATCGATGATCGGCTGGCATCCATGAACTCAGGGCCAGCGATGAACGAGCAGGAGATCTGCGAAGTCACCAAGGGCGTCATCGAGGACATGCAGGGCTTGCTCGAACGCTTCGCCGAGGAAGGCGAGCCAGCGTTGCGATCCGTCGCCGAGGCGGTTGTCGAATCAGCGGTTGCTGACTTGGAAACGAGCGAGGTCGATGTTGAGTTCGTTGTCCCCGCCGCGTTCATCGAGCGGCGAGTTAGGGGCCTAGCGGAACGTCGCCGACCGGAAGCATTCCGGCAGGCCCCAAAATGGGATCCGATCCCGCTCGACGCCATAACCATCGAGCTTCCAGAGCGTTGCAGAAAGGCCTGTTGGGAGCCGTTCAAACCCAGCGGCTGCGATGACTGCCGCCGTCAACGCAAGGTCGCATGAGGATCTCGGTCATTTTGGCCGGATCCTGCGATGACCTCGCTGCCCTCGGCTCAATGGCCGGGGGCGGCTTTCAGAAAAAATTTCGTCGACGGCGGAGCCGTCGAGCACACCGGAGGCTCGCATGGACGAGAAACTCACCGACATCGAGCGGACCTGGCTCGTGAGCATCGATGCCCTGCTTGTCCAGACCACGGTGGACGCACACGGGGCGGTCGCCGGTCGGTTCATCGATCTTTGGGATAGTGGCGGTCTGACCTTCCGGGCCGAGCTTGCCAAGCGGGCGTCGCTCTGGAGACAGCGTCACCTCAAGGTGCAGCAACTGATCCTGAACAGTCATGGTGCGTGCGAGCGGCTGATCAGGCTCATGGGCTGCTCCGAGCCTCCGCAACGGAAACCACTGAAGACTAAGCCGAAGCCGAAACGGGATCGAGTGGTGCCGAGCCGGCGGAAGCACACGCCGGTGCAGAAGATCAGCGATGACGAGGCTGCCAAGTTCATGGCGATGCTCGACGCCGAGGGTATCGCCGAGGTGTTCGACCCAGGTGTCAGCATCCTCGATGACAAGTTGTTCCGGCCACCGCTGATCATCCTCAACAAAGTAAGCGTGTTCCATGATGACATCGCACCGGCGTACGAGCGTGGTGCGATCGATCGGCGATGGGATCCTGCTGAGCGTGAACCGGCGATCGCCTTGGCATTCGACCTCGCTCTGCTCGTCACGCTTCGGGAAAGTCGGTGGACCTGGGTGATCTCCGATCGGCACTTCCGCCGACTCCCCCGGAAGCACCCATGCAAAGTCACGCCGGACGGTCGGCCAGGTTGGAAGTTGATCACCGGGCTGCTCGATCGGGCCGGGCTCATCGAACGGCGGACTGGGCAGACTTGGCGGCTCACTCGGGAGGCACGCCCCGTCGTCGCTGACCACCTCTTGCCGGCCTGGGTTGCTGCCGTATCAAGTCAGGATTGACATACCGTTGAGTATCAATGCCGACACGAACCGTCACGAAGCACGACTTCCTCACCGCACTCGGTTGCAAGACCCGAGCGTGGTACGGCATGCGAGAGTCGTACGGCACACCGACGCCGGCCGATCTGCTCCGCATGCAGGAAGGTCAGGATGTCCACCGGCGTGCCCAGAGTCTGCACCCCAACGGCGTGTTCGCAGGCTCGATCGAGAAAACCAAGCAGCTAATCCTCGATCGTGCCGCTGAGGTTGTCTTCGAGGCCGCGTTCAGGGTCGATGGGTACACCGCCCGGGCGGACTGGATCCGCCGCGTCAAGGGCGGCTGGGTCATCGGCGAGATCAAGTCGAGTCTGTTCAACGAGGATGGCCCGAAGGATGAGCACCTTGAGGACCTCGCCTACACCGTGATAGTGGCCCGGCGTTCCGGCCTGCCCGTCAAGGGCTGCGAGTTGGTGCTGATGAACCGCGACTGGCGGCTCGGTATGCCGGACCCGGATCTCTTCGTCGTCTCCAATCACACCGCCGATGTGTTGCCGATCGCCGACGACTTCAACCGGGCGTGGGATCAGATCGCTCCGCTGCTTCTCCGACGCAGCAAGCCGAACCCGCATTGGTGCTGGGAATGCCGGGACTGCGAGTACTTCGCGGATCGGTGCGTGGGTGTCGGGATCTCCGACCCGATCTTCCAACTCCCACGACTGCGGGAGAACAAGTTCATCGAGTTGACCGCGATGGGCGTGACCCGTATCTCCGCGATCCCGGCGGACTACAAGCTGAGTGATTCGCAACAAGGGGCCGCGACCGCGATCCGGACCAAGTCACCGCAGATCGATGCCGCCGTAATTGAGTCAGCGTTGGACTCGCTCGAATGGCCGATCGGCTATCTCGACTTCGAGACGCTCATGACCGCGGTACCGCTGTACCCGGATGTCGCGCCGCACGAGCAGCTCGTGACCCAGTACTCGCTCCATGTGGAGGCGTCGCAGGGTGGCGAGCTGGCGCACCGGGAGTACTTGGCTGACCACGCCCGGGACTGCCGCGAGGAGCTCGCGACCAGATTGATCCGCGACACCGCCGGGTGCCGGACCGTCGCGGTGTACAGCTCGTTCGAGAAGACGATGATCCGTGGGCTTGCCAAGCTGTTGCCCACCTACGCAGCCGAACTTGCCAACCTGGAAGCGAAGCTCTTCGACCTCGAACCGGCTGTGCGGAAAGGTCTGGTCCATCCAGAGTTCGGTGGCCGGTCGAGCATCAAGGTCGTGCTCCCCGTGCTCGCGCCGGACCTGAGCTACGCCGACCTCGAAATCGGCGACGGCGGCGCGGCCGTGGCTGCCTTCGCCAAGCTCGCCTCGGGAAAGGTGACCGAAGAGGAGGTTCGGGCTGTCCGGCGTGCTCTACTTGAGTACTGCAAGCTGGATACGCTGGCGATGGTGCAGGTGCTCGGGACTCTACTGGAAATACCGTGAGGTAGACTCAGCAACGCTAGTGCCTAGCGTCTGATATCTACACATTGAGTCCCGTCAACAGCGAGTCCGGTGCTCGCTGCACGATTTTGGATCCGTCACGCCAATTTTGCCGATTCCGTTGACTCAATGGCGACCGCAACACACAGGAGATCGGAGATCAGACTCCGGGGGTTCGAGCTCCCGAAGGGCTCGGGAGCTGTTTTTTCGACTTGCCGGCGCTACCGCTACGCACTCACACGCGTGTGGGATGATTCCCTACCCTTGGTAGCGTTTATTGGCTTGAATCCATCGACCGCTGACGAGACCGTTGACGACCCCACGATTCGCCGGTGCATGGGTTTCGCAAAGTCATGGGGATACGGGTCTGTCCTCATGGTCAATCTGTTCGCGTTCAGATCCACGGACCCGCGGGGACTCTTGGGAGCAAAAAACCCGATCGGGCCACGAAATGACACATGGCTTGATGTGGCATCAGGGCACGCTGATTTGCTCATTGCGGCTTGGGGGTCACGCGGGAGCCTGTTGGACCGAGATCGTGCAGTCATGAAGCGGTTCCAGGACCTGCACTGTCTGGGGACAACAAAGGGTGGGCTCCCGCGACACCCCCTGTACCTCCGGTCGGACCGCCAACCCGTACGCCTCTTCTGATCGAGGGGCACCGACACCCCTTGACAACGCCGCCTACTTCGGTAAGATATTCTTACCGGTCGAAAAGGAGGCGTGATGATGGACACAGATGAAGTATCTCGGCGGGTCCAAAAGTGCTTGCGGAAGTTCCTCGATTCGAGCGGCCGTAAAGATCAAGCGATTTCTGGACAGACAAATCTTCACACAGGATTTGGGTTCTCAAGTGACGAGGGCCTCGATCTTGTGCTGGAACTCTGTGATGAGTTCAACTACGAGTTCCCCAACGATTTCAACCCGGTCATCCACCGCGACGGCAAGAGGGGGAACAGTGTCAATGAACTGACCGCTGCAGTATCACACTATCTCGCCAATGCGAAAGCATCGGCATGATGGACACAGGAACATCACCCGAAGCAGTGGGCTCACGGTTGCGATGGGCTCGGGAGCAAGCCGGACTCTCACAAGCTCAGGTTGCAGAACGGCTCAAGGTGCATCGGCCGACAATATCGCAGCTAGAGGCTGGAAAACGACACGTTCGCGCTGATGAGATTGCGAGCTTATCTGCCTTGTATGATGTACGAGAGGACTGGATCGTCCGAGGCTCGACGACTGACGAAGTGCGAAATGATCCGCGGTTTGCAATCGCGGCGCGAGAACTGTCCAAGCTCAATCCGGACGACCTGGACACAATTCTCCGGCTACTCTCGGCGTTGAAGTCACGCGATGGGGGTGATGGTGATTGACCGCTCTGTCATTGCCCGCACTGCAACACGAGCCGCGTATCAAGCGCGAAGAGTGCTGTCGATTCCGCGTGATCATGCTGTAAATGCATTCGATGTCGCGGAATCGCTTGGAGTAGAGGTTCGCTTCGTTGACGCGCCTTCACTAGAAGGGATGTTCAGCCGCGCACCACATCCGCTAATCATCCTGCCCTCGACACAGCATCGTCCGCGTGGCCGTCTTGCCTTTACATGTGCTCACGAACTTGGACATGGCCAGATGGGGCATGGTGTCCGAGTCGATGAGCTGCTCGGCAGCCCGAAGCCTCGGACTGACCCGGAAGAGTATGCCGCAGATGTCTTTGCAAGTACTCTTCTGATGCCTCGCCCTGCGATTGCCTCTGCGTTTGAACGCCGGGGCGTCCATCCATCCGAAGCAACCAATTTTCAATTGTACTCTGTCTCGTGTGAGCTTGGTGTGGGGCTGAAATCGCTTATCAACCAACTCAGCTTCGGATTACAGATTTGCACTGTGGATTGGGCTCGCGGGCTTTCACGACTGAGCCCCAAGGAACTTCGCACTCATTTCACCAGCAACCCGGATGACCCGGCGATTCTGATTGATCATGGCTTCACAGCCGCGTGTATCGATCTTGATGTGGGCGAGGCCCTTGTCGCTGATCTGAGTACAGCCGAACTTCTTGAGGTGCATGCGGATTGTCTGCTCGCTCGCACTGACGCGGTCATCGGCTACGACGCATGGAAAGCGATGCGGCCGGGAAGCACATCTGCCATCATCAATGGACGAAAGGTTCAGATCCGAGTCGGACGTCATGCGTACACAGGGCCCTACGCGAATCGGTTCTTGCCTGACCCGGAGGCGGCATGACGGGCAGCAAGATCGAGCCTGTTCAAGCAACGAGTATCCTCAACGCGTGGAGCTCGGCAGTGAACGCTGTGATGGCTGTAGCCGATCACGCGGCGCCGCCGCTCGCCATCTCTATCCGTGGAGGGGCACAGTCGCTCCCTGCCGACTCAGACGACAAAGTGGCGATGATTGATGCGTTTCTTGAGCATGAAGGTGCGCGGCGTGGATCATTCATTGCTTCCACTGCACAATCAGCTCTAACAATCTTTCCATACGCGCTCTGGATTCGTCGCGGCAAGCCAAGTGCCGCCAGCTTCTGCAAACTCTGCGTCAGCCAGCTCTATCCTCGGATGAAGAAGATCAACAGCCTCAACAAGTACGGTACATACTTTCAAAGGATGATGGCCTATCCGATCCCGTTGTCTACTACAGGTGAGACTGTGAGACAGCTTGAACACATCATAGACCTCATGGCAGTGAATAACTACCGATACAAGGAGTCTTCACTTCAGTTGTCGGTGTTTCACCCTGTGCTCGACCACACCAAACAGCGGCGCAGAGGCTTCCCGTGTCTGCAGCAGGTGGGGGTTTCATGGACCAGGGATGGATTCGCGCTCAACGCCTTTTATCCGACCCAATATCTGATTGATCGTGCTCTCGGAAACTACATTGGCCTTACACATCTCGGGATGTTCATGGCGCATGAAAGCGGACGAGAGTTTGTGCAGCTGAATATCTACATTGGCAGTCCAACCATTGCGCCTGCGCGAAAATGTGATGTGAAAGCACTATTGGCATCGATGAACGGAGTTTCAGACGCGGCGGCTGATGGAGAGGCGTCGCAGGAGGATAACGGTGACTGATCAACTCACCTTTCGAAGCTACCAAGAGCAGGCCGCGGCGACCGACAAGTCACCCCAAGATGACCTTCTGGCAAACACCGTCCCTCTGCTCGGCCTCGCAGGTGAAGTAGGCTCGCTCTTGACGGAATACAAGAAGTTCCTTCGCGATGGAAGTAAGTATCGACCATTCCAGGACCAGCTTGCCGAAGAGATCGGGGATGTCCTGTGGTACCTTGCTACTATCGCTAGGAAGTCCGGACTTGATCTTGGAGATATAGCGCACGAGAATCTCGCGAAGCTCCAAGAGCGATGGCCGCAAGAGCATACAAGTGCGCCTTGGTTCTATGACGAGAGTTTCGCGTCTTCCGAGCAGCTACCAAGAGAGATTCGTGTAGTCTTCAGCGAGATCACCGCAAACGGGCGCACGATGCTGCAGATGGTTACTCCAGCCGGCTCGCTTGGAGACCCATTAACCGACAATGCGCACGCAGACGATGGATACAGATTCCACGATGTGTTTCATCTCACCAATGCAGTCATGCTTGGCTGGTCACCGGTCAGCCGGAAACTCATCGGATGCAAACGAAAGTCGGCACCCCGTGTTGACGAAGTCGAAGATGGAGCTCGTGCGGCGGTCACTGAAGAAGCGATTTCAGCACTGATCTTTGGCGTAGCCAGAGACTACAGCTTCTTTGACGGAGTCGAAACGGTTGATTTCGAACTGCTGCGCACAATCAAGACAATGACTCGACCGTTCGAAGTTCGGAGTCGTACGTACCGTGATTGGGAGCACGCAATTCTTGCTGGATATCGCGTATGGAGGCAAATGGTTGAGCACCGGGGTGGGGTCTTTGTCGGCGATGCGTTCGCCAAGACAGTGGTCTATGAACCATCGGTAGTGGCGTCTAGTGAATCTTGAGGTGACTCCGCGGATTTGGTTGCACTTTCCGATTGGGCGGCTTCGGATTCTTGTTGCCCTGACGATTGTTGCCCGTCAAAGAGCGACCTCACTGTTGGCACAAGAAAAGCGCCTATCAGGAGAGCAGTAAAAATTCCGATCAGTGTGCGGTTCAAGGCAATTTCGCTTCGAAGTTTCTCAATATCGTGTTTGACTCTATTGTCAAGCTCGGTGAGTCCTGTCTTTAGTGAACCGGGCGAGGCGATGTCGCCATCGATCTGCATTATGTAATCGTCTGGTATACGCTCAGATTGCCCACGCGTACCCATATAGGCATCCGCGTCAGTCATAGGTACGTCAAGATCAGCGTACCAAATCAGGAACGTTCGTTCGCCCTTCGACAAGCGGATGTTCTTTGCACCGGCGTTGTACACCGAAAGGACCAGCCATCCGTCGTAGCCCGGGTCGACGTGAAACCCCGACACGTTGACGAGGCCCCGCAGCTTGTGGCGGAATTTGATTGAAATGAAGGCGAGCGCATCTTTTGGTACCCGTACGCGTTCAAGCGTGAGCAGTTGGCCAAATTGGCCCGGCGGAATAACGAAGTCGTCACCTTCGTCCTTGAGCACAATGCGTTCGCCATCACGCCCTGTAACGAACGCCTCCTTGCCCATCCGAAGTTCAATGCTGCCCTGCGTTACGAGATCTGCTCTGCTGGGCGTCACAAGTTCACTCTGCTTGGTCCGTAGCTTCGCTGACCCGCAGAATGGCATAAGGCATCTCCTTTGCTCACTTAATGCGGTAGAGCACTACGCGCGCGAGACCGTACAGTAAAATGGAACGATGGATAACCATGGAGTGTGGAAAGTACCCTAGGTCGTGTCGCGACGTTCCTCTTATCGTTACTCCAAATGGTTAAAGTCTAGCCATTCTACGCTGACAAAGTCCGTGCGCGAGCTGCAAGGAACGCGTGGGGGCATACTGCTCTCTATGTAGGTTGCATCCGCATCATGTCTCACTCACCGGTTCACCACTACTTTTGTTCCGTGTCTTCCTTTTTATCATGACCTCGTTGCTTGGGGCGCTTATAGGTGGAGTGGCGTAAGATCCACTGGTGTCATCTTAGGCGCCACTGGCCTAGTGACTAGATCCGAAACTACGCGGTCAGCATCAGACCAAGCATCGCTGCGGCCATGGATGCCATGGTCAGATCCTCGACGAGGGTGACCTTGGTCATCGGGAGGTTGAGGGCCGTCCCGAGGCAAGCGCAGCGGATGGCTCGCTTGTCGAGGAGTGCCTTGAGCACGCCGGCTGCACCCACCAGCATGAGTACGAGTGTGACCGAGTTGGTGACGACCGGTGCCCAGGCGAGGAGATAGGCGACGCCAAGGCCGAGTTCGACGAACGGGTAGGCCCAGCCCCACGCGGGGATCTTGCGGGCGACGAGGTCGTAGCCGCGGTAGGCGGAGACAAAGCCGGGCGGGTCGAGGAACTTGAAGAACGAGAAGACGATGAAGAAGCCGGCCATGAAGTGCCGCATGATCGGCTCGACCGACCAATCGCCCGTCGCGTAGGCGACGAGCAGCGTGACGCCGGTGATGAAGCCGACGATCAAGAAGAGCGGGTAGAGGCTCTCCTTCGGTTGGTCTTCGGCGACGGCGTGGTGCTGCTGGTCCGACGCCTCTGATCTTGTATCGGGCGTGGCCTTCTCCACACGCGTCAGCGTGTAGTCGCCCGCGGATGCGATGGCTCCGCGGAGCGTGTCCTCGGCGGGTATTGCACTGCCCGTGATGACGGCCGTGCCGCTTTGAGGTGACACCTCAGCGGTATCTACACCGTCGAGCTTGAGCAGCGCTGCGCTGACCTTGCTCGCACAGCCGCCGCAGTGCATGCCATTGATTCCAATCGTCACTGTCTGAGTGGACACAGTCTTTACCTCGCATTCCTGTAGAGCAGTTCGATCAACTCATCGCTCGCCTCTTCAAACTCGGTTTGTCCGAGCTTGGCTGCGTCGGCGACGCAGTGCTTGAGGTGATGACGCAGCAACTCCTTCCCGACCGACCTCATGGCCGATTGGACGGCGGCGATCTGGGTGAGGACATCGACGCAGTAGCGGTCCTGTTCGACCATCTGCGCGATGCCACGGACCTGCCCCTCGATCCGCTTGAGGCGGGCGAGGTTCTTGGCCCGGTCCTCGGCGCAGACGTTCGTGGCGGCTCTTGTTGAGTTCTTGGTACCCATACCCCCTAAGGGTATAGAGGCCGAGGTTGCAGGTCAAGTGGGCTCGTCATTGGTCTCGGTGGACTTCGCCCTCAGGAACCATGCTGCAAGCCCGAAGATCAGGACCATCGAGCCGAGGGCGACGCCGACGACGAGCGGATCGGTCGTGAGCTTGAGATAGAGAAACGCCCCGAGCACAACCGCGTCGAGCACCAATGCCGTCAGGAGCACCCAGCCCCGCGCGTTGAGCTCCGATCGGAGGTGTTTGAAGACGCCCCAGTGGATCGCCATGTCCATCACGATGTAGAAGATCGCACCGAGCGAGGCGATGCGGCTGAGGTCGAAGAAGATCGTCAGCACGAGGGCGATGACGGCCGTGTAGACGAGCGTGTGCTTCTGGATTCGTCCCGGCATGCCGAAGTGGCGGTGCGGGACGAGGTCCATGTCCGTGAGCATCGCGAGCATGCGCGAGACCGCGAACATGCTGGCGATGATGCCCGAGATCGTGGCGATGATGGCAAGGCCGATGGTCAGCCATTCACCCCACTGGCCGACGGCGGGGCGAGCGGCTTCGGCGAGCGAGGAGTCCCGCGAGGCGATGATCTCGTTGACGCTCAGGTTGCCGGCGACGGCCAGCGTGACGAGGACGTAGAGCCCCGTGCAGATCAAGAGGCTGAAGATGATCGAGCGGCCGACGTTCTTCTTGGGGTCCTTGATCTCGTCGCCGCTGTTGGTGATCGTCGTGAAGCCCTTGTAGGCCAAGATGGAGAGGGCCACGGCGGCCAGGAAGCCACCGACGCCGCCTTGGGCTTCTGAGGCAGCGCTGTCACCGGTCAGCGTGTCGAACGAAAGACCGGAGACCGAGAGCCCGATGCCGGCGAAGACCGCGATGCCGACGATCTTGATGACCGCGGTGATCTTGCTGAGCCCGCCGATGACCTCGTTGCCGAGCAGGTTGACGACGAACGCGACCACGATGAGGCCGACGCCCAGCGCGGGCACGAGCCATGAGTCGGATCCCTCGCCGAAGATCCGCATGGTGTAGGTGCCGAAGGTGCGTGCGACGAGGCTCTCGTTGATAACCATCGAGAAGTACATCAGCAGCGAGCAGCCCGCCGTGACCACGCCCGGCCCGTAGGCCTTCTTGAGGATCATCGCGATGCCGCCGGCCGACGGGTACTCGTTGCACACCTTGATGTACGAGTAGGCGCTGAAGGCGACGACTATGGCCGCGGCGATGAAGGCGAGCGGGAACAAGCCGCCGGCGAGCTCGGCGACCTGCCCCGTCAGCGCGAAGATGCCCGCGCCGATCATGACGCCTGTGCCCATCGCAATCGAGCCGGTGAGCGTCAGGCTGCTTTCTCTGTATTGATCCCCGTGATCGTTGCCATCAGTCGTCATCATTTGTCTTCCCTGATATCGCGTTCCGATCTTTGAGCATTCGGTTCATCGCGGCGAAGATGAATGACGCAGACCACGCGATGTATAGCAACCCACTGAGCCCCTGGGTCGCAGCGATGAATCGCAGATGTCCGGTCGGTAGGATGTCACCGAAGCCGATGGTCGTGTACATGACTGCGGAAGCGTAGAAGTGACCGAGTGGTCCGTCAGTCCGCTCACCGGTTAGTGTGCCAATGTCGAGGGCGTGCCAAGCGAAGTAGTACGCCACCGCATAGACAACGATGTCGAATAGGTGGCTGGCGTAAATTCCGAGCATGAGGCAGAAGAAGCGGTGCCAAGTGAATCGATCGGCATCGAGGGTGTATCGCGCCGCGATCACAAAGAACGCGAGACGAACCCCCGTTGTAATCAGCACGAGGGTGACGCTGATGAGGACCGAGGCGATCATGGCCGGAAGCTCTCTCGGGGGGTGCCATCAGAACGCAAGGCGTACACCGAAGATCAAGGACACGCTTTCCGTATCGACGCCGGCCGACTCGGCGATGCTCGCGGTCTCACCGGCGAGCAACCCGTAGCGCACGCCGACGTACGGAGCGAACTCCCGCTCGATCTCGTATCGCAGGCGAAGATCGAGGTTCGCGTCGGTGAGTCCCGCCCCCAATGCTCGATCGGGAATGTCCTGAAACGCGAAGCCGAGTTCGGCGCGGGGCTGAAGGACCAGGCGCTGTGTGATCCGGAGGTTGTATTCTGCTTCCACGGCCGCGGTAACATCGGCGTCTTCGGAGATGTAGAGCGACGAGTCCATCTCGATCATGCCAGGGGCAAGCCCCTGAAGTGCCAGCACGCCGGACCATCGATCCTCGTAGTCTCCGGACTCCCACTCGTTTGCGTACTGCGCTCCTGCTTGAATGCTCCAAAATGGTGTTACGAGACGCGAGTAGAGCAAGTCTGTACTCGACTCGCCCTGGCTATCCCCGTCAAAGGCCACTTCACCCTCTGACTTCCAGACGAATCGATTGTAATCGAACCCCACCCAGCCTTGAGCTTCCCATCCTAGTTCTCCGGCACCGCCGCCGTCGGGAAGGCGGTACTCGAGTTGTTCGATGAGAGTGAAGAACCTGAGTTCATCGTCGGCGACGGGGTCGGGGTAGTGCGACGGTGGCGGCCCAGCGGCGTAGTCGAGCACATCGTCGAGGGACATGCCTGTCGGCAACGGGGGCTCATTGTCGCTTTGGCGCTCGGCGGTAGGCTCCGCCCGTGTTTGAGAGTCTTCAGTACTGTCTGTGGGCTGGTGCTGCTCGTGCTGCGCCAATGCGGACCACGAAGTGAAGGCGTACATGAGCACTACGAGGAGGATTTGCTTATGAACCTGCATGGGTGGCCTCCTCGTCAAGGGAACGGACGACTGCGACGGTGCGGAACATTCCCATCTTCATGTGATACAGGACGTGGCAGTGGAACGCCCACTGCCCCGGGGCGTCGGCCGTGATGTCAACCGTGAGCAGCTCGGCCGGCTGGACATTAACGGTGTGTTTCCTGGGGTTCTTTGCGTAGTTGTCGCCAGCGTAGAGGTCCATCCACATGCCGTGCAGATGGATAGGGTGATTCATCATGGTGTCGTTGATCATGTTGATGCGGAGGCGCTCACCGTATTGGAACCGGATCATCTCCGACTCGGACCACTTCTTACCATCGAATCCCCAGATGTACTTATGCATGTTCCCGGTCAGATGCAGGTCGAACTGCCGGGTAGGAGCACGCCGATCCGGCGGTGTCTCGAGGCATCGAAGTTGCGAATAGGTCAGGACGCGTCGTCCGTCATCACCGAGCCCGGACCCTGGATCACTCAGTTGACGGTAACGCGTCTTGCCCATCACAATGGCGCCTGGCCCGTGCGTGTCAGGCCCGTGCTTGATTCGTTCTGGAAGTCCTGATGTTGGAAGTGGACCGGCTGAACCGGCACGCTTGGTGTGCTCCGAACCGGCGTCCTCCATACCAGCAGTTGCTTTGTGGTCGCCATGGTTTGTCGACCCGGTCTCGGCGGACTCGTTTCCCATGACCGCGTGCATCATGCCCATATCTGCCATGGTCAGCATCGGACGGCGTCGGCGTTCGGGAATCGCTGCCTGGAGACCGGATTGTGGGGCGATCGTGCCACGAGCGAAACCGCTCCGATCCATAGCCTCTGCGAAAATCGTCCGCGGACGGTCGTCGGGCAAGGTGACAATCACGTCATACGTCTCGGCAACGGCGATCCTCAGCTCGTCGGTCTCCACCGGCTCAATGTTCTGGCCATCAGCCTGGACCACGGTCATCGGCAAGCCTTCAACGCGGAAGTCGTAATACGTCAGCGCAGAGGCGTTGGCGATGCGGAGGCGGACACGCTGACCGGGCTTGGCAATCGCGGTCCAGTTCTCTTCCGACGTCTTCCCGTTCATCAGAAATTTGTAAGTCGCACCCGTGACATCTGCTATGTCCGTCGGATCCATTCGCATTCGTTGCCAACTCAATCGTTTCTTGATCACATCGGCGATGCTCTCCCCGCTCGCCTCAGCCTGCGTCTCGAGATTGGCGAGCGTCGGTCGCTGGTAGTTGAAGTACCCCTCCATCGTCTTGAGCTTGTCCATAACAACATGTGGGTCCATGTCGGTCCAGTCTGAGAGGACAATCGAGTGTTCAATGTCGTAGCTCACCGGATCATCGTCCGCAGGATCGATGATCAACTGGCCGTAGTGCCCGAGTTGCTCTTGGAGTCCGGAGTGGCTGTGGTACCAATATGTGCCGTTCTGTCGCACCTGGTAGCGATACGTGAACGTGGTTCCGGGACCGATACCTTCAAAACTGACGCCTGGAACACCGTCCATTGTGAATGGAAGCAGAATGCCGTGCCAGTGGATAGAGGTCGATTCGTCGAGCCGGTTGTGTACCCGAATCAGTGCCTCGCGTCCCTCTTGCATGCGGATGAGTGGGCCGGGGACGCCACCATTGATCGTGATCGCCTCCGGCCGCCGCCCCCCGATTGCGATTGATTGTCGTTCTATGAACAGGTCGATTCCGCCGGGCGCGGTTGCATCGAGTGCATTCGGTGCTCCTAAAGGCGAGGCGGCGAGGGCAGTGCGAAGGCTGGGGTGGAGCATGCCGTAGGCCGTCAACGCCGCGCAGCCACCTGTCCCGAGAAACCGTCGCCGTGTCCAGTGCTCCGAATGGAAGCGTGTGCTATCTGTCATACTGTTTATCTCCTATCGAGAACTCGTTTTAGTGTGCACAGATGAATGGCTTTTAATGATGCGATCGACTCTGTGTCACCAAGCCAGCTTTCTTTAGCACACCCATGAATGCCAACCCAGGTTCCTTGAACTCGGCGAGTCTGAGCGTGTTCCAGTGGCGTTCAATGTAGCGCTCGAGGTGGTCGATCACCTGAGAGAGGAGGACAACGTGGCAGGCCTGGGCGCCGCCCTCGCCGCGTGTGGAGCCGAACGCGGCGAGGCGTATGCGGTGGCCGTGCTCGGTCTTCGTTGCCCCGTATTTGGTGAGTTCGGTCGCGAGGCGTTCAGCGTGACTGTGGTCACAGCAACCGAAGCGGGTGAGCGCGGCGCGTAGTACAGCGGGCTGCGTAGCACCGCGGTTCAGAACAGCTTTGCCCTCTTTGACCTCTCCCACCAGCATGTCTGCTTCGCCGTCGAGCAGGCCGAGTGCCGGATCAATGTCGGTAACGGCAACATCGCGAGAGGACGAGCGGCCATGATGAGGCACGAGTCTCGCGGCGTTTTGGAAGCGGAACGCTAGGACATCGATGTCGGTGGCAGTGCGGTGCTGGCCTGACCTGCCCGCCTCAATGACCGGGAACTCGGTGACCGTAAAGTAGCCGTTGATGCGCAAATATGCCTGCACAAGGGCGACGGCGTTGTCCATGGGATCGGCCCTTCCTGTGGGCTAGGGGCGCGTTGCCGAAGCGAGCATCGCCTCTGCCTCAGCGATGTAGTACTCGGTCGTGGCAATACCAAAGGGCGAGAACACACCAGACTCAACAACTCGGTCGTTCCAGGCCCGCATCCACTGAAGATGGCGTTGGATTGCGTCGGCTTCAGTACCTTGACGGTGGTCGAGTTGGATCAGCTCGATCTCGGCCAGCATCCGGCGCTTCGACCAGAGGTAGTTAGACTCGGCGCCGGCGCCGCCACGCGGTGAACCGCTCTCAGGATCATGGAACATCTGACAGATCCGTTCGGCGGTCTCAAGCTTCGCCCGTGCGGCGTCGAGGCGTCCTTGATCCACGGGGCTTGCGTCCGGTTGGCCGGCCCGGGCGGTGAGGCTGCTCATCGAGATGACGAGGATCGTGGCCAACGCGACAGCTGTAAGCAGTGCGGGAACGGTGCGGCTCATGGTTCGGTTCCTTTCATTAAGAGAATCCGGACAGAATCCAGTACTAGCGTACGTGCGGGGACAACAACTGCTAGCAAAGGCCCCCGCCGGGTTGTCACCCCGCGGAGACGTTGGGTCAACTACGCCATGGCGTTGCATGAGGCAGCGCACGCGCGGCACGCCTCCGCGCAAGCCCTCGTCGGTTCGTCGTCGATACCGAGCGCCTCGCAACAGGTCACACACGCTTCACACACGGCTGCGCACGCCGTGCACACGAGCGAATGGCGTAACGACCCGCGTCTCAGGTAGTTGTGTGTGACACCGCAGATCTCAGCGCAGTCGAGCAACGTCTGGATGTGCTCAGTCTCTGCGGGGCGACCGTTCTCGACACAATGGTCGAGGCAGTACGGAATGAGGGCCATGCACTTATCGGCGCAATCGTGGCACGTCTCGGCACACTTGGTCATGTCGCTGTCAGACATCGGTGATATTCCTTTTCGCCGGCACGATGTGCCGGACTTTGGTTGGCTCGAACTCCGCCCGCCGAGCCATAGGGCATTCGGTCAGTCTGGTTGCTGGCGGTCGATGCGCAGCATCCGGGCGTTGATAGAAACGATGACGGTTGAGAGTGACATGAACACCGCCCCTACCGCGGGTGAGAGAACGATGCCAAGCGGATACAGCACACCGGCTGCGGCCGGGATAGCGAAGGCGTTGTAACCGGTGGCCCACCAGAGGTTCTGGACCATCTTGTGGTACGTCGCACGCGAGAGCTCCACGACGGCCGTCACGTCACGCGGGTCGGAGCGGACGAGGACGATGTCGGCGGACTCGATCGCCACGTCTGTGCCGGCCCCGACGGCGATGCCGACGTCGGCCTGCGTGAGCGCTGGGGCGTCGTTCACACCATCGCCGGTCATCGCGACGACGAGCCCTCGCGACTGTACCTCCTTGATCTTGGAGGCCTTCTGGTCCGGGAGGACCTCAGCGAAGTAGTCATCGAGCCCGAGTTCTTCCGAGACCCAGCGTGCGACGGCTTCGGCGTCTCCGGTGAGCATCATCACCTGGATTCCCATGGATTTGAGCCGTTCGAGCGCTTCGCGCGACTCCGGACGGATGATGTCCGCTAGTGCGATCGCACCCTCGACAGCGCCGTCGATGAGAAGATAGACGACAGTTTTGCCCTGATCGGCGACGGCGCGCACGCGGTCGTCGGTGACGGTGAGGTCGTGCTCGCGCAGGTAGCCGGGGCTGACGATGCGGAGCCGTGTTCCGTCAACCACCGCCTCGGCACCACGGCCCGGGATCGCTCTGAACTCGGACGGTGGCGGGAAGCTGATGCCACGTTCCTCGGCACTGCGGACCACGCCCTCGGCGATCGGGTGCTCCGACTGGCTTTCAAGGCTTGCAGCGAGGCGGAGGAGGTCCTCCTCGGAGCGTTCTCCAAGCGTGATGACGTCGGTGACGCCGAACCGTCCTTCCGTGAGCGTGCCGGTCTTGTCGAAGACGATGGCGTCGAGGTCGCGCCCGCGCTCGAACGCGGTGCGGTCGCGGATGAGCAGGCCGTTGCCGGCTGAGATCGACGTCGATACCGCCACGACAAGGGGGACGGCCAGACCGAGCGCATGCGGGCAGGCGATGATCATGACCGTGACCGCGCGTTCGAGTGAGAAATCGAAGGGTTTACCGATGAGCAGCCATGTCACGAGCGTGGCGGAGCCCACGGAGATAGCGATGATCGTGAGCCAGAACGCCGCGCGGTTTGCGAGGTCTTGCGTGCGCGACTTGGACTCCTGAGCCTTTCGCACCATCTCGATGACCTGGGCGAGGTAGGTCTCGTTCCCGGTGCGGCGGACCTCGATGGTGAAGGCGGCCTCGCCGTTGACAGCGCCGCCGATGACTTCGTCTCCCTCGCTCTTTTCGGCAGGCTTACTCTCGCCGGTGAGCATGGCCTCGTTGATGGTTGAACGTCCCTCCACGATCACGCCATCGGTAGGGATCTTCTCGCCGGGCTTGACGAGCACGCGGTCACCGTGGTGGAGGTCGGTGACCGGTACGTCTCGAGTGCTTCCGTCCTCGGCGACGAGGTGCGCATCCGAGGGCATGAGCTTGACGAGTTTCTCGAGCGCGGCCGAGGCACCCATGACCGACCTCATCTCGATCCAGTGCCCGAGGAGCATGATGTCGATGAGCGTGGCCAGTTCCCAGAAGAAGACCTCGCCGGCGAGCCCGAACACGACGGCGCTTGAGTAGAAATATGCGACCGAGATCGCCAAAGCAATGAGGGTCATCATGCCCGGCATTCGCCTGCGGAGCTCGGACGCGAGGCCCGAGAGGAACGGCCATCCGCCGTAGAAATATACGACGCTTGCGAACATGAACTGGACCAGTGAGTCGCCAGGGAAATCGAGGGTCTCGGAGAGCCCGAGCCACGACTGAATCATCGGAGCGAGCGCGACGACCGGAATCGTGAGCACGAGCGATACCCAGAAGCGTTGCTTGAAGTCAGCCACCATGTGCGCGTGGTGATCGTGGTGGCCACCTCCATCATGGCCGTGACCGTGGTGTTCTTCGAGATGGTGTTGCTTTGGGTGGTGATTCTCGTTCATGTTGCGGCCCTCCCGGCGGCGAGGTTGTAGAGGGCTGCGACGAGAGCGCCAATCAACCACCCGAGGATTGTGATTTCGATGACGCCGACACACGCCTCCCACCACGGCATGTCCCAGCGGACGATCGGCTCAATGTCGAGTCCATGCATGATGCTATTGAAGAAACGGACGACGACATCTCTGGGCGCGATCAGCATGAGCGCGGCGCACGCGATGTAAAGTGTGCCACACGCCATGCCGACTGCGAACCCTGCGGCTTTGACGCTAATGATGTTCATGGCGTGTTTCTCCTTGTTTACTTGAGGTCGTATGGTGTTTGTGGCCGCGAAGCATCAGCAGGTGGCACCCGAACATCAGCACGATGAAAACGAACACCGCGGCCTCGCCGGAGACCCCGAACAGTGGGAGCAGAAAGACGGCCAGGAGCGGCAGCGCGCAGCCAAGAACGTGTAGAAGTAGGTGTTTCATCCGTTTACCTCCTGTGCACGAGTCGTGGTAGAGACTTCCAGCGCGATGACGGTCATGTCGTCACTTGCAGGGCGACCATCGAGATGACGCCGGGCGGTGTCGAGGACGCTTGCTGCAGTGGACTTCGCGCTGACACAGGGAGTGGATCGCAGCGAGTCGGAGATTCGCGACCTGCCGAGGAGCCGGCCGCGCTCGTCCATCGCCTCGCTGATCCCGTCCGAAATGAGTACGAGTACGTCGCCCTCATCGAGGTCTAGGTTGGTGTCCACAAACTCAGCCTTGGGGTCGATCCCGAGCAGCCCGCCGGTCGAGGAGAGTTCGGTCACGAGACCGTTCGCGTGCACAGCAAAGCATGTCTCATGCCCCGCGCTGGCATAGCACACGGGCCCATCGCCGTTCGGCAGACGGACGGCGATCATCGAGACAAAATCTTCCGGAAGGCTCGCCCGGAGCACCCCTCGGTTGACTGCATCGAGCAGCTCGGCCGGCGTGAGGTCTTGACCTTGGAGCGAGATGACGAGTGCTTTGAGCACCGCGGCACCCATTGCGGCTGGAACGCCATGACCCACGACATCCCCGAGGCAGACGATGCGGTCCCCAGAGGGGAGCGTGAGGATGTCGACGAAGTCCCCGGCGACCTCATCGGCGGGGTGGTACTCGACAGCGAGTCTCTGGTCTCCGGCCGGCGCGGAGATCAGATGGGATTGCAAGCGTCTAGCCCGTGCGAGCTGCGCGGTTCTGTCCGCCTCGCGCCTCGCGAGGTCGCTCATCATGATGCCGAGCTCTCCGGTGAGCGTCGCGATCTCTGCGCTCGATGCTTGGGGGAGCGGCACTTCGCTGCGGGTCTGCCCGAAGGTTCGCACAAGGCGCGCCAGATTCTCGACCGGCGTTGTCATGAGGCGTATCAGGAGGGTGTTCACAACCCCAGCAGCCACGGCTGCCGCTCCCAGGAGTACGGCCGCGCGCCTCAGGGCGGTCGTTCTCGCAGACTCGACTACGGGGGCCGCCAACTCCGAAACGCGGACAAGCGTTGGGTCGCTTCCCGACTCGCCCCGGATGCGTGATGTACTTTCGCTATCAACCGTGTGGGTGTGCGAGGCAAAGTAAAGGCCCGTGGCCTGCCAGGCCTCGACGGTGTGCCCGGGCGAGGTGCCTGAGTTCATCGCAGTGCACACGCTGTCGAGATAGGACTGGATGGCGTCGGAACCGTGGTGGCCGAGCGCGTTGACGGCCTCGGCGATCGCGTTGGCTTCGTCGGTGAGCGACTCAGTCTTACTTCGGAGTGCCGCGTCCATGCTCGCTCGGTAGTCGAGGTAGAGCATGCCGAGTGTTGTTCCGCCGACGACCAGATTCACAGCCAAGAGGAGTTGTGTCCGCAGTCTGAGTGAACGGAGCCATGCCGTTATGTGATTGATCCGTTCATTCATCCGCAGTCCTCCTGGGATGACCGTCGCGTCTGAGCTCGTAGGCGATGCTCAGACTCAGGACCGTGCGGATGACAATGACCGATCCGAGCACCGCCATTTCCTCTAGCGTCGGAGTGACAACAGTCTTCAGAATGTCCGCGGCGATAAGGAACTCGAGCGAGAGCACGAGCCGCTCGGCAAGACGAAGGCGGGCTTCGGTGGTGCGATCGCGCAGTCCGTGACGAACAGCCGCCGAGATGATCTCAACAGCGGCCGCGACGACGGACGCGGCGATCATGACGGCGGCAATCGCCTCGATGAATTGGACCGTGATACTGATGAGTTCTTCGATCATCGGCGGCTCGACTCTCCTTCAGTGGTGCTTGTACCAGCCGATCCCCGGGATCTCATTCCATGAGTTCGTGCGGTGACACTTGAAACAGTCGGTGACCTCGACATGTTCGACGCCCGCGATGCGCTTCGAGACCATTTCAAAGTGACCCATGTAGTGGCTGGGCGGACCGCTGTGACACTGCACGCAGCTGGTGGATTGCGGCGAAGGGTGGCGGTACTCAGGAATGCGCCAGCTCGCCGTCGAGTGGCAGGAGGCACAGTTGTTCCCGAAGAGTGTTCGGTGCGGTTCCTCGTTGGTGTGGCAAGAGGCGCAATCGAGCATCAGTTCCGTCGACGTGATGCGTGCGTGCGGCGTCGGCGTCGCGGACGCATGCACGCGCAGGCTCTCGATGAGTGCGAGGGTGCCCTCGTCCGCATCGGCACGAGCGATCGCGATAAGCAGTTCGTGGTCCATCGTGGTGGGCGTCGATGGCGGCATGGCGTGCTCGGTGTGACATCCGACGCATGAGTCGACCGAAGCATGGAACGCGGTATCGGGCGTTGAGAGCAGCTTCTCGTTATTCGCGTGGCAAGAGACACAGTTGGATGTCTCTATCCCAACGTGAGGGGTGTGGCAGGCGGTGCAATCGTTCGCAAGAAACGCATGTGCCTCGGAGAGCGGACCTGGACTGACCATGTCCTGCCAGCCAATCGCGGCGTCCGGTCCCTCACGGTGGACAACAATGGGTAAAGCGAACCCAGCTCCGAGCGCGCCGAGAGTCAGGACTCCATAGATGATTTCGAGTCGTTTCATGAGAGCCACCTGATGCCGAAGTACCACGCCGACCAGACATGCACGAAAAGCAGCCCGTACAGCACAATCGCGATGACAATGTGACACGTCAGCCAGCGCGTAAATAGGCTCTTTGCCGCGCCGTGGGTTCTGATGGCAAGTTCAAGGTCGGAGACCGATTCGGCAATTCGGAGCGCCTTCGAGGAAACGCGAAACGGGCCGTCCGAGTTGCGGTTGACGAAAAGCGAGGCGATCCGCCCGGGGAACGTTGCCCCGCGACGTACGACAGCGGCGACCTCCGGATGGGTCCGAAGTTCGTTGGAGAGCGAGGTGTACGCCGTGAGTAGCTCGTCGCGGTCGGCCCGCATCTGGCGGATGTCAGTCGAGAGCCTGCCGAGCAGGTAGCGGCCGACGAAACCGCTGACGGCGACGGTAAGCATCATGAGCGTGAGCGCCACGCCCAGTCCGCTTTGGAACTTATGCCCGGTGTGAAGCACGCCGAGGATCGGCGCGAGCACGCCCGTGTAGATGTGGATAGTCAGCAGCGTACGCATCGAAACGTACGGTGTGATCCGCCGCTTGAGCCACGGGATGCGCTTGACGAAGAGGTAGAGCAGCGGGACGAGCATGAGCGCCGCGGCGGCCACGCCGAGCAGCCCGCCGGCGAGACTCCCCGCGAATCGCGGGTCCCGGTGCACGAAGAAACCGAGCGTCAGAACCAGTAGAAGAACAATCAGGCCGGTTACGATGACGCGTTGGCGTTCTTGCATCTCAGGCCTCCACCTCGAGGTCGACCTCGGATTTCGCTTGGCAGGCGAGGATGACCCCGTCGCGGCGGTCGTTGTCATCGAGCGCGTCCTCGACGTCCATGCTCACCCGGCCTTTGAGCAGGCGGACCTTGCAGCTCCCGCAGGTGCCGGCACGGCATGAGTTGTCGATGTCGACCCCGACCGATTCCGCGGCCTCGAGCACGGTCGTCTCCGGCCCGATGGGCGCGGACTTGCCAGAAGCGGTGAAGGCGACCGTGGCGGCCCCAGCCCCCGGCCTCTCCGTGGCCTGAGGTCGCTTCGCGGGCCCAAACGCCTCGGTCTTGACGCGGTCTTGTGGTACGCCCAGCTCGCCGAGCATGCCTTTGAGGGCCTCCATCATGGGCGGCGGGCCGCAGAGATGGACGAGCTTGGAGGCGATCTCGGGGACGCACTCTCGGATGAGCCCGGCAGAGAATCGCCCGGTCGGGCCGACCCAGGCGCTGCCTCTGGCGCGCGTCATAGTGGCCGTGACATTCAGGCGGGGGTGCTTGCGCTGAAGGTATTCAAGCTCGTCGCGGAAGCAGAAGTCGTCCGTCGTCCGGCAGCAGTGCAAGAGGTAGATGTCGCCGTCCCAAGCACGGTCGGTGAGGTATCGAATCACGCTCATCATGGGTGTGATGCCGACGCCACCGCTGACCAGCAGGATGCTGCCTTCCTCATCGCCGGTAAACGTGAAGACTCCCGAAGGCCCGGTGATTGTGAGCGAGTCGCCGACGGAGAGCGAGTCGTGCAGCGCTCGGCTCACGACGCCTTGGTCCTCACGCTTGATGGAGAGTTCAACATAATCCGACCTCGTCGGGCTTGAGGCGATCGTGTACGAGCGTTTGACGACCTTGCCGCCAACCGGGACCTCGACTGTGAGGAACTGACCGGGCAGGTACGTAAACGGCACCGGTTCTCCCGAGGGCGGCATCAGGCGGAAGGTCCGGATGTCTGGCGTTTCTTGGAATGTCGCGGCGAGTTGCAGGGCGCCCGTCCATCGGTCACCGGTTCGCCGGGTTGTTTTGGCCGGCATCGCGGCCGCGGGCTGGTCGGGAACGTCGAGGACCGGTGCAACAGAAGCCGCAGGCTGTAACGATGTAGCCCCAGAAGTTTCAGGTGCCGGCGATGCGGACGGGCCACGCGGCTGCGCCGCGAGGTCCTGCAGCAGTTCAGCCGCGCGCCGCATCTTGACGAAGTACAGCGCGATCATCGCCATCGCGAACACGATGAGCACGGTCATCACGGACATATGGAACCAAGACCAGCCGAACGGCCCGGTGCTCGCGGCCCCCGCGGGCGGTGGCAAGAGATTCATTTCACGCTTGAACCAAGTCATGGCGGCTTGGTCAGGCGGCGTGTTCGAGTTCATGACGCGGTGCGCCGCGAGACCGCTATCGAATTGTCCGAGGCCCTCGCGGAGCGCATTGACGGCGGACTGCATCGCACCGAAGTCCTGCGTCGGCGATGCCTTGAGCAGGTCATCGAGCGCCTGGCCCATGAGTGCTGCCCCGGTCTGCATTCGGTCATGAGCGAGTCGCTCGAAGGCGTCCCGCTCCTCGGCCGTCATGTCGGGCAAGTCCATTAGGCTCGGGTAGATGTCCTTGGGCGGGGGCACGCCCATGCGGCTCATCATCTCGCCCATGTTGCCCATGCCCTGCATGCCGCCCTGCTGCGGGGCATCTACCTCGCCGGCTGGCTCACTCTGGTCCGGGTGATGCGCGGCGTGCTCCTCGGGAGACACCTGAGATTGTGCGTTCGGCGCGAACAGCAGCAGTGTCGCGAGCATGCTCGTCGCCTTGAAGAAGCGTCTCATGCAAGTTCTCCCTGTTGCGCGTGTTCCGTGATCGACTCGGGCGAGTGGCGGTGAAGGTGCTGGAGCGCCTCGAAAGCGCGTGGGTCGAGCCCGGTGCCGACCAAGGAGGCCATCTCGTCGAGCGCTTGCTCGGACGACATCGCTTCGTGATAGGGGCGAGGCTCCGTGAGCGCGACGAAGATGTCCGCGACGTGCAATACTGCAGCTAATGGGTGAATCTCTTCCTGAGTGAGCCCTTGCGGGTACCCCGACCCGTCTGGGCACTCGTGATGCTGGGCGACAAGACGGGATATCTGCTCGGTCCCCGGGATCTGGTCAAGCATCTTGACAGCGATTTGAACGTGCTCTCGCATCGTCTTGCGTTGCTCAGTGTCGAGCGGCCCATGCTTGAACAACACCGCATCAGGGATTCCTGCTTTCCCGATGTCGTGTGCGAGCGCGGCGAGACGAATACAGCCAACCGCATCAGCCTCGTATCCAAGGTGCTCTGCGAGTGATGTCGCGACATCGGCGACTCGGCGCGAGTGAGAAACCGTGGAGGAATCTCGTGCATTCACAGCCGCCAGTAGCCCGGCGAGGCCGTTGATCAGCTCCGCGTGTCGGGTCCGGGCGATGACCTCGTCACGCTGACGCTTCCGAACGTTTGCGGTATGGACGAGACGGCCGGCGATCAGACCGATCACGGGATACACGCCGAGCCAGCCGAACTGGTCCGGGTTGGCCATCGGCGAGTCGCTCCACGACCAGAGAAGATGGGCCAAGTACGCGACACTCACGGCACAGGACGAGAGCAGCCCACCGACCCACTCGAATGCAATCGCCGCGCTCACGACGGGCACGATGTAAAGACCGGAAAGCACAATGTGCAGCCAATGCAGCGAAGGCGACTGCGTGGTGATCAGAAAGTGCAGCATCGTGATTGCGAAAATCCAGATTCCAGCACTGAAGAAGTGGCGTCTCTGCTCAGAGCTCATTCGTGCAGCCTCCCAGCTCCGAAGCAGCAGCCACCACCGCGCACCGGGAAACACATGCATCCGGTGCGCGGCGGACCGCTGCGGTCGTGTGACTGTGCTGGATTCACCGCCCGTGCTCGGGAACGTCGAGCACGCGGTTCAGTGTCCCAAAGGGATTCGGCGTGCAGCCCTCGGACCCGCCGTTCGGGCGATCGCAGCCAGCCTCGCAGCACCACTGGCCATCGACCACGAACTTGTACTCGTAGCGACCGGGTGGGAGTGCGAGCTCGGTCTCCCACCATCCTTGGTCGTCTCGTGTCATGGGGTTGGCCGTCGTGCTCCAATCGTTGAACGAGCCCGCTACGAACACCTCGCACGCATCCGGCGCGGCGAGCGTGATCCGCGAAGTCGTTGATATTGCCGCTTGCTTGGGCATCTGATACTCCTTTCAGTTGTTGACTCTGTTCAATCACCCTCACCCTGGCCCGCCATGTCCACGGGGCGGGTCCCGGCGAGCGTCTGCCGCTGCTCATCCGTCAAGACCTTGGCCGCCTCTCCAACCGCCCGGATGAATGCGAGACGCTTTTCGGCGCGTTCAGATTCGATCGCGCGAACCGCTTCCTCGATTCGCTCGATGTCCGGCGTCGACGCCGCGGTCAACGACCACAGCGTTTCCTCAAGGCGCTCGATGCGTCGGTCGTGCTCGGACTGGGCGAGGAGCGTCTGTTGCATCTTCGTGTTGAGTCGGACCTGCTGGTCGGACGTCAGGCCGATATGCTCGGCGTGGTCGAGGAAGAAACCCGTAGCACCGATGTGGTAGAGATGCGAGGCGCCGGGGAAGCCCGGCAGGTCGGTACGGACCTCCATCGCGTCGGTCACGCCGCCCTGGTCCTTCGCTTTCGGCCCCATCCCCATCATTCCACGCATACCGCGCATACCGCCCATGGCCATAGCGCCGTCTGTCGCCATCGCCCTGCCCATGCCCATGCCCATGTCCATGCGCTGTCCGTCGTCCGCGCCGTGACCGTCCTTCGAGCCGTGGCCCTTGTGGGTAGGGGTGGACTGGTCCTCGGCCGTTACGGGGCGGTGCCCGAGTTGGAGGACGGCCTCAAGCTGTGCGACTCGGGCACGGAGCGCCGCGAGTTCACGAACAATGTCCTGCGGCTCGTTGTGAGCCGCTCCGTGTTCGCTGTGAGAGGCCTGGTCGTGGTCTTGGGCCACGGCGGGCGCAACAGCGACGATTGTCGTCAGAATGGCCGCGAGGGCGGCCGACGTTTGTGCTCGTGTTCTCGTCATATCAGGGCTCCTTGAGTTTGTGACCGCGCGGACAGTCTGCGGCCCGCATAGGGGCTGAGACGGCCTGCCATCGCCTGCAAGATGCAAACACTATCATCTTTGAATGTATTTCGCAAGCGCGACATGTTGTCGCCCCAGGACAAGACGACCCTTATTCTGTGTGGGTTGTGTTGGACAAGACGGCGGCCGTCAGCTTGAAAGGATTGGATGATTTCTCGGCAAGTCGCGATGGCAGCGATGTGCATGGGCCTCATCGGGCGTGAGGGCTCGGGGGACGGCATGCAGATCCCCGATCTGGTCGAGATGACGGGGATCTCCCGCCCGACACTCGGCAAGGTCGTCAATGCCCTCGCCCGCAAGAAGTTCGTGCGGACACAGCGCGGTGTTGGGGGCGGCGTCCGCCTCGCGAAAGATGCAGAATCCGTATCGCTGTACGACCTGTGTGTTGCCTTCGATGACCCCGTGATCGAGTGCCACTGTTCGTTTGGGTTCGGGCACTGCGCTGAGATCGGGCCGTGCCCGCCGGGCTGCCTGTGCGTTGCCCAGCACACCAAGCAGGTCGAGTATCTCAAGAGCACGAGTGTGCTCGATGTCGCCGACACCATGGCGCCGCGTCTGAAACAAGCTGCCAAGCGTGCAGAGCAAGCCCAGCGCAAGAGATAGGCTGAACATTGCCTCAAGATGGTGACGGGCTGGGCATTCATGGCAACAGGTACTCCCAGCCGTACACGAGCGATCCACCGAAGTGACCGGCAACGCCGACGAGCGCCGCGGTTACGAGCAGAGTGACGGTGGCGAAGCGGCCACCCGGCTTCTTGGCGCGCCGTTCCACCGCGATCCATGCCACGATCGCGAGCAGAGAGACGGCGATACCGAGCGCGCGGTGCCACCAGAACACCCACGAGAGTGTTCCCGAGTAGTCGTCCGCCGAGCCGTGGAGCAGGCCGAGCGTCGTCGCGACGAGGGCCGAGAGCGCCCCCATAGCGATAAGAAGCCGGACCGTGCTGTGATTCTGCCATCGATGGCGGACGACGCCCACGAGTTCGACGAACCCGGCCAGAATCAAGAACGCGATCGGAAAGTGAATCGAGACCACATGCAGCCGCCCGAGCCGTGCAACCGCCGATAGCCCGTGGTCAGTGGCATGGTCATGCGCCGCATCGTCGTGATCGTCGATGGTGTTGCGCTCGGTCCCAGCCGTCTGGCCGGCATGGTTGTGGTCATGGCCGCGGGATGCGGGCTGGTTTCCCGATAGCTCCGCCGAGACCGGCATAACCAGCGCAAGCGATTCGGCGTACGCATCGGGGTCCTGCTGGAAACGCAGCTGGCACCGTCGGCAGCAGAAATACACAGTATGCCCTTCGTACTCAGCCGAAAAGCTCGGGTCGACCGTCTCCTCGGGCGTGACCGGGCAGACGGTGTTGGCGGCCCCTGGCCCCTCCCCGAGTCCGTCCGGGGAGGGTGCCTGAGCCGCGAGAACGGGGAGTGCCGCGATGAACACCAGCAGCACAAACAGCGGAGCGAGGTGTCGGTGGATGGTGGTGCTCATACGTGGCCTCCTTGATTCAGTCGTCGCCATGGTCGTGATCGCCGTGTCCACGGTGATCGTCGTGATCACCCTCGTGGATCGGAGAGCCGTGAAGCTTGCCCTGAGCCTCATGGACCGGCTTCCACGCCGCATCAATCCTGGTGATGAACTTCGCCGGGTCGGCCTCGAAGGTCGGCTGACAACCGGCGCAGCAGAACTGCACGAGACGATTGGCGACGACAATCTTGGCAGGCTCGCCCATCGAGCCGAGCTTGCTATTCTCAAGTACCGCGCATGTTGTGAGCGGGTAATCCTTCAGTTGCGCTTTCACGACCGCCTCGTCGAGCGCCTTGAGGTACCTGGCGGGGTCGGCCTCGAAGTCTCGGACGCACCCCTTGCAGCACAGCCGCACGAGCCGGTTTCTGTAGACATGGTTGATGCCGATGTCTTCGCCGTCGATGGCGAGCGGCTCACCTGTGACCACGCAGGTCTCAAGCGGGTAGAACGGCATCTGCTGTTTAGCAATAGCCTTGTCGACCTCGGCAAAGTGCTTGGTTGTGTCGGCCTCGAACCGCCCGACACACCCGCCGCAGCAGAATCGCACCTCGCGCCCCTCAATCTTCTTGACGATCGGATCGCCCATCGATCCCAGCTTCTGCCCTGAGATCGGGCATGTATCGAGCAGGTACGGGTCGCCCTTGGGCTCATCCACCTCGTGCGCGGCTTGAGCATCGGACGCACCGGGCTCATCCCCGCGCATCGATGCCAGAACGAAGTTCGTACGACGATCCTCGTCCCAGTTCATGAATGCCTTGTCGCAGCCAGGGCAGCAGAACCCGATGGTCTTACCATCGTGCTGGACGAAGGTCTTGCCATCGATCGGCTCCTTACCGACCGGGCACATCGCGTTGACGGCTTCTGTGTTCTGTCCGGTTGCAGCGCCATGGCCTTCGTGTTGGGCCATCGAAAATGAGGCGGGCGCCGTGAGGCAGAGACAAGCAAACAGTGTTGCAGGCTTCATACGGAATCTCCTTGTGCTCATGGCACATCAGGGCTTCGTGCCGGGCGTGACAAGCGGAACTTCCACTCGGCAACCCAACAGTACAGAATGGGAACTACAAACCATGTGATGGAGGCGACGGCCATGCCGCCGAACGACGGGATAGCCATCGGAACCATGATGTCAGAGCCTCGCCCGGTGCTCGTGAGCACGGGCAGCAGTGCGAGGATGGTTGTGGCACTCGTCATGACAGCTGCACGGATGCGGAGTTGGCCACCAACGACGACGGCTTTGCGTATCGCTTCGATCGAGTCGGGCTTCTCCTCCGCCATCGATTGCTCGATACGGGTTGCCATGATGACACCGTCATCTGTAGCTATGCCGAAGAGCGCGAGGAACCCGACCCAGACCGCGACGCTCAGGTTGTACGGTTCGATCTGAAAGAGACCGCGCAGGTCGATCCCGAGCAGCGAGGTATCGAGGAACCACGGCTGGGCATAGAGCCACAGCATGAGGAATCCACCTCCCCACGCGACGAAGACTCCCGTAAACACCATGAAGGTGATACCAACCTTGCGAAACTGGAAGTACAGCAGAAGGAAGATCACCGCGAGCGCGAGCGGAAGCACGATGCTCATCCGCTTGGCTGCGCGCACCTGGTTCTTATACGATCCGGAGAACTCGTAGCTGACGCCGGGGGGGACCAGGACCTCGCCGGAATCGATCGCGTCCTGAATCAACTGCTGTGCATCGTTGACAACCGTGACCTCGGCATAGCCCGGCATCTTGTCAAAGAGGACGTACGCAACAAGGAACGTGTCCTCGCTCTTGACCATCTGCGGACCGCGGCGGTACTCAAGTGTGCTGAGTTCGCGCAGCGGCACCTGTGCTCCCGACGGCGTCGGCACAAGAATATCGCCGAGCGTCTCCGGCTGGTCCCGCAGCTCGCGGAGGTAGCGGACACGCACCGGGTACCGCTCGCGTCCCTCGACGGTCATCGTCAGCGGCTTGCCGCCGATCGCGACTTCGATGACCTCCTGCACGCTCGCGACCGTAAGGCCATAACGAGCGATCTTCTCGCGGTCGATGTCAACTTCAAGGTACGGCTTGCCGACGACGCGATCCGCGAACACCGCGAGCGGCTGGACGCTCGGCACCTGCTTGAGCAGGCGTTCGAGTTCGAGACCGAAGGACTCGATCGATTCGAGGTCGGGCCCGTAGACCTTGATCCCCATCGGCGCGCGGAAGCCCGATTGCAGCATGACGATCCGCGTTTCGATAGGTTGTAGCTTCGGGGCGCTTGTGACCCCCGGCATATCCGCCGCTTCGACGATCGCGTCCCAGATGTCCTGGTTTGATTCGATCTCGTCACGCCACTGACGGAACGGGCGGCCGTCTGCGTCTTCGATTAGGTTGCCCTGATCGTCGCGGACAAACTCGCCGGCTGATGTGTCGTAGCGGAAGTTGAGCCGTCGGCCCTGGTCATCGACGCGGTACTCGCTCTTGTACTCGATGATCGTTTCGACCATCGAGATCGGTGCCGGGTCCAGCGGGCTCTCGACGCGGCCAATCTTGCCAACCGCGAGTTCGACCTCGGGCACGCTCATGATTCGGCGGTCGAGTTCCTTGAGGATCTCGGTTGCCTCGCCGATCGAGGCATGGGACATCGTCGTTGGCATGTAAAGGAACGCGCCCTCGTCAAGGGATGGCATGAACTCGCTGCCGAGACCTGGGAAGGCATGAGCGATCTCGACCGCGGTCTCGTTCTGGCGCACCGACTCAGGTAGCCAGCCCCAGACCTTGTCAAATCCAAGCCATACGGTCGTTCCAAGCAGGACAACACCGATCGCGGGTGACAGCCCAATCAGCTTGTGACGTAATGTCCATGCGAGCACATGCGGGAACGCTAGCCGGACCAGCCAAAACAGAAGCAGCAGGCCGCCCACGATGACACCAATGAAAACCGCATTGCCGAGTAAGCCGGGCTCCGGCCCAAGCGGTTCCCACGCACCAGAGAGCACGATCAGCACAACGACAACGGCAACGAGGTTGGCCGACCATTGCAGGCCACGGGCGGCAAGCACGGGGAGCCATGGCTTGGCGAGATAAAAAGCACCGAACGCTGCGATGATCATCCCGCCGAGCGTGTTGAGCCAGATTGCAAGGGCCATACCCGAGATCAACAAGCCGAATGAACCGACGACTCGCACTGCCTTGATCTTCGGGCGAAAGCCCATGAGTACATGCGCAGCCGCGGGCAGGATCGTCAGCGCGATGATGATCGACGCGATCAGCGCGAAGGTCTTGGTGTACGCGAGCGGCTTGAACAGCTTGCCCTCGGCCGCTTCCATCGTAAAGACGGGAAGGAAGCTGACGACTGTGGTGGCAACCGCTGTGAGGACCGCGCCGCCGACCTCGCTCGTCGCTCGGTAAATCACATCGAGTGTTGACTCATCGCTCTCGGCTTGCCCTGAGTCCTCAAGGCGGCGGAGGATGTTCTCACTGAGCACGATTCCCATATCCACGATCGTGCCGATGGCGATAGCGATGCCCGACAGCGCGACGATGTTCGCGTCCACGCCGAACGACTTCATTCCGATGAAGGTCATCAATACCGTGATCGGCAGCATCGCACCGATGAGCAGGCTGCTCCGAAGGTGCATGACCATCAGGACGACGACAATGATCGTCACGAGCACCTGCTGGCTGATCGCGGCATTGAGCGTTTCGAGTGTCTCGCGGATGAGCCCGGATCGATCGTAGAACGGTACGATCGTCACACGGCTTTCAGTCCCGTCGGCGAGGACCTTCGTTGGCAAGCCCGAAGCGATATCCGCGATCTTGTCTTTGACCCGCTGGATCGTCGCCATCGGGTTTTCGCCGTAGCGGACCACGACGACGCCACCGACAGCCTCGACGCCCGCCTTGGTGAGCACACCTCTTCGGAGCGCCGGGCCAAGAGAGACCTTTGCGATATCACTTACGAGAATTGGCTGGCCGTCGCGGGCCGTGATCGCCGCCTGCTCGACATCTTCTACGGTCTCGATGAAGCCGAGCCCGCGGACGATGTACTCTGCCCGGTTGACCTCAATCGTGCGTGCGCCGACATCGAGGTTGCTTTGCCGCACCGCACCGATGACCTGCTGCAGCGAGACACCCGCCGCCCGCATTGCGTCGGGATCCACATCGACCTGGTACTCCTGTACGAAACCGCCGATCGAGGCAACTTCGGACACGCCCTCCACCCCGGCGAGCTTGTACCTGACGATGAAGTCCTGGATCGAGCGGAGTTCATCGGGTTCCCACCCGCCGGTTGGGTTGCCTTCGGCGTCGCGGCCCTCGAGTGTGTACCAGAAGACCTGTCCGAGGGCGGTTGCGTCGGGTCCGAGCGCGGGCGACACGCCGGGCGGCAGCGTGCCCGCGGGCAGCGAGTTGAGCTTTTCCAGTACGCGCGACCGTGACCAGTAGAAGTCCACACCGTCCTCGAAGACAACATAGATCGTCGAGAAGCCGAACACCGAGTAGCTGCGGATGTCCTTCACGCCCGGGATCCCGAGGAGCGCCACAGTCATCGGATAGCTGATCTGGTCGTCGATGTCCTGCGGGCTTCGCCCGGGCCACTCGGTGAACACGATTTGCTGGTTCTCACCAATGTCCGGGATCGCATCTACCGGCACAGGGTCTCGAGCAAGGCCACCAAGATCCCAGTCGAAGGGAGCAACGAGCACGCCCCAGAAGAGCGTGCCGACAAGCAAGATCGCGACGACCAGCTTCTGTTCAAGACAGAAACGGATGAGAGCGTTAAGCGGACCACGGGGCGGTGGTGCGGCATGGAGGTCATTCATCGCTGTGCCCCTCGTGTTCATTGCCCGCGGGCGATGCGTCAAGCGGGCCGTATGTCTCGCGGATCTCTCCGCAGCGGAGCATCTGATCACCGAAATACGGGTTGTTGACCTGCGTGCCCCGCTGGAGCCAATCCGCTCCCTTGTTGTCAAACGCCATCGGACAGTGGGCAAGACGCCATGTCTCGCTGCCGCGGTGCCCAAAGCGGCGCTGCAACGCGATCACGCCCTCACTCATCCGCTCGAAGCGAGCGCGCGCGGTATCGATGCTCGTGATCGCATCATCAACGCGAAGCCTGGCCGCAGCACGCCGCCAGTCGGCCAGTGGCTCGCCAACGAGCCCCGCCTCCTCGATAAAGCCGAGCGCCGTCTTGATATCCGATGCGGCCTGGATGAATCCACCGAGGTCGTCCGCTGCGAGCGACTCCTGAGCATCGAGATATGCGGCATACACCGGCTTGAGCGCGAAGACAAAGCTGTCGGGCACGGGAACACGCAGAGGCATCTCTGGCATGGAGTCGCCGGCCATACCGCCGTGGCCGGCGTGCGGGTTCCCTCCGCCACCGCCGCCGGGTGTCATCATGCTCGGCTTTGCGGCGATCTGCATCGCGCTGTCAATCCTGAACGCTCCGTTCACAACGACGGACTCGTTCCGCGTCAGCCCGTCACGCACGATGTAGAAATCACCAGCACGCGGGCCGAGCACGACGGATCGGCCCTCATACGTTGGCTGTTCAGCATCCGCGACCTCGACGTAGACCACCGAGCGCTTGCCCGTAAAGAGCACTGCCGAACGCGGGATGACCAAGGGCTCCTCTGCATCCGCTGGATCACCAACGACGCCGAGCGACTCAGCGGGCACCAAGTCCATCCCGCAGATGCCGCACTGCCCAGGTCCGTCTTGGACCTCTGTTGGGTGCATCGGGCTGACCCAGCGTCCTGCGAGCTCGTTGCTCACCACTGCGCCATCCTGAGCTACACGCGTTCTTGCGACCGCGGACGCAAACATGCCCGGCTTGAGGCGGCGATCCGCGTTATCAACAGCGACACGTACCGCCGCAGTCCGAGTTCGGGCATCGACTTCCGGTTCGATGAACGAGATCTGCCCTTCGAACGTCTCACCCGGGTGAGCTTCAACTTCAAAAGTCACCTTCTGCCCCCAGCGAAGCAGCGGGAGCTGTGACTCGTACGCTTCCATGTCGAGCCAAAGCCGCGACAGATCAGCGATGGTCGCAATCGGTCCGCCCGTCTCCACATAGTCCCCTTCACGCACGGCAAGGTGCGTCACAACACCGCCGATTGGGGCGAAGATCGTGAGACGGTCCGACTCAAACGAACCATCCTCAACGGCTGCAATCTGCTCCGGTGAGATGCCAAAGAGCCTCAGTTTTTCTCGTGCTGCGACAAGCGTGTCTCGGGTCGCCGAACGGACAAGCTCGCTGCCCGACGCGCTGTTTTCAGCTGCGGCCAAAGCCTGACGAAACTCCTCGAACGCGGCAAGCAGATCAGGGCTGTAGACCTCGGCCATATGATCGCCCTTTGAGACCGGCACGCCAAGGAAGTTCACGAACAGTCGCTCTATTCGCCCGGGGAAATATGCGGTCAGGCGAGCGACCGATGTCTCGTCGTAAGTCAGTTTGCCGTACAGGCGGACCTCCGCGGTCGGGAAGAACCGGCCGACTGGCGCCGTCTCAATCTGGCTGAGCGCGGCCGCGGACTCGCTCATCGTGACCCGCAACTCACTCCCCTCACCGCCGTCCTCGGTCACGGGGATGAGATCCATAAAGCAGATCGGGCACTTCGCGTCGGGGTCGGGCAGACGCACCGAAGGGTGCATTGAACAGGTGTACATCTGCGGCTCACCCGCCTCATCAGCGTGATCATGCTCCGCCTCAGCTTCCTCGGGTGCTGGCTCGGCATCAGGGCTGCCCATGCGATAGCCCACGACGAGGGCCGTGATGATCAGCAGTACGGCGATACCCGCCGCGGTGTGTTTCCACAGCCACGCCAGTGAAGATCGGATCGTCTGTGTGAACTTGCTCATGGTGTGTCCTCGTCGGGTCCGGTGCCCGGCGTCTCGTCTTCCAACCCCTCGGTGGTGGCTTTGCCTTGTGTTGGCACGGGCTGGCCAACAAGACGATTCAGGCGGGCGAGCGCCTGTCCACGATCGGCACGTGCCCGCTCGGCGGACACCGCGAATTCGAGCAGCGTCCGCTCCGTGTCCAGCAGATCGAGAAAGCTCGTCTCACCGGCGCGGAACCCGGCGAGTGAAGCCCGGAGCGACTCTTCGGCCTTGGGGATCAGCGTCGTTTCGAACAGCCTGACCCGTCGGTGCGCGTCCGTGTGCTCGAACCACGCCCGCTGGATCGATGCGGTGATCCGGTTCGCTTCATCGGCACGCTCGAAGGACACGGCGAGGCGGCGGGCCATCGCTTCGCGGACGCCCGCGTCGTACTTGTCGCGCCAGAGTGGCACGGTGATGCCGAAACTCAGCAGGATCGGATCGTCGCCGCTCTCGGCGATCGAGCTGTTCATCGCCTCATCGGTCACGATGTAGTCGAGGCCGACTGTGAAGTCAGGCAGGCCTTCTTTCCGCGCAACCTCACTCCGGATCCGTTGCTCCTCGATCCGCTCGTCGAGCGCGAGGAGCACGGGGTTCGAACGCCGTGCGATCTCGGCGAGTCCAGGACCGTCGACCGATGCGACCCGGCCGGGGAGTCGGGCGAACGGCGACACGGGCACATCCGTCGCTCGATTGAGCGCCGCGTTCAGATCCGCAACGTACGTCGGCCTCATCGCCCTGAGCTGCGCGAGGCGGTCTTCGAGTTGCCCAAGCTCGACCTGCACGCGGATGAGTTCCGGGTGCGACCCGGCTCCGACGCGGTACCGGGCCCGTACGACCTCCTCAAACGACGACAGCAGTTCCAAATTTTCAGCGGTGATTCGAATGGCCCCGTCGAGATACGCAACCTCGTGGAGCGTCTCGACGACGCGCTCGGTGACCTCCAGCCGCGCCGCTTCGAACTGACGCCACGCGGCACGGGCTGCCATCGCCGCCGCATCCTCACGGTCGCTCAGGATTCCCGGCCACGGGAACGCCTGGCTTACGCCGACGCGAGCCTGCTGGGCTCCGGTGCGCGTCTCAACCTCATCGAGAAAGAAACCGAAGTTCACGCGCGGGTCAGGGAGCGAACGCGCTTGCGGCAGACGCTCGGCCGCAGCGACCCATCGCTGGTACGCCGCCTCAACCTTCGGACTGTGAAAGAGCGCGTAGCGCACGAACTCGTCCGCCGAGGCGGTCGCGTCGAGCACGGGCGCATCGTGTTTCGATGCTGAATCATCGCGGTAGACAGAACGCGGCGAAGAATCAGCGTTATCCGGGAGAGATCGGGCGAACGACGGCGGCAGACCGCGAGTCGAATCGAACGGCGACGAGCAGCCGCCAACGAATCCGACCCCCGCGACGCCCACCGCGCACGCGATGAGACGAATGGCCATGAAAGGCTCCTGGGTGCTTGGATAAACGTGTGTCCGAGGGATCGACGCAGGGACGGGCAACACTCACAGCGCGCACCATCCCTCCCTACGGAACTCAAGCTCTACGTTTGCCAAACGCCCAGAAGGGCCTGCACTTCGTTGTGGGTCTTGCCCGTGCGGAGGCCAGCGACGAGCGACACCATCGAAGGCGTCGAATCGTCGGGCTCGATCACCGGAGTGATCTTCGGCGGGCCGTTCGGAAGTCCGGTCGGTGAATCGCGGTCAGTCCGCGGCAGCGGAGCGTCAGGAAGCCGATCCGGAGCCGGCGTCTCGGATATGCCGCATTTGCACGGACCTTCGCTCACCGGGCAGAATGCCTCGCTGCCGCAGTCGAGGTCAGAGCACTCGTCCGGTAGTGAATCGCCGCAGCAGCCCATGTCAATGACAGGCTCATGGCATATCGTGTCACCACAGTGATCTTGCCCGGCGACCAAACCGACACCAAGCCTCGGCAGCCCGGCGGCGATCAGGATCGTGATGGCAAGAACTCTGAGCATGGCGTTATTCATGATAGCGGACCCGCTGCGGGGTACCAACACCTCTAGGAAGCGATCTATTCCTCGCCCCACATGCGTCCCCTCCGTCAACGCGGGGGGATGAGGGGCTGAGCAGACGCAGCCGGGTCGGGTGGGCAAGGCTCTTGAAAAGCGTGCCCACCCTTTCGGCTTCAAGAGCACCGATGAGTGGACGGGCGGCCGTGACCTTTCCCCCTGAATCCATACCGGCTTGTATCTTCGGATCGGCCGGCATTCAGGAGGATCGGACATGGCCAGGAAGCGTCATTCGGCTGAGGAGATCGTGAACAAGCTTCGGCAGGCGGAGGTGGAGCTGAGCAAGGGCTCTTCGGTCGCCGCCGTGTGCAAGCTGCTGGGCGTGACGGAGCAGACGTACTACCGGTGGCGGAAGGAGTACGGCGGGCTTAAGACCGACCAGGCCAAGAAGCTGAAGGAACTGGAGAAGGAGAACTCCCGGCTGAAGCGGTTGCTGGCCGACGCGGAGCTCGATAAGGCGATCCTGAAGGAGGCCGCGTCGGGAAACTACTGAGCCCGAGCAAGCGGCGGCGTGCGGTGGATCATGCCCAGGAGACGCTGGGCGTCTCCCAGCGTCGGGCATGCCGTGTGCTCGGGCAGAACCGTGCGGTGCAGCGTCACACGCCGAACACGCGTGATGACGAGGACGCTCTGACGAAACGGATCATCGAGCTGGCGGCGGTGTACGGGCGGTACGGGACGCCCAGGATCACGGCGTTGCTGAAGCGTGAGGGCTGGACGGTGAACCACAAGCGTGTCGAGCGGATCTGGCGACGGGAGGGCCTGAAGGTGCCGAGAAGGCAGCCGAAGCGTGGTCGTCTCTGGCTCAACGATGGGAGCTGCGTGCGGCTGCGACCCGAGCACAAGGACCATGTCTGGGCGTACGACTTCGTGCAAGCGCGGACGACGGACGGGAGGTCGGTGCGGATGCTGGTGATCGTCGATGAGTACACGCGTGAATGCCTGGCGATCGATGTGGCTCGTACGCTCAAGAGCGACGATGTGCTCGAACGCATCGCCTGGCTGATGGCGACACGGGGCGTGCCGGGGCACATCCGGTCGGACAACGGTCCCGAGTTCACGGCGAAGGCGGTGCGAGCCTGGCTTGCGAAGGTGGGTGTGAAGACGCTCTTCATCGAGCCGGGCTCGCCTTGGGAGAACGGGTACGTCGAGAGCCTCAACGGCAAGCTGCGGGACGAACTGCTCGACCGGGAGGTCTTCGAGACGCTGCTGGAGGCTCGGGTGCTCATCGAGCGGTGGCGGGAACACTACAACACGGTGCGGCCGCACTCGAGCCTGGGATACCGGCCCCCGGCGCCAGAAACCATCGCTGCTGGCCCGCCCTCCGCTCCGCTCCGAGCGGCCCAGCAGCGGCGTGCAAACGCCGGAATACTCACATAGACTGTGGACTGCTTACCGGGGAAAGGTCAGCCAGCGGCAATTTCGGACGGCAAGACTCCACGCGAGGCCCCTTCAATTCTGACCGATGCTGATCCGCGCTTGACTATTACACGATATGGTGTAATGGTCAAGGCGTCTCTGATCAGATCGACACACCCGTGAAACACCACCCGGCCATCTCGATCCTCCTCGCCCTCTGGTTTGGCTTGAGTGCCGGCCTTGGCCCGCGGTTCCTCTGCATCTGTTCTGACGGGACAGCGACCACTCAGTTCGGCGAGCAGTTTTGCTGCGACGATTTGGGCGGAGACTCGTGCCCTGTTCCTTCAGAGCAGCACGAGAACTCGAACCTGTGCACGGTCTGCCCGGACGGCGGATGCCAGTCCACTGCGATCGAGTCTGAGTCCATCGTTGCCGTTGATCGCTTTGAGAAAGACACGGAGGACAACTGGTCCCTGGATGGGCCGGATGATCCGCTCGTTCCGTGGTTCGAGTTTCTCGCGGATCGATTGGTAACCACAGCACACCTCTCCTCACCTCCATTTACGTCGAGCGTCGGGTTATCTGATTGCCATCTTCGCAGCGTGATTCTGCTCGTTTAGGACGACCTGGGATTCCGCGCGGTTCGTGTACCGCGCTCGTTCTTCCCAGAGGCTCGGCATGTGTCGGGCAACGTCTCTATCCGAGTGAAACACATGCGATCTGCTGAACCAAAGCTGTTGTGCTACTTGAGCGTGCTCATTCTGTTAAGTGGCTGCGCGCCATCACCGTTCGACTTCGAGCCGCCCGCCGCAAGGCCACTCTTGCGGGACATGCCTCGCTACGAAGCACCGGCAGAGCCTGGGCAAGCCGCACCACGCTCCGATGTCGTCACAATTGGAGAGGAACTAACCCTTCGCCAAGCTCTCGCGGCTGCACTCGTACGCAATCCGAAGCTCCGATCACTCGCATGGGAACCCAGGATTGCCGAGGCGAGGCGGCTGCAAGCTGGCCTATTGCCGAACCCAAATGTCGACGTCGAAGTGGAGGACTTCGCGGGCTCTGGAGCGTTAAGCGGCTTTGACTCTGCTGAGACAACCCTTGCATTTAGCCAGCTTCTTGAGCTTGGCGGGAAGCGAGATCGCCGTGTGCAAGCCGCTGAGGGGCAGTGGACTGTTGCTGCGCTCGACTTCGAAGCACAGCGGCTGGCCGTGCTCACCGATACTGCGTCTCGCTTTGTCCGGGTTCTGGAGCTCCAACAACGCGGCGAGTTCGCTATTCGTGCACAAGCACTCGCTGAAGAGAACCGTCGCGTGATCGATCGGCGTGTGCAAGCCGGTGACGTTTCGCCAATCGACGAGATCAAGGCCCGACTCGAAAGCGAGTCCGCCCGCATCGCCGCCGATCGGCTGAGTCGAGAGCTTGATGCCGCGAGGCGTGAACTCAGTGCCATGTGGGATGCGACCGAACCTGGATTTGAAATTGCTGTCGGGTCGCTGGATGACTTGATGCCTGTTCCGTTGCTCGATGCCCTGACGGAGCTTGTTGAGCAGCATCCGGAAGTGCAGCGTTGGATCGCAGAGACCGAGCGGCGGTCATCGGTGGTTGATCTCGAACGCGCCCAAGCGGTCCCCGATGTGACGGCAGGAGCGGGCATTCGGTACGTCGAAGAGACCGACGATGTCGGGCTTGTTGCGTCGTTTTCGGTGCCACTGACGATTTTCGATCGCAACCAGGGTGGCATTCTGGCCGCTCGGCTTCGGGCGGCGCAGGCGATCGATGAGGGGCGGGCGTCCCGACGCGACCTCGCCACCCGACTTGTCCGAGCGCACGCACGCTTGACCGCCGCGTATCACGAAGCCAAGGCGATCGACGCCGCTCTTCTTCCCGCGGCCAACGCCGCCTACGACGCCACACGCCGGGCGTACGACGAGGGCAAACTTCCGTACCTCGATGTTCTCGATGCCCAGCGCACTCTGTTCGATACCGAAACCCAACGGCTTGAAGCCCTCGCTGAGTATCACGCCGCGAAGGTCCAGGTCGAAGGCCTCATCTCGGAGCCGTTGAGCACTCCATCGCTCCGCGAGCGCTCTGACCACCACAATCAAGGAGACACACCGTGAAACTGTCACACGGCATCATGCCACTCGTATGTCTGTTCACTACGTCGTTCCTGCTTTGGGGGTGCGACGGCGAAAACGAAACGTCGTCGGCGTCCGACGGATCGCGATCATCGAATGCGATACAGGTTGTTCACTCGCACGATGACGGCGACACCTGCTTCATTTGTGACGACACAAAGCGTGAGGCCGGTCGCCTGTGGTGTACTGAGCACGCCCGGTACGAGGATCGTTGCTGGATCTGTCAGCCACAACTTGAAGATCCAGCGCGGCCGTACTGCGTGGAGCACTATCTGTACGAGGACGAGTGCCATCTCTGCGATTCAGCACTCGGTTCCTCCGAGAGCACGGTCAACGAATCGGCCGGCGGTCCGCATGGACACAGTGCCGACGAGACCTGCTTCATCTGTGACGCATCCAAGCGTGATGCAGGTCGCTTGTGGTGCTCTGAGCATGATCGCTATGAAGACCGATGCTGGATCTGTCAGCCACAGTTGGAGGACGCATCTCGGGCCTATTGCGAAGAACATTTCCTCTACGAAGACGAGTGCCACCTGTGCAATCCCGTCTTGGGGGGCGGGGCCTCGGCTACGCCCTCGCGTGATGATGCTCCTGCACTCTTCTGTCACGAGCACGGCGTCGACGAGATCGAGTGTGGAATCTGCCAGCCTCAACTCGCAGAGACACTCCGGGTTGGCGATTCGCTGCTCGTCCGCATGCCATCAGCCAGATCGGCGGAGCTGGCCGGGCTCACTGTTGAGCGGCCAGATCGGGGCGCTGCGTCAGCGTCAATCATCCTATTGGGCGAGGTCCGCTACAACGGGAATCGATTGGCCAAGCTCACACCGTTGGCTCCCGGCGTTATCACCGACATCCGGGTTGATGTCGGTGACCGCGTCGAAGAAGGGCAGATTCTCGCGGTTATCAACTCGGTGGAAGTCGCAAGGGCGAAGTCGGCGTATCTGTCAAAGACTGCAGAGCTCGAAGCGAGAACAACCGTGTTCGAGCGTGAGCAGAAGCTCGTCGACGAGAATATTGCGGCACGGCGAGACTTCCAGGATGCTCAGGCGGCTCTCAAGCTCGCGGAGCTTGAAGTGCGTCGCACCCACCAGCAGCTCATCAACCTCGGTTTTACCGAGTCGGAAGTCGCCGACATTGCGGTCGAGCAGTCATCGTCGTCCGACCTCTACGTCAGGGCACCCTTTGGAGGTACTGTCGTCGACCGGACCGCGGTGTTGGGTGAGGCCGCTGATTCGGAGGGCTCGCTCTTCGAGATCGCCGACCTGACGACCATGTGGATCGAAATCGCAGTCCCGGAAGAACGAGTGTTTCAGATCGAGCGCGGCGGCAAAATCGTCGCGAGCGTCCGTGCTCTACCCGAACTGAAAGTACTGGGACAAATCACATGGATCAGCCCGCGCATCGATGAGCGTACGCGGATGGTTCGGGCCCGCGCGGTAGTTGCGAACGACCGCGGCATTCTTCGGCATGGCATGTTCACCGAGGTCGCCGCGATGATCGGTGGCACATCAAGCTCGTTGCTCGTCCCCGATGAATCGGTGCACGAGATCGACGGTGCACCGTTCGTGTTTGTGCGGCAGGAACCCGATCTATTCGCGGTCCGGCGCGTTGATGTTGGGCCGCACACGGCTTCCGGCACCATCGCCATTCTGGCGGGCCTCACGGAGGCCGAAGAAGTTGTGACCGGTGGGAGCTTCACCATGAAGACCGAGTTCCTCAAGTCCCGCCTCGGCGCGGGATGCGTTGACGACTGATCCGGAGCTGTCATGCTGACCCGACTTATCGAAATCTCGCTCAGGAACAGGGTGCTCGTCATCCTGCTCTTTGCGATCGCATGCGCTGCCGGTATCTACCGGATGACGCAACTCCCGATCGACGCGTTCCCCGACACGACTCCGATCCAGGTGCAGATCAACACGGTTGCGCCCGCGCTCAGCCCGGAAGAGATCGAGCAACAGATCACGCTGCCTGTCGAGCTGTCGATCGGCGGCCTCCCGGGTCTCCAGAACGTGCGCTCCGTCTCGAAGTTCGGATTCTCACAGGTCGTGGCAACGTTCGATGATGACATCCGGATCATCGACGCGAGGCAGTACATCACCGAGCGGCTCTCGGCGGTTGAGTTGCCAGACGGCGTTGGAAGGCCGGAACTCGGACCGATCGCGACAGGTCTCGGTGAGGTCTTTCACTACGTCATCCGGTCGGAGACCGGTGAGCACTCCATCGAGGAACTCCGGACTATTCACGATTGGGTGATCAAGCCCGAGCTTCGCAAGGTACCCGGCGTTGCCGAGGTCAATTCCTGGGGCGGTCTAGAGAGACAGTATCATGTTGTTGTCAAGCCGGAAGCCCTGATCAAGTTCGGCTTCACGCTTGAGGACGTGTTGCAAGCCTTGCGGCGCAACAACGCCAACGTTGGCGGCGGGCAGATCGTCACGTCGGGCGAGGCCCGGGTCGTGCGTGGCCTCGCGCGCGTCGCAACGATCGAGGAGATTGAGAACATCGTCGTCGCATCCAGCGACGGCACGCCGGTGCGTATCCGAGATGTTGCGGATGTCGAGATCGGCAGCGAGATCCGACGCGGGGCGGTTTCGGCGTACGGCGAGGGCGAGGTTGTTCTCGGGCTGGCGTTCATGCTGATGGGAGAGAACAGCCGTGTTGTGACCGAGGAACTCCGCGAGCGCCTTGAGTCGCTCGCCCCCTCACTGCCCCCTGACATTGTCGTGGATGTCGTGTACGACCGGACCGAGCTTGTCGAGCAGGTCATCAAGACGGTTGAGCACAACCTTGTGATCGGTGCGGTGCTGGTTATCGTCGTGTTGCTGATCATTTTGGGCAACATCCGAGCCGGGCTGCTCGTTGCCGTCGCGATCCCAATCTCAATGCTCTTCGCCGTCCAGGGGATGTACGAGTTTGCGATTGCCGCGAGCCTGCTCAGCCTCGGCGCGATTGACTTTGGCATCCTCGTGGATGGCTCGGTGGTCATGACGGAAGCCAATCTCCGTTCGCTGAAGGAACGTCAGCGAGAACTCGGTCGGAAGCTCTCTCCGGCCGAGCGGCTTGAATCGATCGCCAGGTCCAGTGCAGGCGTTGTCCGTCCGATCGTGTTCGGGATGGGCATCATCACGCTCGTCTTTGCACCGGTGCTGACGCTGGAAGGCATAGAAGGAAAGATGTTTCGGCCTATGGCGTGGACATTCATCTATGCGCTCCTCGGAGCATTGCTGGTAGCGGTGTTCCTGTCTCCCGTCTTGTCGTACTACTTCTTGCCGCGTCGCACGAAACCCAAGGATGCTGTTCTGCTCCGCGCATTGGCAGGGGCATACGGCTGGGCTGTCGGCGGAGCGCTTCGACTCAAGTGGATCGTGATGTTCATTGCCGTGGCCCTCCTTGGTGTTGCTGGCTTCCAGGGCACACAGATGGGCGGCGAGTTCATACCTCGGCTTAGCGAGGGGTCGATGGTCGTGAACACCATCCGCCTCGCCGGCGTATCGATCGATGAGTCAGTGCGGTACAACACTCGGATCGAGGAGGTGCTGCTCGGCGAGTTCCCAGATGAGATCGAGTACATATGGAGCCGTATCGGAACCGCAGAGGTGGCGACCGATCCCATGGGGATCGAACTGACGGACATCTTTATGACGCTCAAGCCCCGTACGGAGTGGACGAGAGCGGATACACAGTCGGCTCTGGTTGTCGAGATGGAGAAGACCATTTCGCAGTTCCCCGGCGTCAACATGGTGTTCACGCAGCCGATCGAGATGCGCATGAATGAAATGGTCTCCGGGATTCGCTCGGATATCGGGATCAAGATCTTCGGCGACGACTTCGACGAGCTGCTCCGGCTCGCTGACGATGTGCAGCGTGTGCTTCTGGACATACCCGGCGTGTCAGATATCTCGGTCGATCAGATCACAGGGCAGCCGGCCTTGTCGGTTTCCGTTGACCAGTCTCGCATCGCCCGCTTCGGTGTTGCCGCGAGCGAGGTCTTGGACTTCGTCGAGGCGATCGGAGGGATCCGCGTCGGCGAGGTGTTCGAGGGCCAGCGTGTCTTCCCGTTGGTTGTCAGATTGCCACCGACGTTCAGAGAAGATGTGGCAGCCGTCTCGTCCGTTCGTATCCCGACCGAGGGGGGCGTCGCGGTGCCGCTCTCGTCGCTGGCGTCCGTCGATCTTTCCGAGGGATCAGCCACAATCAATCGTGAATGGAGCAGAAGGCTCATCCGAGTGCAGTGCAACGTGAGCGGACGCGATCCTGCGTCGTTTGTTGAAGAAGCACGGTCAGCAATCGACACGCGAGTGGCGCTGCCGGAGGGTTATGTGCTTGAGTGGGGTGGACAGTTTGAGAACCTCGAACGCGCTAAGACTCGGCTGCTCATCGTCGTGCCTGCCGTCTTGCTCATGGTGTTCTTTCTGTTGTACTTCAGTCTGAAGAACCTGCGGGATGTCGTCATCATCTACACCTGCATTCCGTTCGCGGCGGTCGGTGCGATCTTCGCACTGTGGTGGCGGGATATCCCTTTCAGCGTCAGTGCCGCGGTCGGGTTTATCGCTCTCACCGGGATCGCGGTTCTCAACGGACAGATCCTAATCACCGCGATCCGCGATGCACTCCGCACCGAACGGCAGGGTGCGATCGCGATCATCGCGGCTTCGAAAACTCGCCTCCAACCCGTGCTCGCGACAGCGATCACCGATATCGCTGGGTTCATCCCGATGGCCATTGCAACGGGTGTGGGGAGTGAGATCCAGCGTCCACTCGCGACGGTGGTCATCGGCGGGATGGTCACCTCCACGCTCCTCACACTTTTTGTGCTTCCGGTCATCGCGTCCGTCTTTATGCGACATCACAAAGCTGATTCGGAGTCGGAGAACGGCCCGTGAGCGCGTGTCGCTGTACGGAGGAAGCGGTTGGTGTGGAGCGGCGTACGCTCCTGAGTCTGCTCGCGATCAACGGCCTGATGTTCCTCGCAGAGGCTGTTGCGGGGTGGATTGCGGAGTCGACGGCGCTCCTTGCCGACTCACTCGACATGCTGGCCGATGCCGCTGTGTACGGCATCGCGTTGTACGCGGTGCGGCGGTCCGGTAGGGCAAAGCGCACCGCTGCGAGCGTGAGCGGTGTGCTCCAGATCGTGTTGGGGCTCGGTGTGCTGGCCGAGGTCATCCGCCGCACTGTGCTCGGCAGCGAGCCAGCAAGCCTGCTCATGATTGGGGCCGGGTGTGTCGCTCTTGTCGCGAACCTCATCTGCCTGCGGCTGCTCTCGAAGCATCGGGATGGTGGCGTGCACATGCGTGCATCATGGATTTTTTCAAAGAATGACGTGGTCGCGAACACCGGCGTCATCGTCGCCGGCCTGCTCGTGATGTCGCTCGGGAGCAGGATCCCCGATCTCGTAGTGGGTTCGGTTGTGGTTGTCGTTGTTGTTCGCGGCGGAATAATGATCTTGAGAGACGCCGGTGGGGATGAGCGGGTCCCAGAAAGTTCCTGAGCCAACGGGAATAAATCTGCCCGATCGGGCGTTCGGTTCGACCGACTGAGGGTGTTTGCCTGCCAAGGTAGGGCCCGGGAGCAGTTGGCCCTCAAGCAACGCCCCTCCTCTGCCGAGGTATACTTGATCCGTGAAGTGCCGTCCCCTCGCCATCCTGCTCATCGCGATCATCGCATTGCACGCCCTCGTTGGCGGTGCGGGGGGAATGGCTGTGCTATGCCTCGGCGGCGGACATCAGCACGCTCCCGCGGAGTCGGACCACTGCGAGTCGGCGTGCGGGCATGACAGTTCTTGGCCGCTGCCCGTGCCTGCGGATGAGCACGAACACGACTGCGGCTGCACCGATATCGAGCTTGCTGTTGCCGAACTCCTCACGCTGCCTCGCGGCGACGATGGCAGCAGTTTCACGCCGGCAGTCGTCCCTGTTCCGGCGTGGGGTGTCGTGCTCGCGGAGACCGGTCTCGGTCGTCGCGGGCCTCCGAGGTCGCCGCCTTGGTTCGACCCCGGCGGGGCCCATCGGCTCGCGATCGTTGCGAGCGTTCGTCTGACCATCTGATCCTGTCTGTTCCCTCGCGCGTGCCGCGCCGGCGTTTGTCGGCCGCGGCTGTGATCGTATTGGACACCGACAGGAACACGACTCATGAACCATCTGAAACGCCCGCGACGACCGCGGGTGGCGC
>MDTG01356266.1_pt1 | contig 80202 bp, 86 predicted proteins | sample 811421 | NCBI WGS metagenome assembly MDTG01 (sample SAMN05326645, study PRJNA326480) | marine metagenome | isolation source: seawater | place: Pacific Ocean: South East | collected 2011
TTAAAATATGTTCCAATTTAACTGGTTCATCTTTTGGGTGTTTTTCATTATAGTGATCTACAGCATACTGAATTAACTCGTCAGCATTCTCATCAATATATTTTAAAACTTCATCTTCACTAGTGAAAGTCTCTTTCTTATCTTTCATTTTCTCAGCCATAAAGCGAGTTAGATCTTGAAAATTGTTTCCTTTAGCATAAAACATCCCCATCTTAGCAGATGCTTTTAGGTTACCTAACCCTTTTTTCATGACTTTAACTAAAGCTTTCATTGGAACTTTAGTTATTAACTCAGCGATTGTTTTGCCGGTCTGCTCTTGCAGCATAACTTCTCTGACATATTTCCTTACTAAATTCATGAGGGGTTTCCTAAAATTATCTTTGTTGAACTCGTGTCTCCAAAACTTTTTGTATACCAGCCCCTCACACTCTTAAACAGCGGAGGAGCGTTAGGATCAGGATGCTCACCATGAAAAATATAGTCATCACCCGCGAGTAGTTCTGCAACTTTAGATTCATCTTCAACCGGCTTTGCTCCTCTTTTTATCATGGCGTACGCTGGCTTTCCGCTAACCTCGCCCCACCAATTCCCAATACCGGCAACAGAACCACCAGCCCTAAGCTCTGCTGATTTGCTCTTATATTCCCCTGAGGCCTGTGGTGAGCCATCATTTGCCGCGGCACCCATTTTTACTCCGGCGATATCAGGTTTTCCCATAATCGCAACATCAACATCCGCGTCGTTATCAATATCTTTAACGACCCAATAGGTGTATCTATCTAAACTATCGGGGCTAGTAATTTTAAAGTGACCGCCAATAGGTTCGTAAGTTTGCTGAACTAGATCGAAAAGGTTTTGCTTTACCAGCTCCCTTCTTGGATCTCCTGATTGCAGTAAAGTCCACTCATTTTGAGGTATTACTCGCTGGGGCGTTTCTGTGCCTAATTCATCTTCAAGCATTTCCCTAACTAGAGTTCTTAGTTTGCTTTTTGTAAATCTTGAAAATTTTGCTTTTCTGTTCTCGGTTAACATTAAAAGTTTCTCCCAATGATTTCTAGAGATACCAGCGGGTGGCTCGCCGCTTGTTTGATCAATAATCGCGTCAAGAGCTGTTTTGTATTTTGCTTTCTGTTTTGGGCTTGGAGCATCCGAAAGATTATGAACCATGTCTGCGAGTTTCACCCTGAGTGTTGGTATATCACCAAGCAAACCTAAAACATAATCTGTGTAGCTTCCGCCTTTCTCATGTGTTAAAGCACGAACAACTCTAATGACTTCGTCTGCCGATCCTCTATCCTGGATTGATCCCCTGATAAAATCTTCCATTTCTTCAGTAGAACTCATTGTCAGGCCTGGAGCGTCTTCTAAACTATCATGAAGAAGAGCTGCCATTTGAACTACATTATCTTGAGGATAAAAACTTCTTGCAATGTTTCTAACCTCAGAAGGATGGGAAAAATACTCTGATCCATCCCTACGGGTTTGGCCGAGGTGAGCCATTCTTGCTGTGTTGTAGACATCTTTAAAGTCTTCTGATGAGAATTTTTTTAGACGCTCTTTAATAATTTTTCTTAACTGATTGTTTGTAACCCTTAGCTTTCTGCTTTCTTGAAATGAAAACTCTTTATAAGGAGAGAGTTGATCTAGAGATTTAGATAAAACATCTTTTTCTTGCCAGTTTTTTCCAGAGTTAGTGCATCTATACTCAGCTACTTTACCTGCTTCTTTTGGAAGCTTCAAGACTTTTTTTACTACCCCTATGCTTCCATAATGTTTACACTTTTTGTTAGTGTTTACAACTTCATCGCCAACTTCTGGTTCAAAAGAGTGACTTTGATAAATTTTATACTCTAATAAATTTCTGAGAATACTTCTCATAGCATTTTCATTCTTTTTAGCAGTTTTCTTTTTTAGCTTTTCTAAATGATCAGACCATATCTTATATGCTGCGTTTAAGTTTTTCTTTTTATCTGGATCTTTAGCACGTTCTTTGGCGACTTTTGCGCGCTGCTTCATGACTAGCGTTGCTTGAACTTTATGAGCGTGAGTTCTTTTTGCTTTGTTGACTGTGGCCACTCCCTTTCTAGCAGTAGCAGCATCTTTAAAACCAAGACCTCTTATGGTCCCCTCTTCTCTCTCGTTGGTGTAGAGATCTGAGTGGTTGGGGCTGCCGGTATGCTGTCCCTTCTTTCTTGGTTTTCTGCTTTCAGTCATTTGTTTCTCACATCATCGCTGCAGCCATTGCGTTGTTAGCTTTCTTTTTGGAGGCATAACAAGCTCTAGCTTTCATTTTAATCTTGCCTGACTTTGTTTTTTTAACACTGCCAGCTTTTTTTCCTTTATACAACTTGGGGTTGTTTTCTTTATCTTTCTTAGTAACTTTGTCATCAACGTAAGCACAATACTGGTTACCGCGTTTTCTGACATCTTCCTCAATAACTTCACGAATAATTTTTCTGAGCTCTGCCTCGGTTATCTTACCTTCATTTGCTGGAAAAAGAGTTCTCATCATTGTTCCAAAAAAACCTGGAAACACCACTTTGCTTAGCGCAAAAAGAGCGTCTCCATCATTGACCATTAAAACTTCTTCCCAGTTAGAAGGAATATCTTTCTCATAACCGTCTTTTATTAACTTTTCAATCTTTTTCCTGAGTTTATCTGTAAGTTTAGCTCTTTCCGCTGTTGTTCCCTTAAAAGAACCTTTTACGATATCAGCCCTAGTAATCGGATCACTCCGCCTTTGTCTTTCCCGAGGAGAAGAAGATGGCTCATCTCGAGAATCCATGTTGTCCCGAACTGATTTTTGTATCATATTACGCATGGCCATGTTTTCTCGGATAATCCTTCTAAGTCTTTTCTTGGTAATTTTCATTTTTTCTTAGCTTTCGATTTTTTAACTACAGCCCATGGCTTAGATGGAGTAGCTGAGTTAACTCTTGCATGCGCCCATTGGTGCTGGCTCATTCCTTTTCTAGAACCCGAAGTAGCCCAGGCAGCTAATCCCTTTCGGTATTCTGCATAGACCGAACCTGGTGTCAAACCGCGTTTTTCAGCTTTCTTCTTTAGAGTTGCCTTAGTTGTATCTGACAACTTACCTGATGAAGACTTTTTCTTCTTTTTCGCTTTCTTTCTTTTCTTTTTCTCTTCAATTACTTCTTCGCGAAGCATTTCATTAATGTAAGTTCTGAGAATCGAATCTTCAACTGACTCTTTCTTAGTGTCTTTACGAGGGGTGTTTTTGAAATTTGGATCATTAGCAGCTTTTTTTTCCATTCTTGCCCTCCTGTCATAAGCCCTCTGAACGCGTTCAGGATCTCCGCTGGCTAAATCAGCTTTAGTAGCATCAAGTTTCTTAGCCCTCTTACTTCCTCGAGGCGCACTATAAAGAGGGTCGTTTGTCTTTGTAGATTCACCAACAATTTCTTTAGCTTTCTCCTTAGACATTTTTACCGGATGATCTTTATCTCCAATTTTAACTTTATCTTTTCCGTCTAAAGCAGCTTTAGCAATTTTATACGTAAAACCATCTTCGTCAACTTCTGATTCAGACTTCATTGCTTTTTCGCCTTTTTGCTCGTAGATCTTGACTATAAGCTTTGTCTTTCCTTTTATGAGACGGTGGTATTGTTCTGCAGGAATTTCAAAGCGATCTCCCTCCCTTAAAGTTACAGGAAATTGATTATCACGCTGAAACTTCCAACCTGCTCCCTTAACAACTTCTACGATTCTAGTGTTTTTGTCTCTATGCCACACCAGTTCTTCTTCATGAACATCTCTGCTAAACTCTCTTAGTAAGACATTTTTCGAAATTTTCTTTTGCTTAAAAGGATAATTCATATCTACCACCATCCTGGGATGTTCTTACCGAACATTTTAGTTAGACGACAAGACCAATACCCAGGAGCTGTCTTGTCTTTTTTGTCGGCGCAATTGTGTCTGTCGCCGAAGTTCTTTCTTCTTTTTTTAGCTTCGTCGCTGTCGCCCATAGCCGTCGACATATCTGAGCCAAATGTTACTGGCTTAACTTTTCCAGTCTTTGGATCTCTTACGTAGACTTTACCTTTACCGCCGCCGGCACGCTGCGCGCCTTTAGCCCCCAATGTCACTTCACGGCCTTTATATTTAGCTTCGTCTAATATGTGCGGAAAATCCAGAGGAACCATCATGCCGTTATATTCTGCGAACTCTCCTAATTCGTGCTCTACTATATTTTCGTAGTCTGAAGGGTGCACTTCATAAAGTCCCTGCTTGTAATAAAATCTTGCTTCTCTGAAGAGCTCGAAGTATTTATCTGATCCTGGGCGGTAAACATTCTCTAGAACAGGGAGAGATTTAGAAACATGAAACCAAAAGCCTCTTGTGCAAGTTTCTTTTATAAGCTTTCTATTCACTTTTTCAATGTTAAACATACTTTTTAGCCATCCCTTCTGATAGCATTAAAGCGTTTATATTTTTTTCTTCTAGAAAAACTTCGCCTAGCCATCGACCATATTTTCCTTTTTTATCTTTCTTTGTTTTTAAAACAACCCATTTTCCAGATATTTTCTCTCTTAAGAAATCTCGAGATACAAGACCAGCCTGTCGATTTTCTCCCCTAATCTCCGGGGAGTTTATTCCTAACAGTCTAATCTTTTGGTTCTTCATCAAAACATCGAATCCTAAATCTATATCTACCGTAATAGTATCACCATCATAGACTCGCCTCACAAATGCTCTGTATTCAAACATTATTTTAACGCCGGGTCTTTGTCGGTCTTTTTTAATTTTGTCAGAAAGTCTTTTTTTAATTTCAAAAGTCTTTCAAATTTAACCTTCTGCCTAGCATCTGTGTACAGAACCTGAGGTTTCTTATACTCGCCATTTATCAAAAGGTCATCAAAATTATAAAATTTTGTCTTGGTAGGTTTAGGATTAGCACCTAAAAGAAAAAAAGAAAGAGTCGTTATTAATAATACTTTTTTCTGCACAAGTACCCAACCTACATAAATACTTGAATAAGTATTATGCAGAGGGACAAAAATATACACAGAATAGTCTTAGTAGTGAACATTGATTCTCCTAAGAGATACCAAGTCATCAATGGGAAAATAAAATAACCCGTACTAGAACCTATAAATCTAACTGACCAGGCTGAATTAGATTCCATGTAGAGGTATTTCGAAGCATAGTAACCGCATAAAGATGTTGGAACAGCTAAGAATAAACAGATTGTAAGGGTACTGTAGTTTTTAAAATATTCAGAAAATTGAGCGTTAGTGCTTATCCACACTAAAATGTGTATACCAACCATCAAAAGTATACCAATGAAAAAATTAACCATCAACTAGCCTTAAATCTTCTTCAGGCAAATTTAATACATCACCTTCATAAATTATATAGTAGAAATTTCCAATTAAGTTCTTATAACTATCTATAATAATCCCTCTCCTGCCAAAAGAATCGACTACTAAATCTCCCTTTTTAAATTTTTTCATTAACGCTTATTTAAAATGTGGGTAGAACTCTCTAACTGAGAAGATGAAGATTGAATTATGAATTCTTTATTATTCATAAATTCTTTTAAATTTCTAGCGCCACTATAAGAACAAGAACTAGTTAACTGCTTCTTCATTAACTCGATAATATCTGAAACGTTTCCTTTATATGGAATCGTAGTAGAAATACCTTCTACTGAATTGTGACTACCCTTCCAATCTCTTTGCGCTTCTACTGAAGCCATTCCTCTGTATGCTTTATATTTTTTTCCGCCTGGGGCAGAGAATACGTCCCCTGGAGATTCTTCAGTTCCAGCAAACATTGAACCGCACATAACTAAATCAGCTCCAGCTGCGATGGCTTTAGCTATGTCTCCGGTGCTCTTCATCCCGCCATCAGCAATAATTAAAGCATCCCTATCTGTAACTGAACAATCTAAAACGCTTTGAAGGGTAGGAACACCATGCCCTGTTTGAATTCTGGTAGAACAAATTGAACCTCCCCCAATCCCAACTCTAATGCTGTCTGCTCCCCAATCAGATAAATCATTGAAGCCCTCTAAAGTAGCTACGTTTCCAGCCATGATGTGAATAGAATCTGAAAAGATGTTTCTGATATCGCTTAAAGCTTTCTTCATTAAAGAGTGATGGCCATGAGCTACATCAATACAGATAATTCTAATTCCACATTCATATAGGGCGGTAGCTCTGTCCAAGTAATCTCCAGAAACCCCAATGGCTGCAGCTACTTTTTCTGTTTTTAAGGTAGTTCCTTTAGCTATGTTCGCTTGCTCTTCTATCGTATTATATCTGTGGATTACACCTAATCCTCCAGATTTAGCCATAGCTATTGCCATTTCAAATTCTGTAACCGTGTCCATGGGGCTGGAAATAAAAGGGCAATCTAAAACAATTCCCCTTTCTCCTAAGCTTACAGAAAGATCTATTTGCTTTCTAGATAAAATATTTGAATACTTAGGAACTAACAAGACGTCGTCAAATGTGATTGTTTCTCTCAAATTCTTGCCCTCTCATAATCAGAAGCTATCCGATATCGACAGATTTTTTCTTCGAAAAGAATGTCTATAACTCTTTTTATTTCTACTATCTTAGGATAATATCTTAACATTCCTTCCGAACAATGTACATCAGTAATATTTTTTTCGTAAGGGCCTTTTACAATCACCCCAGACTCTCCAATCAACAGATCATCAAAATGATAATCTTTTGTAATATGGATCCTCTTTACGACATCACCTTTCTTCATCTGAACTTCTTTTATCCATCAAGTCAAATATCCTAGTGCTAGTTCCTAAAATGGTAGAAATGTTTCTGTCAGCTTTCTTATATTCTTCAGATCCAAAGGTAAAGAATCTCAAAAGCCAATAACGGTAAACTGAAGCTTCATAAATTTTATTTTCAGGTTTTCTCTTTTTTATTTCGTTTACCCAAACCTCGACTGAGTCATAGTCATAGTTTTCAAGTAAAGCTGGGCATGCTCCAGCTGGAATCAACAAGCGTGTGTTAGTTAGCATTTCATTTCTTCTTTCTAAAGCCGGGCCGAGGTTCTTCTTTTCTCAAATTTTCTTTGAGTCTTTTTTTCCTTAGTTTAACTTTCTTTTGTTTCTTTAAAAACATGTTTCTCTTAAGGGGAGATAATCTATCAATCATTAGAATCCCATCTAAATGATCTATTTCATGTTGAATGCATGCCGCATGATAACCTTCGGCTTCGAGAGTATCTTTCTTTCCGTCTAAAGAGGTGTAAGAAACTTTAATTTTTTTGTGCCTTTCAATTTTTAAAACAGTGCTGTCGATTGAAAAGCACGCTTCTTCAAAAGAAACTAACTCGCTAGAATTTACAATCTCTGGATTAACTAAGACCTTTTCTTCTTGGCTCCCATCAACTCCGGTCAAGGCTAATTCGTTAATTACAATTACCCTTTTTTGAAAACCGATTTGAGGAGCTGATAGCCCGTACCCTCCTATGACTCTAAAAGTGTCTAAAAGATCTTCTACTATTGCAACATCTTTTAAAGAAGCGAGGACAGATTTTTTCTTCAAAGATTTGTCTGGCCACTTTAAAACTTTTCTAAAAGTCATTTCTTAGCAGGTGCCTTTCTAGTTCTGCTTCTAGTTGATCTTGTTTTCTTTGGAGCAGGAGCTGCTTTCTCTTCATTTTTTTCTGGGGTTTTATTAACTTTCTTTGCTTTTGGCTTTGGAATATTTTTTGGTTTTTCTGCTGGCTTTTTCTCTTCAAGATTTTCTTGTTTGAAATACTCCAGTGTAGGTAAACCAATTTTATTAAGCTCGCAATAAGCCCTTAAACCCTCATCACTTGTGATATTGTTAGCGGTAAAATAAGCCTCTAGGTCTAGCTTAGACCTCCTAGCAAAATCTTCAAAACTTGACATAATTCCTCCTTTAAATCATTGAGTCTTCTTCTAAGTATGATGCGATGCATTCTTGAAACCTGGGATCGCTAGCAACTTTTTCAATGTCTGTATCTGACATATCATACAACTCGCATATTCCGGTTGCAACTTTTTTCATAGCTTCAATCAGAATATTCCTAGCAGCAGAGTGTTTCATTTTAAAGCCGCGGCTTGTCATTTCTGAAGCTATATCTTTGTAGCTCATGCCACCGCTCTTTATAACTGTAGAATACCCATTCTCTGACTTGTGTCCTTTAGGCATACTCATTTAGCACCCTCCTTGATCTTTGTTAGTTCTTCTTCTGATATCTTAAAGAAAGAATCTTTATTAGACGCATCTTCACTAATTCCGAATCTTAAGCGAATTATATTTTCTTCTCTACTAGTAAGTTTCAAAAGAGCTTTTCTCATTGCAGCTTTAATTTTAATAGAGTCGAGAATCTCATCGATGTTGTTAGCTTGATTATCTGGAACCATTTCGGAAATCTTTCTTCCATGACCGCCAGACCTATCTTTGACGTTAGAGTCTAAAGATATTTGAGATGAACATTTTATCATAGACATCAAAGTAGATACCGGGACTCCTAAGGCTTCAGATACTTCTTTGTAAGATGGCTTTTGATTGAATTCTTCCTCGTAATCTTTAATCATTTCGTTCATCTTCCACAAAATATTCCTTGTGTGAGATGGCAGCTTGATGTCAGAAGACTGATTAGCTACGTGCGTCCTAACAGATTGTTTAATCCACCAGTACGCATAAGTACTAAACTTAAAGCCTTTCCTCCAATCAAAGCGATCGATAGCTTTCATTAATCCTAAATTTGATTCTTGGATTAAATCTTCTAAAGAGCAACCTTTAGATTGAAACTTTTTAGCAATAGAAATTGCTAAACGTAAATTAGATTGGATCATTTTATCTTTAGCACGTTGGTCTCCATTTTCAATCTTTTGAGCTAGTTCTACTTCTTGCTCGCGTGAAAGTAATGGATACTTACCAACCCTGGTAAAATAATCTTGAAGAGCATCAGACATATTCTTTCCTCCTTGCTGATAGTACTATTATACCACGTCCAGCAGAGTTTTGCATCATTTTCTAGATAAAAATTTAGTATGATTAAACTTTCTTTTTTCCCTTATATTGGACTCGTTTTGTACATAACAAATCTCTTTTTCAATCTTTTTAGAAGAATCAAAATCCCTTTTTGATCTTGCGATCCTAAGGTTCTTATTCAGCCTATCACACAACGAATTTATTTCATCATCGTTTTTGTGCTTTAACTCTTCGGGGTTAACTTTAATGATTACTACAGGCAAGCTATCACGGCTTTTTGGAGTATTATCACGGTTTTTCTTCAATTTAATTTTCCTCATTATCAAAAATAACAGCAGCGCAACCTACCGACAAAAGATTTATAGCAGCCGATGTTGCATTCTCTAGAGCGGCCACTGAGACACAAACAGGATCAATAATCCCTAATTTAAGAAGATTAGATATTTTACCGGTGTTCGCATCATAGCCAAAACCATTTTTACTTTCTTGCATTTTTTCTAAAACAACCTCTGGTACGTCTCCGGAATTTTTAGCTATTTGGTATAAGGGAGATTTTAAAGCATTAGATAATATAGAAAAGCCAGGTCCTTTGCTATTATCCAGCATATTAGAAACTTTGAAAAGAGTAGTTCCTCCCCCTGGAATAATTCCGTCTACCAAAGCTACCCTAGTCGCATTTACAGCATCATCTACCCTATCTCTTCTTTCGTTTACTTCACTCTCTGTAGAGCCTCCTACGTAGATTATCGCAACTCCGCTAGTCATTCTTTTCCTCCTTCTTTGGAGGACTTTCTTTTCATCTTCACTAACGTTTGGTTCTTCTAACCTCAGGTTTATAGATTGCAACCTTTGTTTCACGGAACTTTCGTTGCTTTTGCAATCAACAAAAACTGATTGTTCTTTATAAGCTTTAAAGGTTTTGCAAGTTCCTAGTTCATCAAAAAAGCTAGAATTTTGCCAGTTTTCTGGATCAGCGTGAATCAAATTAGTTCCTAAAACAGCAGCTAAGTCTTCCAAAGCTTGTTCTCTCGCTTGGCCAAATTCAGGCGGACGTAGAACACAACAATTTAGATTTCCTTTAGTTTTATTTAAGATTAAACCTTGCAAAGCATCGCCGTTTACGTCGTTAGCTATAATGACAAGAGGTTTATTAAGTTTAACGCAGGACTCTAGAGTTGGAATTAAACTTTTCATATTTGTAATTGTTTGGTTTGTAAGTAAAATTTTTGGCTCTTTAAACTCTACTGACTGCTTAATTTGATTGTTTATAAAATATGGAGATATATATCCACGGTCAATCTGATAACCATCTACTTGGATCAACTCTGTATTGTAACCTTTAGAATTATCTACAGAAACGTAGCCATGAGTACCAACGCTGGAAACTGCTTCAGCGATTATTTCTCCAAGTTCTTTTTCTCCGTTGGCAGAAATTACAGCTACGTTCTCTAAATCTTTCTTATCTTTAATAGCTTTAGAGTTTTTCCTAAGAATTTCGACAGCTTTATCTTTAGCTGAATTTAGTGAATCTCTTAAGTCTCTAATGTTACCACCTGCAGAAAGGTATTTAGATCCGTTTTCGAAAATAGATTGAGCTAAAACCGTCGATGTTGTCGTTCCGTCTCCCGCTACTTCAGCTGTCTGCCTTGCAGCTTCTTTTACAACTTGCGCTCCTAAATTTTCAAACCTATCGACTAAATTGATTGATTCAGCAACCGTGACGCCATCTTTTGTTAAAATCGGGGCCGAGTCTTCTAGTTCGATCAGAACGTTTTTTCCTCTTGGGCCCATCGTTATTTTTACAGCATCAGATAATTGAGAGACTCCACTTAGGAGTTTTTTCCTCAAAGATTCATCATATTCGAGTATTCTTTTTTGCAATTTTTATCCTTTTAATATTTTCTTACTAGCACTTTCAACTAGAATATGCCGAGAGTCGATATTTCTTTTCGTTCCAGAAATCGTATCTTCAGCTATATACAAATCTCCAAACTTATAAACCACTTCTACAGATGAAATGATGTTGTTTCTTCTTAAAATATTTTGAATATCATCTTCAAGTACTTGCTTCATTCATTCTCTCCAAAGCCGTAAAGTATTTGTTCAGATAATTTTCCTTGAGCATGCTGCCAAAGCTCAAATCTGAAAATGTTTTTGTTATGCTTTCTCTATCGAACAAGATTCCGCTAAATTGAATATCACCCTCGCTTGAAGGATCTTGAAACTTGATTAACTTTTTATTTCTCTCGAAAGTTTCTAATCTTTCTTTAGATTCTGAAAGGAAAGATCTAAGCAATTCAGGATTTTTTGATAATTTTTCAGCAGTCTTGTCGCCTACTCTAGGTATTCCAGGAATATTATCTGCGCCATCTCCTCGCAAAGATTTCCAAGTGATATAATCATAAGATGGATTTTCTCTAAATTTTTTAGTTATCGGATTATATAGTAAACAATTTTTGTGCGTTTGTAAAAGTTGGATAAAATCCGTATCTGAAGATACTACAATACATTCATCTTCGATATGCTTTTTGTTTACGAGAAAACCAATTAAGTCATCGGCTTCTAACCCCATGTCTCGGGCTACAATAATTGGAAAAAAATCTTTCATCATGAATTCAATCATCTTCTTTTGATTCATGAAGACTTCATCTTTTTCGTACACTCGGTTAGCTTTGTAATCAGGAAGTAAATCTTCCCTTCCTGCCCTGTTCCCATCTCTTACGAAATAGCAGATTTCAGGTTTGAATTTCTCCAACAAAGGCTTTAGACTTCTAAAGAAAGAATACACAATTGTAGCATCGCCTTCTCTCGCAAACTTAGCTGAGTATCTTGCTCTGTAGATTAAGTTATTTGCATCAAGTAACAATACTTTTTTCAATTTCTTCTCCGTTGATGAGATTTTTAGCTAATTCATAAGTCGAAGAACAATCACTTAACATTGAATTAATTTGTTCTTGGATATGAGCTTCTAATGCTGCTTTTAGATCTTCCAAAGAAGAAAACATCTTTGCTTTACCTTCGGCAAATTTAGCTTTCTTAATTTCTAAATGACCAGAGTCTTCCATGAATATCTCTAAAGAGTATTCAACTTTCAGACCAATGTCTATATTTTCTTTTATAGTTTTTTCTAAGATTCTCGCTGGAGCAATTATTCCAGATTTTTCATAAAACAAAAAAATCAAATCTCCGACTTTAAGGATATTATTTTCCAACTATTTTCTCCAGTTTAAAAGAATATTGTTTTTGTTTCCTACCCCAATTTATAATTCTTTCCATAGCTTTTTTCTTTTGGTAGGGAGGTTTTTTTTCATCAGCGATTATTATCTTTGCTCTATCAATTATTTCTTTATTTTTATCAATCACTTTTCCAAAAAGAGGAGTACATTTTAACATAGCTTTAGATTTATTCATTCTTGACTTCCCGCGAGAGCCTGAAGCTGGTGGGTGAAAGTCATCTATAGAAAGTTTTCTAAAGTACAAAACTGCAGCATTTTCAAAATCTCTATCTACAAGCATGTAGAGAAAATCTAAATTTCCTTTTTTTTCTAAAGTGGCGTAATCGCATTGAAGAGCCCAAGTTTTATTGCTGTGGGGAGAAGTTAGTTTACATTCTAGTTCTGTATCCAACTCTCCAATCATAATGTCTGGTTGACCAGAGCGGCCGTCGTTAGATACCCCTGAATATCTTTTTGATAACTCTTTAGAAAATTCTTTTTCCTGAATAGAAGACATCAAGATATTCCTTCTACCGATGTCTGATTTTATGTCTAAGCCTTCTGAAATATATAGATTTGATAGTTTTTGATTGAAGTCATGCATCTTGTTAAGAGCACGAGTGGCCATTTCTTCTGTTATATATAATCTACTCATGTATAGATTATAAACTGTTGAGAGGCTAATTACAGATTTATTCGAGGTTTTTTCTTACTTTACCGGAAATTTCTTTTCCCTTGCTTATTGCAGTTGAAAGTGGTTCTAATCCTAAAGCTTCTCTAACTTGATCATAAGTTTCAGGAGATAATTTTTTTTTCAAAGAAGACATGTCAGCATACTGATGTAGATCCATATCGTATATGGGCAAAGGGCTGCCATCTTCTCCGGGCTCGTACTCTCCAGTCTCCCTGCTTTCAAAAACAAAAAGCATCTTCGGCATCTCTTTCCCGTTAGGAACTTGAATAAAAGGAATGTGAGAACTTAAGCCGTTCGCATCTTCTTCATAACATATTTCTGGAATCCAATTTTTCATATAAACACCTTAAAATCAAATTATAAAAGTATTTATTCGGGTGTAATTTTATTGACAGTATTTTTGATTTTTTCAACTATAGCCCGGGCATTCGGTGCTGAATTGGCTAATTCTTCTAAACTTTGAATGCTATCAAATGGAGAGAGAATAAATTGCGCTAGCTCTTGATTATCAGCTTGAATTTCTTTCAAGATCCTCATTCCATCTTCTTGAAGGTTCTTTTTTAATTTGTGAAACAAGCTATCTTCTAAAGCTGCGATATAGTCTTTCTCAGTAGCTTTATCTCCTAGCGCTTTAATAGAAGGTATATTCATTAGAGACTTCATAAACTTAGTTGGCTCTGTCATAGTAGAATCAGATGAGAATTTTTTTTGTATCTCTTTTCTTTTTTCCGACATTTCTTTTTCAAAATCTCCTAGAAAATTTCCTAAGTCTATTTCTCTTGATTTAGCCAGCTGCGTAGTTTTTCTCAAGTCTTCTAAGTTGCTTGACTGCATTAAAAGATATAAAGCTTCCATCCTTTCTGGGATTCCGTCATTCTCTATTATCGAAATATGATCTTCCTTCATTTTTACAAAGTCGTCAAATCTAGATTTTATCTCTTTAGGATCAATGCCATTTTTCAGCATCTCATCTTCTACTTCAGACTCAACATCTTCGAGTTTTTGCTCTAGTAAATTTTTTCTAAAATAAGACTCACCGAAAAACAGCCTTTTCAAGTCATTAGCTATACCAGAAAGAGGTCCAGGAGGAAGCCCTGTTGGTTTACTGTCCGGACCGATGCCGCCGTCCTGCATCCCTAGTCTTTGTTCCCTAAACGTATCATTGACAAATTCGCCAACTCCAACTCCGGCTTTAACTGCAGCCAGTCCCACAACTCCGACAGGGTTTGCTAAAAACATGACCATTTTTTCGTCCGCTGTTGTTCCCAAAGCGTTCATAGTGCTGTCCCATTCTTTTGAGTAGATATCCATCTTTTGTTCGTAAGTTTCAATTAGTCTTTTTCTTTTCGTAACATCGAATGTAAACAGTAACCTTAAATTATAGAGTAAACCTACGCCGATATCTTTTAAAGCCATTTTAGCTACTTTAAAAACATCTACGAAAGGCTCAATGAATGCGCTATAAGCTTCGCTGTTAGAGATTACTGGAATATTATATTCATTCAACGGTTGTGTTGATTCTTTAACAAAAATCTTTGCGATCATTTCATTGTTCATTTCTTTCTCCCAACATAAGCTTTATACCAGTCTTACTAAAATAAATATCTATTATTCTCTTCTCGAACTCATTTAAGGACTGTTTCTTAGTTTTTGGATGACGAGTGCTAAATTTTTTCCTCATCTTAGGGGGAATTGTTTGAAGCATTACCTTTTTAAAATTCATCCAATCGTCATTTTCTTTAAGAATCTTCGAGGCAAATTCAATATATTCTGTATACTCTTCCATCCGAACTTCCAACTTTGTACTGACCGTCTATTTCAGCTAAGTTTGATTTTAAAAATTTATCACTTAAAATATATTCGCAGTTGTTAAAAATAACATCGCATAGAACTGTAGAAATTGTATCTTTTTCACGAAATTCGTTAAAATCTATCTTACTGTAGCTATCATAGTTGAATCTTGCCAAGTCAGTAAATAAAGTAACATCTCCGTAATTTACAATAGGGAAATCTGATATGTATTTTTTGAGTATTTTCTCCGTTTTTAAAACCTTCCTTTTAGAAGTTACGCTAATAATCTGTATTGTTTTTAATTCATCGTCTAAGATAAAAGTAACTATAATAGAAGATGGGTTTAGAGTCGGAATCATAATACAAGAAAGGGTTGCAATTATTGCGTCTCTAAACTTTTTTTCCACAGTTTTCTGGCAATTTTTTTTTAAGTTTGAAAAAAAATATCTTTTATTGCGATACTCTAGCTTAAACTTTTGACCATTTGCGTAATATTTTACTTGGCGTTTATTGTTTAAAGAATTTACAACGGATTCAAAGAATTCAAGGTTTTTCATTTATCTTTTGAGCTGCCCTTAATTGCATTCTCAAATATTTGAGTAAACCGTTATAGTGGGACCTCTTCTCGGTTCCTCTTGCGCAATCGTCTCTAGAATCTAAGGCATCTTCAATCCTTGATCCTATATCAGAAATGCACTTATCAGACCCGAAGTTAACTAACTTTCCATTTACGCACCTGTGCTTCTTATCATTAGACTCAGCAACTAGAGCGTATTCGTTGAATTTTCTAGCTACTTCTCCAACAACTATTGGAGAAGCATCGCTTCCTTGTTTGTTAGATAGTTTAGCTAATTTTTCTTTCTTAGGCTTTTCTTTCTTTTCGGCATCTTTAGGATTCAAAGCATTTTCAGGATCTCCAGCTTTGTTCATAATCGTAGCAAAACCAGATAACATAGAAAAAAGATCTCTCTTTTCATCTGATTCTAAATTATCGTAATATTTCAATAGCCCTTTTTTGACTTCATTGTCTTTTAGGCTAGCCCCAGATCTGACTGAATTTAATTGATCTACTATGTCTTGAAACTTAATATTTTTAGGAACTCCTTTTGGGACATCATAAGAAAATTTGTTATCACCGTCTTTCTTTTCAGGTTCTTTGTCTTTCAAAATTTGCTGTTCTTCTTCGTCTACCTCTGGGTTTCTTTCTTCAGAATCTTTTACAGATTTTGGTTTTCTAGAGCCGGCTTTATCAATTCCTTTTGATATATCTTGCTGCTTCTCTTTTTCTAACTCGGCAGGATCTTTTATTTCTTCTGTTTCTTTTAATATTTTTTTGCAAGCTGAAGTTACAGATTCTTGTATAAGCTTTTGATCTATCATTCTTTCTTATCCCCGTTATTAACTGTGATATTTAAAATATAACTATTTCCGTCTATTTTAAAAGAACTTATTTCTCGAGAGTCTTGAGATGAAAAAGAAATGTTAGAATCTTTACTTGAAATAAAGAAATTTTCGTTAGATAAAACCTTAGAGACTACTTCACCAGAAACAACTAAAGAAATAGAAAGAAAATTTTCATCTTTAGAAAAGGATTCTAACTGCGATTCAAAGATATCTTCGCTAAAGGTAAGCAAAAAAATATTTTGGTTAATTTGAGGCTTTAACCTTTCTATTAAGGATTCAGATACGATTTCATTTTCCGGATTAGAAAGTATCCTGTTGAACTCATTTTTAATATGATTTGCCATAACCTCTAAAACTTTCCTTAGTATCTTTATTGATAGCATCTATTTTTGACAAAATTTTCTTAGTTTTATTACCAACTTGGAAAGTCTGAAGTGTCAAATCTACTTGGTTTGTTTTAGAATAAATTTTCATTTCAAACAGAACACCTGAGCTGCTTTCAAAATCAAGAACATAATTGCAGAAAGTTTTTAATTCTTCTCGAGAATTAAAAGAAAAAGATTTTTTAAAGTCATTCTTGCTTTTTTCCCATGAAGGATTGTACCTGACTTTTACCGGATTATCAAGATGACTATCTCTCAAAGACTCATTCAAAAAGGACGGTTGATTAAGAAGATCTCTTTCTCTATTCATTAATGATGATAGTTTCATTTTAATCCCGATTTTTTAGCCTTCTCTTCGAAATCAATTGCATCATCCATAGCAGCGTAAGTAATATCTATCTTTTCATCAACAGATTTCTTGCTCCAAGCTTTCTTTACAGAGTCTAATAAATCAGCGCTCTTAAAATAGTCTTGCTGGTATTTTTTCATGTTACCTTTGACAAAATTTTTCATCTTCTGAACTTCTTTGTCCATTTCTTCAAGCCTCATATCAGGGAATTCTTTATTTAATTTTAACCTAATCTTTCTTTCGTTAAAAGGAGAAAGCCCTACAGTTTGACTAAAAATCATATTTTCTAGCTGGGGTGGGACATCTATTAGAGACATTTGCTTCCTCACCTCTTTATCCCTAGCGTTTCTCAAAGGTTTTATAGCTGGAGAGAAAAACCCTAATTCAAAAAAAGACTTAAACCCTGGAGCAGCCATAGCTCCTTTTGCGTTTTGTAAAAATCCCTTAGCTTGCTCATCTGTGATTCTATTATCTGCCTTTAATGCTCCAACCCAAATGTCTAAGGCGTATCTTTGGGCTTTTTCTATTTCCGCTGATCCAAAAACAGATCTCATCGCTAAACTTCTTTTAGCTTTTCCTTCATAAGATTTTGCTCCTGAAATTGATTTAACGTCGTCTGGAAGGATTCCAGAATCTATGACATCTTGCAAACTAGCTTCTCCAGAAGATTTAGAAGCTTTAAAAGAAGAAGGCTTAGAATCAGCCATATCTCTGTCTTCAAAATCTCTCTTGACGTCGTCTGGTATGTCACTCATATCAAGAGATTCTAAATCTTCAAAATCTATTTCTAGAAGACGACTCTCTTTCACACTTCCTGGTTTTAATATGTCTTTTATTTCTACGTAAGCTGCTGCGATTTCGTCATTGTTCATTAAGTCAGAAAGAGCTTTAACAGCTGCAGATAAATCTGAAGGGGTTTTTGGGGAATAACTATCGTCTTCAACTGGAGGCCTAGAAACAATAGAATTCAAAGAAACGTTATCTTCAGGCGAAACAGGCAGCTCTTTTTTCTTGTCGCTAAATTGACCAGCCCTATAGTCCTCAGTAGACCTGTACAGGTAACTTGTCTCAAAAAGAATAGAATTCACATATTGACGTATTTTATCGTATTTCATAATGCACCTCTTTATTAATTATGAACTTAAATATATTAAGTTTAATCATTGGCAATTTTAATTGTAGCGTAACTTATCCCTAGGGTTAGTAAAGCGCCGACTATAAAACCTCCAGCAAACCAGAGATCAGATTTAAAGTTGCTCTTTTTTAATTGCTTGACTGAAAGATCTACTTGATCATTTAAAAATTGGACTTGAGACTTATAAACTTCAATCTCAAAATTGTGCGCTACTTTTAATTTCTCTAATTGAAAATTATAGCTTGCGTCTTTTATGTCAAGCTCTTTTTTTAGTTTTAATTGAAATTCTTTTTCAGAAGAATTTAATCTAATCATCAAATCAGCAACAGCCGTTTTATTCAATAGAGTTCCACTAAAAGGTGCTTTCTGGCCTGCTTCTAGCGTTTTCATGACGGCTTCTTCGGCTTGGAGGGTAGCAGGCAAAAAGCACAATAAAACTAAAATAGAAATTATTTTCTTGAACATATTAGAATAATACAATCTTTCCTGAAAAGTTAATCTAAGCTCTTAATTCCAGTAACGTTAGAAAGAAGCTTAGTAGCTCTTTTTTCATCTCCATTCTCTATAGCAGCTTTGATTTTTCTTTTAAGGGTAGAATTAATTATCTTTAAATTTTCTTCGTACGTTTTTTTGATCTTTTCAAGTTTTTCTTCTTTTTGATTTTCTAAATCTTTGATTTTCTCTACTTGTTCTGAATTCTTTTTAATGATGTTTTCTAAAGCTTTGTTTCCACTTTTAGTTGTTTGTTCTATGATCTCTGGAGTGTCATCTTTTTTTCTAAAAAACAAAATGATGCTAAGTAGAGTTACTAACCCACCTACAAAAAACTGCCAGTATTTTTTAACCCATTCCATCTTTTAATCCTTTTTAATCATTTTGCCATGTTTCCACTGAACTGCTAAATCAACAAGAGCTTGAGATCCGATGTAAGCTAAAGTCACAGCAACCCAATCTCCACTCGTAACTGTTCCAACGAAACAAAGCACCGTAGCTGTTATCCACGCTAAAAATTTTCTTGATATAAATCTCTCTAAATGCTTGTCGGCGAAAGCCTTTGCTATCTGAGTCATATTAGTAAACCTCCTAAGGTTAATTATGACTTCAAACTAACATTTTCATTTTTTATCAAAGGGAGACTGCTTGTTTATTTCATCAAAGACATCAAAAGATTCTACGTTTGTTAAACTCTGTAGTTCTTTAGATTTTTTATTCTTCTTTAATTCTTCAATCAATGACTCTAAATAAGGATCTTTGTCGACTAATTTAGTAACTAAGGAGGATATTATTTCTTGCATGGATAGTTTATTTTGAAAAGCTATTATTCTAAACTCTGTGTGAACACCTTCGTTCAAATTAATATGTACTGATTTTCTATTCAACCGCCGCCTGCTCCACCGCCGGCTCCTATCGCTAAAGGAACTGAAACATCATCAGCTGCGTCTTGCTTTTCTTCTTCAGTTCTAGAGTCTACATTAAACCTAGTTTGCATAATGTCTAGAAATTTCTTCTCTACTTCGGGTTCGTACTTACTAACTAAATAGTCCCTTGCTTTGGATAAAATAATCGATTCAATGTCAAGTAAGACGTCTGCATTTTTAATCAACCTAGCAGTTTCAGCAGAGAATTTTTCTAAATCTATTGACTCTTCTCCGGATAAATCTTCATTTAAGAGGGCATTTTTCAGTGAATACCTTTTAAAACTTTCGTCTTTTTGAACAACCGCGCTTTTTAAGGCATCAGACTCGATATCGACAAAAATAGCATTTAAAGAATCGTCTAGGCTTTTAGAGAGTTCTACTTCTTCGTCTTTGGAAACTTTTACTTCTTCTTCCTCTTCTTCGTCATCACCTTCATCTCCTCCTTCATCTCCTCCTTCATCGTCGCCTTCATCGTCGCCTTCATCATCTCCAAAGAGTTCATCTTCATCATCTTCTGCTTCGGCTAACATTCGGCTACTTTTAGGATATCCTAAAGCTAACTCCAAAAATTCTTTTATATCGTCTCTGTTCATTTTGAAACCTTAACCATTGATTCAACTTTTTTAACGCGCTCTTCGATCCTTGACCACTTGAGCTCTTTCATCATCGCAAATATAAAAGATTTCCTATCTCTTAGATAGTCTTTATAGTATGCGTGTTCACAGCAGTCGATGACGATAATCGGAAAAGATCCAATTGGGACACCTTTATCGTGAGAATCGATCACAACATTCATGTACCGATTTAAAAAGAAATTATAGACAGTAACAACCCAGCCGTGCCTAGAACTTAGGGCACAAGCAATAAAATCTTTTTGCCACGCATCAAATGAACCAAAATCTCTCTCTAATCGCATAAAAGCTATAGAGTCCATATTAATCATAGAATTTTGATCACTAATATTTTCAAAATAGTAAGCATGCAAAAAAGATGCGTTAAGATTGTAAACTTCATCTTGTTTCAAAGATCTTATTTTGGAATTGTTAACGTCAGCTAATTCTCTCTCAGCAGAATCTAAAAAAGCAGAGACCTCATTTAGTTTCTCTACATGGGCTTCTAAAATTTCCTGATGGGCTGCTTTTGTTTTTTCGCCTAAAAGTTCGGTGTTTAAATCATATTTCTTAGCTTGCGCAACGTAGCTCTCGTTCACTTCTTTGCCAAGTGATCTTCTAATTTCGGATATTATTTTTTTTTCTAAAGATTCCATTATCAATCAACCTCGTAGCTTTTTTCAAATTCTTCTCGATCTACCGAAAATTCATCTCCTAAATCTTGAGGAGGGAATTCTTCTTTTTCGGATTTTCCAGCTATAACTTGGTTAGGTATAGAAGAAGGGTGAAATCTAGGAGATTCGGGAGTTCTCAAAACTATCTGGACTTGACCTCTGTCATTTAGAACTTTCTTGACTGTGTATTCAAAACCAGAATCTTTATGCCTTACTTTTAAATTAGGCTCTAAAACTACGTTTCCTTCTTTATCCATTGTAGAAGATTCTTTGAGTAGAGAGAAAGTTTTTAATCTGTCTTCATACTCTTTTAGTAGTAATGCTTTCAAAAATTTTTCAGCTTTGCTCATCTGTGTCTCCTACTACCTCTAAATATTCGCGACAAACTATACCTGCTTCTTCTAAAATCTTTATGCTAGAAAGATCTCTATATTTTTCTAAATATACAACTTCTGATATACCTGCATTGACGATCGCTTTTGCACACATCCTGCAAGGGCTTAAGGTTAAATACATTATTTTCTTTTTTGGATTATTATAATCCATCTTCAGCAAACAGTTTATCTCTGCGTGTATAAAACCTGAATGACCCGGTATTTCAGACTCTACTTTGTTAGGCCCACCAGCATAATTACCATTATACCCGACCGATAGTACTTGGGTATTATCTGAAGTTACTACTATCGCCCCAACTTGATATCTTGGATCATAAGATCTTTTAGAAATTTCCTTAGAGACATTTGCCCAAACATTATCCCACGATGGTCGGATATTTTTTTCCATTTTATTACTTTAATAGACCTGCATTTTTTTGCCAAGTTTCAAACAGTTTATTTGAAACATTAAATTTTTCATCTAATCTATTATAAACAAAATTCTTAATTTCTACAGTTGTAAGTTTTCTTTGGCGGCTTTCTTTTGCCTGAGCTAAAACTTGAGCGGCTAACGCTGGAATCATCTGTTGAAGTGAATCAAAATTCTTCTTTGCGAATCTCTTAGATTTGATTAAGACTTCTTCATTTTCCGATCTCCAGTCTTTAACTGCTTTAGCGACTGCTCTTTGAACTGCTTTCTTACCTTTGTCAATCCCAGTGAAAACAGCATCTTTCAATTTTCCGCCCCTGTTTTTAGCTTTTAGAGACTTTTGGCTCGAACCTGATAGACTTCCTTCCCAGTCAGATAAAGCTTTAGATACTGCGTCTTTCGGAGACATTGGTTTGGAACTAGCAGCTGAAGCTACCGCTTTAATTTTTGCACTAGGATCAGATTCAGCTGCTGCATTGCCGGAATCTGCTGAAACTTCCTGGGTCTCTTCTTTAACCCCGGCTTCCTTCGCGGTGGTTTTTTCTCCTAGTTTCTTAGGAGGAAGCGGAAATTTGTTCTTCCTAAATCCTCCTTTACCGTCAACTGATCTTACTATTACATTCTCTCCCTCTTGCTCTACTACTTTTACGAAAGTTTCTTTTCCTTTGTTTGTAGTATACTTGTGTATGTCTCCTGGGTTCAATTTAATCTCCTCTTCTGAATCTTTTTCTGGTATGTTAGGAACATCTACTCCAGCATCAGATATCTTCTTAGCAAGTCCAATAGCTGAGTTTTTAGCTTTATTTTTATTTTTTATGACGTCAGAAGCAGCAGACATTATGTCATCAAAAGCAACTTCTTCTTTCAATAATACTGACATTGGTAGTTTATAGTCTACGAAAGACTCTGACATATTTATAGAAGACCCGACTTTCTTATTAAATTCTTCGTTATCTTTCAAGGCAGAAGCTAAGCTTTTTCCGACTTCTTTATCCTCTTCTGGAAGATCATCTAAAAATGATTTTGATATTTCAGACCACTTCGGAGAATTCTTTATTTCTTCTTCCACTTCGGCAACAGCTTTTTCAGGACTAATTTCTCCAGAAGCTATTTTTTCAACTTGATCTTCTATTGCAGCTTTTTTCTCATCTTCAGGCATATCTTTCAAAGCTTTAGCTACAGGTGATTTTGCAAGAGCTAACAGTTTTATCAAATCTTCTTCATTGAAATCAGGCCTTTTTTCTGCTTTCTTTGCTTCAGGCGGGAGTTTAGAACTTTTTTCTGGTTTTGCTTCAGCGTTTACGTCTCTTATGACATCCACAGGGACTTTTGAATTCTCTGCATCGTCCGCTGTTTTCTCAGCTGATTCGCCAGTTTGTTTAAATTCTCCAAAAGTTAAACTCAAAAGCTCTTCAGCAGCTTTCTCAGTAGGAAAATCTCCGATATCTTCGGCTCCAGGGATGTTTGGTAGTTTTAACTTACCCATCAAGCCGCCTAGCTTAGCCATAAACCCTTTAGGTTTGGCGCTGTTAAAAGCTTTAGCTATCCCAGCTTTAATTTTTTCTGCACTTACTCCATCTTTTTCATCGGTCAAGTCAGAAAGTTTTCTATCATCTGAAACTTTTAAGCTATTAAGGTTTTTGGTGACTAGAGTAAATGCATTAGCCATCGTTTTGGCAGCTACGTTAGATTTATTTTGCAAATCAATAACTGCTTGCATAGCTCTAGGAGTAGAAACTTTTTTCCCAAATAAAGACTTAGCTTTTCCCAAAATACCCGAGTCGTCTTCTAGGTCTATTTGAGCGACCAACTGAGAGGCTTTCTCTAAGGAAGATTTTATTTTACCAAAATAGTCTGCCACTGAAGGCATTTTAGAATTTGTTGCTATTTTCTGATTAGAAATAGCAGCTTTCATGGTATCGTTTACAGCTTTTCTTAAGTTTTCTACATCTTTATCTTCTAAATCTTCTAGAAGCAAAGGTGTTAAAGTTGATTCTCCTAAAATATTCTCAACTAAATTTTCTTTGTTTAAAAGTTTTAAAGATATCTCATATAGTATTTCTGAGTTATTTTTTTGCATAGCTTCTCCAAACAACAATAAATATGTTTATTGTTCGGCTTTTGTTGGTTCTAACGAGAATATGTCTGCTATATGTTGATCTTTGGCTAAAGTAAAACCAGCAGCCTTTTTGTGGCCTCCTCCGCCGAATTTTTTAGCAAACTCGCTCACGTCAACGTTATCGTGAAAAGAGCGTAGACTTACTTTGGTAATGCCATCATCATGATCGAAATACCATATCACTGCGAAATCACAATCAGGAGATAGCCTCGCACCTATCTCTGACATCCAATGAGACGCATTTACTATCATAATCTTTTTATCTTCAAAGTAACGGACAACCGCTTTTTCGCATACTTTCTTAACGACTGTTTTTGAGTAAGCGAGGATGTAAGAGCCACGTTTCACTGAGTCATCGAAAACGGAATCATCTTCAAATTTCTCGAACTCTTCAAATTCGAATGGAATCATATCAAACGCAGCTGCGAATTCCTTTGAATAAGGAAGCTCCCATTTCCACAGGTCTCTATCTTGAATATAAGAAATAAATTTAGGCGGTTCTTTACCCGGGTGAAAAAACTCCCAAGAGAGCATAGCGCCAGATTTAGTCATATCAAAACGAGTGTTAGAAATGTCATGAAGTTCAACCATGGCAGATTTGTGATGGTCAATTACTATAAGACCCTCTGCATCTTCAATCATTTGCTTAGTTGTCGCGTTGTTGAATGAGAAGTCTAATATGGCAACAACTTTTCCTTCTACGCTAGGAGGAGTAGTCCCATGCTTGCATGCATGATACTCAGCTCTATTGCCTAGTTGTTTCCATGCGGCGTACGCTGCACCAAAGCCATCCGTACAGTCGGCATGATAAATCACAACATTTACAGAATTTGGTTCAACCATTATCATACTCTTTCTTTTGTTAAGCACACTTCTATATTATAAAAGTCGAATTATAATTATTCAGGATATCTCGTTTATGAAATGTTGAAAACACCTAGGTTGATACATCTCAGAACCACCCACTTCTATAGAGTCATGATTTTTACCAGAACTTTTGCTGGTATAATAAGCATCTTCACCGCAAATAGAACAAACGGCTGGACATATTTGAACGCTAGTAGCCCAGGGCAATATCTTGTTCATCTCTTTGTATGGAGTTCCTCCGGAAGATAATTGCAAACTAGAAACTAAAACCGTTTTTCCCATCTTGTAGATCTTTATTAATGACTCAGAAACATCTTCAATCATAAAAGCTTCATCTAAAGCAACCACGTCAACATCAAATTTTTGATTATAACTTTTGAAAAGAGAAAACAACTCTTTGCTGGTTTCTACCCTTATAACTTTACTAAAAGAATTTTTATTTCCACTCCAGCTTATGCCGGAATGAGTGATTATAGACGAATCTGAATACCTTGTGTCTACCCTTGGCTTGAAAAGCAGTACATTCTTATTTTGATATGTATACCTCTCCAGAGACGATAGCAATCTTGTCGTCTTTCCACCAAACATCGGGCCGGTAAATATCTCAAACCTAGGATTACTCTTCACTTTTAAGCCCCCACCACTTTAAAGTTTTCTCTAGGCCGAGCTCAAAACTGGTTTGTGGAGTAAAGTTTAATTTTTCTCTGATTTTGTTTACGTTAGAAAGGGTATGCTTTACGTCCCCTTTTCTTTCGGGAGCATTTACTACTTGATACCTACCACAGTGAATTTCAAGCATCTCTAATATTTGATTATTAGACAATGCTTTGCCTGTCCCTACGTTGTAAATCTCGCCCTTTAAATCATGTTCATACTCTGCACATAAAATGTTTGCTCTACAAACATCATCGACAAAAATTAAATCTCTTGATTGCGTTCCATCTCCATCGCTTCTAAGAGGTTGTTTGTTGATGAGTTTATTTACCCAAGCAGAAACCGCGGTTGAATAAGGGCTATCGCCTGGTTGTCCTGGGCCGTAGACGTTAAAATACCTTAAGCTAACAGAATCTAATTCGTAAAGCTGATAGAAAAGCTTACAATAATCTTCAATAATTTTTTTCTGTAAACCGTAAGGAGAACCCGGGTTAATTGAGCCATCCTCGCGAGATGGAAAATTATCTTCTACGTTCCCATATATTGCTGAAGAACTGCTGAAAATAAATCTTTTTGTGTTTTTTACGCAAGCTGTCAGCAGTTTGACGCTACGCATGACATTGATATCAGAAGTTTCTATTGGGTTTTCTACTGAATACTCGACCCTTGGAAGGGCTGCGAGATGGAAGACGAAATCGTACTTTTTGTCAGCAATCCTGCCTAATATATATTTGTGAGCAAAATCTCCTGTTACAATTAACAGCTTCTTATTATCTTCTTTTTCTTTCTCATGTTCATATTTTAATAAAAAATTAACTGGAACTGTTCTAAAATCTAGACCATGCAAAGAATCTAAACTTCCGTTAGACATGTCGTCTATCACATCTACAGAATAATTTTTTTCAATTAACTTTCTAACTAAGTTCGAACCAATAAAACCTAGACCGCCAGTTACTAATACCCTCATAATTCACCTGAAATATTTTTGATGTTATCTTGTTTGTAAGAAGAAAAACTAGAATCTTGTAATTCTCCATTTAAATATTTTATCACTTCAAAAGTCATATCTCTTGCTGTGCAAGTAGGGACATTTTGTGCTACATCATTCAACCTTTTTGTTTGAAGGTTAAAATCGTCTGGAAGACCCATTAGGTGCATAATCTCCCTGTGACTCATCCCGCGAGGTTTTTCAGGGTGCATTATCATTTGGAGAGTTCTTCCAACTATTGCGTTCGTGCAGTCATTGTAAAATGCTGGAGAGTGATCTAAAAAGCTTTTCCCCATAGAAAGTTTGTTTTTGATGTGCTCAAACTTTCTAATTTCTTTGTGTTCTGGGCTATTACATTTCAGCCACTCTAAGCATTCATCGATAAGCTCATTTCTTACGATAAACTGGTGAACTGAATGTGCTGGACCGGAACCAAATTTTTCTATAAACCCTTTGTGATCTAATCTGAATTTTTCAAGCAAAAATGTATAAGAAGGAAATTTTTCAAAAATATCATTTAAATTGTAGATGTCTTGCTGTTCAGACTTCGAAGGTATCTTTTTCAAATAATCTATCAGATTATCTCTCTTTCTGTCATACCAGTTCATAACAGGGGCTGTCTCTGAATCCCAGAAAAAGTAAAATGTTCTCAATCTCTTTTGCGGGATACCATGTTTAAAAGTAGAAGTTCTATATATCGAAAAAGAATAACCAGTCTCTGAAGCTATCTCTTTCAGTTGTTCTCTAACTGATTCTCCAGATTTTGTATAAAGAGCTGGAGCATTTTCTCCCCAATAAACTTTAGGCTTAACTCTCTCTAAAACGATCCTCGAAGTTTTCATCATCCAAGCATTTTGGCTATCTCTTGTAGATTTATCTTGACTAGTGTTTAGTTGGCTTAAACCGGCGCAAGGACAGACAGAATTGACAAAATCAAGTTGAGCTTGCGGCAATGCAACTTCATCTAAATCTATCCTCTGAATATCAGGCCAATAGCTAGTGAGGTGATTCTCGTTTTGTTCAAAAGCTTTAAAGCTTAAATGAAACTTTGGTTTATTTTTAGTAGCTTGACTGCAACCTATCGCTGAACCTCCGATAAGAGGAATCATAGTTGCCCAAGAAATATCACTCATTTCTTCTTCCTAACTCTTTTTTGTTTATAGCAAGCAAACTCTCTACGAGCCTTCTTCTCGAAGAAACATAATGATTGATTCGTTACTTGTTTAATACCGACTGCTGGAACTTTACCTTGTTCAAGTATTTCAAGGTAGTCGCTAAAAGCTCGTTCACTTTGAAAGAGGTGATTAAGCAATTCCTTATCATTCGAAAACTTGTTGTTATCTTTTCCTACATTTAAAATATAGTCAAACATTTCCGGAAGAACGTTGTCTGCATTGAATTCTCGATCTATGAAATCAAAACTCGAATCCCTGTATTTCTTTTGTTCAGAGGGGTTATCAGCAATAGATATTAGTTTATCAGCTGTTTCGCCTAAATCGTCACGAGAAGACCAAACAGCTAAGTAATCGTTATCAATATACCTGTTTCCGTTAGAGTCTATATTATGTTCTCCATAATGTTTGTCGAAAACAGGGATCGTTCCACAGCCGATAATCTCTATTTGAGTATATTCCATCCTGTCTCCGTAGTTGTGAGGTTCTTTTGGCAATCGATAAAAAGAACAAGCAAACAGAGATTTAGATATTAACTCCATGCCGTCCGAATAATCATATGGGCCGAAAGTTGGAACACCATCTACATCCCAATCGTAACCCTTAAAGTTTAAATCATAAACTGAATTTGGGTGATCTATAATATCAAACTTAGCTCCAATCGATCTCTCTATACCATGCAATGCTAGTCTGAAGCTTGGATCTTTTTCTTTCATAGTAGGATATAAATCAAGGACTCTTCTCGGATCTTTCATAGAAGTCCAGCGGCCGACGTACATCAACTTTCTATCTTTATCTTTTAAGCTGTATACGTCTCTATAGTTTTTCTTCATTTCATTAAGATCTATCCACATTTTAAATCTTTTAGTTCTTTCACCTAGAACTTTAGAAGAAAAATAAGAAGAAAACTCGTTAGAGAAGAATGTCTTTTCAGAAAAATTATAAACAATATCACAGTAATTCAGTATTGGTAATATCATTGGAATAGCATCGATGTTAGCTTTCTTTATTTCGTGCATCATTCCGACCAACACAGGATTTTCAATCTTTTTAACTAAGTTTTCATAAAAAGAAATTATTGCTTGTGGATCGTGCTTAGAGGATGGATATGAGTTTAAGATAACAGTATCATATTCTGAGTTTAATCTTTCAACCAGAGAAGGAATCTCTGTGTGTTTGAACTCAATTGGCTCAGATGGCATTGAATGACCTTTAGCTCGAGCAAAGCTTCTACCTTTCATGTAGTATATATCAAATTTAACATCGTTTCTTTGGGCCCAGGTAGCAATTTCTACAGCTCCTCTCTGGACCCCGCAACCATCTAATCCTTTACCGAAAATCATTGCAATCTTCATGTAATTTTCTCCTTTGATTTTAAAACTCTTTCTCTCAATTGAGTCGTAGAAAAAGAATGTCTTCTCTTATTGTAATGAATAGGACATAAACCGACGCCGGTATGATCAGTGCCTTTGTACTCTTCGCCTACAATCCTTATGTCAGGGTTGATAGTTAAAATTAAGTCAACTAAGTCTTTTTCAGATTCAAAAGGTATAATTTCATCAACATACTTACAAGCTGCTAACTGCAGGTATCTTTCCATCCCGCTTTGAATTGGCTTGTTTTTAGTTTCTGGCCTATCGATTGTTGGATCAGTCAGCAAACCAACCACGAGGTAGTCACACAAAGATTTACCTTCCTGAAGCATTACAACATGACCAGCGTGAAACAAATCAAAAGTAGAACAAGTAAAACCAACGATTGGATCTCTGCCTAGATTTTCAGCTAATCTCTTCTTATCTAAAAACAACTTTTACTTCCTTAAAGATATCTTGTATTCTTTTTCTTACTAACGGCTTTTGACTATCTGGCTTATACTTAATCATTCGAATGTAGTGAATCATTTCGCATAACAAAAAATACCTAGAAAAATTATCGTTAAATTTTCTGTACAAGTGGCTAAAAAGTTCATCTTTGTCAACAAGCGGTTTAAAACCAGAAAAATTCTCTTCGTATGAGTAATGAAGAGACTGGTATAGCTTTCCAACGTCCATAACCCAAGAGCTGTAAATGTTGTCTGGATAATTTGGATCGATAAGATAGACTTTTTCATCTTTAACGATACAATTTTCTAGCGTAAGATCTCCATGAGAAAAACTAGCTTGACTATCCATAAAATCTCTAACTTGCTTACTCTCTAAAATTCTTATGATATCTCTTTCGTTTCTGATAGCATTTAAAGAAACATGATCTTTGACTCTATCTACCATAGTTTGCCAGTTATTATTTGGAACTTTTATATCGCTAAACCTCGTTAGCAAATCAACTAAATAGTCTAAGTGATCCTTAGTGCAGACTTCGTTTAAGTTAGGTCCATCCAGATACTCCATATCTAAGGTGTCACCATAATATGTGTTGATATTAGGAACATGACATAAACTGGCAGCAGAATTGTACCACCTATACTGCTCTTTAGAATTTTTAGCTTTTTTAATAATTCTATCTCCGACTTTTTCGACAGAACTACCAGATCCACCTTTTAAAACTTGATAATCTAGATCCATAAATTCTTCTGGTCTCATCGCTTTATCATCGATGTAATACACCCCGATTGGCTTACCAAACATTAATTCGTGGTACTTTACGCCATGCTTTTCTAACCAGGCCTCTAAAACCGGTCGGCGTAATTGGTTAATTAGTTCTAAATCTCCGCCGCAAGAAACTTGACCACGCGCTGTGAAGTATGTAATCTTCCAGCCAGCATCATACATTTTATTTAGTTTATTAATAATTTTGGTATGTGGAATTGCATTTTCATAATCACGGTTAACATGAGTAGATATCGTATCGTCTACATCAACAACCAAAGTCCGAGTTTCAACCATTATCTAGTACCTGTGCTTCCAAAGCCACCTGAGCCTCTTTCCGTAGCTGACTCGAACAAACCTTCTTCATCGACTAACTCTAATCCTGCGTAAGACACTGGAACTAAAACAAATTGAATTATTTTTTCGCCTGATTCGATGCTTACATTTTCATCACCAACATTCGTTAAATTGATATGTATTTCTCCTTGATAATCTTCATCGACTACGCAAGCTCCGACATGTAAATTCTTTTTGACTGCCACCCCGCTTTTGTTAAAAGCAATCAGCGCATGATTTTCTGGGACATTTGCTTTAATTCCGCTTGGTATCAAACAAGATTTTCCTGGTTTCAAGTTTTCATAAAAACCGAAAGGAACAAAAAAATCAATTCCAGCGCTCTGGTTAGTTCCACGAGTAGGTGTTTTCACTTCTCTAACTTTACTAATTTTCATTTTTTCCCTCTTCTATAAAATTCTGCCAAGCCCCTAAATAAGCAACAGCATCTAAGAGGTTATCTTCTTTGAAATTATAAGACTGCCGGCTGAGTTTTAGAGCAACTAAAGAGATGTACATATCGTGCGCTGTCATTTCTTTTCCAGACATGCCAGATGCTATCTTAGCTGCCCTTTTCATTCCTTCAATGAAAGGACCGTATTCTCTCTCTTTTTCTTCAGAACGTTGGTTAACAATTTCGTTAGCACGCTCTAGTATGTTTCTTTTTTCATCCATTTTTAAAAATTTCTCCTGAGCATTTTTGAACATAATCGTATATTTCAGATTTTTCAATGTTCGTAATTGGAAAAGGAAAATTTTCATCAACCAAATTCCAATTAACTCCTTCATTTAATCTACAAGTTTCTGTTGGTTTGTCAATAGAATTACAAATATTTTTTGCCATTTCATAGTGGTGATCATAAATGTGCAAACTACCTGCGAAATGAAAGTAACTTCCAATCTCTAAATTTAAACCAGATTGATTTAATTCGTTCAGCATCATTTGCTGAAATAAAGAAAAAGTAAAAACATCATTGCACAAACCGTAGATGAGATCATTAGACCTCATGTTGACACCAATATGTAACTTATTTTCCCTGACAAAAAACTGAATATACTGAGTACAAGGGTAATCACTTATATTCTTATATTTATGGTATGGTTGATTAATAACGAAAGTAGCGCGACGAGTATCTAAATCATTAATGATTTCGTTCTTAACCCAGTTCCATTGAGGTTTTAAATAAACCCCGTAATTAGATTCAACCTGCTGATGATCGTCAGATATTATTTTCCAAATCTTAGCTAATTTGCCAATGTTTTTAGAAGATGGATTAGCCGAAGCATACCACAGCCATTCTGCAACTGCATAGTTTTTATTAAACTTCCTACCAGAAAGGTTGATGTCAATATTCGTAGGATCAGTCAATTCAAAGTTTTCAAAAATAATTTCTTTCTGTTTTGAATTTCTTGCTGAAACTTCTTTTGAAGAAAGAAGTATTTCACAGTAGTGAACCAAAAGTTCGTTCATAGAATTAAATTTTTTCATAATACATTATACCTCAAACACTTTGACTTTTCTAAAAGTAGTAGAAAATCCAAAATCAGATTTATCCAACTCAGCAACGCAGAGGGAATACGGGTTTAGGACAGAGTCTTCTTTGGTCCCCCAACAAAACATCCTATTCTTTTCGCCGTTAGAACCTAAAGCATCAAGTAAAAAGTAAGGTTTTCCATTTTTAGTCTTCTTTTTGTTAACTTTGACTGCGACGAACCAGTAAAGATTTTTTGAGCTCCACTCTTCCATAGGTTGAATTTCTAGTTCTTCAAACTTTTCGGAAAGCTTTGTAGGAATCAAATTGGAAATGTTTATAGTCCCAAGTAAGGATTCTTCAAATTCCATATTTTCTTTAATGTTCCAATCATCATCTGGGTAATCTAGTATTAATTCTAGAAGATTATCTTTACCTTGATGGGGGTTCTTCTTTGTACTCTTTCTTAGAGACGGCCAGTTTTCGCTTACACAATCAAAAAATTGTTTATAAGACTGAAAATAGTTTTGCCAATCAAGAGAATCTAAAGCTCTAATTTTTAAAAGAGATTCTAAGGTTTTCTTGTTAAGTTTAGAATGCTTCCACTTTCCATCTTCTTGCCAAAATAAATTATCGATACTGGTATATGGCCGGTTTGCTAGTATTTCTTCTATAGCTGCTTCGCCAATACCTTTGCAGGAAAAGAACGACGGCATCAAAACTTTCTTACTTACAGCTGTCCAGTTTTTTCCTGCTTTGTTAATATCAACTTTCGTTGTTGTATATCCCATCTTTTTGACTTCGCTTAAAGCTTTAGAGAGCTTATTAGGGTTAGAAGAAACAGCCTCTAAATAAGCTGTAATCCATTCTTTTTCGAAGTAAGTCATTAGCCACGCGCAGTAGTAGGAATTGATAGCGTAAGAAACAGCGTGAGACTTATTGAAGCCATATCCAGCGAAATATAAAATCTTTTCGTATAAGTCTTCAGCAACGTGCTTTTCAACGCCATTAGCAATGGAACCTGAAATGAATTTTTCTTTTAGGGCTCGAGCTTTGTCAACGTTTTCATTTCCTGAACCTACTGGTTTCATCATCTTCCTCATTGCGTTACATTCATCTTTAGGAATACCTGCAACGATATGGCAAAGATTCATCACCTGCTCTTGAAAAATGATGCACCCGTAAGTCTCTTCTAAACACTCTTTAATTAAAGGGTGTCCATAAACAACAGACTCGGGATTTTTCTTTGCGCCAATGTAAAGCTTGTCAACTTTCGCGCTTAGAGGGCCAGGACGGTATATAGAAGTCAAGGTTGCTATATCAACAATTGATTCAGGTTTAGCTCTCTTAAAGAGGGCTTGAGCACCTCTTTGCGTGCATTGAAATATTGCAGCCCACTTACCGGCATGGTAAACGTTTTTGTAGACGTTTTGATCGTTGAAATCAATAGTGTTTGTAGACATATTATCGTCAAACCAGCTTTTAATTTCAGAGAAAGATGGATCTTCGTTACCTTGCTTCATCAAAATTAATTTGATTGTGTTCTCGATGATCCTTAAAGTCTCTAAGCCTAGTAAGTCAAACTTAATCCAGCCGAACTCTTCTAAGTGCTTATAGTTCATTCCTTCTACCCACGGAGTTTGTGGTTCTCCACGAGCGAGAATAAGAGGCATTCTTTCGGCAATTCTTTCAGAAATAATTACGCCACCAGCATGTCGGCCTAGAGCTTTGTTTTGCTTAAATAAAACTTTTAGAGGTTCAAAAATTTCAGGATACTTTTCAAGATAATTTCTTAAAGATTCCGAATATTTTATAGCTTCTCCAATTTTAATATCAAAAGAATCATCAGACTCAGCATCATTTTTCCTACCGCGTTTAACATCTACCTCGAGGGGGGCTAACGCTTTATTAGCTTCCTCAAAAGGAACTCGATAAAACCTAGAAACATCCTTGACTAAAGATTTTAATTTGAAAGTATTGTAATTAGAGATAGGAATAACATTAGACTCTCCAAAATTATTTCTTAGAAGGCTTATCAATTCATCTCTGTCGGAAACATCGGAATCTATATCAGGCATCTCATTTCTTTCTGGAGACAAAAACCTTTCAAATAGCAAACCATTCTTTACAGGATCGACATCGGTTATTCCTAAAGCGTAATTAACCAAACTACCTGCACCTGAACCGCGGCCTGGGCCAATAAGCATCTTTTCGCGAGCAATATCGAGAATAGCTTTCATTGTTAAGAAGTACTCAGCAAAGTTTTTATCTTTGATAACAGTAAATTCAGTCTTAAGGCGTTCAATGTATTCAGGATCTTCGTGCAGATTTCTTTCAACCATTCCTTTTTTACAAAAATCCAAAAGAGCGCGGTTAGCAGTCTTTCCTTTTGGGATGACATAAGAAGGAAGTTTCATTTCCCGGTTTGGGTTAATTTCGCCAATCTCATCATGAACTATATCATAAGTTCGGCTGATAGCATTAGAAATTACTTGGGGATCGTAGAAATCCATACCCTCAGTAGTTTTTTCAAACGATTCCCATACTTGCGAAGAATTCTTAGGATAAAGCTCACAAGATAATTCTTCTCTAGATTTAGGTAAAGAATCTGGATCAAAGTCTTTAAAGTTAAGCCAACCAAGCTTCTTGTAGATTTCTCTTTCACGCCAATGTTCGGGATGAGCATAGTGAGAATCGCAAGTTACTACTAATTGATCGTTTAAGCTGTGATCATCAGCAAACTTCATTATAGCTCGATTAACCAAGTGTTGAGCTGGAAGCTTATTAAATTGCAATTCAAGCTTAACGTTTTTTGTTCCTACCGCGTAGGACATTGCATCAAAAGAATTAGATATTCCCTCTTGAACCTTCTTCATTATCGATGGATCATTTAGAAGCTTATAACTCAAATTGTCAAACTCTACTTCTTGCAGATGCTTAAAAACTTCATAGCTCAAAGGGCCCCCTAAACAAGCGGAAGAAATCATTAGATGATCGCCCTCAGCGGCTTCTCTAAGCATTTTATAATCAACTCTAGGAAACCTATAAAAACCTTCTAAATAACCTCTAGAAACTAAATGAAAGAGACGCTGAAGGCCTATGGACGTTTTAGGAAGAACTACTAAATGATGCCTTCTTTTGACTGGGTCGTAAAACTTAGCCGACTTGGATTCCTCTTCGTTTTCTATCGTTAGGTTTCCTGCGTCTGTAGATAATTCGACTGTTTCATCATCTCCATCAACTTTAGCGAACAAAGGAGTTCTAATTCTTTCTCTTTGTTCTCTAAGTTTAGCGATTGATTCTTTATCGCCTTTCTTTGCAGCTTTAGCTAGTTCGTAATCTAAGTTCCATATATCTAAATCCGGGTGGACATACATTTCGCACCCTGGAACAAACTTGAAGTTTCCTCCACGTTTGATAATCTTTTCGGCGTGAAGGTAAGCATGAGCAAAGCTGTTCATGTGGCCGTGATTAGTTAAGCACCAGCTGTCCATTCCATTTTCAATTACGAAATCGATATGTTCTTGTGGATAACCTAGGCCGTCAAAGGTGCTAAATCCATCATGAGAATGGAGGGATACAAATTTCTTTGGAGGGGCAATTATTGAATTCATTAAAAGATACCTTGTTATTTGACGCTATATAATAATAACAAAACATCAGTGAAAATTCACGATTTTGATCAATTAAAAGTAAAATGCCTGTTTGGATCTCTGTAGGTTGGTGCAAAGTCTTTTCTCACATCAGCGCCTGGTTCTCCGTAAGCAATCATAGCATAATCTAAGAAGCCTTTAGCATAAGCTATCTTTGGGTTCAGGTAAGGGTTGTCTCCGCCGGGAGAATGTACCATGTGAAACCAAACGCTATCAATTAGCTCGTATAAAACCTTGGTAGGGCTATCTGAATTTGGATCTAACAAGGACAAATCTTTGTAGTAGTAAAAATGCTCTTCTGGTAAAACATATTTTCTTTTATCTAAATCCTTATACAGGACTTCATAATTCATGCCACCCGTATCTAGTCTTACCCCAAGGCTCTGGAGCAAGTAATCGCCACCTGCCATGAAATTCAAATTCTTGTTAGCAACAAAATCAAATTTAAAGAAATTACAAACTACGTGAATGTTCCAAGCGTATTTTCCATCATTAGTCAAATGTTGAGCTTCATCAACGTGAGTAGGGACTACTTTTCCATACACGCCTAGCTTGTCCAGGTAATCACTCAGCTTAAACGGTTTGGAAGCAAAACAGTCTGCATCTAAAAAGCCGAAATAAGAAGGATTTCTTTCTTTTATTAGTTTATTAAAAACGTAGTTAAAAGTTTGCCCATGTTGCAGAGATGACCACTTTCCCTCTATTGATCTCATCTTTCTGATGATTGGATCATCATTAAAAAAATATTCTACATTATTTGATAAGCAAATTTCTTTAACTCTTTTAGAATTTTCTGGATAGAGCTCTAAATTGTTATCTACAATAACGATATTAAATTTATCGTGTTTGCAAAAAGCTTTCAGCGTTTTTATCTGATATTCTACACAGAACAAATTATTAAAAACTGGTATATAAATGTCTAATTCACTCATTCTCACTTAACTTCGATACAACTTCTTTTACTTCTTTTTCTGTAAACTCTATTCCATAATGAGGAAGTACACTGATTAAAAAATTAACTCTAAAATCTAAACTACCATAAGATTCTCCCCAGATCCAAGCTGGCGATTTATCAATTTCAGATAATCTTTTTCTTATACTTTCTTGCTTTTCTTTATTTATTTTTAGCTCATATTCAGGATCTATGTCATAATCGATATTTAAAGTATCACATATGTTGAAAATTTCCTGAATATCTTCTTTTTCTACATATTCTAAAGCTTCTCTGTACATTTCATTAAGGAAATCATCGCTTGTTTTATCCGGGTGAGTTTTTTGAGCAATCTTTCGAAAGATTTTTCTTAACCACTCTGGTGCATTTTTAATCTCTTTTTGCTTTTCTATCTCTGGAGATTTGAATCTCTCAAAATCTATTCGATTCTCAAGATTTTCATTTTCATCTTTTTTAGAAGTAAAGTAAGATAAAACTTTAGACCAATCTTTCTGATAATCTGATAAGGTTTCCTCACACTCTTCTATATAAGCATTAAGAGAAGCCAGATCAGCTTTTGCCTTTCTGAGTTCTCTTTTAACGGTTCTTAATTGATTATTTTTTCCCATATAATAAATAGGAAATTAAAACTATCTAAGACTCTTCTAATGCATTTTCAGCTGCATTTAACATACTGCTGATATTTTTGTCAAAAGATTTTTTAAATCCTTCTTCTAAAACTAAACTTCCTTCGCCATCTCCGACTAACCTCATAGTCCTCATGTTATCAACAATGTCTGTTCCGGTTAAGATCGCAATCTGCACCATTTTTGCAATATTAGCTATTGCTTCATCACTAAGTTTATATTCATTCATAATCACCTCTGTATTTCTGGTACCCAATGTGTAGTTCTTCCATCGGGTGTTTTTTCTTTTATAACTTCATTTCCGTCTGGATCATTTTTTTGATTGTACACCATAAAACGATTGCCGTAATTTCCTGATTCTCCGAAGAAATCTTTGTAAGATCTTATAGTTGCTCCTCCGGAAACAAAAGATTCTTTCATAACAGATTTAATAGCTTTGTTTAATATTTTTAAGCTTGAATCTGATATATCTGAAATTTTTCTGTGTGGGCTTAACCTCGCTAACCACAATGCTTCAGCTTTAATATAATTTCCTACGCCAGAAATTACAGACTGATCCATGAGTATTTTGGTAATATTGTGATGGTTATTTTTTCTCATTTGAGAAATGAAAATTTCATTTTCTACATCTAGCGCCAACATATCTGGCCCTAAAGATTCTAGTTTAGAAGCTAACAATTTTGGATCCCTGCAATATCTTAAAGTTCCAAAGTTTCTCATATCGTTGAAATAAATAACTTTTCCGCTCTCAAAAACCATCTCAACGCGTGAGTGATTGGTCATGACTTTTTGCCAAGAACCAGTCATACCTAAAGTTGACCACAAATTAAATTTATTCTCAAATATTGTATAGATAAACTTTCCATGGACACCAACTCCTTGAACCAAAAGAGGTAGATCTTCCTTTAATTCTTTTAGGCCAGGAAGAGGCTTCTTAAGATATCTACCTGACAGTATATTTATTTCAGTTAACTTTTCCCCTCCGGCATAATCGCCGAAAGAAAGAGCACACCTTCTGCATTCTGGACCTTCTGGCATTTTATTCTCCAATCTACAATTTAAATTCTATTATTTTTTTTTAGTTTTTACAAAATTTAAATCTTAAGATCTTCGTATTCTTGGCAGGATAAAGAGTAACAACCAATTTTGGTTACGCTAAGAGAAGCACATTTATTTGCAGTTTTTATAGACATTTCTAAATTTTTAGTTTCTAGCCACCTAGCAACTAAGCTAGCTAAGAAGACATCTCCAGCGCCGCATACGTCATGCGCTTCAACAACGTCAGTCGTATATTTTTTACCAGACCATTTAGCCCCTTTAGAACCCACTGTAACAATTAAATCACATCCTTTTTTGTTATAAGCCTTCTTTTCTTCAAATTCGTTAATTTTAACGACACAGCCAGAATAACAACTTAAGTTTCTTTTTTTAGTATCTACGAAGATAGGAGAATTAATGCTTTTCAAAAAATCTATAGTTTTTTTGCTGATAAAACCCATATCGTAGTCAGATATTATGATTGCGTCATACTTCTCTTTAGGGATGTCTTTAATGTCTATTTCTGGTATTTTTTGTAATATGTCATGCCTCATGACTTGCTGACCGGATCTTATGTCTACAAACCTCGTCTTAGTAGAAAGTTTAGGGTTGTGAGTTAAATAATTTACTTTAGATTTTGGAGACATATTTTCAAAATTGCTTTTGACATTAGCTACCATGCCAAATTTGACTTCTACTTTTTTCTGTTCTAAAACAGGGACTGGAGCTTCAGAGCTTAGCCTGGGGCATTCACCAAAGATATAAACGTCCTCGCAAGAATCACCTAGAATTAAAACGTTGTATTGATTTTGTTGTTGAGTATCCATTGATGTAGTTAAATATCCTGACTTCGCACAAATCGTTTCCTGGAACTTCTTCTGCTTTGTAATCTCCCCCCTTAACTATAATATCCGGCTTAATTCTTTTAATTAAACTGTAAGGAGTTTCTTCTTCAAAAACAATGACTTCGTCAATGTATTTTATTGAATTCAAAACAGAAAGACGAGACTTTAAATCATTAATAGGGCGAGTCGAACCTTTTAGTTTTCTTATACTTGAATCGCTATTTAACCCTACTATAACTTTATGTCCAATTGATTTGCAATATTTGAAAAGTTCAACGTGGCCGTGATGAAGTATATCAAAACACCCGTTAGTAAAAATTGTTTTATCTTTGATCATAAATAACCTTCTAAAGAAATTATATACTGACATATTTTACATTTTCATATATAAAAGTAGAACGAGCTTTTGACTCTTTATAATCTTTTTCTGGAATGAGGCAAGTTATCTCAAGGGAAGGGTTTTGCTCGATAATAGCAGAACCTAAAGAGCATGCTCCACTGAAGGTTGTTATTAAAGATTTACAGGATCTCAACAAGTCGCAGTATTGAAATATGTTATTGACTTCTTGCTTTTCATCACAAACTTTATAGTAGTTAAAATTTCTATCGTTAGATCTACCAGACGGGGTTGGGTTTTTGTTAATTTTCTTCTCAAAAACAACCTGCGCTATATTAGCTTTAGGGTAATTTAGAGAAATAATTTCATCTAACTTTTCTTTTAGTTTTTGTTGGTTGTATTTTACCGTTATGCTCGAAAAATCTACTAACACTACATTTGAATAATTTTTTAAATGGCTGGCTTCGTAGTATATTTTTGGAGATATATTAGTAGCTTCAAACCCGTGCAATATCTCCCAATTAGAAATACAGTTCTTGTGTAAAACCTTATGAAGGTTGGGTAAATCTCCAGCGCTCCAATTTCCCGGATCTGTTCCTTTAATATACGGATTGCAGCCCCAGACCAAATCTTTTATCTCTGGATTTCTAAAATAAGCTTTGTCCCACACAAAAACGTCTTTTCCAGCTTTGGAAAACATTTCAGGCAAAGTTGAGAATTGCAGAGAATCTCCTAGCCCACCGAAATAAGAGGCAATACAAATATGACTCAAACTAATCTCCTCTCTCTATCCTGTGGCTATCAGAATCAAAATGCTGAGTTGAGAATTCAAATAACTCAGTATCTTCTAAAGCAATTACCCTGTGCCTCAAACCTCTGTATACGTGAAAGTTATCTCCTGGACCTAGGATTAGTTCATTGGCTTTAGCGATATCATCGCTATCTGAGTATTTTACTAAAACTCTTCCACTCTGAATATAAAAAACTTCATCTTTTAATTCGTGATAATGCCAAGAACATTTTTTACCTTTTACAAAATAAAGCAATTTTCCGCAATATTCTGAATTGTTTACTATCCATTTCTCAAATCCCCAACCTTTAGGAACAAATTTAATTGGAATCTTTATATCTTTCATATCTTATACACCTCTATAAAATTTATCAGACGTAATTTTCTCTATTCGGAACACGGTCTCTATAATTTATGGTTAGTGCTTTCATTTTTTCCCAATTTAAACTTTTCTCTAAGAAACCCATGTCAAATAGCCAGCAAATTCTATTGTCAAAAGTGTCAGGAAATATAGTTTTTCCTTCTTGCTTTTGATCTAAATATGCTCCCCAGAAACTAAAAGTTGAGTGGTACAAAACATGGTTGCGGCACATAGACATCAAAGCTAAAGTTTTAAAAGCGCTATCGTCAACAAGAACAAAATTACCTTTTCTATCAGGGAATTTTTTTGTGGCTTCGTATAAAAAATGATGACCTCTAGAAATAATATCAGAACAAATATAAAAAACTTCTTCAGCAGGCATTTTTTGAATTATCTCAAAGTAAAAATCATAAGATATAAGTGGCCATCCTTGAGGAGGAGCATCATCAGCACTTAGATCTCCAAAACGCAAATGAATAGAAGTAGTATTTTTTTCGGAAAGCCTTGGGTATTTTTTTGTCAAATTTTCCTTAGTTACATCTGATATTTTAAAATACTCAACTATCTCTTCTCTCATATGATGAACTGATTCGAATTTAAACATATCATTCATGACGAAAGAAACGTTTTGGTTTATGTCTTTATTTTCTAGCCACTTTAAATTAGGAAAGGTTTCAACTAACTCCTGATGTTTACCCTGGTGCCTTCCTAGAAAGTCATCTGGTTGATAATAACAAGGAATCTTTTCACTTTTGTTCCAAGAAGCAAAAGAAGGAGAATCTAAATTATTCTCTTTTGCAAAAGCGACTGCTTCGCACATTTGAAATAAGTTGTTCGCTAAACCTCCATGGAGAGCGGTTGTGTAAATTTCCTTTTGATTATGAAAAACTTTTATATTTTTCATTCCTAAGCTGTTTAATATTTTGCTTTGATATATAGCACTTGAAAAAAAAGATTTTGCATCTACTAGCAAAAAATTTGCAGGATACTTCTTAGAAAGAAAATCGCATTGTTCGTAATAATCATCGTAGAATCTAGAGGTAGCAGATTTACAACTCAAATAAGAAAGATCTGGGAATTGCTGAATAGCATATCTTGGGTCTTTTCTCTTCGTTAAAGGATTTCTATAAGCCCATTGCTTCCAGAGAGAGTTAACTGTTTTCTCTTTTTCCCCTTTTAAACAAATAAATCTAGAGTTAGGTAAGAGACTTATTATGGTCTCAACATACGGAAGGGTATAATGTGATATTTCACAAATATATTTATTGTTAAGGTTTACGATTTGATTATTGTTTGAAAATATTTCTCGTAAAAAGTTGATAACTCTTTCTTTTTTTTCTTCCTCTGAGAGAGATGCTGCATTCCAAACTAAATCTTTTGAAGTGTCGAACGCTCCATTAGAGTTTTGATACTTACAACGATTTCCTTTGTAGCATATCCTGTTTACAGTATCGTTGTTTTGCAGAAGAATTTCAAAAAAACTCCTAAAGCCACACCCTCCTGTTCCTAAGCAAAATAAAAAATCTTGTTCCATATTTTAAATCCCCAAAACTAGACTAGTTTTCTATTCTCTACTATCCTTCGTTCATTGAGGATGTCTTTATTTCTCTCGTAAAATATTCTGCAATTTTTAAAGTGAGATCTATAAGCCCACTTAGGTTTTCCCTTTTGAATTGCTGCACTCCAAGAATGATCAGATTCTATACCAACCCTATACAGTCCACAGACTTTGCCTAATTGTTTGTGAACCCTAAACATTAGATCGTGATCATCCATATCGCAAGGAGCGAACTTATCATCTAGATAGTTAACAGCTTTTAAATCTGATAAATCCATCATTAAAGGACCCCTGTTGGCAGTTCCTCTGACGGCAAAAGTCTCTCTTGAAGTAGTGACATTTTGCTCTGGATAACCTGAAGCATGATCAACAGCTTCAAATATATCGCAAAATCGATTCTCGTCTACATCGTTATTTCCAAAATCAATGCTTCTGGGGTTAAGAATCCAGTTGTGAGCAGTCCGCGCAGTCACAGCAAATACATCATCAAAAGCTTTAAAAGGCTTTTGCATTCTAATATTCCACTTATATTCTGTCACTATTTGATCATCTTGAACTACAATAACGTAATCTCCCATCGCAGCTTTAAAAGCCGTGTTATTAGTTCTTAGCTCAAAGATGTCAGGAGTTACTATTGGTTTAATATTGATGTATTTGTAAGCTTCAGCATATTTCTGTACAATTTCTTCTGATGAATCTGTACAACCGTCTAGCATACAGAGAAGCTCGTAATCTCCAGCTGTGTTTGCGATTATGCCATCTAAAACTCTTTCAAGTAAAAATTTGCCGTCTTTGTAACAGCGTTGACCGTTATGTATTGTTAAAATTACGCTATGCATGTGACCTCCACTACTTTAAAATTCCCCAAACGTCTACCTTATCTTTTTCACCAAAATCTAATTTTGAAAAACGAGAATCAAAATGCATTAAAATAGTTACTTCAGTTTTGTCTACGCAATCTTGAGCAGATTGGCAAATACAAACTTCTTCTTCTAAATCTCCTAATGACTCGCTTAAAAAATCGTATGCGTGTACTTCTTTTCCGTTAGAAATTAATTCCTCTAGAACTTTAACTGAGGGGGAACCAATCGTAACAGGAGAATTAGGCTTAAAAGAAATTCCTAAAACGCCAATTTTTTTGTAAGATTTTACTTTTTGCAAAATCTCTTCGTGAACCATTTGGTTCACTTTTTCGGCAAAAATCAAGTTATCCGCTTGTTTGCCTCTATCTTTTGCAAATTTTATAAAAGCCCAAGCGTCTCTAGGAAAACAAGTTCCTCCGTAAGGGGCTCCAGATTTGAAGAAATGAGGAGAAATTCTTTTATCGTTTCCAATGACTGCTGTAACTTTATTCACATCTACATTTTCATAACCGTCGCACAATCTTCCTAAAAAGTTGGCAAAAGTAATCTTGTTAACAACAAATGCATTTAAAGCGACTTTAGAAACTTCAGCTTCTTCCAGCGTTATGACATAAGACGGAGAAACATTTTGGTGTAAATTAGAGAAGACTTCCTTAGTAATCTTTGTATCTTTTTCATAATTTGATCCGATCATAAAGAATTCGGGATTCTTAAAATCGGAAATTACAGTTCCTAGCTTGACGAAATCTGGAACATAAGAAAATCCAAAACCTTCCTTATAGTTCTTTCCAGAAATCTTCTCAACGAGAGGTATCAGTTTCTTTTTGATAGTTCCAGGTAAAACTGTAGATGACAAAATGATTAAATGATATTCTTTGTCGCTGTTTCTCAAATTGATAGCGATATCTGATAATGCTTGTTCAACGAAGTCAGCTGCGTACCCATCGTTTCCTAATTGCGTATTTACTAATATAATACTGGTATCTGTCTCTTTAATAGCTTGAGCGTATGAATCTGTGTACCCTAAGATGTTTTTATTCGCTTTACTGAGTAAATCTTCTAGGCCAGGCTCATAAAAGGGAAGTTCACCTTTACTTAGCTTGTCTAGGACAAGTTCATTTTTATCAACACATAAAATCTCTCTACCAGCTTCAGCTAAGCAACATGCTAGAGGTAAACCAAGTTTCCCCAAACCTATAAAGGATATTTTCTTATTCATTTTAATTACCATTAATCACATCAGCAATAATCTGCATTTTTTCAAAAGAGCCTATAGTTATCCTAAGAGTGCTTTTAATATAATCGCTTCTATCTCTCACAAGAATTTTTTCGTCTTTTAGCTCTTCTATTATTTTTTTTACCCTAGGGTGTTCAATTAAGACAAAGTTAGCGTGACTATCATACACCCTTACACCTTTGATCTTTTTCAAGAAATCCCTTTTAACTTCTTTCATTTTAATTATGTTGTTCTCTATAAGAGAAATATGATCTAAAATGACTTTTCCAGACACTTGAGCTAGAGTGTTAACTTCTTTAAAATTCTTTATTTTATTAATTTGATTCATGATATAAGAGTTAGTAGTTAAATATCCTAGCCTTAAAGAAGCTAAACTTAGGGCTTTCGAAAAAGTTCTAGTTACTATAACGTTAGGGTACTTGTAAGCATCCTTGAACATAGAATACTGCTTACTAAATTCATAATAAGCTTCATCAACTACAAAATAGATATCCGGATATTTTAGAATCAAGGGTTGAACATCATACAGGTAGCCAATTGGATTATTGGGGTTAGACAAATAGACAACTTTTATTTGACTGTTTTGAATAATCGATTCTTCTATAGAATTAATATCGCAATATTCTATCTTAGCTCCTATAGAGACAATTGTTTGATTAATTTGACTGTAGTTTGGGTATGGTATACAAACAGTATCTCCTAAATTGAGTAAAACTCTAAAAGAATGGTCTAAAGCTGAATCGCTTCCATTGAAGACATGAATAAACGATTCGTCAACTTCGGTATATTTTGATATAGCTCTTCTTAATTCGGTAGATTTTGGATCCGGGTATTGATTAAGCTTGATTTTTTCAATTTCTTCTTTTATTTTAGCCTTAATTTCTTCAGGCAGATCATAACCTTCGTTCCAGTCTAGATAAGCCATATCAGGAGAAAATATTCTCTCTGATATTTTGTATGGTGTTATTTCTGTGAGATTATGATTCATTTAATATCGTCTTAAACTTTCCCGTGTTTTTTGCTCTTTCAAAACTTTCAACTAAAACAATCTTAAGATTGCAATTTCCAACTCTTTCCTTCATCCCTATTTTTATCTCTGAATCTGTCTTTTCACTCCAGTCCTTAGATTTAATATATCTAATTTCTATATCTCTTAAAGTCTTTTGAACTATTTGAAACATTGATACGCCTTTTATTTTATACATCATGGTGTAAAAATTGACTCCGGGAATAGAGCGACCATCAATGCATGTAATCATATCGGTTTTTCTTCCGAGAAAATCATTAACTGATATTGGAAGAGAACCGTGATACTTTATATCTTCAGCTGGAAAGGCAATATCGCCAGGTGAATATCTAATAAAAGGCATTACATCGTTGAGAAAACCTGTCCCTATTACACTTCCAGTATTTTTATCAAACTCTGTAAATCCATATTCTAAACTTTCGGCATATCTGCCGTTTGAAATATTAGTGTTGCAGAAAAAAGAAACTTTCTCCATCATCCCATAGTGAGCGTAAAGTTCGATTCCTAAGTTTTTTCTTACGTTCTCTCTCCACTTTGGAATAACTGATTCGCTAGCGCAGTGGACCGATTTAATATGTTTAAATCTTAAATTATTCTTAGCCATCACTATCGATAAAAAATTAGCCAAAGAAGGATAAGTAACTAAAGTTTCAGATTTAGTATCGTCTATAGTTTTGACATATTGCTTTACAGTAGAATCAGAAACGTTGAAAGGAGACATATAAGTTCTATTTAACTCATAGTCAACAAAACTCATTGGTTCTCCAGCTTTCGGAGCGTACCTCCTAAGCCACACAGTATGATTATCATAAAGGGAAGATCCATGAAGATTAAAAGCCCGCAAAACGAAAGCAGCTTCTCTTTTGTATAAATTGTCATTTCCTAAAAATTTAAACTTTTCCCCTGTAGAGCCTGATGTTTTAAAGACAAAAGAGTTTTTTAGATACCTTTTGTCAATTAAATCATTCCAATTTTCTCTAACTATATCTTTCGTTAAGATAGGCAACTTAGACAATTCTTCAAAATCTTTTATCTCTCTACTAACTCCGTAATCTATCATAAGCTTGTGATAATACGGGACATAATCATAACATTTTTTGATAAGCCTTTGCAACTCTAAAAACTGATGATTTTTAAGCTTCTCTTTATCCCAAAGAAGAGTCGTATTTAAAAAATCGTATGTCTTCGAAAACTCTCTACCGTACCTTTTCTCAAAGGGAACAAGCTTGTAGTAAATTTTCTTAACAAAGTTAGGAGAGTTTTTGATGTATTTATTAAGGCTGGCCATTGAAGAAAACTTTATCGTTGAAACCTTTGTCATCAACAAAAACATCGGCTGGAAATTTTACGCCAGTTCTCAAAGTGTGAAACTTTAAGCCCCACGAGTTTAGCTGCTCAACGGTGAATGTCCACCATTTTTTTCCACTAACGCTTCCTCTAGCTGTATCTACTATTATTATATGGCCTTCGTTATATAGCTTATTAACAGCTTCAATTCTTTCGACAATGGGAGTAGCAGCTTCGTAATAATTACCTTGAGTGTTGCAAAGTGTGTTATCTAGATCAAAACAATATATCATTAATTTAATTTTCTAGCTGCACCTAACATAGATATTCCAGGTTTGATAGAATTTTTTGGTTCATTGACGTTCCAGAAAACAAACCTAGGTTTATCGCTCCTAGCGAAATCATTAGTCGTATTAATGTTAAACCTCGTCTTTAACAGTGATAGAACACTTTGATCGTGACGGTGCTCTATAAAATCCGGAAAGTTTTCTTTTCCGCATATGTTAGGTAAATCAGTTAGAATCCTTTCATCTTTACATAATTCTAACCAAAGTTCGACAAACTTCATATTGAAATCCGTTTTTCTTAAAGCGATAAAACCAGCTTCGACTTGAGGAGCATCCCAGTATTTTTCTTCATCGCACCCCATTAATATCAGGGCATCCCTCTTGCACATTCTTCGGCTGTTATTACCACCTTCTGTCAATAAGATATCTTTTTCAAGAAACCAACTTTCTAAAAAGTTATAAAATCCTGGTTCTGGACGGTCGCCAACGTCCATATAAACTAATATCTCGTTATCTGATAATTGTTTTAGGTTCTCTAAAATGATGTAAGGCTTCCAAAGCCAATAACCGGCTCCTCTTTTCATGTCAAGTATTTTTTGATTATCTTTATAGAAGTCGGTAGTTACCAACCAATTCCTATTATAAGTTGCGACTGAATCGAATATTTTATTCTTCTTAATGTGGTCAACCATATGCTGCTGCCAAGCAGAATAATTTCCGTCAGCATAGCTAATGTACCTAGTTTTAAATTTTTTCATTTTACTTTACGAATTTCATAGCCCAAGAAATGAAGACCATAAAAAATTGAACTACCGCGAATATTGTAATTGCTTTTGTCTTAAAGAGTTTTAGTTCTTGAACCTCTCTTGTGAGAGCTTGTAGCTGAGTCGGCGAAGCTACTTCATCAATTTTTTCTTTCCACTGTCTAAGCTCAGTAACCCTATCTTCTCTATCACGGAGAAGAGCTATGTCTTGTTTCAGATCTTGCATCTCATCCTTCAAAGAATCTATACCGGTAGCTAAAGTTTCTAATTCTTTCAAAACTAACCTAGAATATTCTGCCCAGCCATTCTCAGACATGCTACGCTCCTTCAACCCCCATTGTTTCTTTGATTTTGGCCTGAATGCTTTTCAGTTTTGCAATCACTTCTTCGTTTTCTTTGCAATCAGGCTTAAAATCTTTTAAGCATTGGTCAAATTCAAACCAAAGGTTAGCCAAGGCTGATCCTATCTTCTTACTCCTCATCCTAGCAGCAAGTTTAGTTCTCATAGCTTCTAAATGATCGTATTTTCCCATGTTAATAACTATACGATTTTAGCAGATAAAACTCTTGGTATTAAGCTTGAAAAATTTAGATCTGGCTTGTCGAAAACTAATTCAACTCTATCTTCGCAGTCGTTTATTTTACTCACTAAATCTTCATTTAAATTTTCTAAAAAATTTTCTTTCTTGATGAAAGAAACTTTGGCTGAACCTTTCAGCCTTCTTCTCGGAATAACAAATTTTCCTAAGACGTTTCTAAAAACAGAAGTTGAAAAGAACCTGCAAAACTCTACGTCAGTGATGCATTCGCTTATAGAATCAGAAGAAACTTTTATTTGTAGATAGCTTTCAGCCAAATGCTTGTAACCAACTACTTTTATTCCTGTCTTTCTTAAAGAATTAACTAAGTCTCTTGATGCCTGATAGTGGGTAGCATCGCAAAGGGGGTAGCTTTCTTCTGAATATTTTTTGTCTACTTCTTCTTGAGAATCTGGACAAAATTTCAAAGCAAACTCTATAATCGGTGATAAAAAGTTATCAATTGAAAAACTGTCTTCTGTAATTTTACTAACGAAGCAAAATACTTCTTGATCGTTTTGCTGATATAATTTTACAGGTTTAAATTTTTCTTCATCAAACTCAACTAGATCAATGTTATAGCTTCTCTGATCGTTTGAGTAAGATGGCGAAACATATTCTGCTTTATATTGGTAAAGGACTGTGCTTCCTACACTTCTAAAATAGCAAACCCACATTATTCTAGCTCGATATCTACACTTACATCAATCGTGATTTTTGGAACCCTTAATTGATTTGCTAAATCATGTTTCTTTGCTTCTTCAGCGTCTAGAAACCAATCGGCATGTTTTTTCTTGCTAACTATCTTCATGAAGTAATCATCTTTTTTACCGCAATTCCTGGCCATCATTGTATAGATCTTTTTGTTTAACCGATCTGCTTCAGCAGCTCCGGCCTTCAATTCTTCTACTTTACCCCAATCCATAGAACTTACATCATGAATCATGATAGTAGCGTTTGGATCCATAAACCTTAAGCCTTCTTCGCCAAAAGAAAAAAGAATAGCTCCACATGACATGGCTTTTCCTTCTACAATTGTAGCTACAGGAATCTCGGAATGCTTAATAGCACTTATCATAGACATGAGGCTATAAACTTGACCGCCATAAGAGTCAATAACAACCGGTATTACTTTTTGACCTGAGTTATGAGCTCTAGCTATGTCTTGATCAAATTTCTTAGCTGCATCTTCATCGAATTTGTTAACCCTGACTATTACTGGGTTGTTTCTCATCTCAACTTCTTTAATTAAAGGTGATACCTTTGTCGTCCATTTCAATTTCGCTCCTCCTCAAGAACACTTAGAATATCCGCAAGATGTGCAAGCTACGCAACCCTCTTGATACTTTAGAGAATCTTCAGCCCCACACTCAGGGCAGACCTTGCTGCCTCCCGGGATGGTTCCATCATTTATGTATTTTTTCAAAACTCTAGCAACTACTCTAGCAAAAGAAAACAAATGCGCATCTCTATCTTTTTGAAGTTGCTCGACTATATATTGTATTGGCGCGCCATGTCTTAGCGCTAAAGAAATAACTCGAGTAAAACCCGCGTAATCAGGGTTATCGAAAACCTTAACGATATCTTTTACAACAACTTCGTTTCCATTCTCTCCAAAATGCAAATCGTATTTAGAGGGCATAGTTTTTCTTGTCCTCTTGGTAATCTTCCCCACGTCGTAAGAAGAAGGTATCTCAATGTATTCTGATTTACCGCCTAAAACTTCGTATGGGCGATTTTCCATCATACCTACTAGGATAGTCCAAGCTTCTCCTTTTACTTGAGCCCTGTGTATTTCGCATTCTAGAGTTTCAGGTCGCTTTGGAGCATTCACTGTATCAAAAGAGTCGCTTTCTTTTTGTTCAGTACTTACTAAAACTCCAGATCTGCAACCATCGCGGTATACAGTAACACCCTTTAACCCTTGCTTCCAACCTCTCCAATAAACTTTCTTAACGTCATCTACAGAAACTCCGTTTGGAAGATTAATAGTTTTACTTATGGCGTGACAAACCCACCTTTGAGCAGCTGCTTGAACATCTACAGCTGATTCCCAATCTATCTCGTTAGCAGTAGCTAGATGGTAAGGGCTATCTTCTATTTCGTTCAATCCTGTTTTATTCATCCACTCTTTAAACCCGTGATGATATACAGTAAATTCTTGCCACTTATCTCCAAGATCGTCAATAAAATCTACTGTAGCTGACGGATCCGATGGGTTTACTTTCTTTCTCCTGGTATATTTCAGCATAAAAGCTGGTTCAATTCCCGAAGTTGTCTGCGTTAGCATTGAGACACTTCCGCAAGGAGCAGTAGTTGTTATAGCTATATTTCTTCGACCAAATTCAGAGTGCATTTCTCTAATCTCTGGACTAGCTTCAAATATCCGTTGAATAAAAGGATGATTTTTTTCTTTTTCAAAATCATAAACTGGAAAAGAACCTCTTTCTTTAGCTAGTTTACAAGAAGATTCGTAAGAAGATAAACAAAGGGTTTGATAAATTTTTTCAGTTTCAGAAATACTTTTTTGGCTGCCGTAAACTAAGTTCATCATAGCTAAAGTGTCTCCTAAACCGGTTACTCCTAACCCGGTTCTTCTGCCATTTTGAGCAGCTTCTTTTATCTTTTTCCAAAGTTCGAGTTCGCTTCTTTTAACAGCTTCTGGCTCTGGATCAGATTCTACCTTAGAAATGATCTTGTCAACACACTCCATTTCAAGATCGATTAGATCGTCCATTAACCGTTGAGCTTTTTGAGTGTAATTGTTGAAAAGCTCGTAATCAAACGAAGCATTTTCTGAAAATGGATCTTTGACAAACGAAGTTAGATTCAAAAGTAAAAGTCGACAGCTGTCATAAGCGGATAGAGTTATTTCACTGCAAGGGTTTGTACTAACCGTGTTGAATCCGTCATTTTCGTAAGCTTGGGCTGGAGTAAAATTTAAAACATTATCCCAAAAAAGCAGACCCGGCTCAGCAGAGGCGTGAGCAGATTCTATAATTTGATCCCAAAGCTCCGGAGCGTCTACGAATTTAGAAACTATCTTCTCTTCATCTCCCTCTACAGGAAACCTTAATTCAAATTCTTCATTTTTCTCAACTGCAGTCATAAATTCGTCTGACAGTCTGATTGATATGTTAGCCCCAGTTACTTTCGAAAGGTCTCTTTTGATGTTTACGAATGTTTCGATATCCGGATGATGAACACTGATCGTTAGCATCAAAGCTCCTCTTCTGCCGCCTTGAGCCACCTCTCTGCAACTGTTTGAAAACCTCTCCATGAAGACGCCGATGCCATCGGTTGTTTTAGCCGCGTTCGATGTGCTTAAACCTTTAGGACGAATAGAAGAAATATCAAAACCTACTCCGCCTCTTCTTTTCATTATCTGAACTTGTTCTTGATCAGTTTTTAAAATACCACCGTAAGAATCGTGTGGACTCTCTACGACAAAGCAGTTAGACAAAGATTGAATCTGCCCTTTATTTCCTATTCCTGACATAGGAGAACCTTGCGGAACTATGAATTTAAAATCTTTAAGCAAAGAATAAATCTCTTTTTCGCTCATAGGATTTTCATATTTTGATTCAATTCTAGCGAATTCTGCTGCGATTCTCTTATGCATATCATCTGGAGTTTGTTCCAAATAACTTCCGTTTTTAGAAACTAAAGCATACTTGGTTGCAAATACGCTAGCGGCTAATTCATCTCCACCAAAGTACTTGGTGCTTGCTTTCATGACTTGATCAAACGTATACATCCTTTTTTTACCTCTTTAATTCATCCCACTTTTTCTTAAGAGTTTCCTTCAACTCTTTTTGATCGCTTTGATTAGCTTCGGCCAGAGTTTGTACTTCTTCATTTAAAACTTCGACTTTAGACATTGAAGTATCAAGCTGAATTGGAAAAACTATACCATCCTTTCCAGCTCTGTTTTTAGCTATAAAAAGTCGCCCAGAACCGGTAGCTTTCTCCATTGGTTTTCTAGACAGGGTTACTACGAAATCAGCAACCATTGCTTTTCCATAAGCTTCTGACATATTTTCGAGACCAACAATTTCTGAATTAGAAGAATCCCTGTTAGCTTGAGAAGCTGTCCAGATTGGAATATTTAGTTCCATAGCTAAGTTCCTTAATTCTTCGTAAATTAACTTAAGCTCATGTCTTAAAGAATCATAAGCCCTTGTAGATCTCATTATATCAGCATAATCAATAATTAAAACGTTTGGCTTAAATCCACGCAACAATAATTTATCGATGTGATTCCTGATTGTCACTACAGAAGCAGAATTTGTAGGATATTCTTTTATAATCAACCTTCCTAAATCAGAATTTTTTTCGTAAAAATCTATCACTCTTTCTTTCTGGTTAATAACTTCGGAAGAATTTATGTTGCAAAGATTTGAATCATATCGCAAACCTACCGCTTGTTCGGTTAGCTCAAAAGTATAATGCAAAACGTTTTTTCCTACCCGCATTGCATTAGCACCCATAGCCACAAGCCAATGAGATTTACCGACGCCGGTATTGGCAGTAACTATGCCAATTTCACCTCTACCTAAACCTCCATTTAAGATGTCAGGTGCATCTACCTGTGGTATACCTGTAGGGCAAACTGCTCTGTTTATTTTAACAAATCTTGCTTCAATATCTTCGAAAAAATCATGACCTGCAGTGTTTGGTAATCCAATAGAAACAGCATTTTTCATCAAGGTTAAAACATGATCAAATTTGTCTTCAGAGATAAGCTCAACTGATTTTTCTAAAGCTTCTTTGAAAGCTTGCCTTTTACAAAAATCTAGAATCTTTTCTTTGACATATGCCAAATCTCCTGGGTGGGGATTCTTTTTCATCCTGTGCAAAAATTCTATTACTTGATTTTTTAGTAAGTCATCTCCCTCATCTTGAAAAGACTCTTTAATAATAGAAACTAGCAACTGTGATGTTGGAAAACATTTGTACTTAAAATAATAGCTAAAGTATTTTTCACATAGAAATTTAAGATAAACTAATTCAAAAAAATCAGCTCTCATTACTTCAACCATTTGACATGCCCAATCGCTATCAGACAAGAGGGATTGAAATATTTTTTCTTGAAATTGTTTGTTATATTTTGAGAAGTTCCCCGCGGGGATATTTCCTAAAACATTGCTTTCGTAATTTGCTGTTTCCATTAATTTAAATTCCTAATTGATAAAAAGAATCTCTCGATATCAAAATTATTTACGCCAATTTGTAGTTGTTCTTTCATAAATGATAATTTATTTTTTTTATTCTTGTCTGACTCTAAGAAAGACTCTATTTTATTAATTTGAAAAGCAGAAATGTTTCTTATTCCAAGACACATAAGCTTCCAGTTCTTTCTAGGAATGTCTGAATTCTTAGAAATCTCCTCGTAGAGTTTAATTTTGCTTGATTTGCTTTTTTCATCTGCTAGCTTAATTAATTCATCGATAATCAAATTGTTCTCATTAATTTCAGGAAATCTCTTTACAATGCTTTTGAAACCAGCTCCTTTTACACCCCGTAGGTTATCAGATGCATCTCCAACGAAACTTCTAACTAAACAAAAATTTTCGGGATAAACTCCAAACTTTTCCTTAACGACATCGCGGTCAATAATTCTTTTTTGGCCGGGAGACCACTGCAAAGTTTTTTGATTTAAGAGTTGATATAAATCTTTATCTGAAGAGATTATAATTTTTTCTTTCTCTTTTAAGGCATCGTTACACAGGTATCCTATGACGTCATCAGCTTCGCAATCTGAGATGTAAAGTTGTTTGACACCAGAATAGTTTAAAAGTTTTATAAGTTTAGATATTTGCCAATTTCTGTTCTCTTTAGTATCCGGAATATCATCTTCATAGTAACGATTAAGCTTCTTTGGCCTTCTTGAGTCTTTATACGTTGATTCTATAGATCTTCTCCTAGGAGATCCTCCACCTTCCCATATAACGAATACATCTTCAGGATAAAAACGTTCACATAGAAGTTGTATAGCTTTTAAGAACCCGACGATGCCTCCAACGTGTTCACCGTTGATTGACATCGTCGGGTTAGCTATAAAATGTCTTGTAAAAAGATTTAAAGAGTCAATTAAAAGATAAGGTCTTTCGTGTTTTTTCACGTAGAAAGTTCCATAAAATCGCTTTCCATGTCCATAGAAATAGATCTAACTTCCTCATAAGACTCAGGATCAATATCCATGTGCTCTTGGCTAGCCATTTTTCTTACCATAGCTGATTCTAACAAATCATCAATATAGTTCTTAAAAGAAGAGTCAGACCATATTTCCCCGAAGTCAGCTTTATAGAATTTCTTTTCTACAGAGACTTCTCCAGTTTTAATGTTAGATACTATAAGAGATTTCCAAGCCCCGGTGCCTGAAAGTTCTACGCGATTTTCTCCAATGTCAGCTGATCCAAACTTACGAAGCTCATCAAAAACTTGTTCATGTTCTTGAATTCCTTTTCCAAAGTGAATTTCGAAATTACATGACCTGAAAGGAGGAGCAACTTTGTTCTTAATCGTCTTTGCAGAAACATTAATTCCGATTACTTCTTTCTTTTTATTTTCAATTCGCTGACCGGCACCTAGCTTAATCCTTACCGAAGAATGAAAAGGTATAGCTTTACCGCCTGGAGTCGTTGTTGGATCTCCATACATTACGCCAATGTTTGTCCTAATCTGATTTAAACAAATCATCAAAGTATTTGTTTGACCAATTACTCCAGTAATCTTTCTCATTCCTTTAGAAATAGCTCTAGCTTGAAGACCTATCGAATTTTGATCATAATCGCCAACTAGTTCTGCTTTTGGAGAAGACGCAGCAACACTATCCCATATAATTGTAATAGGTACATCTTTATCCATAGCCTTCGCTTTTAAAATGGTAGACTCCGCGATAGAAAGCACCTCTTCAGTACAATGAGTATCAACGTAAACAAACCTCTTTGTAATATCTACGCCAAGCAATGCTAAGTTCTCAACGCTTGTAGCATTCTCAGTATCGATGTAAACTACTATTCCGCCTAATTGCTGCGTTGATCTAGCGATTTGAATAGCTATGTGAGACTTACCGATAGATGGAGGGCCAAAAATTTCGACAATCCTTCCTTCCGGCAATCCTCCATCTCTCTTGTTAGAAATAATGTAATCAAGTTGCTTAGAACCTGTACTGACCCATCTTTTTACATGGGTCGGTGAAGAATCAGTGTGCAAATTGTAAGCAACTTTTGAACCATGTTCTTTATTAAGAGAAGTTATCAAATCACTAGTAAAATCATCAGTTTGATTTTTTGATTTTCTTTTCGCCATTATTATTAAACTCCGTTAGAAATCGTTCTCTAAATCTGCAAATGCATCATCTAGACTGGAAAACTTCTTATCAGTCTGAGAAGGCTGCTTCTCAAAATTCCTACTAGTATTTACTGGTTCTTCGTTTTCTGAATCTAAGTCACCATTCAACCAGTCATTAACAATTTTCTCTAATTCATCGCTTGATTTCATAGAATACATATCGTCTAAGTTAGGGATACTAGAAATCCAGTTTTTGCCTTGATTAGAATCTTCTGTAAGCCTGCTAGTTTTTCCTCGTGGTCTTACTTCAGTGGTTGCCCACATTCTTCCTGGAGCTTTCGTACAAATGACCTTTACGTCTCTGCCTTCTGTAGGGTCGGTAATATCTCCATAGTCTTCATCTAACATGATATTTAACAAAGATTGATAGACTGTCTTACCGAAAGACCAGACACGAACTCCTTTATCTTCTTCGCCTCGTACAACTACTGGAGCGTAATAGCGTGGCTTTGGATAAAGCTTTTTTGCTAGTTCATAAGATTCTTTAGTAGCTTCATCTCTAAGTTTGTTAATTAAATCTTGAATTGGATCTTCTTTTCCAAACTGGTATGGTGCTAATAGTCCTGGATTATTTCCAATGTTGTAATAGAACCACCTCTCTACAAAAGGGAGACCATCATCATTCTTGAATGATAAAAGCCTTACTGTTACTTCTTCGCCCTCTTGAGGACGCCACATTGCATTTCTCTTATTACCTTGACCGCTAAGCTGATTAAGCTTGCGTCGGATTGCATCAAAATCGACTGCCATATTTACCTCCATATTTTTTAAATTGGCAACTTGCTAACTGTATTATGATTATATGGTAGTATGATGCGATTTTCAGGTATTACTTAGATTTTCTTCTTTTCTTATTTTTCTTAATAATCTTGGCAGGATATGTTGGGCCGGTGCCTAACGGGGTGGATACTCCGGGCATGCCGGCAGCGACTGAAGCTTCATCTGGTTTTTTTAATTTCTTCTTTTTATTTTTGAGCTCTTTGTCTCTTTCTTCTTTATTGGTTAAATCTGGCTCACCAATAATGTCCTTTTTTTCTAGGATCATCCTAATATATTTTCTTAGTGCGTTAAATTTACTCATAATAGTAATTATTAAGTAAAAAAGAATTAAATAAACCTAAATTTAGGATCTACTTCAAATACTTGTGGATCAACTGACGGGATATTGTTTGACAACCATTCAGACTCTTTTTTAGAATTTTCTAAATCAATAGGTTTCCACCAACATTTAAGTTCAGGATTCCATCGATACCCATTCTGCTTTAAGTTGTCTTTATATTCTATAGGAGCATTTGCTGCATATAACTGAAGATCAGGCTTCAAAGACTTTTTTAAAATACTTGAAATTTGATGATTTAAATACAAACAACTAATAGCTGCGTCTAAAGAGCTTTGAGATGAGGAAAAGTCATAGAAAAAACCAGAAAAAACTGATATTACTTCTAAATTCCTAGATGGAAAATCAAGAGAATTCCAATCGACATTCTCCAGGGTGCAAGCCCAAATATTTTCATCATCATTAATATATTTTCTAACCCAAGGTCGAGTGAAAGAAGAATTATGAGAAATGATTACATCAGCTTGGGAAAAGAGATTCTCTACTAAATTCCAATCTACTTGTTTTCCTTTTATCTCGTTTAGATCAAAATCTAAAAATTTTAGCTCTTCATCTTCTAAATTTCTTTCAGGATCTTGAAAGAAGGAAATAGTTTTTCTGATTTTCGAAAAATTGCCTTTATCGTTTATGTAGCAAAGTTTTAGGTTAAGCCTAACTAAATCTCCGCCTTCTGGCGATATTGATGTTGTAATCATATTACAAAAAATTACAGAAAGATCATTTTTAGATTCGTCTAACTGAATATTGTTATCTAATCTTTTAATCTTTATTTCTTCTTCTTGAGTGTTAAAATCAATCTTCATATTTATCCCAGGTATTTTTTCTACCATTGTATATTATAATAGAGTCTCCTGAATTTTCAACTTGAACTAAAGAGTTCAAATTTAAAACGCCAGCGTTTTTAGCTCCAGTTAGAGTGTGATAGAGATATTTTATACCTTCTCTCATTTTTATCACGCTTACTCCAACTTTTAATCCGGATTTATCACCGCTACTCGCGCGTGATAAAGAAGTGTAAACTTGCTTCATTGCATCGGCTCCAGTAAAAGCTTGCTTAAGAATCGATTCTATCTTTTCTATATCGTTTTCCCCAGCAACAGTCGTGATGTTTAAATTATCCATAAGCTTTTGAGGGTCTTCACTAGCTAAAGCTCCTGCTTCGGTAACCCCAGCAGAAAATCTTCCTGATCCAGTAGAAGCTTCAATACCAGCACTTTTCTTCTTTTTTCTATCTTTTTTTTCTTCAGATAAAATATCTAAAACTATTTCTTGAAATATATTATTCATAAGATTCAAACCCCAAATAAAATTTACCTAGATTATCAATATCAATCCCTTTATTAATTATCTCTTCCAGCTTTTGCAAATCATTATTTTTGACATCTAAAACTAAAGCATCATGAACAACAGCAACTGGTTTAGCTGATTTTGGGAAGTCAGGATCTTGTAAGAGAGAAGAAAAACCAATCAAAGAAATATCAACGCAAGAACTTTGAATGTAGTTGTTTAACGACAAATTAAAATTAGGGCTCTTCAAAAAAATGTTTCTGCCAAAGAAGTTTTTGATTTTACCGCTTTTATAGTTACCTATCTTCTCTGAAACTTTGTCTAGTTTAAAATATTCCTTGATCGCTTTTCTTACTTCAAAAGCATCTTTACCTAAGATTTCAGTAAGCTTTTTCATGCCGGCGCCAAAGAGAGTTGATAAAACTGCTAATTTAACTTTTTCTCGAGAACAATCTATGCTAGAATCTTTTATAATATCCGAATATATATCTACCGATGTTTCTTTGGAAGACAAAAGCTTCGTAAACCTAGGCTCTAGAGAAACGAAATCAACCCACAGAACACTTCCTTCTTTACCGTATCTTGAAACTATTGAACTTCTCGTATCTTTTGGCAGAAGTAAAATCTGAGGACCATCAGAAACTACTAATCTGCCTGTGGTTGTTTTCATTCTGTTATAAGTTATATTTTTACAAATATTATTTTCTTTTGGTAAAAAACTAGAGACGATGCTTTTTAGAGTTGGGTTACTCTCACTGCGTATCCTTTCCTCTAGGGATTTTATATCAATATGAATATTACTTAAGTTATTAACTACATAATTACCAGAAGCGTAGTAATCACTATATTCTATAGAGTTTATTTTTCCGACTAGGTTAGTTAGCCTGGATTTAAACAGAGATCTAAAACGAGTATACTCATCTTTTTTTAAAAGAAGATTCCACTTAGGGTTCTTTATTTTAAGCTCTTTCGCCATTTTAAAATAGTTTTCAGATATTATTTCAAAAGAATCTTCTTCAAAGATGCTTAAATAAGAATTTAAACTATTGCTGCTTTCATTAGAAAAATACAAATCGCAACCTGGAATAAAAGACTCAGTCAGAGTTATTTGATCTTTTTGGATTACAATATTTTTCTGGCTAGGTAAGCAAAATTTATCAAAAAATATTTTCATTATAAATTCTAATAAAGAAACTTAATTTTTTCACTAATCACTGGTAAGTTCTGCGACTGCTTGATCAATGACGTTTCCTATGTTGGTATATTGACCATAAGAATTCAAAGGAGTAAACGAAATATTGGAAGAAAATTTTCCTTGCGAAATATCATGCGAAACCTTCGAAACAACGTAGATATTATCTGCGCTAGTTCCAGTTCCAAAATCTATAAAATATTGTTGACCAATAACTACCAAAGGAATTCCCATAGATTGAACGCTTAGTTGCATTGGGGCTATTTGCAAAGGAAGTCCAGAATCTCTTAAACCGAGAGGGGTGTTTCCGGCTCCCATTCCAGATCTTCTCATGTTGATATTGCTTAATGCTGGAGAGTTCATAGATCCTAAACTAGCTTGAGTTATATTCGAATTTTGAGTTCCGTAAGTAATAGAAGGCATATTCCTCATAATCATTTGTTTGACTTTATCAAAGTTTTGAACAACTCTAAAGTTTATAGTTTTCTTTCCTACCGCTTCCAAATCATCTTTAGTTAATTCTGTTTTTTGCGTTGGGAGAGTTTCAATAACTCCGGATTTAAGAGCTTCGTTTATAACTTTTAAAAAGTCTGTTTGAAAACCTGAATTAGCTTCAGCTTCTGATTCATTGTCATGGTCTTTCATACAAGCTTTTCCTATACCGGCGGTGAGTGGAGTTATCTTATCTGATTCGCTAGCTTTAAGAATCTCAGCAAACGTAGAATGTGAAGAAGCATTAGAATCATAAATGTGTATTCTATATATTGATTGATCTGAGGTCTTTCCGTCTAGGCACTCAGCGTGCATCTGTATTCTTGGAACTTTGAAACTTAGGTTTGCGCTTTCACCATAAGCGTCTTGGAGCCTTAAATCTTTCTCTCCCTTTGCCAATGTTGCTTCTTTATACTTTTCTTTTAGCTTTTGCTTTCCAGTCTCTTTGTCTTCTTCGTACAGTTCTAACCTTAACCCATAAGCTCTAGATGATTGGCTAGAAATATACTTAGAAGTAACGAACTTTAAAAACCTGTTTAAAGACATTTTGGTAGTAGTTTTAGAAGCTTCTTTAAAATCTTTCGCAAAATCTGGAAAATATATAGGGAAAGAACTTATAGGCGCGCCTCTAACGTAAGAAGCATACTCATTAAAAGAATAAAAAACAAACTGAACTTCATTAAATTGGCCAGTTTTAGCTAGCGGATAACCAATATATTGTAATAATAAGCTGCCGAAAGAAATATAATCAGAATCATCTTTTCTGATATTTACGTATTTTTTACTTCCATTTTTCCCTTGAAGCCCCACCATGAAAGGATCGACTAAAGCTTCTCTTTCAGCTTTGGATAAGCCACTCTTATTTAAAACTCTGACTGTTTTTCCTTTACCTTTTATTAAAACTCTAGGTCTTTTTTCCCCAAATGGAAGAGGTAGTTTATAATCAACTAATGTTTTGCCAGGTATAAACTTCCTTGAAGATGTAGCTAATTCATTCTTTCTGTTAAATTGAAGCTTCGATAATTTATTTTTTGCTAACTGAGCCATTTTATCTTGAGCTTTCGTCTTTGCTTTCAGCATAGCTCTCAAGGACTTAACCAAATCTTTCACATCAGCATTTTTGCTTTTTGACGCGTTTCTTATGTATTCATTTATTTTTTCTTCAGACTCTTTAGTTAGCCTCATAGCCCTTCCCGTGTCAGAGACTTTGCCTATGACAGAAGAAGCCGAAACTGATTTTGATCCTTTTTTCTTTTCTCCTCCAAGTTTCTTCCTAGAAGCTTTAATAGCTGCAGCGATTTTTTCAACTGCTTTTAAAGCATTTTCAGAATCAGAGTCTGAAGTTATGTCTGAAAGATCTAAGGCGGGAGTTCCTTTGAGGGATAATTTAAGAGTGATGTTTACCTGCCCAACAGTATCAAACGTGTAGTTTGAATTAATTATCCCGTATTTTTCTGTGCACTTAAGGGAGTCTAAAAATCTGCCAAAGACATTTCCTGGAAGATTTCCGTCAGGGTGAGACCATCCATAAGTTATCAGAAGTTCTGTTTTACCATAGAGATCTGGCTTTACAAAATCAGCAACTTCAGCTAACCTAGAACGATCGTGCAAAACCAAACTTATTTCGGCAGATTTGTAAGTCATCAAGCCGGCTGATGGAGCTAAATTAACTTTAAAGTTCTTTACGCTCATAAGAGGGCGAAACCTATCTATCACGCTAGCTTGCCTATTGCTAGGAGTATCTGAAGTGTAAATTTCGTCTCCGTTAATCATGGTTTGAGGAGAAGTAAATATCTCCATCCCCGCTGAGGCTTTTGATCTAGATTCTTTTTCGGTATCTTTTTTAGACTTAAATATATTTTTTCTTACATAAGCATCTGGAGTTCCAGCGATTGCTTCACTAGCTGTTCCTTTTTTTATCGGAGAGTTACCTAATAAAAACTGGCTAATTGAAATAGTTTGCGGTCGACCCTCATCGTCTAAAGCCGGCGCAGAAGGAATAACTGTGATATCTAAAAATGGGACGCATCTTGACATCTCTATATTCGGTATAGAATTGAAAAATAACTCTGGGGCGGAAGAATTTCTAGAAGCAGGGTTTAAAGAATTGCTTCTAACTACCATTGCAGATAAAGCCGGCTGGGATTTTGTGGGCATAGTTGGAGATTTATTTAGCATCAAATCTTTCAATTTAGAAACATCGGATTTCTTTTTATTTTCCCTCTCTAAAGAAACAGTTAGTTGAGAAATCTTTGTTTTTCTTCCCGGATTTTCAGGGCCAAATGCTTCGAAAGCTGATGTTGTATCTTCATAAACTACAGTCAACATCTGCTTTAATTCTTTGGCTTTAGCAGCTGGGTTGTCTCCAGACATATACCTGTTCATCTCTTCTATAATTTCAAAAGCAAAATATCCAGCTTGTTGAGATTGTATCATGCTGATAATTTTTGCAATTCCCCTATTACCAGTTTCTTTATCTTTCAACGTCATATTTGCGAATTGCTTTGAAGCGAAGTCTTTTTGGGCAGCGCTAAGAGCTTTCATCTTTTTAGAAGGATCTTCAACGCCTTGCGCGCTGACCATTACGTTAAAGATATCTGATTGAGTAGTTATACCAAAGTACGACTTTAAATCTTCGATAGCTAATTCTAGCTTAGTTGGCTCCGATCTAGACATATTACACCAACGTCGCGACTTCTGCTAAGCTTGTAGGTATCAAAAGCGAAGTACCGGGAGGAACTTGCAAAGACCATCCTATACCACTACACCCTGCGATTACCCACCACAACCTAGCATCTCCATACATAGAGCCGGCAATAGTATCTAAGCGTTCTCCTTCTCTCAAATAATCTTGCCTAACGTTAATCGTACCATTTAAAGCAGCATCCCTCAATATTTTTCCCGGGACAAAGGTGCCGTAAAAAGTTCCCCCAGACAAAAGAGGAGCCGTAGCGTATCTCTTCATTTAGTTTTCATCCTTCTTTAATTCCGAAAGTGCTCTATGCGATAAATCAAATTTGTCTTTAAAACCATCTTTTTTATTTGCAATTCCAAAATGTTTGGTATCAGCTAATTCGTCTCCAGCGAGATGAGCAGAAATAGAGCCAACCGGATATAATGGAGCGCGATTTGCTCCATTTGCATCCATCCCTGGTGGAATATCGTGTATCGGAGAAAATCCCATAGTAACTTTAAGAAAGATTGGAGCCCTTCTGGATAAAGAGCCAACTTCGTAAGTTGATTGGCTATAATCAAAGTTCATGCTAGTAATAAAGCCCGCTAGACCTCGACCACGAGTAGACTCATAAGCTTGCATTATAACGTTATTTTCAGCTTTTAAGAATTCGTTCTTAGACATATCCATATCAAACAGGGGATCTTCAGCTGCGACTTTATCATCAATAATTGGCTTTAAATCAGTAGCCAAAACTATTAATTCAACATCTTCATCTGTGTTTGGATTAGCAGGATTATTTTTGCCATCAACAAATTTTACCCTATATTGATAAGGTTTTCTTGCTAGGGCAGATTCATCGTCCTTATACTTTTTCATCCTTTTCTTAAAATCATCGTCATTATCTTCGGGTCGGTCTTCTACTTTTGTTATTTCTACGACAGCATCTCCTCGCGTCCATGTCTGCGTAGGTAATCTAGTCGGGCCAAACATGAAACTGAGAAATCCTGGACCTTCTGGTTTAGGGAAAGTTACGTAACCGTGCGAAGTTGATCTTTTCAATATCGCTTGATTACCTTCTTTAAAAGCATCTTTTTCGTTGTAGATATCAGCTGATTTCTTCAATTGAACTTTTGCTTTGTCCATTTTTTTTGTGGCTTCATCTGCTGATTTGCTTGGATCTGCTACTCCATAAGAAAATTTATCGTTACCGGCACCAGCACCGAAAAGACGGGCTAAAGCGAATTTGGACCCGTTTGACCTGATAAAATCGCCTAACCTCAGCCTAATCATCGGACTAGCTGTTGGGATTTGTGAGAAAGGCATAGTAAAACTATTAGTGCCATCCGAAAGTTTTCTCCCTTCGGACCATTGAGGGTATATCATTTGAGTAAGTTTATTGACGCTATACCACATAGAATCAAAATCTTCTTGCGATGTAGATACTAAATTGAAAGAAAGGTTGATTGTTCTAGTTGTGGAAGTGTAAATTTTGACAGGATCGATCCTGCCGTAAGCCGGCGTGTCAGCATACTGGACAGAGAAAGAATCAGAAATGCTATCTACAAAAGCATGAAAAGATATAATCTCATTAGTCCTCAGATCTTGGAAATAGAATGGCATATATTCGGATTCAAGTTCATCTTCAAAACTTTTAACTTCTTCAGGGGTAAAGCGGTTACTTGTTGTAAATTTTATACTTCTCCTAAAATCTTCTCCTTCTGCGTCTCCAACCAAAGCAGCTGCAGTTGCCATTGCCATAGGGTTGTTGAAAGTATCTACTTTTGCACCAATAAGATTGCCAGGTAACATCATCATTGCTGGAGCACTGCGATGCCTCCAGACCAACGCATTTGTTGTTTTGTTTTCTCTAGACTTTACAGCTCGAGCAGGGCCGCTTGCAGAAATCCTGTCTATAAGTCTTAAACCAGAAAAATCTCTTATTTCATTTAAGAGAGATTTTTCCCCAACGGTAGCGCAAGCCATGAAAAACTTAAAAGAAGCAAGGCCAGAAAAAACTGTTACTAAAGTCTTTAAAAGTCCTCTTAAACCTCCAGTTAATGTTGCCATAGCAACATCTGCTAGTATCGCTACTGGATCTACATCCAGAAGAGAAGAGTTGTCTCTCATTACATTTCTTATGATAGAGACATAAAAACCTTGAGATTCCATTAGCGCTGGAACAAATTCTATAATGTTAAGAACTTGACCTGCAAACCACCCGGTGAGAGTTACAAAGTTTCCTAAATCATCTTCTGGAGGATCTATACGAAAAAAAGCAGCTATTCCATGAGCTATGCAAGTAATAATTGGATGAGTGAGGTGAGGAATTCCTAATCGAGTTAAGCCGGCTGCAGGAGAACTTGAATGTCTGGCGAAAGGTAGAGAGCTTGGATCTTTTCCGTTAGCTCTTTCTGGATTGACGTTATCCATTAAAAAGTTTAAAAATATACCAATGACTACCCCTGTTACAAACACAGTTAGTAATCCTTGCAAAATGAAAGTTATTGCTGCCAGCGGATTTCCAGTAAAAGTTTCTAAGTATGAGTTTGTTGCTCCAAAAGATCTTCCACCATCTGTGATTGAAATATATTCCCCATCTCCATCTAGCGGATTCTTTCCTCCCATAAATCCATCATCAGCTTCGTCATCTAAGCTTAAGTCTAATAAAGGGCGACCTCTTCGATTTGAACCTTTGTGAGCATTTCTTGCTAAGGTTTGATCGACATCAATCCTAGGATCAAAGCCTAGCGGATCTGGTCCTAAGAGAACAGAAAATGTGTTTTCTTCAAATGGATCGCTGTCTCCCATAGCATGACCGGTTTGTTTTAACATTAAAGAAGCAGCAACTTTTCTCATATCTTCTATTGCTATGTTTCCTTCAGTCGTGTTAGGAGTGTAAACCCCTAACTTAGGTTGAACAGAACCTAGAGCTGCTGTTGGGTCGGTATAAGCATTATTTCTTATGTAAGGAGACTCTTCGGACGGAGAAAATCGGTTAGTTTTCAAAACCTCGGAAATCCTCTTTTGAATTTCTGGAGCTCCATCAGGAATTTTATAAAGGTCTTTTTTATCTCTGCCTGTTGGGTCTGTTAATGCTGTTGAGCCATCTTTTTCTGGGCTATAATCTCGGGTATGAACGAAAGATCTTAACAGATTATGTCCATCTCCTCTTTTGTTTTTATCGATAAAACTTTTTAAAGTGGTCTCAGGGTTTTCTAAATCAGTAAATTTTCCAGAATCTGATAATTGTCTTAAGTTTTTAGCTTCCTCAGTATCATCATTTACATCAATGAATTGTTGATCGTTAGTATCATATCTTAATTCATTAACTTTTTCTTCAGCATTTTCCGAATAATCTATTTCTGAATCTTGACTGGATAGTTTATTTGTAGAAGGGTCAAGCTGAGTTTTGGCAGAAATTGAGTAGACATTTTTTTTTGAATTTTCGCTTAGATATTTCTTTAGAGTAGCTTTGGTACTATTTGGTATGTCGTCTGTGCCTGGAACAGCTACCTGATGTGATCCAGGAGTAACTCCAGAGTGAGGAGATTCTCCAGTTCCTTCAGGGTATATTTTCTTCTCATCTGACATTAGTTATTTAGCTCCTCTAAGTATAGCTTAATTTCTTTCTTCATCGCCGGATCAGTCATAACTTTCTCTAAAGCTTCTACTAGTTTTTCGTACTTGTCAAACGGGAAGTTATCGGTTATTTTTTTAAATACTTCTTTTACTTTGTCTTTATCCAAATCTTCTTTATTGACTTTATTCATAATTATTCTAACGCTTTCTTTAGAGTCCTTTGACCCATAATTCTTCTATTCGTTAGCGTATCGGTCATTTTTTCAGCATCTAAAACAACAGCTACATTAACTGTAAAATTAAGTTTTTCATTCTTTACTGTAAAAGTTTCGTTACCTACTCCCACTTTATTAGCAAAATTATCTAACGCGACTTTAAGAGGAATTTCTTGTTGAGACGCATCGGTCAAGGCGCTATAGGTATCATTGTATGCTTGAACCATCGCACTAACAACTTGTACCACAGTACCCGCTTCGCCGGCAAATGATCTTTTAATCATTTTAGATATCTTGGCTGTTTCTACAATAGCTTTGTACATAGCTTGGGTTGGCCTATTATCATAACTGCCTAGATGCATTTCTGTTATGTAGCCAATTTCAGACAGCATTATACCGATTTGATCGAAAGAATCAAGAATTTTATCACTAAAACTTTGACTAAACAGGCCTTTACCACCGATATCGGTTGGTTTCATCTTTCCGAGCAAGCTAAAAGTTTCATCTAGCATTTGAACTGAATGTAAGACATTTTGAAGAGTTGCATGTACTACTTGGAATTTAATTTTTCTTAAAACTCTTACCATGTCTTTAAACATGTACGAAAGGGATAAGAATATATTCTTGTTTTGTCTCGAGAAAATACTAAGTTTGGACATTCCCATACTTCTTTTGCCCATTATCCCAATCACGGTAGATAGCTTTATCATTTGCTTCGTGACTAAGTTAAGAACTCTTTTTGCTACGCTTCCGACAGTGTTCATAACACTCTTGAACATATCACCAATATTGCTAGTTTTAAAAGTACTACTAAATAATTTCATGCCTATCTTAACCAACTTTGCCATTTTGAAAAAAGCATCTTTCAAAACAGGGAATACTCCAGATAGCGAAGATATTATTTTTTTAGGAATTTCTCCAAAAATAGCTCCTAAAACATCATTGATCGTACCAGCTATAGATGAATTAAACAATTTACCTATAAAATTTCCTCCTTCTTTAAAAGCTTCTCCCATTTGCATCATAGCTGCAGTTGTTGCGGCAACCAAAAGAGGCCCCATAGCCTTTACTTCTTTTACAATAGAATCTCCCATGCCTGTTTGAAAATTTCCTCCCTTAATGCCAGATTCAGCTTTATCTTTTAAGGAACTCATTGATTTTTCCATTCCAGGACCAGCAGTTTGGTCTAAGCCGATGATCATACCTTCGCCGATGTTCTTACCGACTTCATTTTGAAACCACTTAGAAGGAGAGCCGATACTAAAAATATCGAGAGCTGCATCTTTCATCTCGCTAAGTTTATCTTTAGCTCTTTGTGCTAAGTTAGATAAACCGTCCAAGATCCCATCAACAACATTGCCACCAATACCTGAAGCCCACTCCCATATCCCACTAAAAACTCCTGTAATGCTTTCCCAAGCTTTTGAAGCTATCCCTGCAGCTCTCTTGCCAAAGGAAGATAATCCACCAGCAATCGTTTCAATAAGGCCTCCTGCCCAGCTCGCAGCAGCGCTAAATGCGCTCGTTATTCCTTTCCATGCTTTACTAGCGATCTCAACAAATTTATTAGGGAGGTACATTAAAGTACTAATAATTCCGTCAATTAAGTTGTCTCCGGCCTCAGCCATTTTAGTCGAAGGCGAGTTAATTCCCCAGAACTCTGTAAATGTTGTCCATATATCGCCTAACCACTCAGCCATGTATCCAATAAATCGACTTAAGCCTTCCACGAGACCTTCATAAATTCCACCAGCAAAGTTTATCGCTTTGGTAAGCATTTCACTTCGATATTTAGGATCGAAGAAAAAACTGAACAAGCCCATTATCGCTTTACCTACGCCTACGACAATTGCTTTAAGGCCTTTATAAATGGTCATTGGCAAGTGAGTAACTGTCCATTTTAAAATAGTCTTTGCGACGTTCATTAAAGCTTTAAACACGAAAGGTACTAGTTTTGTAAAAATTGCTTTTACTATAATGCCAATTAGCTTAAATGTACCTTTAATTTTTTGTATAAAACCTTTAGTTATACGTTCTAAACCTTCTTGAACTTTATCACTATCGCCTGAAAAAAGTCCGCGGACCATATCACCAAGGCCTCTGAACATTTCGATTGTGCCGCCGATGCGCTCTTTCATAGCGCCCCAAATCGATTCAGCACCAATCTGTTTAGCAAAACCATCGATGGTTCCAAGCAGTTTGCCCATGAAGTTACCGACTTCAGTAGAAACAGAATCAGGCATCAAACCAAAAGTAAGCAACTCTACGTAAGAAGCAGCGCCGACTGAAAGCTGCCTATTTACCCCAGTTATCCCTTTGTCTACAGACTTTTCCATATTTTCAAAGCCTTTAGAAAAAGAAGCTGATGCCATTGCCATGGCTGCTACTGGGTTAAGAGCTACGCCGAATTTGCCCATGATCTTAGCGCCTACACCAAGCATGTTAGCGCCAGTGGCTGCAGCGCGGACAGCATTAGGTGCGTCTTTATCAAACCATTGCTTGAAAGATTTACCTAAAGCTTTTATTGCGCCACCGGTAGCACTAAGGGCGCCCTTTATTGCACCGACAAACACCTTTAATAAAAGACCGCCTAGGGCTTTTGTCATTCCAGAACCAGCGCCACCTTTTCCAAAGAACTTAGATATTCTTTTGAACATCCCTTGTAGATAAGGCATTATTTTCGGAGTAGCCCAAGCAACGACTCTGTCAAAAAGAGTTACAAACATTTTTGCAAGCCGGCCGACCGACCCTAAAACTGCTTTTCCAGCTTTGCCCCTTGCAGTAAACATATCGTCAAGAGCACCAAAAAATTTGTCAAATATCTTGTTAGGATCACCCTCACCAGTTGTGAGAAATTTTGCTAAGTCTTTTAGTACAGGCGTTACTACGCCGGTGAATTCTGTAATGATCTTTGGATTAAAAAAATCTTTAAGGGCTTTGATCACGCCAGAACCCTTAAGCAGCGCCACAAAAAACTTTCCGAATTCTTTTCCTAACCTAAAAACCGCTCTTAACATAGACCTGATAGTTCTGAATAGTTCCTTCATGTCTTTGTCATACATGACAGCCTTCATGAAACCCTTGCTAAAAGCATCAAACATTCCAGTAAAACCTGGTCCAGCAGCTGCAACTTTCTCTATCGCATCCGCCAATTTAAGCATAACTTCTTCTTGCGACAACTGATCTTCTTCAGCATCAGCTGCTGCATCTGCAAAGTCTTCATAAGCTACTCCCTGGTTCTCAGCCGCAAATGCATTTTTTAAGGCAGATTCTGTCAAACCTGTCTGCTGCATTAAAAGCTTTTTCTCTTGACGTGTCATATTTTCGACTGATTTTCCAGCTTGAAAGAAAGCTTTTCTCATCATATCAATTCGTTCAGCAGGGTTTTCAGCGTTCATCATCTTCATAGTATCTAGCTGAATCCCAAAAGCTTGGTTTAATTGACCGACACTCTCTGCCGCTCCTTCAAAATCATCGAACTTATCAACAACGCCTTTGAGATCTTTCATATCCATCCCAAGAGATCTTGCATAAGCAGAAGCTGCTGCCATTTCTGTCGTAGATACATTACCAAAAGACACGAAATCGGATTTCATGTCAGCTATGTCACGGCCGATGTCTTTAGAACTTAGTCCAAATTTGTCAGCCATTTGAAGCGACATGCTTCCAACTTCAGTCATCATATCAGTTTGGGACTTACCTGAAAGTTTCGCATCTTTCATAAGCTTACCCATTTGCTCTCCGGACAAACCTAACCCTTTGGAGAACATGACAGCTTGTTCAGCAACTTTGCCAAACTCATCGCCAAGTAAGTTTATAGCTGGGCCAAGACCTTTTGCAATGTCTGCAACGGCTCCCATCATCTTAGCCATACCATCAGGACCGTAACCAAAAACCCTAGAAGCAGACAACCCTGTACCAGCTAAGTTGCCAGCTGAACTAGTCATGTCGTTAAAGCCGGCTATTACATTCTTAGCAGGACCTTCAGAAAAGGAACCAAACTCTTTACGCACGTCTTCGTAGGCTTGCCTTAGGGCAGTCCCAGCACTAGCGTTCTTATTTGCCATGCTGATAAGGCCACCGAATACTTTAAATGGTATTTTTAGTATAGATTTGCCAATATTAAAGACACCTTTGACAAAAGACTTCCCAGCCATCGCAGCGCCTTTTAGCCCTTGTGCAGCGAATTTTAAACCTTTGGTGAAAACCCCTAACCCTATAGCTGCACCGCCAATGCCTTTGCTTTTGTCAAGCATAGTTTTAAGAAATGATTTAGAATCTTTGGTGATGTTTTTTTGTTTCTTAGAGCCTTCGTCTAAAGCATCATTAACTTCAGACCAACCTCCGCCAAGCTGTTTGAGGCCTTGAGCTTGCTGACCTGTAGCGGCTGCCATTTCGCCGGCCATAGCTCCTTGCTGGCCACAAGAGCTAGCTATCTTAGCTTCGAGGTCACACCTCTTTGCGAGGAGACTATTTATTTGTGCTAGTAATTCTGCTTGTTGCCCTAAATCAGATGTATCAGCCATTACCAACCCTCAAAAAATCAGCCATCAGCAATAATTATTACGCCGGTTGATTTCTCAACAGCTTAAAAAGGCCATTGAATGCCTGTGGACTCAAAGAATAATTTTGATGCTTTTTTCTTTTTAACAATAATAGTTTTAATTTCTTCTATATTCGTTGTCTCAGAACACAGAGAGTTATAAAGCTTTCTAGAAGTTGAAATGTTTTCTGCGATGATTCCAACTATCTTTTTTTCGCCATTTAACTTAAATGTGTTCTGCTCGCTCATGATGTACAAAGCGCAGTCGGCAAAAAAATCTTTCCATTTTATTTCATTAAGCATGATATTAATTATGTAAATCTTCTCAATTTTGCTGGAACATGTGCACGTTGCCGTCCCATCATAGCCCTAGTAGAAGGATCGTTATGGTGAGCTCCCTTGGTTACGGCATTTCCGTCGTTAGCATCTGCTGTTCGACTTATCTCTTTGTTTATTCTCTTAATAAACCATATCCTTTGCCAAACAGGCAAAAGATAACACTCTCTATATCCAAAACCCATATAGTACATTAGCAGAAATATTTGATCTAAAAATATTTCTTTATAATCAGGTGTCAGGCCAAAAAAACGATGCCCCAATGGGCAACTTAACCTCCGATGTTTCTTGGCAGTGCGGACAATCTAACCAGCCAGATAAATCTATTCCTGGCTCGTGCTTATCAATAAATCTTCTTAATTCTAAAGAGTCACGAGCAGGCATGTTTCTAATAAACATAGAGATTTTATTTTTGTCTTTTATCCCGTTTATAGATTGTATTGAATAACTTAGTCTTTGAGTAACTACGTTATCAGCTGTAAAGCCTTTTTTCTTCCTTCTTTCAGCTAACGTCATAATCTCTTGTTCGTCTTCCCCAGTTAGAAACTTAAACCTTACTGGTAAACCTGTTGCTGGAAGCTTAAACTCAAAAACATTGGCGCCCGGAGAAACCGGGTCGATAGTGAGAGAATTAATAGGCATGTCTGTTAGATCAAAAGCTTGCTTGCTTCTTTCTCCGCATGCAGGACAGTCTACCTCTATGTTATAATCCGGACCATAACCAGTCACCCTTAAAGCCGTCATAATCGCGTTTCTATCACCCGAAAGCATTTCTTCTGGGTTTATCTGCTTGTCCATCAAACAAGACTTAAGAAGGTGAGTTATGACCGTCCCTTTTTTGATAAGAGCTCTTGACGTTAGAATATCTTCGTCCTTTGCAGTCATTGCTTTTATTTCAAGTGTCTCTTTTCCGTGAAGTGGGCTGTCAGCATCATACACTAAACCTTTAGAAGGAAGTGGGACAGATTCAATCGGAACTTCAAATCCAAAATCTTCCTTCATAACATTACTAGTTGCAATGCCCTGAGATTTCGCATGAGATGCTCCATGACCAAAAAGCTCTCCGCGGGTGTTTTCGTTATCGCTCATATATTACCTCTTAATTAAATGGCCTTAAGAATAAAATGTATTTGAGAATTTAGAAGAGTAAACAAAAAAATCAAGAAGTCTAAAAGACTTCTTGATTTTATGCAAAAAAGAAGATTATCTTAATTAGATTAGTACTGAAGTACGCAATTGTCGAATCTGATCGACAGTGAAATTTCAGCAGGATCTTCGGTTCCGTAATCTAGATCACCGAATCCAGCTGATTCAAGGAAACAGCCTTTAATATCCCAAAGCTCTACAACAGTTCCAACTGGATCAAGAAGCTTAAGTTGGCAATCTCTCTTGTAAAAATCAGCGTAACCCGCGCGACCAGATACTGATTCGAAATGAGTTCTTACCCATTCCATAACTTGCTGAGCACCTGACGGTGCAATAGGGTCGTGAAGTGTCACAGCAATTGGATCAAACTTCGTCTTACCAGCAATGTACCGATGCGAGTTCATAAAAGGTATTTCAATACCTGTCGTGTTCATTGTCGGCCTTGCGGCAGTTTTGATTAAGTAAGCATCTACCCCTTCAATTGCAAAGACCCATCTAAACTTTCTTTTGGGTTCGAACTTATTCGGTAACATGCTTGAGACATTTAGTGTTTCGGCCATTTTTTTCTCCTAATCTCCTTTTAAATATACTCTATATTAGATTTCTGCACCTGCATTTGTGATAACAAAGTCAAGTGATATAAATTCAACTGAACGTGTTGGTTGCAAGAATATCTTGCCTCTTAATGTATTGTTTTCTACATCCGTCTGAGTCGTTGTAGAAGTATCAATTCTAACGAGGAATCTATCAACACCCTGTTGCTGTTGAATCTGACGTAAGATTGGATTTACTTGCGCCGAGAACCTCGCTAAAGTCTCTTCTCTGTTTGGTTCAAATATGAAACTATTTGCAACGCTTCTTACTCTTCTTCTTATTTCGATAAGAAGCCTTCTTACATTTACTCTGTCAAGAGAACTCTGCGTTCTTAGCAGCGTCTTTTGACCGAAAACAACCACTCCTTCAGTGTGAGGAAATGAGGTGATTGGGTTTATGTCAGCGTCGTATAGAGCATCTAAGTTATCTCTATTTAGTTTCACTTGGGTTTCTAAAACATTTTCCATAGCGCCTCTAGTGAAACCAGCAGGAGCAAACCATGGGTGTGCTAACTGGTCGTTTAGCCCAAAAGCTCCAAGAACAGCTACCGAAGGAGGAGCTTGAACATTTACCCCTGTAGATGGATCCTGTAATATTACATCAGGAAAGTAAGCTGCAGCGAAACTGGTATCTAAGACCCTGTTACTGAATCTATTAACTGTGTTTGTTACGCTTACTTTCTGTGAAGAACCTGTAACTGGTAAGTTTTCAGAGTCGAAAACGATAGTATCCATTAGGTACATTGCATCGAACCTGTCTTCAACTGCTTCAATAGCTCTATCAGTAATCAAAGATTGCCTAATTCCAGGAATTGCCAAAAGCTGAATATCAACATCACTCTTTTCAGCTAAGACATCTAGTGATTTCAAATATGTAGCTGTAGTTGATCCGGCCTTGCCTCCCTGATCCTCGGGAAAATCAAGCTCTCTCTTAACAGCAACGTCACTGAGAGCTGACTTTTCTTTATCGAAAATATTGACTCCATCAAAACCGCCTTGCACGTATGTGGTGAATTTCAAAAATCTTCTTACTGAACCTAAATCTAAATCAGTACCCGAGTTGAGGAACCTAGTAGTAGAAGCTGGGTTACCATCAACATCAACTATAGCTTTTGAAAGAGTTGCTTCTCTTCTATAGAGAGCCGCTGCCCATTCTTTAGATTCTGGCTTATCAGATGCGTTTGTAATAACCTGAATGTTTTCTAAGCTAAACTCGTTGTTATTGTTGCTATCTGCAGTTGCATCGTTTCTAACTAACAACTTCATAGCATTAGTTACATAATCAGGAAGATACTTTGTAAGAGAAGGCATCATCTTGTTATGCTTAGAATTTTTATTAGGTTCTGTGTAAATGTCGTCAGCTTCGAATTGAATACCCCAGCAAAAAGAAGAGTTAGATCTTCTCTTTGGAATAACCCCAACTCCTACGTGCCTTCTCAAAGGAACTGGAGGAAGACGGAAATTAACATGAGGTTTGGCAGAAGAATCAATAATTGAAACTGCCGAAGCTGTATCCGGGTCTGCAAAGAGGGAATTACCACTAACTTCTCCATTAATAGATAATCTAGGAACTCCTCTAAAACCAAAAGGTAATGCTGTAGGATCGATCGTTCTTTCCTCAACAGCTATTGCAGCCTCTATCCTGATGAAGTTTGAAACATTCGGATGTTTACCAGTTAGAGCAACCTTTTGAGAACCAGGTCGTTTGTCAAAATCGTAGAAAAGCCTGTAGTCTCCAATTATTCTACAAATGTATCTATCAGATTGAGGGTTTAACGAAAGAGCGGAAAACCTTTCCAACGCTACTGGCTCACGGTCGTTATCATTAAAATCTCTGACAACTAGATCAAACTGACCGTAACGATCCTTTTCACTTTGAGAACGTCTAATATTCTCTATTGTGATCTTATAGATAGCGTTTCCTCCTGCACCATCATCCAAGGAGTGAACCTTGAAGAGGTCTTGAGCAACTCCACCAAACTTTTGAGATCTAATGGTTGGGGAAACAGCTGTTCTAAACCGGTCAGAAAAATCTTCCAAGCTTGGATAAGCAACTGCGGAGTGATTTCGAGTCCATTGTGATTTCATTAAAAATCCAACTTCCCTAAGTTCCTGCGTGCTATTGCTGATTCCTGACCTACCCGCTGAAGTAAGATATGGGTTGTCTGTGCCGTCCGGAACAGCGTAGGAATTAAAAACATCATAGTGAGTGTAAAGTACGTGTCCAGCCTCTTGAAGAGCTTCTGGATTGGTATTGAATATGTTAGCAAAATAATTGGTTGCTTGAGGATCGAAAGAAGCAGTTAATGCATTCGGGTAAGCGCTTGTTGGCTTGTGTCCATTAAGCAACATAACGAATTCTTGTTTGCTATCTTTTATGTTTACTGCGCCTAAAGCTGATCCGCCGTTATCTAAACCTTCGAGATTTCCAAAAACCCCTGAAGAGTTTGCTGAAACTCTTCCGACTGTAGTTGTTCCGCCGGAAAAGAAACCAAGTTTAGCTTTAGCTGAAGAGTTTGAAACAGTAAGTTCATCACAATCATTTAAAATTATCGTGTTTCCAGCTATTCCAGCAGTGTCTTGTGTAAGAGTAACTACATTGGCATCGGCAACTGCGGTAATACCGATTGCTCGGCCACCAGCAGTATGATTAATACATGCCGCGATCGAAGTTGCTGTGGCGTTGGCGCCATCGTCTTGATCAAAATGGCCATCGCCGGGGGATTCGGCGGCCCTAGCTTCATACACAAGTCGAGTCGCTCCAGAAACCAAGGTAAACTTACCATTTGCAGTAATGACTCCGTTAACGGTCAATGTTGCGGTAGCTTTCTTAGGTTCTTCAGAAGCTCTTTGACCGATTGCAGTGTTATTAGTAACTGCAGCTCGAGATGCTGACATTGATGGGACAACACCTGAGGCAAACATTATAATTCCTCGTGCCACTGGAGCAAACTTAACTCCTGTCGCCGGGGTAGCAGCATCTAAACCGACGCCGGCTTCATGGAATACAAGTTCTCCAAGACCACCAGAGAATGCGTTTCCAACTGTGACTGCTAATAATGTGATATCGGTAACTACGTCAGTGTTTCCTGGACGCCCAAACTTGACTTGGTCTAGAGTAAGCTTTCCGTTGATCGCTGTAACTTTTATTCTAGTAGAAGCTGCGTCTGCCGTGCCGGCATTATGACCATTAGCGTTATCTATTGCTAGCTTTAGTTGAGCCAACAACGTCTGTTGAGTAGATGATGTGACGTTTGGAATAGCAACCGCGACTGCACCGATTCGCGAATCAGTTGCCGAAACTGTAATGCCTGTTCCTAGTTGATCACCTGACGCAATTAAATCGCCTGTGTTCTTGGCTGGGCTGTCTGTATTCTGGTCTACAATGACATACTGCTTAGTTGTTCCGTCAGTAGACGTTAAAGTAATTCCCTTACCAACAATCTTCGCAAAGTCTCCACCAGCCGGCGCGAGTGCTGATCCGTGGGTTGCAACTGTAATTGTTGTTTTTGCTTTTGCGTGTGCAACTTCTTTCATTAAGCAGCCAAGAACGTGTGTTTGACCTGGGATTCCTTGGCCGTCTTTGCCGCCAGTCATGTTGGCCGTGATTGTAACGTTCACCGCAGCTGCATTATTATCGATAGCTTGGTGAGATAGTATTTGAATGTTTCCAGCTTGACCGGCTGCGTTCTTGATGTCGGCAGCAGCGGAACCATCAACTGCTTCAGCTACCAAACGAGTAGCCGCAGCTTCAGAACCGTGCCCGTTAGTTGTGTTGTTAATAGCTGCTATTAGTGATGCTACCTGCTCGTTCGCGTCTGCGGCAAGACCACCAGAATCTTGGTTTGAAACTTTTACAATTCCGGGACTAACTTCAGCACCGGTTGCGGCATTGGCTTCAGCGACGAACTGGTAAGTCTTAGCAACTCCGCCCTTCGAGACTAAAGTAATCATTTGACCGGCTGTTCCCTGACCACCGATTGTGATTCTGCCGGCAGCTTGTACAGGAGCGACATTACTACCAGCATTTGGGTTATGAGCTAAGCGGCCAGTTGAGGGATCAACTTGCTTTTCCCCAACAATGAACCCAGCGTTAAGAACTGAACCAGCTTGTTGCCTTTCACCTTTAGCATTTGCTGCAGTAAAAGAATCCAGCCTAGCTTTACCATCTCCGGCACCTAAGACTCTTAAATAGAGACCTGCTCTTGCGTTAGAAAACCATTCTCTTAAAGCCATCGGGCCGAATTTGTCAGAACCTATAGCTCCAAACTCAGCAACGAATTCTGCAAGGTTAGCAAAAACCAAAGGTACAAATGCCCTGCCTTTCGTTGCAGTACCAATTACTCCAGCTGGTGTCCCCACTGGACCGGTTCTTGATGGTCCGGAAAGGTCGATTTCTCGAGTGCTTACCCCTGGACTTTTAAATGTCAATTCTGCCATCTGTCAATTTCTCCTGTTATTTACCTTATTCAAACGAGATGCCGCTATTTGTGATTATAAAATCAATCGCGATAAACTCAATTGCCCTAGTTGGTACAACAACTATTCTACCATTCAGGCGGTTATTTTCAACATCTTCTGCTGAGTTGTTTGTATCATCCATGACTATCTTAAAACTGTCGATACCTGCTTGTGCTTGTACCGTTGTCAATAGCGGAGTTACTAAGTTAATAAATCTTGCTCTAGTCTCCGCATTGTTTGGTTCAAATAGTAACCTTTGTGAAACTCTTGTAATCAATCTCTTGACTTCTAAAAGCATTCTTCTTACATTAACTCTATCAAGAGCTGATTTAGCTAATTGCAATGTCTTCTGGCCGAAGATTACGATACCTCCGTCTGGGAAGTTAGCAATTGGGTTGATTCGAGCATCATAAAGTTCGTCTCTATCTCCAGCTGTTAACCTTACATCAACGTTAGTTACATTGTCCAGAGCACCTCGGTTAAACCCAGCAGGGGCAAACCAAGGGAACGATACAGAATCATTAAAAGCTAAAGCTTTCATCGCAGCTACAGAAGCTGGGACTTTGACTCGAGTTGAGTTAACTTCATCATTTATAACTACATCTGGAAAGTAAGCTGCTGTATAGTTGTTATCTACCGCTCGAGCAGAGAATTGCTCTGCTGTTTCTCTTACGTCCGGAGCAGAAACCGATCCAGAAACAAACGCTGTTCTGTCTTCAGTTCCAAACAATCGTGTATTTCCTTCTGAGAAAGAAGGAACATCCATGAGGTATATTGCTAAAGAATATGCTTTCGTCAAATCAGCAACGTGATCAGTTACGAAAGAATCCTTAATTCCTGGGATTGCTAAGATGTTATGACTTACCGTCATCGGGTTCGTCATAATATTGCCGGCTTCTCTATAAGTTATAACTGAACTGTTTCTCTGGCCAATTCCTGGTTTACCTTCATAGAGTCCAGTAAGCGTTGTGAAATCATTATCAAATTCAGTTGATGCTTTTCCGAAGAAACCTGGAGGTGCATCGGCTGAAGCAGATCTGTCATTTAATCTTCTTAAATCTGAATCGAGTATATTGACTCCGTCAAAGCCTCCAAAAAGAGGTACAGTAAACTTGTTAAACACAGAGAATCTGTTAAACTTGATCGAAGAAGAAGACACCAAAGTAGCCATCGTTACTCGACCAACCGGACCGGCCGGATCATTAACAACATAGCTGCTTCCTTCAACTTTTCCGTCTCTCAAATAAACAGCTTCTAGCATGTGCTCTCTTGCTGAACCAGTGATGTTGCTTGCAATGTTTAATGGATCTGATCCTGTCACGTTGAGTGCAACCCTTGCAAGGGTAAACTTATTTGAATTGAAAGCATCAACTGCAGAACCTGTGAGTAATGCCCCAGATTCAACTATTCCTTGATACTTGGTGTAACCATGAATAAGCTCATTGAAAACTCCACCAGCATTAGGGTTCAAAATTGAAAAAGATGTTGATCCAGTCAGCGGAACTCTTTCTGACTTAAGGCCCCAGTAAAGCTTAGAATCAACTTTTTCTGTAAGGGCTGGGTGGCCGGAAGGAATTTGAGAACCTGACATCATTTGTCCGCGAGTGACCTTATATCTATAAGGAAGCGGAGGAAAAACTGGAGAAGCTAAAGAAGCGTCTCTTCTGTTTGTTTCATCGATTAAGATGCTGGTATCGATCCTTGTTTTGTCACCGCTTATTAAGTCTGCGGCTGAACCAAAAGCATTACCGATGATCTCAGATCCATCTTTCAAAGCGACCAAAGCAGAGTCAGTAAGAGATTCAGATGTCTTGAGGACCGGAATTCCTCTAAACCCAAATGGTAGTGCAGAATCAGGAACTTCTCCGCTTTCATACATACCACTCATTCTTACTCTTACATAAAGAGAGCGGTTAGGGTATTTACCGCTAACTACTACTCTTCTCTCTTCTTCCAAATCTGCATCGAAATTATACTCAGCTTTATAATCCCCAATTGCCCTAGCGATAAATTGCTCGCTATTTGGATCAAGCGTACATGCTGGGTAAGATTCTAAAATTTCTGGTTCTAAGTCTAGATCTCTAAACTTTCTAACCAAAACATCGAATGTTCCGAATTCATTCTTTGGATCTAAGCTAGCCTTGATGTTAGCAATTGAAACTTTGACTTCTTGATTTCCTGACTCGCCGTCTGAAAGCGCTTCAAAGTTAAAAAGATCGAATTCTTTAGAGCCAAAGGGCTGGCTTATAATCGCTGGAGTTTTAGCTGTCTTATATCTAGTATCTAACCTTCCTAACAAAGACCATGCTTTTGCATAATTCCCGGCAAAAGGTGAATCACCAATTGTTTGGTTCGAAGGTGGAGCAACCAAAACCTTAGCAGCTGGAGCGACCTCATCTTCAACTGGAAGATCTAGATAAAGGAGGTGCTTTTGAGCCATGAACTGATTGGGATCTGTGTTAAGAACCTTTGAGATGTAAGCAGGATGTTCAGGATCCAAACTAGCTGTAATCGTTCTGTGGACGCTAGTCTGAGAATCTTTACCGATAAGAAGTAGCTTAAAAGTCTGGCTGGTAATTGTGTTCGCTGCATCCATCAAGTTAACTAAACCGTCAGTTTGAAGCATATCAGCCGCGTCGCCGGCACCGCCAGTAAAAGCCATAGCTGGTGCACCGGCACCAAAGAAAGTTGTCAAAGCCGGAGCGGTGGCATTAAAAGCGCCAGCTGGCTTGGTGAACGTTATGGTTGCTGAATTACCGGGTGTTCCTTTGACTTGAACCTCCAGCTTTACGCCAGTATCGTTAGTCTTTGTAGCTACTAAATTCTTAATACCGTTAACAGTTGTATCTCCACCGGCGGTAATTAGTGAACCACCACCAACTGCGAATCTACCACCATTCCAAGTACCATTGATTATTGAGATAAATTTATCCGCTAAATCGCCGGTTTGGATGGTCTTTGCAAAAGGATCAGCTGTTGCGCCATTGTTCATGGCGAAGTTTATTGTCGTTGTATTTCCCGCAACGGCTGGTGCCTCGTCGCCGGCGGCTGATCCGATTTGAAAATTTATTGTGTATGTTGTATCACCACCGGATTGGCCTGAAACTGCAGCTGGCATGAATATCGTTGCTGTATAAACAGTAACGTCAGCGGCAGTATAGTTGAGCCCCATTGAGATACCAGCACCAACGTTAGTGAGGTTATTGTTAAAAACTAAACCGCCATTAGCGTCAGCTGCAACTGGAGTTTGAGTTGCTGCTTTAACATCGTCACCAGCTGGATCTAAAGAGCCGTATGTGTATGTATCATCAACTCCCATTGCCGTGAGCCGATATCCAGCTGTAGTATAAACAACACCACGTAACATTGAAGCATAA
>MDTG01038304.1_pt1 | contig 79889 bp, 60 predicted proteins | sample 811421 | NCBI WGS metagenome assembly MDTG01 (sample SAMN05326645, study PRJNA326480) | marine metagenome | isolation source: seawater | place: Pacific Ocean: South East | collected 2011
CATCACCACCACCGGCAACAAGGACGTGATCCGCATCGAGCACATGCGCGAGATGAAGGACATGGCGATCGTTGGCAACATCGGCCACTTCGACAACGAGATCCAGGTCGCCGCGCTGAAGAACCACAAGTGGACCAACATCAAGGACCAGGTCGACATGATCGAGATGCCCTCGGGCTCGCGCATCATCCTGCTGTCCGAGGGGCGCCTGCTGAACCTCGGCAACGCCACCGGCCACCCGTCCTTTGTCATGTCGGCATCCTTCACCAACCAGGTGCTGGCACAGATCGAGCTCTGGAAGAACGGCGACGACTACGAGAACAAGGTCTACATCCTGCCCAAGCACCTCGACGAGAAAGTCGCGCGGCTGCATCTCGACCGCATCGGCGTGAAGCTGACGCAGCTGTCGACCGAGCAGGCGGCCTATATCGGCGTGACGCCCGAGGGCCCGTTCAAGCCCGAGCACTACCGCTACTGATCGCGGTAGGGTGGGCAATATTGCCCACCCCACGAGCCGACACGCCGCAACGAGAAAACGCCCCGCCCGCAAAGGCGGGGCATTTTTTTGTCGGCCCCGGGGGTTGCACTTCGGCTCTGGCTGGGGCCGCTTGGGGCGAAGCTGAACAGGGGATACCGATATGCGGATCATCATTCACGGCGTGGGCGCCATCGGCGGCGTGGTCGGCGCGGCACTGGCCGAGAGCGGGCAGGAGGTCATCGGCATCGCACGCGGCCGGATGCTGGAGGCAATCCGCGCCGACGGCATCCGCCTGGTCAGCCCGAAGGGCCGCGCGCAGGTGGATCTGCCTTGCGTCGCGCATCCGTCCGAGATCACCTTCCGCCCCGACGACGTCGTGCTGCTCTGCGTGAAGGGGCAGGACACCGAGCCGGCGCTGCGCGACCTGCGCGCCGCCGGCATGACCGATCAGCCGCTGGTCTGCCTGCAGAACGGCGTGGCCAACGAGCGTGCCGCGCTGCGCTACTTTCCCAACGTGCACGGGGCGATGGTCGCCATGCCCGCCACCTACCTCGAGCCCGGCGAGGTCATCACCCACGGCGCGCCCTGCTACGGGCTGCTTGTCCTCGGGCGCTATCCGGGGGGCACCGACGCGGCGGACACCGCGCTGAAAGAGACGCTCGACCGGGCCAACATCGCTACCATCCTCTCGGATCGGGTGATGGACTCGAAATACGGCAAGCTCCTGATGAACCTCGGCAACATCGTCGACGCCCTGCTGCCGCTCGATGCTGACCGCGCCCGGTTCACCGAGCGTCTCAAGGACGAGGCGCGCGCGGTCTTTGCGGCGGCGGGGATCGGATACGAGGATGTCGGGCTCGACGATCCGCAGCGCAAGCAGTTCATGCAGATCACCGAGATCGAGGGCGTGCCGCGCTCGGGAAGTTCGACCCGCCAGAGCATCGCCCGGGGCGCGGGCAGTGTCGAGACCGACTACCTCAACGGCGAGATCGCGCTGCTGGGCCGGCTGCATGACACGCCGGCGCCGCTGAACGCGCGGCTGACCGGCCTTTCGGCGCGGCTCGTCGCAGACGGCAACGGCGCCGGTGGCATGAGCGAGGCGGAGCTCGAGGCGGTGTTCGCGAACGGCTGAGGACAGGGGGCGGCAGTCACGAAAGCGATACCGTTTGGTGATCGCCCCGTTACCTTGCCACGTTAGCGACGGGTCATTCCGAAATCCGACAGGGATGACCACGATGCGTCTTTCTATTTCCGTTTTCGCGCTCGCCGGCATGCTGGCAGCGCCCGCCGTCGCCGAAGAGACCTTTCCGGCCACGCTCGCCGGCCACGCCTACCTCCCCGCGCTCTCGCTGGTCGAGCCTCCGGCCGACGCGCCGCGCGACGCCTGGATCTCGGGCAAGTTCACGCAAGGGGCGCGCAACGAGCAGCCCATGTCGGTCATGGGCAACACCGGCGGCAACTACGGCGCGCATGACACCGGCATCGCGCTGCCGTTCATCGGTCAGCCCGTGCAGGGCATGTCCGGCTTCGCCATGAACCGGGCCGAGGACGGGGCCTACTACGTGCTGACCGACAACGGCTTCGGCTCGAAGCGCAACTCGCCCGACGCGATGCTGTTCTTCCACAAGATGATGCCCGACTTCGAGACCGGCACGGTCGCGCGGCGTGACACGATCTTCCTCAGCGATCCCGATCGCAAGGTGCCGTTCCGCATTGCCTACGAGGGCACCGAGAGCCGCTACCTGACCGGCGCCGACTTCGACACCGAGTCGATCCAGGTGATCGACGACGAGGTGTTCATCGGCGACGAGTTCGGTCCCTACATCATCCGCGCCGGTCTCGATGGCGTGGTGCGCGAGGTCTACGCCACCGAGCTCGACGGCAAGGAGCTGCACGGGCCCGACACCTACAGCGTCTACGTGCCCGCCTCGGCCGGCAGCGACTATCAGGTGCAGCGCTCGGGCGGCTACGAGGGCATGGCGCTCCAGCCCGGGACCGGCCTGCTCTGGGCGATGCTCGAGAAGCCGATCCTGCTCGAGGGCGGCGAGACCGAGGGACCGTTCCTGCGCGTCATCGCCTTCGATCCGGAGGCCGGGGAGTGGACCGGCGAGAGCGGGAAGTTCCAGCTTGCCGACGGTGCGACGGCCATCGGCGACTTCAACTTCATCGACGAGACCCGCGCGCTGGTCATCGAGCGTGACAACGGCGAGGGCGACGCCGCGCAGGCCTGTGCCGAAGACGCCACCGATACCTCGGACTGCTACCCCAACCCGGCCCGCGTGAAGAACATCGTGCTGGTCGACATGTCGGACGTCTCCGAGGACGGCTTCGTGCGCCGCCTGGGCCATGTCGACCTGCTGGACATCGCCGATCCCGACGGCGTCGCGCTCGATGGCATGGCCCCCGCAGAGGGCCCCTTTACCTTCCCGTTCTTCACCATCGAGGACGTGGTTCGGGTGGACGAGACCCACATCCTCGTGGCCAACGACAACAACCTGCCGTTCTCGGGCGGGCGCGTGCCGGGGCAGGCCGCGCACAACGAGTTCATCCTGCTGTCGGTGCCCGAGCTGCTCTCGGCCGAGTGACCTGACAGGCTGCGGAACGAGAAAGGGCGCCCTCGCGGGGCGCCCTTTCCACCTTTCCTGAAGCGATGGATCAGTTCTTGAATTTCCGGATCTCGCCGGACTTCAGCCGCGCGATGTAGCTGTTGAGCTCGCGTTTCACGATGGGCATCAGCAGGTAGAGCGCGATCACGTTCACCACCGCCATCGAGAACAGCATGGCGTCGGAGAAGTCGATCACCGGCCCGAGATTGGCCGCCGACCCGATGACGATAAAGACGCAGAAGATCACCTTGAAGACGATCTCGCGCGACTTGCCCTCGCCGAAGAGGTAGGTCCAGGCCTTCAGCCCGTAGTAGCTCCAGGAGATCATCGTCGAGAAGGCGAAGAGCACCACCGCGATGGCGAGCATCGCCGGGAACCACGAGAAGGCATGCGCGTAGGCCGCCGAGGTCAGCTCGACTCCGGCAACCTCGCCCTCGGTCGAGATGCGGCCGGCCTCGGCGTTCCAGACGTACATGCCAGTGTCGGGGTCGACGTTCAGCACCCCGGTGATGACGATCACCAGCGCGGTCATGGTGCAGATCACTACCGTGTCGATGAACGGTTCGAGCAGCGCCACGTAGCCCTCGGTGACCGGTTCCTTGGTGCGCACAGCCGAGTGGGCGATGGCCGCCGAGCCGATGCCGGCCTCGTTCGAGAAGGCGGCGCGGCGGAAGCCCTGGATCAGCGCGCCGGTGAAGCCGCCGAGCACGCCGAGGCCGGTGAAGGCGCCCTCGAAGATGCGGCCGAAGGCCCAGCCGATCTCGTCGTAGTTCATCAGCAGGATGATGACCGAAACGATGACGTAGAACACGCCCATGAAGGGCACGACCTTCTCGGTCACCTGCGCGATCGACTTGATGCCACCGACGATCACCGCGAAGGTCACGCCCGCGAGCAGGATCCCGGTGATCCAGCCCGGGTATTCGCCGAGCACGCCGGACAGCTGCGCGTGCGCCTGGTTGGCCTGGAACATGTTGCCGCCGCCGAGGGCGCCGAGGATCGTGAAGATGCAGAACACCACGGCGAAGATCTTGCCGGCCGGCAGACCGCGTTCGGCGAAGCCCTTGGTCATGTAGTACATCGGGCCGCCGGAGACGGTGCCATCGGGATACTCGTTGCGGTATTTCACGCCGAGCGTGCATTCTGTGAACTTCGTGGCCATGCCGAACAGGCCGGCGACGATCATCCAGAAGGTCGCGCCCGGCCCGCCGATGCCCACGGCGACCGCGACGCCCGCGATGTTGCCAAGACCCACGGTGCCCGACAGCGCGGTGGCGAGGGCCTGGAAATGGCTGACCTCGCCGGCGTCGTCCGGGTCGGAGTAGTCGCCCTTGACCAGCGCGATCGAGTGGCCGAAGCCGCGCAGCTGGATGGCGCCGAAGTAGACCGTGAACACCAGCGCGGCGACGACCAGCCAGAGCGCGATCCACGAGAAGTTGGTGCCCGGCAGGTCGGCGAAGATCAGCGAGACATACCAGCCTGTATAATCGGCAAAGAGCGTGTTGATGGTTTCATCGATACCCTGCGCCGCCGCCCGGTGGGGCAGGAGCATGGCGGCGAGTGCAAACAGCGAGAATAGGCGGAATGGCATGAGGGACTCCTGGGCTCAGGGCACGATTACGGTAGGGACGGGAGCGACCTGGGCAAGTCCCAGCGGCACCGAGCCGAAGACGCGGGCCGCCATCGACTGCGAGCCGGAGCGTCCGACGAAGATGACCGTTCCGCCGGCCTTGGCGGTTTCCTCGACGACGAGTTCGACCACCTGCCCGTAGCGGATGATGCCCGAGGCCTCGACACCGGAGGCCCGTGCCTTTTCGAGCGCCGGAGCCAGGACGATCTCATGCGCGCGGGCAAGCTCCTGCTTGCGGCGGCCGTGGCGTTCCTCGACCTCCTGTGGCGTGAGGAACGAATAGGGCGACCACTCCAGAACATGGACGAGCAGCAATCGCGCGTCCTCGGCCTTGGCGCGCTTGATGGCGTATTCCAGGACGCTCGGGGCGTCGGGCCGGCCTTCGTAGGCGACCACGAATGTTTCTGAACTCATGTCGGCTGTCCCTGTCTGGTCTCGTGGTCCGCAGGTCGCGATCGTGACGCGCGGATGACATGATGCTCTGCGAGCAGCGGGCCATCTGTCACGGTTTTTCTTTCATTCAACTAAAAATTGTCGGGTTCTCGCCCGTTCGCGTTGGTTTCGCGCAAAATATGTGAGGATTTTCTTCTTTTTATTCGGCATGCGGAGACTAAGCTGCCCCTGCGCAGCCGCCGCTTCTGGTTTTCGAAAGACGGCGGGGCCGTCAGCACAGGGAGAAGGGATCATGGGCAAGAGAGACGATCTGATCGAGAAATATGCCGAGGACCTGCGCGAGAAGTGCGGGATGCAGCCTGACATGGACCTGCTGACCAAGGTCACCATCGGCTGCGGTCCGGCGATCTACAACGCCGACAGCGCCACCGTCGCCGCCACGCAGGAGGGCGAGCTCGAAACCGTCAAGGCGAACTTCCTTGTGAAGAAGCTGGGACTTTCGGACGGGCCAGAGCTGATGGACGCCATCGAGTCGGTGATCGAGACCTACGGGCGCTCCGAGCGCAACAAGTACCGTGCCGTGGTCTACTACATGCTGGTGAAGCACTTCGGCAAGGAAGCGGTCTACAGCTGAGACCGGAACCGGCCGCAGAGGAAACCTCCGAATCCTAAGCGGAGGTTTCCTTTTCATGCCAGCATTTTAGACACTCGGGTTTTGCCCCGGCGGGCCATGCAGGCTACACAGGGGGCAGGGCCAGAAGGCCGAAAACCGTATCACTCGATCCGTGCTGTGGGAGTATGCATGGGGTGGGGACGGGGTTCGGCTTCGGGCCGGGCCCCGTCTTTTAGAAAGCGGTGGGGCCGGTGGTGCCTTACGGGTCGAGCCCGGCCATCGCGCAGACGATCTGCCATTCGTCCTCAGTCACCGGCTGCACCGACAGGCGCGAGTTCTTTACCAGCACCATCTCGGCCAGGCGCGGATCGCCCTTGATGTCGTCAAGCGTCACGGGAGTCTTGGCGGATTGCACCGCCTTGATGTCGACGCACTCCCAGCGCTCGTCGTCGGTGGTGCTGTCGGGATGGACGGGCGCGATCACCTCGACGGTGCCCACGACGGCCTTTTCCTTCTGCGAATGGTAGAAGAAGCCGCGGTCACCCACGGCCATCTCGCGCATGAAGTTGCGGGCCTGGTAGTTGCGCACGCCGTCCCATTCCTCGCCCACGTCGCCCTTGGCGACCTGGTCGTCCCACGACCACGTCGACGGCTCGGACTTGAACAGCCAGTGGTTCATCCGATGACTTTCTTCCACGCGGTCAGCTCGACGCTGTCGAAGAGACCGGCCTTGGCGTAGGGGTCGCCGTCGGCCCATGCCCGGGCCGCGTCCATGTCGGCCACGTCGAGGATCACGAGGCTGCCTGCCATCTCGCCCGCGTCGTCGAGCAGCGGGCCGGCCTGCGCCACCACGCCGGTCTCCTCGATGTAGGCGAGATGCGCCTCGCGGTTGTCCTTGCGGGTCTGCAGCGCGCCGGGCTTGTCCTTGGCGATCAGGGCAACGAGCATGTCATTCTTCCTTCAGTGGACGGTTGAGCAGGTAACGGATGGCCTCGGCGACGCTGGTGTCGCGGGCGCCGACCTCGTGCACCATGGCACAGATCGGCAGGTCGATCTCCAGCCTTTCCGCCAGCCGGCGGACGGCCTCGGCGGTCTTCACGCCCTCGACGGTGAGCGAGGCATCAAAGACCTCGCCGCGCCCGAGCGCCAGCCCGAAGCGGTAGTTGCGCGACAGCTCCGAGGTGCAGGTCAGCGCGAGGTCGCCGAGCCCCGACAGCCCGGCGAGCGTTTCGGGCTTCGCGCCGAGCTTCGCGGCAAGGCGGGTCATCTCGGCGAACCCCCGGGTCATCAGTGCGGCGCGGGCGCTGTCGCCAAGCCCCTCGCCGATGCAGGCCCCGCAGGCGATGGCGATCACGTTCTTCAGCGCGCCGCCCAGTTCGGCGCCGATGGTGTCGGTGGTGCGGTAGAGCCGCAGCGCGCCGGTCGAAAGCTGGTGCTGCAGAGCCTTGCCGGCCGCGTCGTCGGCACAGGCGAGCGTGAGCGCCGTCGGCAGGTCGCGCGCGATGTCGTCCGCAAAGCTCGGGCCGGTGAGAATCGCCGGGATCGCCTCGGGCTTGGCATGGGCGATGACGCCGGTCGGGCCGGTCAGCTCGGTAAGGTCGACGCCCTTGCAGCAGGCCACCAGCCGCTGTCCGGTAAGCGGCGCCTCGACGCGGGCAAGCGTCGCGTGCAGGGCCTGCATCGGCACGGCGAGCAGCAGCGTTCCGGCCTGTGCCACGTCGTCGATGTCCGTGCTCGCGGTGATGCTGTCGGGCAGCGCGATGTCGGGCAGGCGCGGGGCGCGGTGCGCCTCGTTGATGCTGGCGACGGTCTCGGGGTCGCGCGCCCAGATGCGCACCGCGTGCCCTTCGCGGCTGAGGCTCAGGGCAAGGGCGGTGCCGAAGGCGCCGGCGCCGAGGACCGCGATGCTCATGCCTTGGCTCCCTTCTTGCCGGACCCGATGAGCGGGGCGGCGTTGCGGTCGAGCGGCCAGCGGGGACGGGCGGCAAGCGTCATGTCGGCGGTCTCGCCCGCCGCGAAGAGCTCGCCCCCGGCGTAGGCGATCATCGCCGCGTTGTCGGTGCAGAGCCGCAGCGGCGGGGCGGTGAAGCGCACGCCGCGTTCGGCACAGAGTGTCTCGAGCGCCGCCCGGATCGCGCCGTTCGCGGCGACGCCACCGGCGATGGCAAAGGCGGGCTCGGCGGGCGCCTCGTCGAGATAGAGCGCCAGCGCGCGCCGGGTCTTCTCGGCCAGCACGTCGCGCACCGCCGCCTGGAAACCCGCACAAAGGTCGGCGCGGTCCTGCGCGTGCAGCCCGCCCTGCTCGGCGACCAGTGCGTCGCGCATCCGCAGCAGCGCGGTCTTCAGCCCCGAGAAGCTCAGGTCGCAGCCCTCGCGGTCGAGCAGCGGGCGCGGGAAGCGGAAGCGACGCTCATCGCCGGATTTTGCCTCGGCCTCGACCGAGGGGCCGCCCGGTTGCGGCAGGCCGAGCAGGCGGGCGGTCTTGTCGAAGGCCTCGCCCGGGGCGTCGTCGATGGTGCCGCCGAGCCGGGTGAAGTCCTGCGGGCCGCGCACGGTGAGGAACTGGCAATGCCCGCCCGAGACCAGCAGCATCAGGTAGGGATAGGCCAGCCCGTCGGTGAGCCGGGGCGTCAGCGCGTGACCGGCAAGGTGGTTCACCCCGATCAGCGGCTTGCCAAGGCCCGCCGCCAGCCCCTTGGCCAGCATCACGCCCGACAGCACGCCGCCGATCAGTCCGGGCCCGGCGGTGACCGCCACGGCGTCGACCTCGCGCAGCGTTACGCCGGCCTGCGACAGGGCCTCTTCGACGGCAAGGTCGAGTTTCTCGGCATGGGCGCGGGCGGCGATCTCGGGCACCACGCCGCCGAAGGCCGCGTGCAGCTCGGTCTGGCCCATGACCACCGACGAGAGGATCTCGCGACCGCGCAGAACGGCGGCGGCGGTGTCGTCGCAGCTGCTTTCCAGCCCAAGGATGATCGGATCCGGCATCGGTGCGTCCATTGCAAAGCCTTGTCCTTGCAGCTACCACCTGCACAACCGCCCCACAATCCCGGAGCGCAGATGCCCGCAGTGCCGCCCGTTCTTCTGCTGACCCGCCCCGAGGCGGGGTCGCGGCGGTTTCTGGAGGATCTGGCGGCCGAGGGGGTCACCGGCTTCACTGCCATCATCAGCCCGCTTCTCGGGATCGAGGTCACCGGGCCGCTGCCGGATCTCGACGGGGCAGGCGGGGCGATCTTCACATCGGCGAACGCGGTGCGGGCCTACACGGCGCTCGGCGGCAGGCCGCTGCCGCTTTGCTACACGGTGGGCGACGCCACGGCGCAGGCCGCGCGCGAGGCAGGATTCGCGCCGCGCAGTGCCGGCGGCAATGCCGATGCGCTGGTCGCGATGATCCGGGCCGAGGCGCCCGGGGAACGGCTCGTGCATTTTCGCGGGACACATGCCCGGGGCGACGTGGCGGCGCGACTCGCGGCGGCGGGGCTTCATGCGGGCGACGCGGTGATCTACGATCAGCCTGCACAGGAATTGAGCGCGGCGGCGAAAGCCGCGCTCGATGGCGATGTGCCCGTGATCGTGCCCCTTTTCTCTCCGCGCAGCGCGGCGCAGTTTGCCGGGGTGCCGCGCGGACGCGCGCCGCTTATCGTCGCAGCGATGAGCAGGGATGTGGCCGCGGCGCTTGGGGCGCTATATGTGACTCGACTGGAGATTCCGGCGCAACCCGACGCTGTTGATATGCGTAGGGTTGTGATTGGTTTACTGAAGGACTTCGGGGCGCTTGTGAAAGGTCACGGGTCTGTGAAAGGTTAAGCGGGCACCTGACCGTGCCTGAACATGAATTCGAAAGGGTGGAGCGTGGCCGACGAGAAAAAGCCAGTGGACGGCACCGAGGAGAACGCCGAGGGTGAAGCGGCGAAGACTCCTGAGACCGAACTGACGCCGGAGGCGGTCCCCGACGCGGTCGTCACCGAAGAGGATGACGCCGAGAAGGCCGCCGAGGAAACGCCCGAGGGAGAAGATACCCCCGAGGCCGGCGGCGACGACTCCGCCGATGATACGTTGGCCGAAGGTGCCGACACGCTGTCCGGAACCGAGGACGAGGCGACCGACAGCGCGATGATCGACGGCACCGTCGGCGAGGACACGCTTGGCGAAGACACGCTCGAGGCGATGTCGACCGGCGAGGATACCATCGGAGAGGACACCTCGGGCGACGAGTCGCTCGAGACCTCCGGTGACCAGATCCATTCCGTCGGCGAGGCGGTCGATCTCGACAGGAACTCCGACACGGTCCACTCTCACGACAGCGACACGACGTCGTCAGCCTCGGCGTGGGGTGCAGGCGCGGGGGCTGCCGGCGCGACCGCGACCAGCGGCACGACGACCGGCGCCACGCCGGAACCGGCAGTGCGCGAAAAGGTCGTTGAAAGAAAGGGTGGCTTCGTCCCGATGCTGCTCGGCGGCGTGATCGCCGCGGCGCTGGGCTACGGGGCCTCGGCCTACCAGTCCGGCAGCTGGCCCTTCAACGAGGCCGTCGCGCCCGACACCTTCCGCGAGGATACGCAGACGGCGCTCGAGGATCAGACCGCGCGGATCGACGCGCTCGCGCAGGAAGTGCAGACCGCGACCGACACCGCGAACGGGATCGACCTGAGCGGTCTCGAGTCCTCGGTCGAGGAGTTGCGCGGCAGCATCGACGCCGCTGCCGGCAACTACGACGCGCTGGCGCAGCGGATCGAGGCCATCGAGAAGCGCCCCGTCGAGGAATCGGTCTCGCCCGAGGCGATGGCCGCCTACGAGGACGAGCTGAACAAGCTGCGCGAGGCGATCGTGCAGCAGCGCACCGAGGTCGAGGAAATGACCCAGCAGGCGCTTGCCGCCGAGGCCAACGCCGAGGAAACCGCGGCGCTCTCCAAGGCGCGCGCGGCCCTGTCCGAGGTGATGACGGCGCTCAACAGCGGCGATCCCTACGGGGAGGCGGTCACCACGATCCAGGAAAACGGCGTGACCGTGCCCGACCCGCTCTCTGCCCCGGCAGAGGAAGGCGTGCCGACGCTCGCCGAGCTCACCGAGGAATATCCGCCGCTGGCGCGCGAGGCGCTCACGGCGGCCCGCCAGAGCGCATCCGAGGACCAGAGCGGCACCGACCGGTTCGCGACCTTCCTGACCGATCAGGTCGGGCTGCGCTCGGTTACTCCGCGGTCGGGCGACAGCCCCGACGCGATCCTGTCGCGTGCCGAGGCGGCGCTGCGCAGCGGTGACCTGCCGCAGACGCTGACCGAGCTCGGCAGCCTCCCGGAGGCGGCGCAGGCGCCGTTGTCGGACTGGATGGACCGGGCGCGCACCCGCGCCGATGCTGTTGCGGCGGCCGACGGCCTCGCGCAGGAAATGAACAAGGAATAAGGGTCGCACAATGCTCTGGTCACTTCTCAAGATCGTCCTGTTCGTCGCCGTCGTGGCGGCCCTGACCGTCGGCGCCGGCTACATCATGGAAAGCCAGGGCGGCATCCAGATCACCGCCGGCGGCTACGAGTTCAACCTCGGGCCGCTGCAGTCTGTGATTGCCGTCATCCTGCTGGTCATCGCGCTATACGTGATCTTCAAGCTGGTCTCGCTGCTGATCGCGGTGCTGAAGTTCATCAACGGCGACAGCACGGCGCTGTCGCGCTATTTCGACCGCAACCGCGAGCGCAAGGGCTACCAGGCGCTGTCCGAGGGCCTGCTGGCGCTGGCCTCGGGCGAGGGCAAGCTCGCTATGGCCAAGGCCCAGAAGGCCGACCGCTACCTGCACAAGCCCGGCCTCACCAACCTGCTGACCGCGCAGGCCGCCGAGATGACCGGCGACACGCGCAAGGCGGAAGAGGTCTACAAGAAGCTCATCACCAACGACGAGACGCGGTTCGTCGGCATTCGCGGGATGATGAAGCAGAAGCTTGCGCGCGGCGATACCGATACCGCGCTGAAGCTGGCGGAGCGCGCCTTTGCCATCAAGCCCAAGCACCCCGAGATCCAGGACACGCTTCTGATGCTCCAGGCGCAGAAGCACGACTGGCGCGGTGCGCGGGCGACGCTGTCGGCCAAGCTCAAGCACGGGTCCATGCCGCGTGACGTCTACAAGCGCCGCGACGCGGTGCTGGCGCTGTCCGAGGCCAAGGACATCTTCGCCGAGGACAAGCCCATCGAGGCGCGCGAGGCGGCGATCGCCTCGGCCAAGGGCTCGCCCGATCTCATCCCGGGGGCCTGCATGGCGGCCCGGTCCTACATCGCGAAGAACGAGCCGAAGAAGGCCGTGCGCGTGCTCAAGAAGGCGTGGAGCGTTCAGCCGCATCCCGACCTCGCGGCCGCCTTCGCCGAGATCAAGCCCGAGGAAACGCCGGCCGAGCGCATGAAGCGCTTCCGCACGCTCACCACGATCAAGCCCGAGCACCGCGAGACGCGCCTGCTGCGCGCCGAACTGGCGCTGGCGGCCGAGGACTTCCCGGAGGCGCGCCGCGCCATGGGTGATCTCGTCGAGCGTGAACCGGATGCGCGCGTGCTGACGGTGATGGCGGCCATCGCCCGTGGCGAGGGGGCCGGTGACGCCGAGGTGCGCGGCTGGCTGGCCAAGGCACTGTCGGCGCCGCGCGGTCCGCAGTGGGTCTGCGACAGCTGTCACCAGATCCATGGCGAGTGGACTCCGGTCTGCGAGAACTGCGGTGGCTTCGACACGCTGAGCTGGACCACGCCGCCGCAGACCGATGCCGCGCGCCCCGGCGCGGAAATGCTGCCGCTGATCGTCGGCGGCTCGGACGAGGCGCCCGCCGCGGCCCCGGCCGACACCGGCGAGACGCACGAGATCCTGACGCCGAATCCGCCCACCGGGCCGGGCCGCGAGGCCGCCGAGGAGGCGTCGGAAACCCCGGTCGAGGATGCCGAGGAAGTCTCGGGCGAAGGCGATGCCGAGCGCGAGAAGGAAGAGGCAAAATAGGTCTTTCCTACGGGCGGCCCCGGTGTTAAGAGGCCGCCCACCAGTGCCGGTGTAGCTCAGCTGGTAGAGCACGTCATTCGTAATGATGGGGTCGTAGGTTCGAGTCCTATCACCGGCACCAGTTGAAAAGCGCCCCGCGTCTGATCTGACGCGGGGCGCTTTTTTCTTTCGGGGGCTGGTGCGGTGGTCGAGGCGGCAGGCGGCGCCGGGGGGCCGACGTTCCGCCTGCGAGCGGGACCCGAACTCAGGCGAAGAGATCGTCCAGCAGGTCGGTCCGGCCCTTGGTCAGGTCGTCGATACCACGCAGCCCGTGCAGGAGATGCCCGAGCTTCGAGACCGGCACCATGTTCGGCCCGTCCGAGGGGGCAGTATCGGGGTCCTCGTGGGTCTCGATGAAGACCGCCGCCGCGCCGACGGCCAGCGCCGCACGTGCGAGCGGTTCGACGAACTGCCGCTGTCCGCCCGAAGAGCTGCCCTGTCCGCCCGGAAGCTGCACCGAGTGCGTGGCATCGAAGACCACCGGGTAGCCGGTCTGGGCCATGATCGGCAGCGACCGCATGTCGCTGACCAGCATGTTGTAGCCGAAGCTGGCGCCGCGCTCGCAGAGCATGATCCGCTCGTTGCCGGTCGAGGCGATCTTGTCGGCGACGTTCGCCATGTCCCAGGGCGCGAGGAACTGGCCCTTCTTGACGTTGATTGCCGCCCCGGTCTCGCCGGCGGCAAGCAGCAGGTCGGTCTGGCGCGACAGGAAGGCCGGGATCTGCAGCACGTCCACCGCCTCGGCCACCGGCGCGCATTGCTCGGGCCCGTGGACGTCGGTCAGCACCGGAACGCCGAACTCCTTGCCGATGGTCGACAGGATGTGCAGCCCGTCCTCCATGCCGATGCCGCGCTTGCCCGACAGCGACGACCGGTTCGCCTTGTCGAAGCTGCCCTTGAAGATCCAGTGGGTCTCGGCGGCCTCGGCGGCGGCGGCGATCTTCTCGGCCAGCATCCGCGCGTGGTCGAGGCTCTCGAGCTGGCAGGGGCCGGCGATGAGCGTGAAGGGCGACGTGTTGGACACGGTGATGTCGCGAATGCGAACGTCGGTCATGCGATGTTCTCCTTTTTCAGCACCGCTTCGATGCGGGCCACGTCGACGGGGTTGTTGAGCTCCCAGAACACGCGGCCGCGCGCCTCGACGGGCACGCAGGTCACGGGCACGCCGTTCTCGAGGAAGCGGAGCTGTTCGAGCCCCTCGGCGCGCTCCAGCGGCCCCTCGGCCCATTCGGCATAGCGGCGCAGCGCGGCGGGGCGATAGCCGTAGACGCCGACATGGTGCCAGACCTCGGGCGGCGCTTCGAGGTCGCCGACATAGGGCAGCACCTCTTTCGAGAAGTAGAGCGCCGTGCCGTCGCCGCGCATGACGGCGGTGGTGCCGCCGACGCGGCCCTCGCGCCGGTCGGTGACGAAATGCACCAGCGTGTCGCGGTCGGTGCGCAGGACCGGGGTCGCCATCTCGACGGCCGGGTCGCGCATCCGCTCGATCAGCGCCTCGACGAACCACGGAGGCGTCAGCGGTGCGTCGCCCTGCAGGTTGATGACCGTCTCGGGTTCGGAGGGCAGCTGGGCCACGCCCTCGGCGCAGCGCTCGGTGCCGTTGCGGGCCTCGGACGAGGTCATCAGCACGTCGGCGCCGAAGCCGCGCGCCGCTTCGGCGATGCGGTCGTCGTCGGTCAGCACGTAGACCGCGTCGGCGCCCTTGACCGTGCGGGCAGCGTCCCACGCCCGCCGGATCAGCGAGCGGCGTTCGCCGGTGGCGCCGGTCAGCTCGACCAGCGGCTTTCCCGGGTAGCGGGTCGAGGCGTAGCGAGCGGGAATGAAGATGACGGCGCTCATGCGACACCTGCCCGCAGCGCGTCGTGGATGTGGACGAGCCCGACGAGCGTGCCGTCGTCCTCGACCGCGAACAGCGCCGAGATCTTCGAGGCGTTCATCACCCCGAGTGCCTCGGTCAGCAGGGCATCGGGAGCGATGCTGCGGGGATTGCGCGTGGCGACTTCGCCGGCGGTGCGGTCCATGAGTCCCTCCAGGTTGCGGCGCAGGTCGCCGTCGGTGATGACGCCCGCGAGCTTGCCGTCCTCGACCAGCGCCGCGACGCCGAAGCCCTTCTGCGACATGACGACGAGCGTCTCGCCCATGTCCGTGTCGGGCATGACCACGGGCAGCTCGTCGCCCCGGTGCATGACGGCGGACACCCGCAGAAGCTGCGCGCCCAGCGAGCCGCCGGGGTGGAAGGCGAGGAAGTTCTCGCGGTCGAAGCCGCGCTGGTCCATCAGCGCCACGGCCAGCGCGTCTCCGAGCGCCATGGTCATCGTGGTCGAGGTGGTCGGCGCCATGCCGATGGCGCAGGCCTCGGGGGCGTCGGGCAGCAGCAGGACGTGGGTGGCGGAGCGCGCCAGCGTGCTGTCGGCACGGCGGGTCATGGCGATCATCGGGATCGCGAAGCGCGCGCAATGGGCGATGATGTCGGCCAGTTCGCGGGTCTCGCCCGAGTTCGAGATCAGCAGCACCGCGTCGTCGGGGGTGATCATGCCGAGGTCGCCGTGGCTGGCCTCGCCGGGATGCACCGCCTGCGCCGGCGCGCCGGTCGAGGCGAGCGTGGCGGCGATCTTGCCGGCGACATGGCCGGACTTGCCCATGCCCGAGACGATGATCCGCCCGCCGATGTGCAGCAGCAGCGCGATCACGTCCTCGAAGGCCGGGGGCAGCTCGTCTCCGAGCCGGGTCAGCGCCGCGGCCTCGGTGTGCAGCACCGCGCGGGCGATTTCTGAAGGCGTCTGGGACATGTGCGCACCCGTGTTGAACCTTTGGCCTGTTACCGCGCTCCGCGCCCGGTGTCCAATGGCGTGCCCGGCGGGGCGGCGTGTCTACTCGCGGGTTTCGTCCGGAGCCACGCCCCAGTAGGCGGTCTTTGCGGCCCAGCCGTCGTAGCCGCCCGCCGAAAGCTCGCACCAGTCGACGGTGCATTCGCCGAGCCGCGCGATCACCCCGAGCGCCAGCTTGGCGTTCACCGGCGTATCGGCGCCGGGGCGGGCATGAAGCTCGAGCATGTCCTGCTGCACCAGCACGGTGCGCACCCCGGACAGCAGCGAGTAATGCACCCAGCCGCCGGCGCCGTCGGCGTCGCGCACCCGGCGCCAGTGGCCGTGCTCGGCGGTGATCTCGAGCGGCATGTCGCGGCGCTTGTAGACCCAGTCGATGCGATGCGTCAGCGACGGGCCGCGCCGCACGTTGGCCTCGGAGGTCTTGAGCGACACGTATCTCGGGATCGGCAGGTTGGTGACCGGTCCACGGTCGTCGCTTGCGGCAGCCACGCTGCCCGCAACGACGGAAGCGACCAGCCCGGCGATCAAAGCTGCCTTGCGCATTTCTCTGTCCTGCCCGCGTTTTTTCGGCGGGGTTCTTGTGCCCCGCACGCTCATGGGACACTGTGCCATCGAGCGCGAGCCATGGAAAGGGAGGGGAGGCGGCCATGCCTCAGAAACGCCTGAGTGTTGTCGTGACGCGACGCCTGCCGGAAGCGGTCGAGACCCGTCTGAGCGAGCTGTTCGACGTGACCCTGCGCGAGGATGACGCGCCGATGACGCGCGCCGAGCTGACGGAGGCGGTCCGCCACGCAGACGTGCTCGTGCCCACCATCACCGACCAGATCGACGCCGGGCTGATCGGGCAGGCGGGCGAGAACCTGCGGCTCATCGCCAACTACGGTGCCGGTATCGACCACATCGACGTCGAGACGGCGCGGCGCAACGGCATTCTCGTGTCGAACACCCCCGGCGTGATGACCGACGATACCGCCGACATGGTGATGGCGCTGATGCTCGCTGTGACCCGACGCATGCAGGAGGGCCAGCTGCTCATGCAGCGCGGCGAATGGGAGGGCTGGGCACCGACCGCCTTCCTCGGGACGCGGCTGGGCGGAAAGCGGCTGGGCATCCTCGGCATGGGCCGCATCGGTCAGGCGGTGGCACGGCGGGCGCGGGCCTTCGGGATGCAGATCCACTACCACAACCGCCGGCGCCTGCGCGCCGAGACCGAGGCCGATCTCGAGGCGACCTACTGGGAAAGCATCGACCAGATGGTCGCGCGGATGGACGTGATCTCGGTGAACTGTCCGCACACGCCCTCGACCTACCACCTTCTGAACGCACGGCGGCTGAAGCTGATGAAGCCCACGGCGGTGATCGTGAACACCTCGCGCGGCGAGGTGATCGACGAAAGCGCGCTGACGCGGATGCTCAAGGCGGGCGAGCTCGCCGGCGCCGGGCTCGACGTCTACCAGCACGGCATCCGGGGCAACCCGGAGCTCGTGAACATGTCGAACGTGGTGATGCTGCCGCACATGGGCTCGGCGACGATCGAGGGGCGCATCGAAATGGGCGAAAAGGTGCTGCTGAACGTCAAGACCTTCGCCGACGGGCACCGGCCCCCGGATCAGGTCGTGCCGTCGATGCTCTGAATGCCGCCGCCCCGCAGTCCGCTGCGGGGCGTTTTGCTTCGCCCGTCCACTCGCGCCACGGGTACGCCCCGACGTTGCCCGAATTCGGGTAAAACGTTCTAATGGCCTGAATGACTTAGAGAATAAGTCGAGGCAAGCGCCTTACTTTCGCCGCAATCCTGCGCCGGCAGAGGCCGTGCCTGCCCGTCACCTTCTTCCTGTCCGACGTTTCAAGGACTGATGGAAGAGTAAGATGGTGATATTTCATACGATCGGCAGGTTCCCGGGTGGAGCCGCGGGAACGATAACTGACTGGCCCGAGCCGGGTGCCCTCTCGGCGTCACATATCCTCGAGTACGATCTGGCGGCCCTCGATATGGGTCTTCGCCTGACGGGCGGCGGTCTGCTGCGCGAGGTTCCGGGCGCGTCGTGGCGCGCGTCGGTCCTGGCAGAAATCGACAGGTCGGCGCGCGAGGATGACGCGGTGCGTAACAACCACGACGAAGACGGGCACGATGACCACCACCCGGGCCGCCGCGCCGGGGCCGGGTCTGCACTGAAGATCGAGACCGACGGCAGCGTTCGCAATCTGTGCAACGCGGCGGTCAGCCTCGGCTACATGGTGGCGCTCGAATCCGTCGAGGAGATCGAGGAGGGGGCGCTGACGGACGTTGGCGCGCCAGGCGGTGGCGCTGGGACGGGTCCGGTGGGGGGCTTTTTTGCCAGTGCCGATGCCTTCGGCCTTGACGACATCCACGGGGCCGCTGTCGGTGCGCCCGATTTTCACGATCCGCGAACGGAGGCGTTGGATCACCTCTCGATGACCGCGACGGATGTTCTGGCGCACGCGCATGGCTTGGCGGGTGGCATGCTCGGGCATGACCGGCCCGAGCCAAACCACGCCTCGCATGCGGGCTTTCGCGAAGACGCGCAGCGCGCCGCAGCTCAGGACTGGCTCGAGGAGGCCCGGGATGGACGGTCGCACTCCACTGACAGCGCCGTTCAACTGCACATGGAAGACATGCCGCGCTCGGCGCACGTCATCCGTTGGGTGGATGACGCCGGCCCGCGCTCCGGAGCGCGGGGGGATCCTCAGGATCTCTCGGACCAGCGCTACGACGAATGGGTGGACACGGAGGGCGAAGCCGAAGTCTTCATCTTCACGGAGCAGAATGACGCCGATGACACTGCCGTTTTCGACGACAGCCCCGCCCTTCAGGATGCCGAGGTGATGGCGATCGTGATGGAGGAAATCCTGCGAGACTATTCGGAGGGGGCGGAGCCCCCGCTCTTCGCGTCTGGCGAAGCCGCTACGCCCGGGCCTGATTTCACGGATCTTTCGGCCGGAGCCTTGGTCACGGACATCGCATATGGCGCGGTCGATGATCTCTGAGATATCGCCTTTGTCCTTCCCTGCATGCGAAAACGCCCGCCCCGGAAGGAGGCGGGCGTTTGAATGTCGGGATCAGCTGACGTCCTTGTAGCTGATTTCCTTCACGTCGCTGCCGGTCTTGCTGCGGCGCACGTGCAGCCGGTTGAGCGCGTTCACGTAGGCCTTGGCCGAGGCATAGACGGTATCGGTGTCGGCCGACTGGCCGGTCGCGATCTTGCCGTCCTCCTCGAGGCGGACCGAAACCGTGGCCTGCGCGTCGGTGCCCTCGGTCACGGCGTGCACCTGGTAGAGCTGAAGCCGGGCCTTGTTCGGGTAGAGCGCCCGCACCGCCTTGAAGGTGGCGTCGACGGGGCCGTCGCCATGCTCGGTCGCGCTCATTTCCTCGCCACCGACTTCCATCTCGAGCGTCGCTTCGGCGGGGCCGCCGGTGCCGCAGGTGACCTTGAGCGAGACGATCTCGAGATGCTCGGCCCCGTCGGTCATGGCGTCGGTCACGAGCGCGAGGATGTCCTCGTCGTAGACCTCCTTCTTGCGGTCGGCGAGATCCTTGAACCGCACGAAGATGTCCTTGAGCTGGTTGTCGCCCACCTCGGTGCCGAGCTGCCGGAGCTTGTCGCGCAGGGCGGCGCGGCCCGAGTGCTTGCCGAGCGGAAGCGAGTTGGTGGCAAGGCCCACGTCCTCGGGTTTCATGATCTCGAAGGTCTCGGCGTTCTTGAGCACGCCGTCCTGGTGGATGCCGGATTCATGCGCAAAGGCGTTCTTGCCGACGATGGCCTTGTTGTACTGCACCGCGAACCCCGAAACCGTCGAGACACGGCGCGAGATGTGCATGATCTTCTTCGAGTCGATGCCGGTCTCGAAGGGCATGATGTCGCCGCGGGTCTTGAGCGCCATGACCACTTCTTCAAGCGCGGTGTTGCCGGCGCGCTCGCCGAGGCCGTTGATCGTGCATTCGATCTGGCGGGCACCACCCTCGACCGCCGCGAGCGCGTTCGCCGTCGCCATGCCGAGGTCGTTGTGGCAGTGGGTCGAGAAGATTACCTCGTCGGCGCCGGGCACCGTCTGGATCAGGCGGCGGATGAGCTCCGCCGATTCGACCGGCGCGGTGTAACCGACGGTGTCGGGAATGTTGATCGTGGTGGCCCCGGCCTTGATCGCGATCTCGACGACGCGGCAGAGGTAATCCCACTCGGTGCGGGTCGCGTCCATCGGCGACCACTGGACGTTGTCGCAGAGGTTGCGGGCGTGGCTCACCGTCTCGAAGATCCGGTCGGCCATCTCGTCCTGCGAGAGGTTCGGAATGGCGCGGTGCAGCGGCGAGGTGCCGATGAAGGTGTGGATGCGCGGGCGGGGTGCGCCCTTGATCGCTTCCCAGCAGCGTTCGAGATCGGGGACCTGGGCGCGGGCGAGTCCGCAGATCACGGCGTTCTTGCTGCGGTTCGCGATGTCGCGCACGGCGGCGAAATCGCCCTCGGACGCGATGGGGAACCCGGCCTCGATGATGTCGACGCCCATGTCCTCGAGCAGCTCGGCGATCTCGAGCTTCTCGTCGTGGGTCATGGTGGCGCCGGGCGATTGCTCGCCGTCACGGAGAGTCGTGTCGAAAATGTACACGCGGTCTTTGGCTTGGTCGGTCATGTCTCTGAATCTCTGTAAGGTCTTCGTCCTGGATGTCTCGCCGGCGCGAAACGGGTTCCCCTCTGAGCGATCGCGCCGGGAGTGCGCGCTCAGAGGCGGATTAGGAGAAGACGCAGGCCGAGCGCAAGCGGCGCGCTGAAAGCGCGTGCAACGGGTGCGATATGGCCAAGGGTCATCATGGGGCGAAATATACGTGCAAACCGGAAGAATTAAACCCGCAAAATGCTTCGGTTTCGGGGAAATGCGATGCCGCGCCGCAGCATCGCGCGCGAGGGGTTGAGTGGCGCGGAAAGCCGTCCATACTCGCAAGGGGGCGTCTGGGACAGGGAGACCAGATTTGATCGGACGACTTTGCCGTGCGGCGGTGCTTGCTGCCTGTGTGCCTCTTGCCGCCCTTGCTGCCCCCCGTGACGAGGCCGATGTCTACGTGTTCGGCAACAGCCTCGTGAATCACATTGGCGAACAGGCCCATTCCAACGTGCCGCACTGGATGGCCGAGATGGCCCGTGCCGACGGGCGTGGCTTTACCCTGGATGGGCAGTTCGGGTTCCTGCGCAACTTCGTGCAGGATCTGCCGCCGCGGCCCGGCTGGTCGTTCCCGGGCGTCGACAGCCTCTGGGATCCGGGGCGGGGGCCCTTTGCCGAGGCGGGCTACGACGCGGTGCTCGTGACGCCCGCCAACTTCATCCAGTACCAGCCGCCGGACCGGCCCTACGACGGCGACAACCCCGGCAAGGAAAGCCCGCTCGGGGCCACCGCCACGCTGGTCGAGTGGCTGCACACGCGCGCTCCGGGAACGCCGGTCTACATCTACGAGGGCTGGGCCGAGATGGCCGGGGTGGCGCGCGGCTTCCCGCCGTCGCGGCGGGGCCTGCGCCGATACCACGCTTTCAACACCGGCGATTACCACGACTGGTACGAGACCCTGCGCGACGACCTGCGCGCGGAGCAGCCCGAGGCCGACGTGCGCCTGATCCCGGTGGCGCGCATCCTTGGCGTCCTGCTGGGCCGGGGCGGTCCGCTCGAGGACATGCCGGCCGAGGCGCTCTACGTCGATGACGCTCCGCACGGAACGCCGTCGCTCTACTTTCTCGCGGCGATGATAACCTATGCCGCGATCTACGAGGCGCCGCCGCCCGCAGGATACGAGCCGCCGGAGAGCCTCCACCCCGACGTCGTGGCGGCCTATCCGGCGCTGGCCTCCGCGATCTGGGACGCAGTCTCCGGCGCGGGGATATTCGAGGAAGCCGCCGCCCGGCCTTCGGCGCCGGACGATACCCGGACCGCCGAGGCCGACGCTGCGGACGACGCGGCGCCTGCCGCCGAAGATCCCCTGCCACCGCGCGGCCGGGTGGCACTGCCCGAGGGTGGGGCGCGACCGGAGGGGCTGCCGGCGCTGGCGATGAACATCAACGGCATCTCGGACTGGTCGACGCAGCATCCCTTCATCGACCGCATGAAGAGCGCCCGGCAGTGGGTGGGCCACCTGCCGGGGCAGTGGGGCGGCGTCACCATCGAGGAATTGCGGGCGGAGGGCGTGCTCGACCCGGACGGCTGGCCGCTGCGCATCCCCGAGCGGGTCGAGCGGCTGGAATCGCTGCTGCTGACCGACCAGCCCGAGGAGGCGACGCATCTGCGCGGCACCTACATCGTGACCTGGAAGGGCGAGGGCGATCTGAAGCTCACCGGCCGCGCGCAGCGTGTGCGCTACGGCGATCACGAGGCCGAGTTCGACTACAGCCCCGGCGAGGGCGCGGTGGGCATCGCGCTCGGGGCGACCGATCCCGACGATCCGATCCGCGACATCCACGTCATCCGCGAGGACCAGCGCGATCTCCACGAGGCCGGGGTGATCTTCAACCCGGCGTGGATCGAGACCGTGCACGACCTGCGCAGCATCCGTTTCATGGACTGGATGGTGACCAACGGCTCTCCGGTGCAAGGCTGGGACGACCGTCCGCGCACGTCGGATTTCAGCTACACCTCCTGGGGCGTTCCGCTCGAGGTGATGCTGGCGCTTGCCAACCAGATCGGTGTCGACCCGTGGTTCACCATGCCGCACCAGGCCGACGACGCCTACATCCGCCGCTTCGCCGAGGCGGTGCGCGACGGGCTCGACCCCCGGCTGAAGGCCCATGTCGAGTATTCCAACGAGGTCTGGAACTTCATCTTTCCGCAGGCGGAATGGGCGCAGGCGCAGGCCGATGCGCTCTGGGGCCGGTCCGAGGCCGGCTGGATGCAATACTACGGCCTGCGGGCGGCGCAGGTGATGACGATCTGGAGCGACGTCTTCGGTGACGAGGTCGCCGACCGGCTGGTGCGCGTCGTGGCGACCCACACCGGCTGGCCGGGGCTCGAAGAGAACATCCTCGTGGCGCCTCTGGCCTACCTGCAGCTCGGATACGCCCCGGCCGAGGTCTTCGACGCCTACGCGGTGACCGGCTACTTCGGCTACGAGATGGGCGGCGAGGAGATGGCGCCGCAGATGGACGACTGGCTCGAACGGTCCGAGGCGCAGGCCCGCGCCGAGGGCGAGCGGCAGGGGCTGCGCCGCGTCGCGCTGCGCGAATACGTCCGCGCGCACCGTTACGAGGCGGCGGTGGCGCCGGTCGCCCTGGCGCTGCTCGAGGGCTCGCTGCGCGAGCTCACCGACGAGATCTTTCCCTACCAGGCGGCGGTGGCCGAGGCCTCGGACCTGCGGCTGGTGATGTACGAGGGCGGCACGCATCTGACCGCGCAGCTGCCGCGCGTGAATGACGAGCGGCTCACGGGGTTCTTCGAGTATTTCAACTACACGCCGGAAATGGCCAAGCTCTACGAGACGCTGCTGACCGGCTACGTCGCCGCCGGGGGCACGCTGTTCAACGGCTTCGTCGACGTGGCGCAGCCGTCGAAATGGGGCAGCTGGGGCGCGCTGCGCCACCTGCAGGACGACAACCCGCGCTGGGACATGCTGGCGAACTACAACGCCACCGGCCCCTCGGACTGGGCGCCGCGCGACCCCGAGGCCTTTGCCGACGGCGTGCTGACACGGGGCGGCGGCGGCGGCGAGACGTTGCAGGGCACCGCGCAGGAAGACATCCTGCTGGGCGGCGGCGGCAACGACGTGCTGGTCTCGGGTGGTGGCGACGACCATCTGCACGGCGGTGCGGGCACCGACCGCGCGGTTCTGCCCGGGCACCGGACCGACTACGTGTTTTCGCACGAGGACGGACGGCTGGTGGCCGACGGTCCGGCGGGGCGGGTGCTGCTGTTCTCGGTCGAGCGGCTGGGATTTGCAGGGGCCCCCGGCGACGACATCGCGACGGCGGGGCTCTAGCTCAACCGTTGTCCCGCGTCGCGAGGATTTCCGACACCAGCGTCTCGGCCCCGAGGCTCGCGCGGAAGCGGGTCTCGACCTGAATGCGCCCGGCATCGCTGAAGCGCTGGGCGCTGTCGGGGTTCTGTGCGAGATCGCGGATCGCACGGGCCAGCGCGGTCGGGTCCTTCGGCGGGACGAGCTTGCCGTTATGGCCGTCGTCGATCAGCTCGCGCACCCCGCCCGCGTCGGTGCCGATCACCGGCACGCCGCAGGCCATCGCCTCCATGTAGGCCACGCCCAGGGGTTCATGCCACGAGGCGAGCACGAAGACATGCGCATCGAGCAGCTTTTGCTTTACCGCGCCCGCGTCGATGGCGCCCAGCAGCTTCACGTGGTCCTGCAGTCGCAGCTTGCGCAGGTGCGCCTCGAGGTCCTTGCGGAAGCCCTCGCCTCCGGCGTCGTCCTCGCCGGCGATCTCGAGCCGCACGTCGACCCCCTGGTCGAGCAGCTGCCGCATCGCCGACATCAGGTCCTGGTGGCCCTTCACCACGTTGAGCCGGCCGCAGCTGAAGAGCCTGAGCGGCCGCCCCTTCTCGGGCGGCTGGTAGGGCGCGTCGCGGCGCAGCTCGTCGGTGTCGACGCCCATGGGGCGGACCACCAGCCGCGGCGGCAGGTCGTCGGGCATCGCCTCCTGCATCTCGTTCAGCAGCTTGTGGGTGATGATCGTGGCAAAGGCGGCGTGGCGCCACTTGAAGCGCTGGCCCGGCCCGTAGTCCGACAGCGGGCCATGCAGCGTGAGCGAGTAGGTCGGTCCACCCATCTGCCGCGCCAGCGCCGCGATCAGCGCCGCGCGGGCGCAGGAATGCACGTGCACGTGGTCGAGCCCGCGCTCGCGCGCCAGCGTCACGAGCGCGCGCGCGGCAGAGAGCGTCACGGCGACGTCCTTCGCGAAGCCCGGCCCCTCGCGCAGGATGGCGCGGGGCAGCCCGCGCGGCAGCAGCGCCCATAGTGCCTGCAGCGCGGCGACGGGCTCGACTTGACCGAGGTAGGTGGTCCGCGCGATCGCGTCCTGAGACCAGTCGTGCGAAATCAGCCCGGAGTGCGGCATCCGGGTCGACAGGAGATGCACCTCGTGCCCCATCGACTCGAGCACCTGCACCTCGCGCCAGAAGAAGATATGTGTCTGCCCCGGAAACTGGGGCACAAGATACCCGATCCGCAATTTCTGCGACACGCGTCCCCCCGGATTTCAGGATTCCCGGGCGATCTGTCCGGGATTTGTGACAACTTCCATGTGATTTCTTTTTTTGGCCACAGTTTGCTGTCAGGTCATCGGCGAGCGGGAGAGGAAAATCGTCCATGTGTGGCGGCTATGGTACGGATCATGTCGGCTGAGCACCAAACGGCCGGGATGCCTGCGGTGTCGGTCGTCCTTCCGGCGAGCAACGAGGCATCCCTGATCGGGCCCTGCCTGCGCGCGCTCTGCGCGTCGCGCCTGCCGGGGGTTCTGCGGGCCGAGGTCATCGTCGTCGCAAACGGCTGCCGGGACGACACCGCCGATCGGGCCCGCGCCGAGATACCCACATTCGAGGCGCGCGGCTGGGACGTGCGGGTGATCGAGCAGGCCCATGGCAACAAGCTCGCCGCGCTCAACGCCGGAGACGCGGTCGCGCGGCACGATCTTCGGGTCTATCTCGACGCCGACGTCACCGTGAGCCCCGATCTTCTTGCCCAGCTGGTCGACGTGCTTGAACGTCCCGGCCCCCGCTACGCCAGCGGACGGGTGGTGATCACCGCCCGCAGCGTCCTGTCACGGGCCTATGCGCGATTCTGGCAAACGGTGCCGTTCATGCGGCAGGGCGTGCCCGGCTGCGGCCTCTTCGCGGTCAACGGCGAGGGTCGGGCCCGCTGGGGGAGGTTTCCCGAGATCATCTCGGACGATACCTTCGTCCGCCTGAGTTTTGCTCCCGGCGAGCGCGCGGGCGTTGCCGCAACATATGACTGGCCCATCGCCGAGGGCTTCGGCAATCTCGTGCGCGTGAGGCGGCGGCAGAACGCCGGGGTCGCCGAGATCGAACAGAGGTATCCCGAACTGCTCGCCAACGACGACAAGCCGACCCCGACCCGGGGCGAGACCCTGGCGATGGCGCTGCGCGATCCACCGGGCTTTGCGGTCTACGCGGCGGTTGCGCTCGCGGTGAAGCTGCGCCCGCAGGCGGCGGAGTGGAGTCGCGGTCGATGAGCCAGGCCATCCTCACCCGGTTCCGGGGCGCGTCTCTCTCGGCCCGCGCGGTGCGCTCGTCGCTGCTGACGGTGGGCGGCTTCGGTTTCGGGCAGGCGATAAGGCTTGCGTCGAACCTCATTCTGACGCGGCTGCTCTTCCCCGAAGCCTTTGGCCTCATGGCGCTGGTGTCGGTCTTCATGATGGGGCTTCAGCAGTTCTCGGACGTGGGGGTGACGCCGGCGATCCTGCAGAGCCGCCGTGGCGATGACCGCGATTTCCTCAACACGGCGTGGACGATACAGGTTCTGCGCGGGGCAGGGCTGTGGCTCGCGGGATGCGCGCTGGCGTGGCCCATGTCGCTGTTCTACGACGAGCCGCAGCTACTGCACATCCTGCCGGTGGCAAGCCTCGCGCTGCTGATCGTCGGGTTCAAGCCGACCCGGATGGACACCGCCAACCGGCACCTCCTGCTCGGGCGCGTCACGCTTCTCGACGTCATCACCCAGACCAGCGGCGTCCTCGGGGCCATCGTGCTCGCGTGGTGGACCGGGTCGGTCTGGGCGCTGGTGATCAGCGGTCTCATCGCGAGCGCGGTCGAGGTCATCATCAACTGGCTCTTCCTGCCGGGTGAGCATAACCGCTTCCGCTGGGAGCCTGCCGCGGCGCAGGAGCTCATCACCTTCGGCAAGTGGATCTTCCTGTCGACGGTCTGCGGGTTCTTCTTCAGCCAGAGCGACAAGATCCTGATGGGGAAATATCTCACGCTCGACGTGCTGGGGATCTACAACATCGGCTATTTCCTCGCCGCCTTCCCGATGCTGCTCGGGGGGATGGTGACGCGCCGTATCCTGATCCCGATCTACCGCGAGACGCCGCCGACCGAAAGCCGCGAGAACTTCCAGCGGTTGCGCAAGATGCGGTGCGTGGTGACCGGTGCGCTGATAGGACTCGTCGGCGTCTTCGCGATCACCGGGCACTGGCTGGTCGATCTGCTCTACGATGACCGCTACGTCGCCGCCGGCGCGGTGACGGTCATCATCGCCTGCGTGCAGATGCCCCAGATCATCGTGCAGACCTACGACCAGGCGGCGCTTGCGGCGGGCGACAGCCGGACGTTCTTCGTGCTGGCGCTCGCGCGGGCGGTGCTGATGGTGGTCTGCCTTCTGGCCGGGCTCGAGATCGCAGGGTTCCTCGGCGCGCTGCTCGGCATCGGCGCCGCCTACCTGCTGGCCTACCCGGTGGTCGTCTGGCTGGCGCGCCGCATGGGGGCATGGGATCCGCTGCACGATGCGGTCTTCACGTTGGCCGCCGGGGGATTCGCCGCGCTGGCGGTGGCCCTGAACTGGCCGCACATCGTGGCGCTGGCTGCCTTGGGTTGATCAACCCGAACGGTCGCCTTGCGGCGACAATTCCCAGATATCCCGAGACTGTTTTTCGTGGCACAACAGTTACTCTGAGTCTTTGGCATTCCGGGGGCGAGGCCGGTGGGGATAGCTCAAACTCGCCGCATTTCCTCCCCATTTATCCTTTACAGAACCCTAGTGTCACATGTGACGGGGTAACGGGTCATGAGCAATGCAGCACAGCACGTCGCCGGCGAAAACGACATCGCCATCGTCGGCATGGCCGCGCATCTGCCGGGCGCCGAGAGCATCCTGCAATACTGGGAGAACCTGCGCGCGGGCCGCTCCTCGATCCGGCGCCTGTCCGAGGACGAGCTGCTCGAGGCGGGTGAGTCCCCCGGCCTGATCCGCCACAAGGACTACGTGCCCTTCGCCGCGCCGCTCGACGATTTCGAGATGTTCGACGCCGAGTTCTTCGGGTTCTCGCCCAAGGAAGCGGCGATCATGGACCCGCAGCACCGCCAGTTCCTCGAGGCCGCCTGGGAGGCCTTCGAGAACGCCGGCCACGTTCCCGAAAGCTTCGACGGCCAGGTCGGCGTCTTCGCCGGCTGCGGGATGGGCTCGTATTTCTACTTCAACGTCTGCTCGAACCCGGACCTGGTCGAGAACACGGGCATGTTCCTGCTGCGCCATACCGGCAACGACAAGGACTTCATGACCACGCGGGCGAGTCATGTCTTCGACCTGCACGGGCCGTCGATCAACCTCCAGACCGCCTGCTCGACCTCGCTCGTGGCGGCGCATTACGCCTGCCAGGCGCTGCTCAACGGCGAGTGCGACATGGCACTGGCGGGCGGCGCTACCATCGAGCTGCCGCAGCGGCGCGGCTACCTCTACAAGGAAAACGAGATCCTCTCGCCCGACGGCGCATGCCATGCCTTCGATCACCGCGCGCAGGGCACGGTCTTCGGATCGGGCGCGGGCGTCGTGGTGCTGCGCCGGCTTGCCGATGCGCTGGCCGACGGCGACCACATCTGGGCCGTCATCAAGGGCACCGCCGTCAACAACGACGGCGCGCAGAAGGCGGGTTATCTCGCGCCGTCGGTCGACGGCCAGGCGCAGGCGGTGGCCGAGGCGCAGGCCATCGCGGGCATCCGGTCGGATACCGTGGACTACGTCGAATGCCACGGCACCGGCACCTACCTTGGCGACCCGATCGAGGTCGCCGCCATGACGCAGGCCTTCCGCGAGACCTCGACCGCCGTGGGGCATTGCCGCATCGGCTCGGTCAAGACCAACATCGGGCATCTCGACACGGCGGCGGGGGTGGCGAGCCTCATCAAGACCTCGCTGGCGCTGCACAACGCCGAAATGCCGCCCTCGCTGGGCTTCGAGGCGCCGAACCCGGCGATCGACTTCGACAATTCGCCGTTTCTCGTGAATGACCGGCTGACGCCCTGGCCGCGCGCGCATCATCCGCGCCGGGCCGGGGTCAACTCGCTGGGCGTCGGGGGCACGAATGCCCACGCCGTGCTCGAGGAGGCGCCCGAGATGGCACCCTCCGAGGACAGCGACTGGCCGTTCCAGATCCTGACGCTCTCGGCGCGCAGCAAGGCGGCGCTCGACGAGGGCGCGAAGCGGCTTGCGGCGCATTTGCGCGCCCACCCCGAGCAACCGTTGGCCGACGTGGCCTTCACCCTTAAGGAGGGCCGCCACGGCTTCGAGAAGCGCCGTATCGTCGTGGCCGAGACCCACGAGGAGGCCGCCCGCCTGCTCGAGGAGGACAACCCGCGCCGGGTGCATTCCCACAGCGCCGTCGAGCGCCCCGAGGTGGTCTTCACCTTTCCCGGCGGCGGCGCGCAATACGCCGGCATGGCGCGGGATCTCTACGAGACCGAGCCGGTCTTCGCCGAATGGATGGATCGCGGGCTCGACGCGCTGGCCGGGATCACCGACGCCGACATCCGCGCGCTCTGGCTGCCCGAGGGTGACACCGCCGAAGCCGACGCCGCGCTGAAGCGTCCGTCGCTGCAGCTGCCGCTGATCATGATCACCGAGTACGCGCTGGCGCAGCTCTGGATGAGCTGGGGCATCGCGCCGGTCGCGCTGGCCGGTCATTCGATGGGCGAGAACACCGCCGCCTGCCTTGCCGGCGTGATGAGCTTCGAGGACTGCATCGGGCTCGTGCACTTGCGCGGGCGGCTGTTCGACACGGTGCCCGCCGGCGGGATGCTGTCGGTCAACCTGCCGGCCGACGCGCTTGCACCGCGTCTGGGCGATGACCTTGACCTTGGCGTCATCAACGCGCCCGAACTGTCGGTCGCCTCGGGGCCGGTGGCCGCGCTTCAGGCGCTCGAGACCGCGCTGAAGGCCGAGGGCATCGAATGCCACCGCATCGCCATCGACATCGCCGCGCACAGCCGGATGCTCGAGCCGATTCTTGCGGACTTCCGGGCGTACCTGGCCTCCATCGACCTGCTCCCGCCGCAGATCCCGCTGACCTCGAACCGCACCGGCGCGCTGATGACCGAGGCTCAGGCGACCTCGCCCGACTACTGGGTCGAGCATCTGCGCGGCACCGTGCATTTTGCCGACTGCATCGAGGCGGTGGCGCGGCCCAACCGCATCTTCCTTGAGGTCGGGCCGGGCAAGGCGCTGTCGGCACTGGCGCGGCAGCATCCGCAGGTGAACGGCCAGCAGGTGCTGTCCTCGCTGCGGCACCGCGACGAGACCATCGCCGACGACAAGCACATGTTCGAGGTGCTGGGCCGGCTCTGGGCGCTGGGCGCCGCGTTCGACTGGGGGCAGGTCTGGGGCGATACGCGCCGCCGGCGCGTCGTGCTGCCCTCCTACGCCTTCCAGCGGGCGCCCTATTTCATCGCGCCGGGCAAGGCGCAGGCCGACACCGCGCCGCAATACCTGATGCGCACCGACGACCTGTCGCAATGGGGCTGGAAACCGGTCTGGCGCCCCCGCGCTGCCGCGGTCGAGGTCGATGTCGAGGCCGGTCTTGCCGATGCCGAGCCGCAGACATGGCTGATGTTCATGGACGAGGCCGGGCTGGCGGCGCGCGCCGCCGCGCGGCTCTCCGGCGCCGGGCATACGGTCGTCGAGGTGCGCCCCGGCGACAGCTTCACGCGGCTTTCCGACACCTCCTGCCTGCTGGCCCCAGAGCGCGGCCGCGAGGGCTACGACCTGCTGTTGCAGGATCTCGCGTTGCGCGGTCATGTCCCCACCCGCATCGGGCACTTCTGGCTGGTGACCGAGGGCGAGACGCATCGCCCCGGCTCGAGCTTCTTCCACCGCCTGCAGGAGCAGGGCTTCTACTCGCTGCTCTTTCTCGCGCAGGCGTTGGCCGACGAGAACGTGCCGCGCCCGCTGCACCTGACCGTGGCGACCAACGGCGCTGCCCGGCTGCGCGACGAGGCGCTGAGCTCTCCGGCCAAGGCGACCATCGCCGGGCCGGCGCGGGTGATCCCGCGCGAGTTGCCGGGGGTGACGGTCTCGACCCTCGACCTCGTGCTGCCCGCCGCCGCGGAAGAGGGGTTGCTGAGGCACCGCAAGTCCGTGGCCGAGCGGAGTTCCGCGCTCGACCGTGTGGCGGACCAGCTTCTCGAAGAGCTGCTTTCCGCGCCCGCCAACGCCATCGCGGCGCTGCGCGGGGCGCGCCGCTTCGAATGCGCCATGAAGCCGGTGACGCTGCCGGCCGAACCGCCTGAGCCAGAGGCCGGCGGCACCTATCTTGTCACCGGCGGTTTCGGCGGCATCGGCCTGACGCTGGCGCAGGATTTCGCCGTCCGTGGCGCAAACCTCGTGCTGGTCTCGCGCGAGGCGCTGCCCGAGCGTGGGCAATGGGACGACTACCTTGGTCGTCATGCCCCGCAGGATCGGATCGCCCGCCGCATCCGCGCGGTCCGGGCGCTGGAAGAGGCCGGGGCCGATGTCATGGTCGCCGCCGCCGACGTCTGCAACCTCGGCCAGATGCAGGCGGTGCGCCGCGCCGCCGAAGACCGCTTCGGACGCATCACCGGCGTGATCCACGGCGCGGGCGTCATCGCCGATGCGCCTCTGCTGACGAAAAGCCCGGCCTCGGTCGAGGACGTGTTCACGCCGAAGATCCACGGCACACAGGTGCTGGGCGAGGTCTTTCCCGACGGCAGCACCGACTGGATGGCGCTGTTCTCGTCGTCTTCGACGGTCACTGCTCCGCCGGGCCAGGTGGATTACGTCGCCGCCAACGAATACCTCAACGCCTTTGCCCAGGCGCGGGCCGGGGGCCGCACGCGGGTCGTGGCGATCAGCTGGGGCATCTGGAACGAGGTCGGCATGGCCGCCGAGGCGGTCGCCGCGCGCCGGGGCGAGGTGCCCAAGGCGCCGGTCGAGCCCGCCGGTGTGCCGATGCTGGACGAAAAGACCTTTGACGGGCAGGGCAACCGGCTGTTCACCGCGCGCTATTCCTCGGACGACTGGTTCATCGACGAGCACCGCACGAAAGCGGGTGACGCGCTGCTGCCGGGCACCGGATACCTCGCGCTCGCCGCCGAGGCGTTGCGGGCGCAGGCCGAGACGGGTCCGTTCGAGATCCGCGACCTGACCTTCCTGCGGCCGCTGCGTGTGGCCGACGGCGGCTCGCGCGAGCTGCGTTTGCGGCTGTCGCGCCGCGACGAGGGCTACGGGTTCGACGTGCTGGCCGACGCCACGCTGGGGGGCCGGCGCGGGCACGCGCTGACCGCGCAGGGCACGCTGGCGTTGCTGCCGATGCAACGGCCCGAGCCGCTCGACCTTGCCGCGATCCGTGCCCGTTGCGGCAAGCCCGTGGTTGCCGCGCCCGGCGGCAAGCTTGCCACCGCGCAGGAGGTGCAGCTTGCCTTCGGTCCGCGCTGGAAGGTGCTCGACAGCCGCGCGCTGGGCGAGGGCGAGGGCATCGCCGAGTTGTCGCTGGCCGACAGTGCCCGTGGCGACGGTTGCCTGCTGCATCCCGCGCTGATGGACATTGCCACCGGCTGGGCGATGGAGCTGATCAAGGGCTACCAGCCGACGCACCTCTGGGTGCCGGTGAGCTACGCCCGCGTTCGTGTGCACGCGCCGCTGACCGGAAAGATCGTCAGCTGGGTGCGCAACGCCGCGGAGAACCGCGCCGATGCCGAGACCGCGAGCTTCGACATCACTCTCTGCGCGCCCGACGGCGCGGTGCTTGTCGAGATCGCGGGCTTCACCATCCACAAGCTGGCGCAGGCGGACGTGCTGCAGGCCGCGCCGCGCCTGACCGCCGCCGAGCTCGAGGTCGACGGCCCGCAGGACGCCGCGCAGCCGCTCTCTCCGGCCGAGGAACGGCTGGCCCACAACCTGAGCCAGGGCATCCTGCCCGCCGAGGGGGTGGCCGCCTTTGCCCGCGCATTGGCGCTGGGTGCGCCGCAGGTGGTGGTCTCGTCGATGGATCTCGACGCGCTCACCCGGCAGACCGCCGCCGCGACCGCCGAGCAGGCCAGCCCGCAGAAATTCGACCGCCCGCAGCTCGACGGCGATTACGTCGCGCCGGAGAACGACATCGAGCGTACGCTCGTCGGCTTCTGGGAGGATCTTCTGGGCGTGCAGACCGTCGGTGTCGAGGACAGCTTCTTCGATCTCGGCGGGCACAGTCTCATTGCGGTGCGGCTGTTCTCGATGGTCAAGAAGACATGGCGCATCGACTTCCCGATCTCGGTGCTGTTCGAAGCCCCGACGATCCGCAAGTGCGCCGTGCTCATCGCCGAGCAGGCGGGCATCGCCGCCGAGGATGCACCCGAGGGGGCCGCGCCCAAGGCCCCGGAGCGCCGGTTTACCCACATCGTGCCGATGCACGATGGCGAGGGCGGTCCGAAGACGCCGTTCTTCCTCGTGGCGGGGATGTTCGGCAACGTGCTGAACCTGCGCCACCTCGCGCATCTTCTGGGCGCCGACCGGCCCTTCTACGGGCTTCAGGCGCGCGGGCTCTACGGGGGCGAGGCACCGCATCACGACATCGTCGAGATGGCCCGGGACTACATTGCCGAGATGCGGCAGGTGCAGCCCGAGGGCCCCTACATGGTCGGCGGTTTCTCGGGGGGCGGCATCACAGCCTTCGAGATCGCCCGGCAGCTCGAGACGGCGGGCGAGGAGGTGTCGCTCTGCGTCCTGCTCGACACGCCGTTGCCGGTGCGCCGCCCGCTTGCGCCGCGCGACCGGCTGCTGATCCAGCTGCAGGAGGCGCGCGCCAAGGGGCCGTTCTACCCGCTGCTCTGGGCGCGCAACCGCATCCGCTGGGAAATCGCGAAGCGCCGCACCGGTGCAGAGACCGGGGCCGAGCACAGCTTCCACAACGCCGAGATCGAGGCCGCCTTCCTCGCGGCGGTGGCCCGTTACGAGGTCACACCGTGGGACGGTCGGCTGGTGCTCTACCGGCCGCCGCTGGTGGGCAAGTGGCAGGTCTCGGGGGGTCGCATCGTGAACTCCGAACGGGCCTACGTCCTGAACGACAACGACTGGTCGCGGTTCGTGCCGCATGTCGAGGCGCATGAGGTGCCCGGCGACCACGACTCGATGGTGCTTGAGCCCAACGTCCGCGTGCTTGCCGCGCTGATGCGCGAGGCCATCGCCGGCGCCGAGGCCCGGCGGCACGGCTCCGAGGTGGTGGATTTCCCCAACCACCGGGCGGCGGAGTAGCGCAGATGGGACCGAAGCTGCTGGTCATATCGCTGAACTACCGGACGGCCGCCATGACCCTGCGCTCGGTCCGCGCCGCGCTGCGCGAGATGCAGGGGCTCAACGCCGAACTGATCGTGGTGGACAACGACAGCGGCGACGGCTCCTTCGAGACGATGCAGGCAGCGCTTGCCGCGGAGCCCTGGGCACGGGGCGCGCCGGTGCGGCTGATCCAGGCGGGGCGCAACGGCGGCTTCGGCGCCGGCAACAACGTCGGAATCCGGGCCGGCTGGTCCGACGGCAGCCGCCCCGATTACGTCTACATCCTGAATTCCGACGCCTTTCCCGACCCCGGGGCGCTGTCGGCGCTTCTGGATCACCTTGAAAGCCATCCGGCCACGGGCTTCGCCGGCAGCTACATCCACGGCGAGGACGGCACACCGCACCTCACCGCCTTCCGCTTCCCCTCGGTCTGGTCCGAGTTCGAGGGCGCGGCGCGTTTCGGGCCGTTCTCGCGGATGCTGAAGCGCAAGATCGTGCCCATCGGCATTCCGCAGACCCGCGAGCGGGTCGACTGGCTTGCCGGGGCGTCGATGATGATGCGGCAGAGCGTGCTCGACGAGATCGGGCTCTTCGACGAGACCTTCTTTCTCTACTTCGAGGAAACCGACCTTTGCCTGCGCGCGGCGCGGGCCGGACACGAGGTGCATTACATCCGCGACAGCGAGGTCACGCACATCGGCTCGGTCTCGACGGGGATGAAGACCTGGGCGCGCGTGCCGGGCTTCTGGCTCGACAGCCGCTGGCATTATTTCACCAAGAGCCACGGTCGCGCCTATGCGGCCATGGCGACCCTCGCGCATGTGGCGGGCGGGCTGACGTGGCGGCTGCGCCGGCTGGTGCAGCGCAAGCCTCCGGCCGATCCGCCGCGCTTCCTGCGCGATTTGTTGTTTCACGATCTCAAGGCGCTGCTTCGGCCCCTGCCGGCGCAACGCGAGGCGCGCTCCGGGCACACCGGCGCGCTCGGGACCCAAGCGGAGTAATCAGGATGGCGCAGTTTTCCAGCGTGGTGATCGGCAATGAATCCCTGCTCGTGCAGTGCAGCGAGAAGCTGCTCGCGGCGGGCCACGCCATCCGGGCGGTGGTGACCCGAAACCCCGACATCGCGGCATGGGCCGAGGGCCGCGCGTTGCCGGTCGTGGCGCCGGGCGCGGGGCTTTCGGCACGGCTCGCGCCGATGGGCGGCTTTGACTGGCTGCTGTCGATCTCGAACCTCGACATGATCCAGCGCGACGTGCTCGCAATGCCCGCGCAGGGCGCGGTCAACTTCCACGACGGCCCGCTGCCCCGGCACGCCGGGCTCAACGCCCCGGTTTGGGCGCTGATCGAGGGCGAAAGCCGCCACGGCATCACCTGGCACATGATCGAAGGCGGTGTCGACGAGGGCGACATCCTTGTCACGCGCGGGTTCGACATTGCCGCGACCGATACCGCGCTGACGCTCAACACCAAGGCCTACGAGGCCGCCATCGACAGCTTCGGAGACCTGCTCGACCAACTCGAACACGGGCTGCGCCGCGTGCCGCAGGACCTGTCGCAGCGCAGCTATCACGCACTGGCCGACCGTCCCTCGGCGCATGGTCTGCTTGATTTCACCCGGCCGGCGCATGAGCTCGCGCGGCTGGTGCGGGCGCTTGACCATGGAGGCTATGCCAACCCGCTCTCCGCGCCGAAGCTGCGCGCGCACGGCAGGCTCTGGCTTGTCGGCAGCGCAAGGGCGGTGGAGGGCGCCGGCACGCCCGGCGCGGTGGTCGAGGCGACCGACGACCATCTCACCGTGGCCTGCGGCGAGGGCGCGCTGAAAATGGCGCATTTCACCCATCTCTGCGGCGCGCTGGCGCTGGTGGCGCAGGTCGGCAAGCCCGGTGACGTGCTCGATGTGCCCTCGGTCGAGGAACGCGCCGCCATCTCCGCGCGTGTCGCCGAGGTCGCGCCCCACGAGCGCCACTGGCGCGCACGGCACGCCGATCTCGCGCCGGTCGAGCTTCAGGGCCTCGGCAAAGGCGGCGGTGCGCTGGTCTCGCGGCCGCTTGTGCTGGGCGAGGCCGTCGCGCCGGAAGCCCTTGTCGCCGCATGGGCGGCGCGGCTTGATGGGCATGACCTCTGCGATATCGCCTGTGCCGACGCCGCGCTCGCGGACCTCTCCGGCGGTGGGTTCATCGCGCCCTGGGTGCCGCTGCGCATAGACGCCGGGGGCAGCCTCGGCGGGCTGGCCGAGGCGCTGGAGACCGCGCTGAACGAGACCCGCAAGCGCAAGGGCTTCCTGACGGACCTGCCCGCCCGCGATCCCGACCTGAGCGGCCCGCCGCAGGTGCCGCATATCGGGCTCAGCTTCGGCGCGGGGCACATCCCCGGCACCGCCGTCACGGTCGAGCTGACCGACGGCATGGCCACGTTTCACACCGACACCGGGCGGATGCCGCCGGCGCAGGCCGAGCTGCTCGCCGCGCGCCTGGAACTGCTGGCCCGCGAGGCCGATGCCGGAGCAACGGTCGCCGCGCTGCCGGTGCTGCCCGAGGCCGAGCGCGACATGGTTCTCAATCGATGGAACGCCACCGGGCAGGCGCATGACTGTGGCCTCACCATGCAGGCGGCCTTCGAGGCGCAGGCGGCCAGGACGCCGGAGGCCATCGCGCTGGTCTTCGAGGACCGCGCGCTGACCTATGCCCAGCTCGACGCGCGTGCCAACCAGGTGGCGCATGTGCTGCGCGGCATGGGGGTGACGGCGGGCACGGTCGTCGGGCTGCACACCCGTCGCTCGGTCGACCTGATGGTGGCGGCGCTGGGGATCCTCAAGGCCGGAGGCGCCTACCTGCCGCTCGACCCGGCCTACCCGGCGGACCGGCTGAGGCACTACATCGCCGACAGCGGCGCGCCGGTGATCGTGACTCAGGCGGCGCTGCAGGGCGAACTGCCGCCGCACGAGGCCGCGCTTCTGGTCATCGACGCCGATCCGCGTCTTGCGCAGGCGTCCACGACGGTGCCCGAAGCGGCCAGCAACCCCGACGATCTTGCCTACCTGATCTACACCAGCGGTTCGACCGGCACCCCCAAGGGGGTGATGATCGAGCATCGCAACGTGCTGAACTTCTACCTCGGCATGGATGCCGTGGTGCCGCACGATCCGCCGGGCATCTGGCTTGCCGTGACCAGTCTCAGCTTCGACATCTCGGTGCTTGAGCTGTTCTACACGACCGCGCGCGGCTTCAAGGTGGTGCTGACCTCGGACGAGGATCGCGGCCTGATCTCGAAGGGGCCGATGCCGCTGTCGGATCACGGCATGGAGTTCTCGATCTACTACTGGGGCAACGATGACGGCACCGGACGCGACAAGTATGCCATGCTGCTCGAAGGCGCGAAATTCGCCGACGCCAACGGCTTCTCGGCGGTCTGGACGCCCGAGCGGCACTTCCATGCCTTCGGCGGCCCCTACCCGAACCCCTCGGTGACCGGCGCCGCCGTCGCCGCCGTGACCCGCAACATCGGCGTGCGGTCGGGCTCGGTGGTGGCGCCGCTGCATCATCCGGCGCGCATCGCCGAGGAATGGGCGGTGATCGACAACCTGACCAACGGTCGCGCGGGGCTTGCCATCGCAAGCGGCTGGCAGCCCGACGACTTCGTATTGCGCCCCGAGAACACGCCGCCGGACAACAAGCCGGCCATGCTCGAGAGCATCGACCAGCTGCGCAGGCTCTGGCGCGGCGAGGCAGTGGCGTTTCCGCGCAAGGACGGCAGCCTGTTCGACGTGGTGACGCAGCCGCGCCCGGTGTCCGCGGAGCTGCCGGTCTGGGTGACGACCGCGGGCAACCCCGAAACGTGGAAGGAGGCTGGGCGGCTCGGCTGCAACGTGCTGACGCACCTGCTGGGCCAGTCCATCGACGAGGTCGCCGAGAAGATCCGCCTGTATCATGCCGCGCTGCGCGAGGCGGGGCATGACCCGGCCGAGTTCAGCGTCTCGCTGATGCTGCACACCTACATCGCCGACAGCCGCGACGCGGCTCGCGAGACGGCGCGCGGTCCGATGCGCGAGTATCTCCGCTCGGCGGCGGGGCTCATCAAGCAGTATGCCTGGAGCTTTCCGGCCTTCAAGCGACCCAAGGGGCTCAACAACCCGTTCGAGCTGGATCTCGAGATCCTCACCGACGACGACCTCGAGGCGATCCTCGACTTCGCCTTCGAGCGGTATTTCAACGAAAGCGGCCTGTTCGGCACGGTCGAGGACGCGCTTCAGCGGACCGAGCAGCTCAAGCGCATCGGCGTGACCGAGATCGCCTGCCTGATCGACTACGGCATACCGCGCGAGCAGGTGCTCGACGGGCTGAGACCGCTGGCGCAGGTGGTGAAGCAGGCCAATGTCGCGCCGGAACTGGCGGAAGACGATTTCTCGATCGCGGCGCAGATCCTGCGGCACGGCGTGACGCACATGCAGTGCACCCCGTCGATGGCCCGGATGATCGCCATGAACGACGAGGCCCGCTACGCGCTTTCCAAGGTGCAGCAGCTGTTCCTTGGCGGTGAGCCGCTGCCCGGATCGCTGGTCGAGGAATTCGGCCGGATCACCGAGGCGCGCGTCACCAACATGTATGGCCCCACCGAGACGACGATCTGGTCCTCGACCGAAGCGGCCTCGGCCGCCGAGGGCATCGTCAACATCGGTACACCGCTCGCAAACCAGCAGCTCTACGTGCTCGACGACGCGCAGCAGCCGGTGGGCGTGGGCCAGCCGGGCGAGCTCTGGATCGGCGGCGAAGGCGTGACCCGCGGCTACTGGGGCCGCGCTGACCTGACCGCCGAGCGCTTCGTTCCGAACCCGTTCCACGGCGGGCGGATGTATCGCACCGGCGATCTCGTGCGGCGGCGGATCGACGGCCGGATCGACTTCATCGGCCGCGTCGACCACCAGGTGAAGCTGCGCGGCTTCCGCATCGAGCTGGGTGAGATCGAGGCGGTGATGGAGGCGCAGCCGGGCATCACGCAGGCCGTCGTCGCCGCGCGCGAGGACCAGCCGGGCGACATCCGGCTCGTCGGCTACTACACCTCGGATGCGCCGCTGAACGAGGCCGACCTCAAGGCGGCGATGGGCGCGGATCTGCCCGGCTTCATGGTGCCGACGCACATGATGCGGCTCGACAGTTTCCCGCTGACGCCGAACAAGAAGGTCGACCGCAAGGCGTTGCCGAAGCCGGTGGCACGGACGGTGTCCGCGCCGAAACCGGCGGTGGCCGCGCCCGCGCTCGCGCCGGTCAGGCCGGCAGTCCCGCAGGGGCAGGGCGACGCGAAGCTGCAGGCGCAGATCGCCGAGATCTGGTCAACGGTGCTGGGCGTCTCCGAGATCGCCGGGCGCGACAGTTTCTTCGACCTCGGCGGGCACTCGCTGCTGGCGGTGCAGGCGCACCGGTCGATCCGTGACGAGCTGGGTGCGCGAGGACTGTCGATCACCGACATCTTCCGCTTCCCCGTGCTCGAGGACCTGACCGCCCGGGTGGCCGCACTGCTTCAGCCGGAGACATCGCCTGCGCCCGCCGCCGCGGAGCCTCGGCAGACGGCGTCCGCAGTGCAGGCCCCCGAGCCGGTCGCGTCGACGCCGGCCCCGGCCCCGGAACCTCTCGCGAACGACCGTGCGCAGGCACGGTCCGAGGCGATGGCCCGCCGCCGGGCGATGCGGGCGCGGCGCAGCGCCTGAGCCGATGGAGACCGTTGCGCGCATCGACACGCTTGGCTGCGTGGACCTGCCGGACGGGCTGGGCTGGGCCATGGCCCAGCCGCAGCCCGACACGGGCGCGCTGTTCCCCGAGGAGCGCGCGGCGATGGCGCGTGCCGTGCCCACCCGCGTGGCGGAGTTCACCGGGGGCCGGGTCGCGGCCCGCGCGGCGCTGGCCCGGATCGGTCTGCCGCCCGTGGCAATCCCGGTCGGTGACGACCGCGCGCCCGCCTGGCCCGAGGGTGTCGTGGGCAGCATCTCGCATGGCGGCGGGGTCTGCGTGGCGGTCGTGGGACGCGCGGCGGCATGGCGCGGCCTCGGGGTCGACCTCGAGCCCGACGCGCCGCTGCCGCCCGATCTGGTCGCAGAAATCGCCGTTGAGGCCGAGCTTGCCGCGCTCGCGCCCATGGGCCAAGGCCACGCGGCGACGCGGGTTTTCAGCGCCAAGGAAGCCGCCTACAAGGCGCAATACCCCGAGACGCGCGCGGTCTTCGGCTTCGACGCGATGCGGGCGGACCTGCCCACCGGCGTCATGCGCATGGTGCAGGACACCGGGCCGGGGCTGGGCGCCGTGCTTCCGATCCGGCAGCAGGTGCTCGGCGGGCTGATCCTGTCGCTGTGCCTTGTCCCGCAGCCGGCGAAATGAGGCAAAATCATGGCGCCGATTGACCGAATGGACACGCAGTGTTTCCCCGAACGTGGGCACGAATCGTGGAGAAAATGAGGCATGATGAGTAAACGTTTCATCAAAGACGGCACGTTTACCGTGCCGAGACCTGATTCCACGGACGGGCCCGGACAGCGCCGGGGCCGTTCGAACGCAGGGTGGGGGCCACACGTTGCGGGAGCAGTGACATGAACCAGTTCCAGTCGTTCGGAGAGGTGCTCGCGGCGTTGCGGCGGCGGATGTTCCTCATTCTCCTCGTGACGGTGCTCGGCTGCGGCCTGTCGCTGTGGGTCGCGCTGAACCAGACCAAGATCTACGAGGCCGGCGCCGTCGTGCAGATCGAGGAGGGGCAGGTGCCCGACTCGCTCGCCGGGGCGAGCGCGCAGAACCGCAACGCCTCGCGCAGCGTCCAGCTGATCGAGCAGCGGCTGATGTCGCGGGACAACCTCGTGCGGCTGATGAACAACAACGGGCTGTTCGCCGGCGATCCCACCATGACCGTGTCCGAGCGGGTCGGCCTCATGCGCGACGCCATCCGGATCGACGAGATCCGCGCGGAAACCAGCGGCTACCAGGCCATGCAGCAGGCGCCCTCGGGGCTGCTCATCACGGTGACCCTCGACGATCCCGAGAAGGCGGCGAACCTCGCCAACGAGCTGATGTACACGGTCATCGACCAGTCCCGCAATCGCAGCGCGAGCAGCGCCCGCGAGACGCTGAAGTTCTTCGAGGACGAGGCCGCCCGCGTCGAGGCCGAGATCGAGAAGGCCGAGGCCCGCATCGCGACCTACAAGCAGGACAACGCCGACGCGCTGCCATCGGGGATGACCGCCCTGCGTGCCCAGCTCAGCACGCTCGAGGACAGCCTGCTCGAACTCGACCGCGAGATCGTGACGATGCAGAGCAACTCCACCCGCCAGCGCGAGGAGGTGCTGTCACGGCAGATCGCCCTGTTGCAGGAGCAGAAGGCGCTGGTCGAGAGCCGCATCGCGTCGATCGAGGCGACCATCCTGAAGGCCCCCGAGATCGAGCGTGAGCTTTCCGCGCTCGAGCGGAACCTCGAGCGGCTCCAGGACCAGTACAGCGTCATCACCCGGCGCAAGGCCGATGCAGAGATGGGCCAGATGCTCGAGGATCGCCAGCAGATGGACCGCTTCGAGGCGCTCGAGACGGCGCTCGTGCCCGAGGTTCCGGCGTCGGGCAGCCGCAAGAAGGTGGCGATCATGGGCGGTGTGGCCAGCCTGCTGGCCGGGGTTGCGCTGGCCTTCATCGTGGAACTTGCCAACCCGGCCATCCGCAGCGCGATGCAGATGGAGCGTGCGCTGGGGGTGCAGCCCGTGGTGGCCATCCCCACGATCCGGACGCGACGGGACCGCCGCCGCCGGGGGCTTGGCATCGCGGCGGCGCTGGCCGCGCTGATCGCCGCGCTCTGGGGCGCCTTCGCCCTCTTCGGCGACCGAATTCCGTGGCAGACCTTGCTGGGAAAGTGGATGCCCCGGCTCGCGCGCTCCTGACGGAGCCGGGAGCGGGGGACGACACTCAGTAGCTGTATTTCTTGAGGCTGGTGCCCTCGGCGCGATTCAGGACCGTGCCGAGCAGGGGCGTGCTCTCGCCAAGCCGGCGCTCGACCTCGCGCACTTCCTTTTCCGTCGTCAGGCCGCCGCCGACGACCAGCAGCACCCCGTCGAACAACGGGCGAAAGGCGATGACGTCGTCGTAGTAAAGCGCCGGCGGCAGGTCGAAGAGCATCACGTCGGGCGCAAAGCGGTCTTCGATCCGTTGCAGGGTCCGGGCGGTCTCGGGGCTTTGCAGCAACTCCGAGGCATAGGGTTCGACCGCGCCGTTGAAACCGAAGGCGATGGTGTCGCCGGCATGGATGCGGTTCTCGGCGATGCGCTGGAAATGATCCTCGGGCGGGATCCCGCCGCGCAGCATGTCGCCCATCGAGCCCGGGTCGCGCAGCCCCATCACCTTGTGCAGCGATGGCCTCCGCATGTCGCAGTCAAGCAGCAGGGTCCGGCAGTTCTGCTGCCGTGACAGGCTGATCGCGAGGTTCGCCGCGGTGAAGGTCTTGCCGCAGTCCTTGGTGGGCGATGTGATCGCCACCCGCTTCCAGCCGTTGTCCGCCAGCGCCTGCAGCAGCCGCGTGCGCAGCACGTCAAAGGCCGCGTGGGCCGGGTCTTCGCGCAGCGCGGTCACGATGCGGTGGCGCTGGAGATGGGCCGGGTCGACCGGAAAGCTTCCGAGCCGGGCCCAGCGATCGTCGACGTCTGCGTCATCTGCGGGGGCGACCCGTCTGGCGGCGCGTTGCGCTCGCAGCGCCTGGCGGGCTTCGTCGATCTGGCGGGCCTCCGAGGCGGCGGCCTCGGCGTCGCGGTTGGCCTTCTCCGTCGCGCGGGCGATTTCCGCCTCGCGCGCGGCCTCGGCAAGACGCAGCTGCTCGGCCTTGCGAGCGGCCTCTGCGGCGCGCGCCTCGGCCTCGCGTTGCTCCTGCGCGCGGTGCTCGGCCTCCTGCTGGCGACGGGCTTCGTCGGCCAGACGGGCGCGTTCAGCGTCTTCGGCACGGCGGGCGGCTTCGGCCTCCTCGGCGGCACGGGTCTGTTCCAAGCGAAGGCGCTCGGCCTCGCGTTGCGCGGCGGCCTGACGTTGTTCCTCTGCCAAGCGGGCCTCTTCAGCCTTGCGCTGCGCCATGGCTTCGCGGGCCCGTTCCGCCCGGCGGGCGGCCGCGACGCGGGCGGCCTCCTGCGCGTCGCTCGCGCTTTCGGATCGTGTGCGTTCGGCCGTCACCGCCTCCGTTGGCGGCGTTTGCGCGGCATCCGTGCGGCGGCGCTTGCGCCGGTGCGTCGGGGCGGCGGCTGGTGGGGCAGCAGAGGTGACCTCGGCCGGCTCCGGGGCGTCGGTCTCGGCGGCGGGCCGCTTCTTCCTCTGGAACTTCCGTCGCTCGACCATATGCCTGATCCGCCCACTCCAAAACACTCCGCGAACATCCGCGCAGCGCGTTCATTAACCATATCCCCGCTTAGACCAGAGGATTCTGTCAAGATTAAGGACCGGCGGGGGCCACTCAGAACCCGAACAGGTTGGCGCGGGTGATCGCCTTTTCGATGAACGCCGCGCGGTCGGTCTCGGGGTGCCAGTCGAGCATCCGCTTGGGCTTGTCGTTCGCGAAGGGCGTGAAATGCGCGCGGCTCTTCCAGTCGGCGAGCGAGGGCCGCACGACGCCGCGCTTGCGCAGCGCGTATTTCTTCAGCCCGTATTTCACCGCGTCCGACAGGTAGAACGCCGTGAGGTTGCCGGGGCTCACCCGGATCCTCGCGCCAAGCGCTTCGTGGATGGCGTCGAAGTAGCCGCGCGCCGAGAGCATCGGCTCGCCGATCAGGTTGAAGCTCTCGCCGATGGCCGAGGGCCGCGCCGCCATGCGCACCAGCCCGTCGACCACGTCGTCGATCAGCACGAAGGGCAGGGTGTTGTTCCCCGGCCCCCAGATGCGCACCGCCCCGGCGCCGTGCCAGCGCCCGATGCCCCAATGCTGCAGCGGGCCGCCATGGCCGACCACGATGCCGGGTCGTGCGATGGTCAGCGGCAGGCCGCGTTCGCGGTGCAGCCGCATCAACTGGTGTTCGCATTCTGCCTTGGACCGGGCGTAGAGGTTGCGGTCGGTCATGTCCTCGGGAAAGCCGATGTCCTCGGTGATGGTCACGCCCGGGTCCGACATGTCGTAGGAGGCGATCGTGCCGGTGTAGACCAGCCGTTTCACCCCGGCCTTTTCGCAGGCCATGCCGATCCGGGTGGCGACGCCCACGTCGTTCACCAGCGCGTCGGTCCAGCTCGTGTCGAGCGATTTGGCAAGGTTGAAGACCACGTCGATGCCCGTCATCGCCTCGGTCAGCGCTTCGAGATCGTGCAGCGAGACGCCCACAGTCTCGACCTGGTCGGGCAGGTCGGGGAAGGGGCCGTGGCGGCCGCGCGACAGCACCCGCACGTCGTGCCCGTCGGCCACCAGCCGCCGCGTGAGCGCCCGGCCGATGAAGCCGGTGCCGCCGATGACCATCGCGGTCGGCGCGGGCGGGCGGGTCTGCACGGCCGGCGCTTTCGGCTCGAGCTGCTCGGGGGGCAGCAGGTCGAGCGCGTCGTCGATGGCCTGCATCACTGTCACCGCGCTCTGACCGCTGAAGCGGGCGTCCTGCGGACCGGTCAAGGTGCCGTAGACGGCGGCGTCCATGCCCCGGAAGCTGAGCCCGTAAGGGCCTTTCTGATTGAGCGAGCTGGCCTGGGTCCAGGCGTTCCGCAGACCTTCGCGCAGGTGCTGGCCCGACAGGTCGAGCTGCTTGCGCAGCGGGTTCACGACCAGGTCCGAGGTGTTCTCGCGCTCGACGGTGAGCACGTCCGAGGCGAAGTCGAGCCGCGCCCGCGCCGAGGAACCGCGCAGCGTGACCGAGCGGTCGTCCTGGGTTTCCACCATCGACAGGGTAAAGGTGATCTCGACATCGCCGGCCCGCGCGAGGATGCGCAACGCCTGCGGGCGCGGGTCGTCGCCGGGCAGCATCACGGGCTTGGTGGCCTCGGCAAAGACCACTTTCGGCGTGCCGAAGAGATCGACCGCGAAGGCCACCAGATGTGGCCCCAGCTCGAGCAGCAGGTTCCTCGGCTCGCGCAGCAGCCAGATATTGAACGGCCCCGAGCGCAGCGGCGAGAGCGGTAGCGCCCATGTGATCTCGGCCGCCAAGACCCGGCCGAGCGTGCCCTCCTGCATCATCCGCTTCATCCGCTCGTAGGACGGCAGGCCGAGGAAGTTGTGCCCGGCGTGGAAGCGCTTGCCTGCGGCTTCGGCGGCGGCGAGGATCTCGCGCGTGTCGTCGGCGCTGGTGGCGACGGGCTTCTCGACAAGCACGTGCAGCCCCGCCTCGAGGCATTGCAGCGCCAGCGGCTTGTGCATCTGCGGCGGCGTCAGGATGTGGACCGCGTCGCAGCAGCCGCTCTCGATCAGCGCCTCGACGCTGGTGAAGGGCTGCGCGCCACAGGCCTCGGCCAGGCCCCGCGCCGCCTGTTCCGAGACATCGCAGACCGCCGCCACGGTCACGCCCGGCGTCGCCTTCAGTGCGTCGGCGTGCCAGGTGGCGATGTAACCGGCCCCGATCAGGCCCACTCGGATCTCGGTCATGGCTGAAGCCTCACTTGTACTCGATGATGCGCATCTGCGCGTTGCGGCGGCGACGCCAGTGGTAGGTCGCCATGCCGATCATGTTGGGGATCTTGGACAGGGTGATGAGCAGGCTGTGCCGCCGCGCTTCGGACGCCGGCAGCCCGGCCCGCGACAGCCCCTGCGCGGTGCGCCACCAGTTGAGCGCATAGGCCGCGAGCACCAGCGCGCAGAGCGGCCACCAGAACAGCAGCCCGGCAAGCAGCAGCAGCGGCAGCGCCAGCCCGTAGACCAGCACGCGGCGGCGCTCGCGGGTGAAGTAGTCGGGATGCAGCGCGCCCACCTGCGCGAAGCCGTGGCCGGTGCGCACCGCCCGGCGCCACCATTGCGAAAAGCGGTGGGTGTCGGCGTCGTGGCGGGTCATCTCCTGCGGGATGCGTTCGAGCCGCCATCCGGCCTTGCGCAGCCGCGTGCAGAACTCGTCGTCCTCGGCGGCGATCACCTCGGGGTCGAAGCCGCCCACGGCGTCGAAGGCCTCGGCCCGCACCATCATGTCGCCACCGCAGGCGAGGATCTCGCCCGCCGGGCGCCGCCATTCGAAGTCGGCAAGCTGGTTGTAGAGGCTGGCGTCGCGGTGGATCTCCGAGCGCCAGCCGGTCACGAGGCCAAGCTGCGGATGCGCTTCGAGATGCGCGCGCGCGGCGTCGAGGTAGCCCGGCACCAGCGTGCAGTCGCCGTCGATGAACTGCACGAAACGCGGATGGTCGAGCGCGGCATAGCCGGCGTTGCGGGCGCGCGCGGCGGTGAAGGGCTCTGCGGAGGACAGCGTGACCACCGTGGCGCCGGCCTTGCGCGCTTCGGCGATGCTGGCGTCGGTCGAGCCCGAATCGACGTAGATCACCTGCCGCGCCACCCCCGCGACCGAGGCCAGCGCCGCAACCAGCCGCGCGCCCTCGTTGCGGCCGATGAGGACCACGTCCACGGGGGTCATTCCAGCGCCTCGCGCTTCGGCGGCTGGCTGCCCTCGGCGTAGGCGGTGAAGAGATGCGACAGCCGCGCCGCCTCGATGTGGATGTTGAACTCGGCCTCGACGGTGGCACGGCCGACGGCCCCCATCACGCGCCGCTGGTCGGCGCTGGCAAGCATCTGCGAAATCGCCTCGGTCAGCGCCGGCACGTCTCCGGGCGGCACCAGCAGGCCGCTCTCCCAGTGCGAGACCAGCTCGGGGATGCCGGCAATCTGCGTGGCGATCACCGGCACGCCGGCGGCCATCGCCTCCATCAGCACGACGGGCACGCCCTCGGCGAAGCTCGGCAGCACGAAGACGTCGGATTGCGCCAGCGCCTCGGCCACGGCGTCCTGGCTCTGGTAGCCAAGGAAGACCACCGTGTCGCCCAGCGGTTTCGCCCGCTCCTCCAGCGCCGCGCGTTCCGGCCCGTCGCCGATCAGCGCAAGCCGCAGCCCGGGGAACCGCTCTTTCAGCGCCGCCACCGCGTCGAGCAGGATCGGCACGCCTTTCACCCCGGCGAGCCGCCCGACGAAAAGCAGCGTCTGGCCCCGGTGCGGTGCGGTGTCGTAACGGATCGGGTCGATGCCGCAATGGACGATGTGCAGCTTGTCCCAGTGCTCGGGCGCGGCGAAACACATGAGCTGCGCGCGGCAGTAGTCCGAGATGCAGGCCACGAAACGCGCCCGCGCGGTCTTTTCGTCGATCCGCCAGTGGCCCGGCTCGAAGAATATGTCGGGGCCGTGGATGGTGAAGCTGAACGGAATGCCCGACAGTTCCGAGGCCAGCATCGCCACCGTGCAGGACGCCTTGGCGATGTGGTTGTGCAGGTGCTCGACGCCCTCGGCGCGCAGCCTGTCGGCCAGCACGGCGGCCTCGGCGAAGTAGATCAGGTTGTAGAGCCGCCCCTTGAGCCCCTTCGGTGCGGTCGCCCATGCAAGCTTCAGCGCACGGGCATAGCGGGCGGGGCGCAGGGCAAAGCGCAGCTGCGCCCCGAGCAGGGTCAGCGGGTTCTTGGCGGCGCGCAGGACCATGAAGGTGCGGGCGTGCTCCGCGCGCTGCTCGGCCCCCACGAGATGTTCGGGGCCGGTGGTGCGGATCGAGCAGGTCAGCACCTCGTGGCCAAGATCGCGCAGCGCGGCGACCTCGCGCTGGATGAACGTATCCGAGGCACGCGGGTATTCCCCGGTGAGATAGGCGAGCTTCGGAAGCGTCATCGCCGCTCCTCCGCGAGACTGCGGGCGAGCATCTCCTCGAAGGGCGCGTCGTCGCTGCCGCCGAGTGTCTGGCGCAGCGCCGCGTTCGGCCAGGACAACGGCATGATCCGCGCACGCAGCACCGGTTCGCGCAGCAGCCCCGGACGGCGGGGGCCAAGCGGGGCCGAGAGCCGGGCCAGCCCGCGCCAGAGCGTCCACGGCAGCGGCAGGATCAGCCGGGGCCAGCCGGCGGCGCGCCTGTGGGCCCGGGCGAAGCGGCGGCGGGTGGGGCGGTCGTCGTCGATCACGTTGAGCGCGACGGTCCCCTCGGGATCGCGCAGCGCGGCGCTCACCAGCGCGCGCGCGACCGAGGTGACATGGACAAGCGGCAGCTCGCCGTCCGAGTCGAGCAGCACGTGGCAGGGGCCGACCCAGAAGCCGCTCAGGGCGTGCCACGTCCGGCCCGGCCCCCAGACCGCACCCGGCCGCATCAGCCAGAGCGGGTGCCCCGAGGCCCGGCAAAGCGCTTCCTGCGCGAGCTTCGCGCCGGAGTAGGGGTCTTGCGCCTGGCCCTCTGCGCTCAGGCGGGCGCGCTCGTCGAGCGTCTCGCCGGGCGCGCGCCGCATGGGGTCGTAGATCGCGATGGAGCTGACCAGCACCAGCCGCATGCCCTCGGGCAGGGCATCGAGCAGGTGGCGGGTGCCGCGCAGCGTGTCGGCCTCGATGGCGGCCGGATCGCCGCCGAGATGCGCCGCCGCGTGGATCACCGCGCCGCAACCGCGCAGGCCGCCTGCCAGCGCGTTGACCGAGGCCGGGTCGGAGAGATCCGCCGTCACCACCTCGATGCCCGCGTCCTCGGCCCAGTCCGAGGGCGCCGCGCGGCGCACCACCGCGACCACGCCGAGCCCGCGCGCGCGGGCCTCGGCCACGGTCGCGCGGCCGATGAAACCGCCCGCGCCGGTGACGAGGATTCGGCTCACCGCGCCCATGGCATCGGTTCCATCGGGTCGCAGCACGTGGTCATCGCCTGCGCGCCGGTGCTTTCGCCGGCGTTCTGGATCGCCAGCGTGACCTCGGTCATGTGCAGCGCGAAATCCGCCGACAGGCGGCTCGGCCGTTTGGTCGAAAGCGCGTCGAGCATCTCGGCGGGCCCGAGCATGAAGTTCATCGCCGCCGCGCCCCAGCGTTTCACCTTGGGGTGGGGCGGGCCGCTCAACTTCACGCGGCGGGGGAAGGGGTGTTCCATCAGGCGCCGGCGGAGGGTCATGCGCTTCGCGAAGCGGACTTTCGCGGCATTGTCCCAGGCGGCGTCGCAGCTCAGAACGCCCTTGTCACCGACGATGCGGATGGAATGGTCATGCGGCGCGACGATCGAGCAGGTCAGCCGGGCGACGGGGCCGGTCTCGAAGAACAGCGTGGCCACCGACAGGTCGGGCGCCATCGGGCCGGCGCCGGTCTTGTCGGGCACGGTCTCGGCGCTGGCGGCGACCACCGTGCGCACCGTGCCGAACCACGCGATCAGCCAGCCGAGGTAGTAGCCCGCGTGTTCCAGCGTGCAGCCGACGCGGAACTCGTCGTCGTAGGGCCACGGCGCGCCGGTCTCGCTCAGCCATTTGCGGTAGGCGGCCTGCGGCACGAAGCCGTCGTCTAGCTCGGCGTAGATCACCCGGGGCGTGCCGGCGATGTCGTGGCGCAGCGCGTGGCCAAGGGTCTGCGCCGCCTCGCCCAGCACCGAGCAGGGGGCCGAGGCCAGCATCAGCCCCTTGTCCCGCGCGAGTGTGTGCAGCGCCTTCGCGTCGTCGATCTCCATCGCCAGAGGTTTCTCGGAATAGACGTGGTGGCCGGCATCGAGACACGCCCGGTTAAGCTCGTAATGCGCCGAGGGGTTGGTGAGGTTCAGCACCAGCGTGCCCTCGGGCAGCGTCTCGAGGAACCCGGTCAGCGAGCCGGCCTTCGGGAGGCCCCAATGTGCGCAGAAACGGTCGAGCCGGGCCGCGTCGCGGTCGTAGACCGCCGCGACCTCGATCCCGGACATGGCCCGTAGCGAGCGCAGGTAGAGGTCGGCGACGAAGCCGCACCCGAGAAGCGCGATCCGGCCCATCAGTCGCCGCGCTCCGCGTCACGCGCAACACGAGGCCGCGCGAAAGGCGGCAGGATTGGCTGAACAGGCATGGCGCTCCCGGATGACGAGTCACGATACGTCGCGTTAACCGCTTTGAACCATATAAATCTGGCGAGATTTCGGCAGGAGAGTCTCTGTGCGGAAAGGTCGCGCCGGTCGGCAGCCGAGAGTCGGGCCGTTGATGCCCCGGAGACACGGTCGCCAGGAAATCGGCAACTCCCGGTCCTCCGGGCGGCCTCTTTTGCGCTACACTCCGCGCCGGGGCGCAAGGAGACGCGACGATTCATGGACTTCAGGATTTCCGGTGAGCGGATATCGGTGAACGTTCCGACATGGGCCGTGCTTCAGGCGCGAGTCGCTGAGCGACTGGCGCAGAGGCAGGGTTTTGCGCTTGCCACCCTCAATCTCGACCACCTCGTGAAGCTGCGGGCTTCTCCGCTCTTTCGCAGTGCCTATGCGGCGCAGGATCTCGTGACCGCGGACGGCAACCCCATCGTGTGGATGTCCTGGCTCGCCGGGCGCCCCGTCGAGCTGATCCCGGGCTCCGATGCGATCATGCCGCTCGCGCGGCTCGCGGCGCAACAGGGGGTGACGCTGGCGCTCGTCGGCAGCACGGACGCGGCGCTTTCAGCGGCGAAGAGCTACCTTGAGCGCGAGGTGCGCGATCTCGAGGTCGCCATCACCATCGCACCGCCGATGGGTTTCGATCCCAACGGGCCGGCGGCTGACGAGATATTCGCGCGGCTGACGGCCTCGGGCGCCGGGCTGTGCTTCGTGGCGCTGGGCGCGCCCAAGCAGGAGATCTTCGCGGCTGCCGGACGGCGCAAGGCACCGCAGATCGGCTTCGCCTCGATCGGGGCAGGGCTCGACTTCTTCGCCGGGCGCCAGAAACGGGCGCCGCGCTGGGTGCGGCGGTTCGCGATCGAATGGCTGTGGCGCGGTGCGATCAGCCCGCGCCGGCTGGCGCCGCGCTACGCGAAATGTCTCGCGATCCTGCCGGGCCAGGTTCTGCGCGCCATGCTGCAGCGTTTCCGCACGCCGCAGCACTAGGCCGGGTTCAGCCCAGCCGGCGCGGGCGGCGACGTCGCATCAGCAGCGCATCCTTCAGCTTGCCCTTGAGCCCGCGCGGCGGCAGCACCTCGGTGTCCATCTCGAAGACCGCGCCGGTCAACTCCGGGTCGGCGCGCAGCGCAAGCTCGGCGCCCCACTCCGCCGCCGCTTCGGGCGCGAGCCCGTCGGGAATGCCCATGGTGGTTTTCAGCATGCCCGGCATCCAGTCACCGATGACGATGCCGGGAAAGCGGTCGGCAAGATCGGCGATCAGCGCGCGGGTGAAGATCCGTGCCGCACCCTTCGAGATCGAATAGGCCGCGCTCGCGGGCAGCGGGTTCAGGTCGGCGAAGGTCGCCACGTTGAGGATGCGGCCCCGCCCTGTCTCGCACATGTCTTCCAGCGCGGCGCGGGCGCAGTTCACGGTGCCGCCGAGGTTGGTGGCGACGGTGTCCATGACGCTTTCGCCGCTTTCGTCGAGGATGTCCCGCCGGGGATAGACCGCCGCGTTGTTCACGAGCAGCGCGATCCGCCCATGCTCGGCGCGGATGCGCGCAAAGCCGTGCTGGACGGCAGCCCAGTCGCCCACGTCGAGCGGCAGCGCGTGGAACCGGTCCGGCGCAAGCGCCTGCGTTTCCGCCAGTGGCCCGGCACGCCGTCCGGTGCCGATCACCGTCAGGCCGTGCCGGGTGAGCGCCAGGCTCAGCGCGCGGCCCAGTCCGGACCCGGCACCGGTGACGACGGCCACGCCGTCCTGCGGGGTGATGCGGGTCATCTCTGCTCCTTCAGCATGGCGTCGGCCACGCGCAACGCGTTGGCGGCAATGGTCAGGCTCGGGTTCACCCCCATCGAGGTCGGCATGAAGGACGCGTCCGACACCCACAGGTTGCACAGCTCATGCGCGCGGCAGTCGGGCCGGAGCACCGAGCTCGCGGGATCGGTGCCGAAGCGCAGCGTGCCGCTAGGGTGGCCGAAGTTCAGCTCGGGGCCCATCCCGAGGAACACCCGCCGCTGCCCGCGAAAGGCGCGGGAAATGGCGCGGCGGAACTGGCGGCGGCGGGCCAGCAGCTCGGGGTGACAGGTGTAGTCTACCGCCAGCCGGTCGGGCTGCGCCGGGTCGTGCAGCACGCGGTTCTCGCGGTAGGGCAGATCCTCCATCAGGCCGACGAAGATCTGCGCGTGCCCGAAGAGCTTCGCGGCGATGGCGGCGGGAATGCGGGTCATCTGGCGCAGACCCGGCACGCGGGCGAGCGGCGAGCGCGCCAGCATCAGGTTCAGGTAGTGCACGATCTCGCCGTAGGAGGCGCGGATGCCCATGGCCTGAATCATCCCCAGCCGCGCGCCTTCGCGCAGGTAGAGGTCGCGCAGGGCGATGGCCTTGGTCGCGCCGGCGTCCGGCGTGCCGCGCGGCGGCCAGAGGGCGAACATCTCGTTGAGATGGAACATCAGGTTGCGTCCGACCAGCCCCGAGCCGTTGGCCGCGCCCTCGGGCCATGCCGCGCAGGCCGAGGCGAGCAGCAGCTTGGGCGAGCCGAGCGCGCCGCCGGCCAGCAAGTAGCGGGGCGCGGTGAAGACCTGTGTTTCGCCGTCGATGCGCACCTCGACACCGGTGACCCGGTCGCCGTCGCCTAGCAGCCGCACAACCCGGGCGCGGTCGATGACGCGGGCATTGCCGGTGGCAAGCGCCGGTTCGATCCCGACCGAGCGGGCGTCCATCTTGCAGCGCTTCGGGCATTTCGTACCAAGGCAGTTCAGGCAGCCCTCGACCCGGTCGATGGCGGTATGCGCGTGGTAGGGGTGCAGCCCGTGACGTTCGAGTGTCGTCATCAGCGCCTGCTCGGTGCCGTTCAGCGGCGGAGGCGGCGCCAACGCCATCGGAGGGTCGGTCGAGAGCGGGTCCGGCGTGCCGTGAACGTGGTAGAGCCGCGCGGCGCGGTCATACCAGGGGCGCATGGCATCGAAGCCCACCGGCCAGCCGCCGGTCGGATGCGGCCGGTCGGGCAGATCGTCGAGGTCGTGGCGCTCGGGTCTCTCGAGCGTTGCCGCGTAGAACACGGATGAGCCGCCGACCCCGGCCCCGAGCGGTGCGTAGAGCGCCGCCTGCTGCCCGTCGACGCGGGCGTGCAGCGGGGTGGGCCAGAGGCCGCGGGCCAGCCGGGCCTCGGGCACGAAGATCTCGGACAGGCCGTTGCGTTCGCTCCGGTGGCCAGCTGCGCCCTGTTCGAGGAACAGCACCTTTTGCCCGGCCTCGGCCAGCGCCCGGCCGGTCGTGGCCCCGCCGATGCCGGTGCCGATCACGATGACATCCCACTCCGACCCGGCGGCGGCGGTCACGATCCGGCCCCGTCGTCGAGGGTGAAGACCGGCACGAACAGGTCGCTCAGCGCCAGTGCCGCCGTGTTGGTGAGGTGGTTGTTGTCGAAGTAGTAGCCCTGGCCGTCGTGCAGGGCATGGCAGGCGGCGTCGTCGCAGAGGCGCGGCCATGGGTCGATCCAGCCGATCCGGCCCGCCTCGGCCAGCGCCCGCCAGGGCGCCTCCGCTGGGGCGATGCGCTGGGCCAGCGCGGCGCGGGGGATGCTTGTCTCGGTCACCGGGGGGCGGGCCAGCGGCCAGCCGGCGAGCGCTGCCTCGCGCGCGGCGACGCGGCTGGTGTATTGCGCGATCTCGGGCGGCTGTCGCATCACCACGACATCTCCGACACGCTCTCGCAGTTCGGCGACGGTGGCATCTATGGCCCGCGCGACGATCTCTGCCTGCGGTTCGCCGATGCGGGTCGGCGCCGCCACGGGGTGCACCGCAATGGTGTTCTGCGCGTCGATGCCGATTCCCGTGCCGTTGGCGTAGTAGCTCCAGCGCCCCACCAGCAGCACCCGCTCGAGGCTCGGCAGGGCGGAAAGCGCCTGCCGGATCTGCAGGTTGGCGTTGGTGCAGGCGGTGTCCTGCGCCTGCGTCGCGGCGCTTTCCACCTTGCGCACGCCGAAGAGCGGCGGGCATCCGGCGCGCCAGATGATCATGCCCGGCGTGTCGGCTTCGAGCGCGGCAAGTGCCAGCCCCTCGTGGTAGGCGCGCACGTGGCTGTCGCCCCAGACCAGCACCTTCGGTGGCCCGTCGGGACCGATCGGGCAGACCTCGAGCCCCATGAGCGGCCCCTCTGAGGGGGTGTGACAGCGGCTCCAGTCCTGCATGAAGTCGGCGGTGGCGGTGATATGCGGGCGCACCGCCGGGCCGAAGCGGTCGGGCAGCCCGTCGTTCACGTAGAGCCAGCCGCCAAGCGCAAGCATGGCCGAGGAGGCAACCGCGGTGCCGCCAAGGACGGTGAAGCCCGGCAGGCGTCTGCGCCGCACGGGGTCTTCGATGAAACGCCAGGACAGCCAGCCGAGCGCGACCGAAAGCAGCATCCATGCGATGGCCTCGGGCAGACCGGTGTAGCTTCCGCGCAGGTAGAGCGACAGCACGAGCACCGGCCAGTGCCAGAGATAGAGCGAATAGGAGATCTTGCCGAAGAACACCGCCTCGGGGGTCGACAGGGCACGGTTCACGTGGTTGCGGCCGCAGCCGTTGGCGAGCAGCAGCACTGCCCCGAGCACCGGGGCGAGCGCGAGGACGCCGGGAAAGGCAGGGCCTGCCGGTATGAACAGGATCGAGGCCAGCACCAGGGCGAATCCGAGCCAGCTCAGAACCGCGCGGCCCCGCCAGCGCCGTCCGGTCTCGCAGCCCCAGATTGCCAGCAGCACCCCGCTCAGCAGCTCCCATGCGCGGAACGGGAATAGGTAGAAGGTCGCCGTCTGGTAGGGCGCTGTCAGCATCACGCAGGCGGCGAGTGACAGGACCCAGCAGCCGACGAGCGCTGCGAGCAGGACGCGGCGGTTGCGCGACAGCAGCAGCATGAAGAGCGGCAGGAAGATGTAGAACTGTTCCTCGACCGCGAGCGACCACGTGTGCAGGAACGGCTTTTCCTCGGACGCGGTGTCGAAATAGCCGGCTTCGCGGAAGAACAGCACGTTCGACAGGTAGACCGTCGCCGCGATGAGTTGCTTGCCGAGCTCGCGGAACTCGAAGGGCAGGAACAGCGCCCAGCACAGCGCCGCGGTGACGAAGGCCATGGTGAAGAACGCAGGGGCGAGTCGCCGGAAGCGGCGGATGTAGAAATGCCGCAGCCAGATCCGCCCGGTCGAATCGTATTCGCGCCAGAGGATGCCGCCGATCAGGAAGCCGGAGATCACGAAGAAGATGTCGACGCCGACGAAGCCGCCCTGAAAGCCGGGGATGCCGAAATGGTAGAACACGACGGCAAGCACCGCGATGGCGCGGAGCCCGTCGATATCGCTGCGGTAGGGCAGCGACGTGACCGCCTGGTCCTGTCGCCTCGGTTCTGTCTGGGCCATCACTCGCAATCCGGATTCTCCGGGGGCACATCACCTTCGCGCGAAGGGAAGAGCCGCGATGCTCTGCCCGCCACGGGTGCCGAAAAGTATCGGCGAAGAGTCGGGCAATTCAAAGGCAGGCTCGCGGCGTCGCAGAGACTATTCCGCCCTTCCTTACCGATCCGTCAACGTCTGCCCTCTGGCGCGCTGCTGGGTCCATCTCGGGTCGGCGGTCAGAAGAAGACGGGCGGCGCGTCTGACCTGCCGCTGCGGAGCCACGCGTAAACCTCGGCGATTTGCCGGGCCTTCCGGGCCCAGGTGAAATGGCTTTGCACGCGGTCGCGCGCCGCGTGTGCCATTCCGGGCAGGCCCGAGGGGTCGTCTGCCAGCCGCGCGAGCGCATCGGCAAAGCCCGCGACGATCTGCTCGCGCGTGCCGCAGGGCACCTTGAGCCCCGTCCCGGACACCACCAGCTCGCCCGGTCCCGCGTAGTCGACGATCAGGGGCACCACGCCGAGGGCCATCGCCTCGAGCACGACACCGCCGCCGAACTCGCGGATCGAGGGGAAGGACAGGACATGACAGCCGGCCATGATGTCCTGCACCTCGCGGTGGTCCTTCCAGCCGTGGAAGGTGAGCCCCCGTTCGGCCCCGAGCTGCCGGGCCTGCCCCACGAGATCCGGCATCATCGGGCCGTCCCCGATCATGTCGAGCGTCATGCGCCCGTCGCGCAGCAGGGGGGCGGCGGCCTGAAGCAGCATGTCGGGCCCCTTGTAGGGCACCAGTCGCCCGACGAAGCAGGCACGCAGCGGGCCGGGTCCGGGGGCAGCGGTGCGGTTGAAACGCGCCGGGTCGATGGCGTTCTCGGGCAGGTAGATCGTCTTGTGGCGGTGGCGGGCGGGAATCTCGCCCTCGGTATGGCGCGAGCCGGTGAGGACCGCAGAGGCGTTGCGCAGCGTCGCCTCGCGGCCCGGCATCAGCTTGTAGGCCGACCGCAGGTAGCTCAGCCATTCCTTCTCGCGCCGGCGCTCGGCGTCGAACCCCTCGGGCCACGGCACGCCGCCGTTGAGCGGGCCGAGCACGAAAAGCGTGCCCGCCCGCGCGCAATGCCCCGCGAGCGAGGAGGAGACCGTCGGCGACAGCGGGGTGATGCGGTGCACGATGTCGAATTCGCCGGCCCGGATCGCACCGCCGAAACGTTGCCAGACCAGCCGCTCGAACCACGGATAGCTCAGGGCGTTGATCGCCTGCACCATGGTCCAGCCCTTGCCCGCGCCCATGCGGAGGCGCTCGGCGAGTTTCCACATGGGGCGGGCGAAGGTCTCGGAATCGATGGCGGTGAAGTCGCGCCCTTCCGCGAGACCGGCACGCAGAAAGGCGTCGCGGTTGCGCACCTGCGTGACGACATGCACGTCGGCCACCTCGCGCAGGGCGCTTGCGAGCGACCAGCCCACCAGCGGGACACTGACCCACTCGGGGTTCGCGGCCTCGGCGATGGCCAGCACGCGGGGGCGGGCGGAAACCGGAACTGCGGCGTCTTGCATCGTCACATCACCGAGCGCCATTTCAGCGGACGGCTCGCTGCGCCCGTGCGAACGGCCTGCTTCTTGCGGGCCGCCTTGAGCTGTTCGGCATAGCCGGTGAGCGCCCCGGCCAGCAGCCACGTGAGCGGTGTGAGCGTGGCATTGGGGATCATGTCGAAGACGTTGATCGCCAGCATCAGCGACAGCGGCGCGATGAAGGGCGAGATCGTCTCGCGCCGGGCCGAGACGGACTCGCGCCAGAGCAGGAACACCGGCAGCAGCAGCAGTCCGAACTCGGCGAGGAAGCCGACCCAGCCGTAGACGCCGATCACGATGATCCAGCGCCCGTCGGTGACGGTGGCGATCTCTCCGGTCACCGGGTCGAAGATCTGGTTGCGGCCCCAGCTGCCCCAGCCGAAGACCGGCTTGAGGTAGGCGCGGTCGAGCAGGATGTTCTCGTTCTCGAAGCGGAAATCGAGCGAATTGGCCCGCTCCGCGTCGATGCTGGCGGCGGCGGCGATGATCCTGTCCTCGGGGACGAGATGCGCGCCCTTCATGATCGGGTAGCCTATGGCCAGCGCCCCGATCAGCATCGCGACGCGGATCTGGCTCTTGCGGCCAAGCAGCATCGCGACCGGGATGAGCCCGACGGCGAAGATCAGCGCGCCCAGCGATTTCGCAAGGACGAGAATTGCCAGCAGGTAGGCCGCTGCTGCGAGCACCTTGAATTCGTGCAGGCGCTTGTCGTTCCGCCAGAGGGCAAAGGCCGCGAGCGTGGCGGTGAACATGAAGAAGGCGACCCACAGCCCGTGATACAGGAACACCACCGGCCGGTAGCCGTTGGCGCGGATCGATTGCCCGAAGAGGTGCTGGTAATAGCCGTAGATCCACCGGTTGAGCTGGGGCGACAGCCGCATCTCGATCAGCATGGGCACCGAGTAGACCAGCCCGGTGACCACAAGGGCCACGAGAAAGTAGCGCTGGGCGCCGCCGTTCGCGAGAAACCGGCGCGCGAGCAGGAACGGCATGATGACGATCATGTGCTGCACCACCAGCGCCAGCCCGTCCTTGGGGCTGAGGCCGGGCAGGCCGATCTGGCCGAAGAACACCGGCGCCGTGTTGGTGACCGTGGTCAACACCGGCGAGAACACGAACACCGCGAGCAGCAGCCGGGCCAGCGGCGACTGCGGCAGCAGCGCCCCGCCGGGGCCGTATTTCCACATGCAGAACGCGAAGGCCGTCAGTGCCGGGATGCTGTGCTTGTTCAGCGACGGCATCAGCGGCAGGTCGAAGGCGGTGGGCGGTTCCGGCAGGAAAAGGTAGCCCACGAGCAGCGACAGGATCAGCGCCCGCTCGACCGGCAGCCGGCGGAACAGGACGATGGTCACGATCGGCCACATGGCCAGGACAAGATAGGCGAGAGGGTTCGGCATCCTGGTGCTTCGCAAATGGGTTCGCGGCATCCCGCCGGCCCCCCACGAGCCCCGGCATGCCTGCAGACCTTAGCAGGCAGATCGCGGCCTGTCGCCCTCTAATGGTGCTGGCACCGCGCGAGATGGCAGATTTGGCACAGCGGCGGCGATCTTGACCTTGCGTAAGCGCTTCGGCCATCTTCTTGCCCGATTGGGCTGCAATGAACCGGTAAAGCGTAACGAAGGTCAGGGTAAATTCAGGTGACGGAGACGCGACTCAGGATCGCCTACCTGTGCGATTTCTCGCCGCTCGATCCCTACATGTATTCGGGTGGCAATGCGCGCATGTACCAGGCGTTGTGCGACCATGCCGGCGAGGTGAAAATCCTGCCGCAGTCCTGGGGCATGGCCGAGCCCGTGCGCCGGGCGATCCGCCGGATGCCGGACGCCGTGTCGCTGCGTCTTCGCTGGCGGGCGCATCTCGCGCTGTCTCCGCTGGCTGCACGGCGCATCAGGACGGAACTGGCGCGCGACCGATACGACGTCCTGTTCTGCGCCTATTCCTTTCAGTCGCTGTCGCGTCTCGAGGCACCCTATCCGCTGGTGCGCGCCTTCAGCTCCGATGCCACGCCGACGATCTACCGGACCTCCGAGATCGGGCAGGCCCATCCGCCTAAGTTTCCGGGGGGGCGGAAGCTCGACGGCTGGATCGAGTCCCGTGAACGCGAGGTCCTTCGCGGCACCGACGTTGCATTCTGGCCGTCGAACTGGCTCAAGCGCGAGGCCGATGCCCGCTATGGGCTCGACCCGGCGTCTTCGCTGATCGTGCCGTGGGGCGCGGGTCTGGCCGAACCGCCCCCTCCGCCCGGCGCGCGGCCGATCTCGCGCGACCGTCCGGTCGAGCTCTTGCTGATCGGGCGTGACTGGTTTGCCAAGGGTGGGCCGGTGGCCTTCGACACCATGACGCGGCTGCGCGCGCGGGGCATCGACGCGCGGCTGACGGTGATCGGCTGCGTGCCCCCCGATGCGCATCGCAACGGGCATGTCACCGTGCACCCGCAGATCGACAAGACCGTGCCCGAGCAGCTGGCACTGTTCGAGACGACGCTGGCGCAGGCGCATTTCCTCGTTCAGCCGTCGTTTGAAAGCTATGGGTTCGCCTTCTGCGAAGCCTCGGCCCACGGTTTGCCGTCGCTCTGTCTCGACGTGGGCGGGGTGCCGGTGCGCGATGGCGTCAACGGCCACGCCTTGCCGCCGGGCAGCGAGGTCGCGGATTTCGCCGACCGCATCATGGCCTATCTCGAGGCGCCCGACAGCTACGCCGCGCTTTCGCGCTCCGCCTACCGCGAGTTCGAGCAACGCCTCAGCTGGGATGCCTGGGGCCGCACGGTCGCCGCAGAGCTGCGATCCCGCGTCGGGCGCCTCGGTCTGGCCCGCGCGGCCTGAGCCATCCCGTCGCGCGGCGAACACGGCGACGTTGCGCCGGTCATGCGGATTGCGCGCGGAGGCACTGGTCAGACGCGCCGCGCCGGCCTAGCCTCTGAGGGACGGAGGCCCCATGACACCCGAGCCGCAGATCGAGCTATCCCCGAGGATCTCGGACGAGGTCCGCAAGACGACCTGCTACATGTGCGCCTGCCGCTGCGGCATCAACGTGCATCTGAAAGAGGGCCGCGTCACCTACATCGAGGGCAACCGCGACCACCCGGTCAACCGTGGCGTGCTCTGCGCCAAGGGTGCGGCGGGGCTGAAGCAGGTGACATCGCCCGCGCGTCTGCGGGCGCCGCTCAGGCGGGTCGGCCCGCGCGGATCCGGCGAGTTCGAGGAAATCGGCTGGGACGAGGCGCTCGAGACGGCGGTGTCGTGGCTGAAGCCCCTGCGCGAGACTGCACCCGAGAAGCTGGCCTTCTTCACCGGGCGGGACCAGTCGCAGAGCCTCACCGGGTGGTGGGCGGAGCAGTTCGGCACGCCCAATTTTGCCGCGCACGGCGGCTTCTGCTCGGTCAACATGGCCGCGGCGGGCATCTACACGCTGGGCGGCTCGTTCTGGGAGTTCGGATCGCCCGACTGGGAGCATGCGCGGGTCATGCTGCTGTTCGGCGTGGCCGAGGACCACGACAGCAACCCGATCAAGCTGGGGCTCGCGAAGCTGAAGGCGCGCGGCGCGAAGATCATCGGGGTGAACCCGGTGCGCTCGGGCTACAACGCCATCGCCGACGAATGGGTCGGGATCACGCCCGGAACCGACGGGCTGTTCATCCTTTCGCTGGTGCGCGAGCTGCTGCGGGCAGGGCGCATCGACCTCGATTACCTCGCACGGTTCACCAACGCGCCGGTGCTGCTGGATTGCGACCCGAAGTCCGCCGAACGGGGCTTGTTCCTGCGTGACGAGGAAGGGCGGCCGTTGGTCATCGACCGTCGCACCGGCAAGCCCGCGCCGTGGGACGGGGAGGGCGTCGAGCCCGACCTGCGCGGCCGCATCCGCCGCGCCGGCGTGACCCACCACGCGGTGATGTTCGAGCTTGCCGAGCGCTACCTCGACCCGGGCTATGCGCCGGAAAAGGTGGCAGAGCGCTGTGGCATTTCCCCCGACCAGATCCGCCACGTAGCGGCAGAGCTCGCCCGTGCGGCCTTTGACGACCCGCCCGCGCTGCCCCGGCGGTGGACGGATTTCCGCGGCAAGACGCATGAGACCATGCCGGGCCGAGCGGTGGCGGTGCATGCCATGCGGGGGATCTCGGCCCATGCCAACGGCTTCCAGACCGCCCGCGCGCTGCACCTGTTGCAGGCGCTGCTCGGCGCCGTCGAGACGCCCGGCAGCTTCCGTTTCAAGCCGCCCTATCCGAAGCCTGCGCGCGCCCATTCCAAACCGCATCACCGCAGCCGCCCCGGCAAGCCGCTCGACGGTCCGCCGCTGGGCTACCCGCAGGGGCCGGAAGACCTTGCGCTGAAGGACGATGGCAGCCCGGCGCGGATCGACAAGGCGTTCACCTGGGAAAACCCGCTGTCGGCGCATGGGCTGATGCAGATGGTGATCTCGAACGCCCATGCGGGCGACCCCTACCGGATCGACACGCTGTTCCTCTACATGGCGAACATGGCGTGGAATTCGTCGATGAACACGCGCGGCACCATCGAGATGCTGACCGACACCGACGAGACCGGCGCCTACCGCATTCCGCACATCATCTACTCCGACGCCTACAGCTCCGAGATGGTGGCCTATGCCGACCTGATCCTGCCCGACACGACCTATCTCGAACGGCATGACTGCATCTCTCTGCTCGACCGGCCGATCTCGGAGCCCGATGCCGCCGCCGACGCGATCCGCTGGCCGGTGATCGAACCCGATCGCGACGTGCGCGCCTTCCAGACGGTGCTGCTGGACCTTGGCGCGCGGCTTGGGCTTCCGGGCATGGTCGATGGGGCTGGGGCGCCGAAATATGCCGATTACGCCGACTACATCACCAACCACGAGCGCCAGCCCGGCATCGGGCCGCTTGCCGGATGGCGCACCGGGCCGCAGGGCATCGCGCATGGGCGCGGCGGGCCGAACGAGGCCCAGATCGAGAGCTACATCGGCAACGGCGGCTTCTTCACCGCCGAGATTCCGGCAGATGCCGCCTATTACAAGCCGTGGAACCGCGCCTACTGGGACTGGGCGGTGTCGCTCGGGCTTGTCGATGGGCCCAGGCCCGACCTGATCCAGCTCTGGTGCGAGCCGCTGCGCCGCTTCCAGCTTGCCGCCGAGGGCCATGGTCCCCGCCAGCCGCCCGACCATCTGCGCGGGCGCATCCGCACGACCCACGAGCCGCTGCCGGTCTGGCATGCGCCGTTGTCCGATGCCTTCGAGGATCCGGCGGCCTACCCGGTGCACGCGATCACCCAGCGGCCGATGGCGATGTATCACTCATGGGGCAGCCAGAACGCGTGGCTGCGGCAGATTCACGGGGTGAACCCGCTCTACCTGCCGACCCACTGGTGGGAAAAGCTCGGGCTGGCCGAGGGCGACTGGGTGCGCGTCACGTCGAGCCACGGCGAGATCACCGTGCCAGCAGCGCATATGGCGGCGCTCAACCGCGACACGGTGTGGACATGGAACGCCATCGGCAAGCGCAAGGGCACCTGGGCGCTCGACCCGAAGGCACCCGAGGCGACGAAGGGGTTCCTGCTCAACCACCTCATCCACGAGCTGCTGCCCGAGCGCGGCGACGGCCACCGCTGGGCCAATGCCGACGCGGTGACCGGGCAGGCGGCATGGTTCGACCTGCGGGTGCGACTCGAGAAATCCGCCGCGCCCGAGGAAAGCCAGCCGGTGTTCGAGGAAATCCGCTCGACGGTAGGAGACGCGAGGTGACGCCGGTGCCTGACCGAACGGGCCTGAGCCGCCGTGCGCATGCCTCACTCCTGCCCGAATGCTCCGGCATGGTGGTTTCGTTTCGGCAGGGAAGCGGTGGCCATGGCAGAGTTCGAGAAGATCCGGGTGACGCCCGGCTGGGCGGCGGCGCAGCGGTCCGGCGGGTATCGGGGCGAGGGGCTCTGGGTATACGCGCGGCAGACCCGCGTGGCCTTCGAGCAGCCGCTCTGCGCACACTTCCGCGCGGCGCGCCGCCATGCCTGCGCCGAGAACGATGCGATGTTGCCGGGGCTCTACCGCGACAGCGGGCTCTCCGAGAGTGGTGGCTGCTGGCAGCTCTTTCCCGAAGAGGGGCTCTTCAAGGTCACGACCGCGCAGGGCCGCAGCTGGTTCGCGCGCTACGGGCTGGTGGCCTCGTGGAACCACGACAGTCACAGCTGGCTCTGGGGCTGGGCGATCCCGCCGGACCGAGGCATGCCCGCACCACCGCTTGCGCCCGTCGCGCGGCTGCGCGAGCAGGGTGCGCTTCACGGCTGGCAGGCGCTGACCGAGCCCGCGCTGATGGTCAACGGCCGCGAGGGCTGGCGGTTGGCGCAGATGGCGGCGCGCAGCTGCCACATGCCGCTGGTCTACCGGGCCCGCGTCAACGAGGCCAACACGCATTACTTCGTCATCGACCAGCCCTGCTGGACGATGTGACCGCCGCGAGGGGGGGCGCATGACAGCGCTTCCCGACCGCACGGATCGCAAGCTCGGACTGGTGATCGACCTCGACACCTGCGTCGGCTGTCACGCCTGCGTCGTCGCCTGCAAGGGCTGGAACGATCAGGGCTACGGCGCGCCGCTGTCGGATCAGGAGCCCTACGGCGCCGACCCCTCGGGCACCTTTCTCAACCGCGTCCACAGCTACGAGATCAAGCCCGCGACCGGCGGGGCGCAGCACGTGCATTTCCCCAAGTCCTGCCTTCATTGCGAGGATGCCCCCTGCGTTCCGGTCTGCCCGACCGGGGCCAGCTACAAGCGGGCCGAGGATGGCATCGTGCTGGTCAACGAGGATGCCTGCATCGGCTGCGGGCTGTGCGCCTGGGCCTGTCCCTACGGCGCGCGCGAGCTCGACCTCGCCGCAGGGGTGATGAAGAAATGCACCCTCTGCGTCGACCGGATCTACAACGAGGCGCTGCCCGAAGAGGACCGCGAGCCCGCCTGCGTGCGCACCTGCCCGGCCAACGCGCGGCATTTCGGCGATCTCGGGGATCCTGACAGTGCGGTCTCGCAACTCGTGGCCGAACGTGGCGGCATCGACCTCATGCCCGAGCAGGGCGCGAAGCCGGTCAACAAGTACCTGCCGCCGCGCCCGCGCGATGCGTGGGAGGGCGAGGCCGACGTGCTCGCCCCCTACCTCGCGCTGGTGGCCGAAGAGCCGCAGGGGTTCCTCGGCTGGCTCGATCGCACGCTGGGGAAGATCTGACGATGCAGCCGGCGCGCTCGCTGATCCTCTTCACGACGCTCTCGGGGCTCGGCTTCGGCCTGCTCGTCTGGCTGGGAGTCGACCCGACACCGCCGACCGGCTGGGTCGCGCTGGTGTTCTTCGCGCTGGCCTTTCTGCTGGCGCTGGGCGGGCTCGCCGCCTCGAGCCGCCACCTTCATCGACCCGAGCGCGCGCTCAGGGCGTTCACGCAATGGCGCACGAGCTGGCTCTCGCGCGAGGCATGGGCCGCCGCGCTGGCGCTGGCGGTGATGGGGCTGCATGGCCTGCTGCTGGTCCTCGACATCGTGCTGCTGCCACTCGGATGGCTCGGCGCGCTGCTGTCGCTCGCCACGGTCACCACCACGGCGATGATCTACGCCAGTCTCAGGACGGTGCCACGCTGGCATCACTGGTCGACGCCGGCGCTGTTCCTTGGGTTGGCGCTCACCGGCGGCGCGCTGCTTTCGGGCCGGGTGCCGGTGGCAAGCGGGCTGCTGCTGGTGATCGGCGCGCTGCAACTCTGGGTCTGGTGGGACGGCGACCGCCGCTTTGCCCGCAGCGGCACCACGCTGGCCACCGCCACCGGCCTTGGCGAGGCCGGCACGCCGCGCGCGCTGTTTCCGCCACACACCGGCGACAACTACCTGCTGCACGAGATGGTCCACGTGGTCGGCCGCCGCCACGCCATGAAACTGCGGGTCATCGCGCTGCTGCTCATGGTGCTGGTCCCGCTGGGGATGCTGCAACTCCCCATGCCGCATGTTTTCGGCCTGCTGGCCCTTGTCTCGCATGTGGCCGGCGTGCTTGTCTCGCGATGGTTGTTCTTTGCCGAGGCCGAACATGTCGTGGGCCTCTACTACGGGAGACGTTGAGTGCCCTTTCTCGCCGGCTTCGATGCCCGCTGGCAGGATGCCACCGACTATCTCGAGACCCTGCGTCGCGACCTCTGCGAGGGCCGGCGGCTGGACCTCGTCCCGGACTATCTCGCCGAGGACATCATCCTTCACGATGGTGCGACCGCGCGCATCGGTCCCGAGGCCGTGGGCACCGCCATCGCGGCACGGCTCGCGGCGCTTCCCGGGCTCACCTGCGTCCGCGAAGACCTGCTCTGGGCTGCCTCCGACCGGAACGCCTTCGTGGCGGCGCAGCGCTTCCAGACCGCCGCGCGCCACGACGGGCCCGGGCTCTACGGCGCGCCGACCGGACGGGCGCTGCGCTACCTCGCGATGAGCAAGCAATGGTGCGTCTCGGGAAGGCTGCGCGCCGCATGGGAGCTGCGTGACGAGACCGCGATCCTGTCGCAGATCGGCGTCTCGCTCGAAGAGGGTGCGCGCTGGCGGCTGGCGCAGATGCCCGAGGCCCCTGACCCGGTGCCCTCGCCAGACCCGGGGCGCGGCAACGATGACGCCTGGGGTCATACCCTCGGCGATCTCGTGCACCGGATCATGGGCGGAGAGCTTTCGGTCATCGCGCGGCACTACGATCCCGCCGCCGAGCTCTTCCACCCGGGCGCGGTGGTCGGCAGCGGCCCGCGCGAGGCCGAGGCGTTCTGGCTGAGCCTGCGCTCGGCCTTCCCCTCGGCCCGCTTCGAGGTCTGCCACCTGCTCGGCGCCGAGGAGCCGCTGTCGCCGCCGCGCGCCGCGATCCGCTGGCAGCTTGTCGGCAGGCACGACGGCCATGGTGCGTTCGGGGCGCCCACCGGGGCCGAGGTCACCGTGCAGGGGCTCACCCAGGCCGAGTTCGGCCCAGACGGGTTGCGCCGGGAATGGACGCTCTACGACGCGCCGGGCGTGCTGGCGCAGATCCTGCGCCGGACCGGCGGCTGAGCCTCAGCGCTTGCGACGGAAGAAGCCGCGGATGCGCCCGCCGGCCTCGTCGAAATTGTCGCCCATCTCGTCCAGCATCGGGTCGATCCGGGCCTGCCGGAAACGCCGCCAGCGCACCCAGACCGCCCAGACGATGGCGACCAGAAGCGTCAGCAGGATGATGTTGGTCCACGGGATGATGCGCACGTCCGGACCCGCGACCGGCCGGATGCTGATCGCGTTGGGATAGATCGACAGGAACTCGTTGCGCCAGCCGTAGTGCTTGATCGCCACCCACTGCGGGTCGGCCGAGGTCGAGCGCAGGTCGGCGGCCTCGGCCTGCAGGTTCGAGGTGTCGAACTTGAAGTAGGGCGGCCAGCCCCAGCCGGTGTCCTCGTTGCGGTAGACCATGACGTCATCGTCGTTCAGCCGGGTCTGGATGAAGAACACGTCGCGGTTGCTCACCACGGTGCTCTCACCCGAGGCCGCGTTGGACCAGAACCAGCGATTCTCGCCGGGGTCGATGCGTTTCTCGTAGGTGTCGGTGATCCGCGCGATGTCATGCTGCGGCAGGGTGTAATGCAGGAAGGCCGCGACCAGCGCCCAGAAGGCGAGGATGACGAACCACTTCACGTAAGCCATGGCGGATCCCTAGTGGAAATTGGTCAGGTATACGATGAGCCCTATAAGACAAAGCGGCAGGAGATACACGCCCAGGATCAGCTTTCGGCGCAGCGAGTGATCGTAGGTCCTCAGACCCTCGGCGACAAAGGTGTCTCGGTCGCCCGGCCCCCGTGCCTCGTCCCAGTCGCGCTCCAGCCTGCGCCGCCGCACCCCGCGGGACCAGAGCGACAGTGCGACGTAGACGACGGTCAGCGCGACGAAGCAGATCGCGAGCAGTCGGAGCAGAGCCAGCATTCCTTTGCCCTCCCGGCGATGGGCCCAAGCCGACCCGGGCAGATCCTGCCGCGCCTGGCCGGTCGGGATCAAGCCGTGGTCGGGTTTCCCGCACCTTGCCCGATGAGCGCGCGTGCGGGCATCCTCGGCAGGATCATTTCAGACGCAGGAGCTTTCCCATGCCGCGCCATTTCCTTGTCTCGCTGCCGCTCGCCGCGATGTTGGCCCTTCCCGCCGCCGCCGACGAGATCACCGACACGCTGCAATCGGCCCTCGACGCATACGAGACCGGCGACGTGCAATACGCGCTCGAGGAACTCGACTACGCGCGCTCGAAGCTGCTCGAGATGAAGACCCGATCGCTGGCCGGTTTCCTGCCCGACGCGCCCGAGGGCTGGAGCCGCGAAGTGAGCACCGACGCAGGTGCCGGGATGGCGATGATGGGCGGTGGCGTCTCGGCCGAGGCCGACTACCATGCCCCAGACGGCGAAAGCTACAGCGTCCAGATGTTCGCCGACAACCCGATGGTCGCCAGCATGTCGGCGATGATCGCAAACGCCGGGGCCATGGGGCTGAAGACCGACCGCATCGGCCGCCAGAAATTCGCCGTGCAGGACGACCAGACGATGGGGCTGATCGCCAACCGCATCCTCGTGCAGGTCGACGGTCCCGACGCCGGGACCCGCAAGTCCCTGCTCGAGGCGATGGACTTCGACAGCATGGCGGACTTCGGCGGCTGAGCCGCTGTCCCAGAGGAGCGCCCGGCCGCGCGGTCCGGCCTGCCTCCGGCGGGGATATTTGCAGCCAGAAGAAACCCGGGCGCGACGCCCGTCCTTCTTCTCTTTGCAAATACCCTCGGGGGTGAATGCGGCGCAGCCGCAGAGGGGGCAGAGCCCCCTGCCGCGTCAGCCGACCACGTTGAACGCCGGGCCGTAGGGATAGCCGGTGATGTTCTCGGGGCCATCCTCGGTGATCACGAGGATGTCGTGCTCACGGTAGCCGCCCGCGCCGGGGGTCCCTTCGGGGATCGTCAGCATCGGCTCCATCGAGATCACCATCCCCGGCTCGAGCACCGTGTCGATATCCTCGCGCAACTCGAGGCCGGCCTCGCGGCCGTAGTAGTGCGACAGCACGCCGAACGAGTGGCCGTAGCCGAAGGTGCGGTATTGCAGCAGACCGCGTTCGGCGAGGAAGGCGTTGATCTTGCCGGTGAGCTCGGAACAGCGCGCCCCCGGTTGCAGCAGCGACATTCCATATTCATGCGCCGCGACGTTCGCCTCCCAGACCGCGCGGGAGGCATCGTCGACCTCGCCCACGAAGAGCGTGCGCTCGAGCGCCGTGTAGTAGCCCGAGATCATCGGGAAGGTGTTGAGCGACAGGATGTCGCCGCGTTCCAGTCGGCGCGCGGTGACAGGGTTGTGGGCGCCGTCGGTGTTGATCCCGGACTGGAACCAGACCCAGGTGTCGCGATACTCGGCGTCGGGGAAGCGTTTTGCGATCTCCAGCTCCATGGCATCGCGCCCGGCCATGGCGACGTCGATCTCGCGCGCGCCCTCGCGGATGGCGTCGCGGATGGCATAGCCGCCGACGTCGGCAACCTGCGCGCCCTGTCGGATCAGCGCGATCTCGGACGGCGACTTGTGCATCCGCTGGCGCATGGTGGCCGGAGCGATGTCGATGGTCACGACCGGCTCGAGCCAGTCCTCGAGCAGTTCGCGCTGCACCACCGTCATGTGGTCGGCCTCGTAGCCGACGACGCTGCCCTGTCCGGTGACCGACAGGATGGCGCGCCAGAAGTTGTCCCGCGCCCAGTCCGTGTAGGTGATGTTGTCGCCGTGACAGCGCCGCCACGGCTGTGCCGCGTCGATGCCGGCGCTGATCGTCACGCTGTCGGCCTCGGTGACGACCAGCGCGTAGGGCCGGCCGAAGCTGCAGTAGAGAAAGCCCGAGTAGTAGGCGACATTGTGCATCGAGGTCAGCACGCAGGCAGCCACGCCAGCCTCGTCCATCGCCGCGCGCAGGCCGCGCAGGCGCGTATCGTATTCCTCTGACGGGAACGGCAGGACGCGGTTGCCCTGGTGAAAACGGTAGAATGCGGGACGGTCCATCTTGAGCCCTCCTTTGGGATCGCGGAGGGCCTGACCCGACCCCGCCGCAACGGCAAAGCAAGGTCCCGGCGTACAGGACGGTTGAGACGGGCATGCCTTTGCGGCACTGGCGACGCCATCGCCTGCCCATTGCGGAGGATGCGCCGAAACGACGTCGCTGGCAAGAGCCGGCGGGGAAGCCGCCTCCGACCCGCAGGGATATTGCGCGGGTACCGCGGGCGCGGCGGGTTCAGATCGGCCGGAGGATATGTCGGGTGGCCCGCGGCTCAGGCGGCCGCGAGCCAGAGCTTGTATTGTAGTCGGGCCCCGGCGACGCGGGCCCAGCGAAGCTTGCGTTCGAAGAGAGCGAAGGCGCGGCGCGGGTCGCGGTGATCCTCCCAGTTCTCGCCCGGGGCATCGGCCCCGAGGATTTCCCAGTCGGTGTCGCGCGGCGGTTCGTGCAGGGTGAGGGCCGAGGCTTCCATCAGCCGCACACCCCGCCCCAGCATGAGCGCGTGACGCGCCAGCGTTTCGGCCTCGGCAGTCGAAAGCCAAGGGGTGCCCGCGCCCGTCGTCGCCGCGCGCACCCACGCATCGAGCGTGGCGCGCGGCGGGTCGTCGGGCGCGAGCAGGGTCATCGTCACACGCTGAGGCAGACGTATTTCATCTCGAGGTAGTCCTCGATGCCGTGGTGCGAGCCCTCGCGACCGAGGCCGGATTGCTTGACGCCGCCGAAGGGGGCCATCTCGGTCGAGATGATGCCGGTGTTCACGCCGACGATGCCGTATTCCAGCGCCTCGGCGACCTTGTACACGCGGCTCAGGTCCTTGGCGTAGAAGTAGGAGGCCAGCCCGAAGATCGTGTCATTGGCGAGCTCGATGACGTCTTCCTCGGTCTCGAACTTGAACAGCGGCGCGAGCGGGCCGAAGGTCTCGTCGGTCGAGAACTTCATCTCCTTGGTCGCGCCGGTGACGATGGTCGGCGCCATGAAATTGCCGGGGCCCTGCAGCGTCTCGCCGTCACCGAGGATGAGCTGCGCGCCCTTCGACTTCGCGTCGGCGATGTGGTCCTGAACCTTCTCGATGGCCTTGGTGGTGATCAGCGGGCCGAGGTCCGTGCCGTCTTCAAGGCCGTCGCCGACCTTCATGTTGCTGACCGCTTCCTTCAGCTTGGCGGCGAATTCGTCGTAGACGCCGGCCTGCACGTAGATCCGGTTGGCGCAGACGCAGGTCTGGCCGTTGTTGCGGAACTTGCACATGATCGCGCCCTGCACGGCGGCGTCGAGGTCCGCGTCGTCGAACACGATGAACGGCGCGTTGCCGCCCAGCTCCATCGAGCACTTCATCACCTGGTCGGCGGCCTGGCCCAGCAGGATGCGGCCGACCTGCGTCGAGCCGGTGAAGGTCAGCTTGCGCACCTTGGGGTTCTCGCAGAACTCCTTGCCGGCTTCCGAGGCGCTGTCCGAGGGCAGCATGTTGAACACGCCCGCGGGGATGCCGGCGCGCTCGGCGAGCACCGCCAGCGCGATGGCCGAAAGCGGCGTCTCCGACGCGGGACGGGCGACGAAGCTGCAGCCCGCGGCGAGCGCCGGGGCGGCCTTGCGGGTGATCATCGCGTTGGGGAAGTTCCACGGCGTGATCGAGGCCGCGACACCGATCGGCTGCTTGATGACCATGATGCGCTTGTCGCGTTGGTGGCCGGGAATGGTCTCGCCGTAGACGCGCTTGGCCTCTTCGCCGAAGAACTCGATGAAGCTCGCGCCGTAGGCGATCTCGCCGGCGGCCTCGGCCAGCGGCTTGCCCATCTCGGCGGTCAGGATCTTCGCGAGATCCTGCTGGTTGGCCATGATCAGGTCGAACCACTTGCGGAGCACCTGCGCGCGCTCCTTGCCGGTCCAGCTCGCCCATTCCTTCTGCGCGATGTAGGCGCCGTCGATGGCCCCGGCGATCTGCTCGCGCGACAGGTTGGCCACCTCGGCGATGACGTCGCCACGCGCGGGGTTGGTGACCTCGAAAGTGCCGTCGGCGCCGTCGATCCACTCGCCGTTCACGTAGGCCTGGGTCTGCAGGAGGCTGGGATCGTCGAGAAGCGAGGGAAGGTTTGTTTCGGTCTGATCCAGCATGAGGTCCTCCAGGGTTTTTCGATTGCTGCCTACGGCAGAGCATCAGATACGTTTGAAGTCTAGACCAAGCGGGGAGAAAAGCCATGGATCTGAGCGACGCCTACGCCAACGGGCCCCATATTGCGCAGGCCGGGACCTACCCGCCCCGCTGGGCCGAGGCCGCCGCCTGCTACCGCAAGGCATTGTCGCTGAAGGGGCGCCTGCGCAGCGGTCTTCCCTACGGCCGAGGTCCGCGCGAGCGGTTCGACCTGTTCCTGCCCGACGGCCCGCCCGAGGGGCTCGTCGTCTTCGTGCACGGCGGCTACTGGATGGCCTTCGGCCGCGAGGACTGGTCGCATCTCGCCGGCGGAGCGGTGGCCCGGGGCTGGGCGGTGGCGCTGCCGTCCTACGATCTCTGCCCCGACATCGGGCTCTCGGGCATCACCCGCCAGATCGCCGCCGCGGTGACGGCGGCCGCGGCCGAGGTCGCGGGGCCGATCCGGCTCGCCGGGCATTCCGCCGGCGGGCACCTCGTGGCGAGGATGCTCGCGCCGGGGATGCTCCCCGACCCGGTGGCGGCGCGGATTGCGCATGTCATGCCGATCTCGCCGCTCTCCGACCTGCGCCCGCTGATGCAGACCGGCATGAACGAAAAGCTGCGGCTCGACGCGGTCGAGGCCTGGGCAGAAAGCCCGGTCGCCATGGCCCCGCCGGAGTGTCCTGTCACGGTCTGGGTCGGCGCCGACGAGCGGCCGGCCTTCCTCGACCAGGCGCGTTGGCTGAGCGAGGCCTGGCATTGCGACGCGGTCATCGATCCCGGCCGGCACCACTTCGACGTAATCGACGGGCTCGCGGACCCCGATAGCGCCATGACGCGGCACCTGCTGGCCTGAGCCGCGCCGGCCGGCACGGTCCCCGGTGTTTCGCAAATCCGTAACGCGACTGTCACGCGGCCGTTACCGATGCGGCGCAAGGCCATGCGCGGAACCATCAGGGGACAGGACATGACATTCCGCACGCTCTGCCTCACCTCGGTGATCGCACTGTCGGCCCACGCCGCCAGCGCCGAGATGAGCTTCAACCGCATCGCCTCCTTCGCCACGCCGGACAACATGGCCGATGGCGAGGACCGGTCGCGCGTCACCTCGGCCGAGATCATCCATGCCACCGAGGACGGCAACACGCTGGTCTACACCGACAGCCCGCTGGGCGTGATCGGCCGCATCGACATCACCGACCCGGCGCAGCCGAAGCCGATGGGCAACATCGCGATGGACGGCGAGCCGACCGCGGTCGCCATCTCCGGCACCACCGCCTTCGTCGGCGTGAACACCTCGGAAAGCTACACCGACCCGTCGGGCAAGCTGGTGGTGCTCGACGCCATGTCGGGCGAGATCGCGGGCGAGTGCGACCTCGGCGGCCAGCCCGACTCGGTGGCGCTCGCGCCGGACGGCAGCTTCGTGACGATCGCCATCGAGAACGAGCGTGACGAGGACGCCGGCGACGGCCGCGTGCCGCAGATGCCGGCGGGCTACGTCGCCATCCTCGACGTGACCGACGGCATGGCGCAGTGCGACAGCCTCGTGAAGGCCGACGTGACCGGCCTCGCCGAGATCGCCCCCGAGGACCCGGAGCCCGAGTTCGTCGACGTGAACGGCGCCGGCGAGATCGTCGTGACCCTTCAGGAGAACAACCACCTCGTCGTGCTCGACCGCTCGGGCGAGGTGCTGTCGCATTTCTCCGCCGGTGCGGTCGACCTCGAGGGCATCGACGCCACCGACGAGCGCGGCGCGCTGATCTTCAACGAGAGCCAGCAGGGTCGCAAGCGCGAGCCCGATTCGGTGCAATGGATCGACGACGAGCATTTCGCCATCGCCAACGAAGGCGACATGGACGGCGGCTCGCGCGGCTTCACCGTGTTCTCGAAGGACGGCACCACCGTCTACGAAAGCGGCACCGACTTCGAAAAGGCGGTGATCCAGGTCGGCCACTATCCCGACAAGCGCTCCGACGCCAAGGGCGCCGAACCCGAGGGGCTCGAGTTCGCCAGTTTCGACGGCACGCCCTACCTCTTCGTGATGTCCGAGCGCGGCTCGGTGGTCGGCGTCTACGACATGACCGATCCGGCGGCGCCGGTGCTCACCCAGATGCTGCCCTCGGGCATCGCCCCCGAAGGCATCATCGCCATCCCGTCGCGGAACCTGCTCGCCACCGCGAACGAGGAAGACCTCGTCGAGGACGGCGGCGTCCGCGCCCACGTCATGGTCTACGACTACGCCGAGGGTGCGCCGCAGTATCCGACCCTGACCTCCGAAGGCGCCGACGAGCTGATCGGTTGGGGTGCGATCTCGGGCATGGTCGCCGGCGATGACGGCATGATCCACGCGGTCAACGACAGCTTCTACGGCTTCCAGCCGCGCATCTTCACCATCGACCCGTCGCAGACCCCGGCGCGCATCACCGCTGCGACCGACATCACCCGCAAGGGCCGTCCGGCGCAGAAGCTCGACCTCGAGGGCATCACCACCGACGGCGAGGGCGGCTTCTGGCTCGCCTCCGAGGGCCGCACCGACCGCGTCATCCCGCACGCGCTCTACCACGTCGACGCCGATGGCGAGATCCGGGACGAGATCGGCCTGCCCGCAGCACTGCTGGAGAACGAGAAGCGCTTCGGCTTCGAGGGCATCACCATGGTCGACGGCACGCTCTGGATGGCCGTGCAGCGCGAATGGGCCGACGATCCCAGGGATCACGTCAAGCTGGTGAACTACGATCCGGAGACCGGCGAATGGGGCGCCGTGCTCTATCCCAAGGCCGCACCGGAAAAGGGCTGGGTCGGCCTGTCGGAAATCACCGCCCATGGCGACCACGTCTACGTCATCGAGCGGGACAACCAGATCGGCGCCGACGTGGTGACCAAGAAGATCTACCGCATCCCGCTCGCCGAGATGCAGGCGGCGCCGCTCGGAGGCGACCTGCCGGTGGTCTCCAAGGAAGAGGTCCGCGACCTCGTCCCCGACCTGCAGGCCTGGAACGGCTACGTGGTCGACAAGATCGAGGGGCTTGCCATCACCGAAGCGGGCACCGCCTACGTCTCGACCGACAACGACGGCGTCGACGACAGCTCCGGCGAGACGTTCTTCTGGTCCTTCGACCTCGACTAGGGCGCCACGCCCGGTCTTCTTCTCTTTCCAAATACCCTCGGGGGTGAATGCGGCGCAGCCGCAGAGGGGGCAGAGCCCCCTCGCCTCCGGCCAGACCGGGCATTGGGCCCCGGCCAGACCGGGCACACAAAAAAGCCCCGGCAGTCATGCCGGGGCTTCGTCACATGCGCGACCGGTGGATCAGTTCACCGTCTTGTCGCGGGTCACGTCCGTCCCGATCGCCGGGCGCTCGGTGCCGCGGGCGATCTCGATGCGGCGCGGTTTCAGCGCCTCGGGGATCTCGCGCCGAAGGTCGATGTGCAGCATGCCGTTCTCATGCGTGGCGCCCTCGACGCGGACATGGTCGGCCAGCGTGAAGCGGCGCTCGAAGGCGCGGGTGGCGATGCCGCGATGCAGGTAGGTGCGGCCCTCGTCCTCCTCGGCCTTCCGGGCCGCGACGATCAGCTGGTGCTCCTTCAGCTCGACCGAGAGGTCGGCGTCCGAGAAGCCGGCAACGGCGATCGAGATGCGCCAGGCGTCATCCGCGGTCTTCTCGATGTTGTAAGGGGGATAGCTGGGCTGGGCCACGTCGCTGGACAGCGCCCGGTCCATCAGGTCGGCGATCTGGTCGAAACCGACGGTTGCGCGGTAAAGCGGTGCGAAATCGAAGTGTCGCATGGGTCATCCTCCATTGAGCGATACCATATGTGCTGCGCCTTCCCGGCACGGGACAGGCGGCTTGGAACCCCGGGGCCCGACAGTGGCACCCCGGATGTTGTAGATCTGGGAAAGTGAAAACGCCGTTTCAAGAGCCTTGCCGGGCCGAGGTGTCAGGGCCGCACGAAGCGCGCCCCGATCCCCTCGCGGGTGTTGCCGCCGACGGTGATCCGCCGCGCTCCGGCGGTGACCTTCGGTCGCGCCTCCTCCTGCATCAGCCGCCCCCGCAGGGTGGCGACCAGCTCCGGCAGGCTCGGGCCGTAGGCCACGCCGCGCCCGGTGCCCGACGAGATCACCGACAGGATGCGCAACCGCCCATTCTCGCGCAGGAAGACCGGCGCGCCGGACGAGCCGAAGGTCACGTCGCAGTCGAAGCCGAGCACGTCGCCCCGGAAGCGGCCGGTAACGTGGCAACCGGGCTCGCGCGACAGCACCTCCGCGCGGCCCTCTCCGTAGGAGGCGACGCTGACCACCGCGCCCTCGGCCGGCATCTCGTGCACCCGGAACGGGTCGGCCTCGGCCGCCGACACGGGGCTTTCAAGCTGCAGCAGCGCCACGTCCGAGGCAACGGCCGCCCCGGTCATGCGCATCTCGCCCCGCGTCATGAGCGCGGCGTAGGCGGTGGGCACCACCCAGCGCCGCACCCGCCGGGCGGTGATCTCGGTGCCCCGGTGATACCCGGCGCGAAAGGTGATGCGCTCGGCGGCCACCGGTTGACCGCTCGCCCGGTCGTGGACGCAATGGGCCGCGGTGAGGACAATGTCGCGCGCGATCAGCGCCCCGGTGCAGAAACCGCCCGGCAGGTCGAGCCGTCCGACCGCCTCCCAGCCAAGCAGCTTGCCCCGGTTGTCCATGACGTCGAACACCGTGCCCTGCTGGGCGGCGGCAGGTGCGACCGGTGCGGTCAGGGCCAGCGCGAGCGCGGCGACATATCTCAGGGGCGTATGAATTTCGCCCCCGTCTCCCGCCGTGTTCCGGCGTCCAGCGTGTTGCGCACCGCGTTCGTCTCGAGCTCGGCGCGCAGCAGCGTGAGCGTCTCGTCGAGCTCGGTCCCGAGCGAGACTTCCCGGCCCTCGGCCTCGGCCTTGGCCGAGATCACCGACACGATGCGCGGCTCACCCCCGGCAAACGAGAAGACCGGCGACCCGGAGCTGCCGAAATCCACCCGGCACGACAGCACCAGCATCCGCGTCTGCCGGTCGAGCACGCTGCACATGCCCTGCAGCGAGGGCGCCTCGGACCGGTCGTAGGCGTAGGAGACCACGCTGACCTCGGCGCCGCGCGGCGGGTGCGGGCCCGTGGCGAAGGGGGTGATCGTCGTGTTGCGGATCGGCAGCTGCAGCTTGATGAGCGCGATGTCGTTGCGCACCCGGTCCGCCCTGGCCGGGTCGTCGAAGGCGTAGTCGGGATGCGTCTTCGCACGGCGCACCCGGCGATAAGCGGCGGCGCGGCCGTTGCGCCAGCCGGCGAGGAACTGGATGTCCTCGACCGGGATCTCGGCGCCGGTGGTCGGGTCGTAGAGGCAATGGGCCGCCGTGAGCACCAGGTCGGGCGCGATCAGCGCCCCGGTGCAGAACGCCTTGCCGGCCAGCTCGAGACGGCCGACCGCCTCCCAGTTGCGGCCGTCCTCGCGGCTCTGCATGGAAAACAGCCCGCCGTCGGCGGCGGCACCCGTCGCGAAACCGAGCGTGATCAGGAAAAGCAAAATGCGCAAGGCGGACCCTTTCTCCGTAGCCGATCCCATACCTGACGCTTTTGTCAGAAATTGGGCGGGTCGGGGAGAGGGCAGGGCGGCGTTCAGCCCGCTTCCACGATGGCGCGGGGCTTCGGCCCGCCGGTCGCCCAGTCGAGAAGCTCGACCGTGTGCACCACGGGCCGCCGCGTGCCCGAGCCGATCTGCATCATGCAGCCGATGTTGCCGGCGGCGATGACGTCGGGGGTCTTCGCCTCGAGCGTGCGCAGCTTGCGGTCCTTGAGCTGCTTCGAGATCTCGGGCTGCAGCAGGTTGTAGGTGCCCGCGCTGCCGCAGCAAAGGTGGCTGTCGGCGGGTTCGACCACCTCGAACCCGGCGGCCTTGAGCAGCGCCTTGGGGTGGGTCTTGATCTTCTGCCCGTGCTGCAGCGAGCAGGCGGCGTGATAGGCCACCCGGATCGGTCCCGTGCCCTCGGTCCCGGTCGTGTCGGGCATGTCGGTCCCGGCGATCTCGCTGCGGGCAAGGTTGCGGCTCTCGACCTCCGCCTCTGGCATCAGGTCGGACAGCACCTCGGACACGTCCCTGGCGATGCCCGAGATACGCGCCGCATCCTCTGCCAGCGGGTCGTTGCGGAACATGTGGCCGTAGTCCTTCACCGTGGTGCCACAGCCGCTGGTGTTGATGACGATGGCGTCGAGCCCGTCGCCGTCCATTTCGGCGACCCAGGCGCGGATGTTGGCCGCCGCCGAGGCGTGGCTGTCTCCCTCGCGCCCCATGTGGTGCGTGAGCGCCCCGCAGCAGCCGGCGCCCTTTGCCACCACCACCTCGCAGCCGAGCCGGGTGAGTAGCCGGATCGTCGCGTCGTTGATGTCTGTGTTGAGCGCCTTCTGCGCGCAGCCGGTCATCAGTGCCACCCGCTTGCGCCGCGGCGCGGCCGGCGCGAAGCTCTGCGGATCGTCGTTGCGCGACACCGCCGGGATGCGCTTCGGCGCCATGTCCAGCATCGCCCGCAGCCGGGCGTCGGGCAGCAGCCGGGCGAAGGGCCGTCCGATCTTCGCCCCCAGCAGGGCCAGCCGGAACCGCCCGGGATAGGGAATGATCCGCGCCAGCAGCCAGCGCAGGGCGCGCTCGCTTCGGGGGCGCTCGTAATGCGTCTCGATGTAGGCCCGGGCGTGGTCGACGAGATGCATGTAATGCACGCCCGAGGGGCAGGTGGTCATGCAGGCAAGGCAGCTCAGGCAACGGTCGATGTGCTTGACGGTCTTGTCGTCGGGCACCCGCTCGTTCTCGAGCATGTCCTTGATCAGGTAGATGCGGCCGCGCGGGCTGTCGAGTTCGTCGCCGAGCACCTGGTAGGTCGGGCAGGTGGCGGTGCAGAACCCGCAGTGCACGCAGGCACGCAGGATCTCGTTGGCGCGCGCGATGCCCGGGTCCTCGAGTTGCTGTTCGGTGAAATTGGTCTGCATGGGAGGCTCTCAGGACATCATCATCCGGGCGGTGGCGAGCCCGAACCAGGGAAGGGGGGTGGCAAGAAGGCCGGCGATCGTCACCCCGCGGCGCGGGGCGGCGTGGCCGGCATGGCGGTGCAGCGTCAGTGCGACCATCGCGACGGCAAGCACCCAGGACAGCCACATCAGCCCGAGCGAGACAAGCGCCGCGCCGGTGTTCTGCAGCGCCAGCGCCAGCAGGGCGGTCGCCATGACGCCGGGCGCCAGCGACAGCAGCAGCGCGCGCGACGGGCCGACGCGCAGGAGCAACGCGAAGAGCAGTGGACCGGCGAGGAAGCAGGCCCCGAAGACGGCAAGCGCCTCGCGGCTCATGCCATCAGCCCGGGGTTGAGGATGCCGCGCGGGTCGAACCGCGCGCGCAGTCCGGCCGCAAGCGCGGCGACGGGCGCCGGCTCGGGCTGGAAGGCCGGGGCCTCGCCGCCGCCCCGCACGGCAGTGGCATGACCCTTGAAGGCGCCGAGCCGGGCGTGGGCGTCGGTTCCCGACGGCAGCAGCGCCCAGATCAGCCCGCCGCCCCAGTCGAACAGCAGGGCCTCGGCCTCGAGACGGGCGGCAAGCTCAGGCCCGTCCGACGGCTTGCAGGAGATGCGCCAGACGTCACCCTCCCGCCCGTGGAAGGGTGCCACATCGCGCACGCCGCGCCACAGCGCCGCGTTGCGCCCCGCGTCGGCCTCGATCCGCCCCGCCTGCGTCTTGAACAGCGACTGCAACTGGCCGGCGCGGTAACTCACCGAGTCCGCGAAGCCCTCGACCCGCAGCAAGGTCGCCGGCCCGCCGTCCGGACCCCCGGGCATATGCGCTGCGCCCGACACGTCGTAGGGGGCGCCCAGCGCCCGCGACATCGCCGCGACCGCCGCCTCCGCGGACAGCCCCTCGAGGATCAGCGTCGCCACCGCCTCGGGCTTCGGCAGAACCTTCAGCGCCACCTCGGTCAGCACGCCGAGCGTGCCGCGGCTACCCGCCATCAGTTTCACCAGGTCGTAGCCAGTGACGTTCTTCATCACCCGGCCGCCGTTGCGCAGCACCGTTCCGGTGCCGTCGACGACGCGCACGCCCAGCATGTGATCGCGGCAGGCCCCGGCCTGGATCCGGCGCGGCCCCGAGACGTTGCCCGCCGCCAGCCCGCCCAGCGTTGGCGCCCCCTGGGTACCCAGGAGTCCGCGATGGTCCATCGGCTCGAATGGCAGCCGCTGTCCCTCGGCGTCGAGCGCCGCCTCGATTTCGGCCACCGGGGTGCCGGCCCGCGCGACCAGCGTCAGCGCGCCCGGCTCGTAGAGGCTGATCCCCGTGATCGCGCCGGTCTCCAGCACCTCGCCCGGACCCGCGCGCCCGATCGGCCGCGTGCCGCCGCCGCGAATGATCAACGGCCCGCCCGCATCGCGGATCATCCCGGCCAGCTCTGCCTCTGTCTCTGGTCTCATGCGCTTCTCTGGTTCAAAAATACCCTCGGGGGAGTCGCGCGTCCCGCGCGACGGGGGCAGAGCCCCCTCATTCCGCCGCCACCGCGCGCCGCGTCTCCGACACGTCGAGCGGAAACACCTTGGCGGGGTTCAGCAGCCACTTCGGGTCGAAGACGTCCTTCACCGCCATCTGCGCCTCGAGGTCGGCGGGATCGTATTGCACGCTCATCAGGTCGCGCTTCTCGATGCCCACCCCGTGCTCGCCGGTGAGGCAGCCGCCTACCTCGACGCAGAGCTTCAGGATCTCGGCCCCGAAGCGTTCGCATTTCTCCAGCTCTCCGGGCTGGTTGGCGTTGAACAGGATCAGCGGGTGCATGTTGCCGTCGCCGGCGTGGAAGACATTGGCCACCTCGAGCCCGAAGTCCTTCGACAACTCCCCGATGCGGCGCAGCACGCGCGGCAGTTCGGTCACCGGGATCGTGCCGTCGAGGCACATGTAGTCGTTGATCTGCCCCATGGCCCCAAATGCGCTTTTGCGGCCCAGCCAGATACGGCCGGCCTCGTCGGCATCCTTCGCCTCGCGAAGCTCCACCGGATCGTGGCGGCGGGCGATCTGCAGGATCAGCCCGAGCTGCTCGTCGATCTCGGCGTCCGAGCCCTCGACCTCGACGATCAGCAGCGCCTCGCAGTCGGGATAGCCGGCGTGGGCAAAGGCCTCGCAGGCGACGATGCAGGGGCGGTCCATGAAC
>MDTG01333365.1_pt1 | contig 79808 bp, 76 predicted proteins | sample 811421 | NCBI WGS metagenome assembly MDTG01 (sample SAMN05326645, study PRJNA326480) | marine metagenome | isolation source: seawater | place: Pacific Ocean: South East | collected 2011
AAGTTCGCCTGTATCGTCAACGATATGGACCGTGCTGCTGGACGTTCCGGCGTGGGCACGGTGATGGGGTCGAAAAACCTGAAGGCGGTCGCTGTGCGAGGCACCTTAGGTGTTGCAGTCGACGATTCCAAGAGCTTCATGGCCGCCGCCGCTGCCGGCAAGGAAGTGTTGGCTGGAAACGCGGTGACCGGCGAAGGTCTCCCGGCTTTTGGCACGCAGGTTTTGATGAACGTAATCAACGAAACAGGCGCGCTGCCAACCCATAACCACCGGGACGTGCAGTTCGAGGGCGCGAACAACATCTCCGCTGAAGCCATGGCGGAACCGCGTGAGTCGGATGGCAAGCCGAACCTGGTTACCAACCAGGCCTGCTTTGGTTGCACCATCGCTTGTGGCCGGGTCTCAACCATCGATCGTAACCACTTCTCGGTAAAGGACCGCCCCGAATACCATAAAGCGTCGGGCGGCCTTGAATACGAGGCCGCATGGGCCTTGGGCGCAGCAACCGGTATTGATGATTTGGATGCTCTGACTTTCGCCAACTTCATATGTAATGAGCAGGGTATTGATCCCATCTCCTTCGGCGCCACCGTAGGCGCCGCCATGGAGCTGTTTGAGGACGGTGTGATCTCCACCAACGATACGGGCGGGATCGAGCTCAACTTCGGTAACGCCGAAGCACTCTGTGCCCTAGCCGAACTCACTGGTAAAGGTGAAGGTTTCGGTGCAGAAATTGGCCTTGGGTCCAAGCTGCTTTGCGAGAAGCACGGCAAGCCGGAACTTTCCATGTCCGTGAAAGGGCAGGAATTCCCGGCTTACGACTCGCGCGGTATCCAGGGCATGGGCCTGACATATGCGACGTCGAACCGTGGCGCATGCCATTTGCGGAGCTACACGGTCGCTTCTGAAGTGCTGGGCATCCCCGAAAAGACCGATCCTCTGGAAACGGATGGAAAGGCAGGTCTCGTGAAGGCCTTCCAAGATGCGACTGCAGCTTTCGATAGCGCTGGGCTCTGCATTTTCACGTCTTTCGCTTGGACCTTGGACGACGTGGCGCCGCAACTGGACGCAGCCTGTGAAGGCGAATGGTCCACCGACAAGCTGCTGGAAGTGGGCGAGCGGATCTGGAACTTGGAGCGTCAGTTTAACATGGCGGCGGGTTTTACTGGGAAGGATGACAACCTGCCGGCGCGTCTGGTGAAGGATCCGGCTAAGGCCGGTCCGGCCGAGGGAAAGACTAACGGCCTGGATAAAATGCTGCCCGAATACTACGAGGTTCGTGGTTGGACCGGTGATGGCGTGCCCAGCAACGAAACTTTGGATCGCCTGAGTCTTTGAGTTCCTGAAATGCTGGGGTACATGCCTCGGCGGATGGTGCCCCATGCGCCGTTCGCCGGGGCACCTAACTGGTAATCTAAATCTAATCTGAGGAGATGTTAATGACCTATGTTATCGTGGGTGCAGGGCCCTCCGGCGTGGTGGCGGCGGAAACCATGCGCAAGGCGGACCCGTCCTTGGATGTGGTACTTATTGGAGACGAGCCGGAACCGCCGTATTCACGCATGGCTATTCCCTATTTCTTGACAGGAAAGATTGATGAGGCTGGAACCTACCTCCGCAAAACGGAGGGACACTACGATACCAAGGGTATTCAGTACCGTGAGGGCCGCGTCGCCAGTATCGACGCGGATACGGGAAAGGTGGCCTTGGAGGATGGATCCAGCCAAGACTATTCCAAGCTGCTAATCTGCACCGGGGCGAGTCCCATAAAGCCGCCAGTGGAAGGCCTAGACTCACCAGGTGTTCATCATTGTTGGACGCTTGAGGACGCGCGTCAGATTATTGGCCTTGCTCACGAAGGGGCCGACGTTGTCCTGATTGGTGCCGGTTTTATTGCCTGCATCATCTTGGAGGCCCTTGTGGAACGAGGCGTCAACCTTACCGTGGTGGAAATGGAAGACCGTATGCTGCCCCGCATGATGGATGAGATGGGCGGCGAAATGATCAAACGCTGGTGCGAAAAGAAAGGGGTGAGCGTGCAAACCGGTGTGCGGGTCAACAAGGTCCAGTATAATGACGATGATAGTAAAGGTCGTCTGGCTGTGGGTTTGGACAATGGTTCGGAATTACCTGCGCATCTGGTCGTGGTCGCGGCTGGTGTTACCTCAAATACAGCCTTCCTGGATGGTTCCAGCGTTAAGGTGGAAGATGGAATTGTCGTCGATAATCGCCTTATGTCCTCGGTAGATGGGATCTATGCCGCCGGCGATTGCGCTCAGGGTCCGGATTTTTCAACGGGTGGTTGGTCTGTGCATGCCATTCAGCCGACGGCCGTGGATCACGCCCGCGTCGCCGCGTTGAATATGGTGGGGCAGGATGCGCCGTACCGTGGGAGTCTGGTCATGAATGTCCTTGATACTATGGGATTGGTATCCGTCTCCTACGGCTCTTGGCAGGGCGTTGACGGGGGCGATCAGTCGGTGTTAGTCGATAAGGAAGGGTTCAGGTATTTGCGGCTGGAGTTCTTCGGCGATCATATAGTCGGCGCACTTAGCCTGGGTCGGACCGATCACGTGGGGGTGCTGCGTGGCCTGATCCAGAACAAGAGCCCGTTGGGTGATTGGAAGGCCATCCTGATGGCCAACCCGCAACGCTACATGGAAGCCTACGTGGATCATTCTCAATAGGTCCCAAGATCCATGAAAATCCGTATTAAGCTCTACGCGGCACTAGGCAAGTACCTGCCCGACGGCGCCGTGAAGAACGAGGCTGACATCGAGGTCGCTAAAGGCACGACGCCGGAATCCGCCTTCACTTCTTTGAACGTGCCGCTGCAGCAATGCCACCTTGTTCTCATCAACGGTGTATTCGTTCCGCCAACGGAGCGGGCAATTCGTACCTTAGCCGATGGAGATCATTTGGCCGCCTGGCCGCCGGTGGCGGGGGGCTGAGGTGAAGGAAGACTGCGTGACCGTCACCAAGGAGATGGCGGTGACCCACGCTGATTTTTTCCGGATTCTACCCAATGCTTTCCCCGATCGTGATTATGACGTCCAGGGTACTACGATTTGGCGGCAATGCGATGGTGGCACCCTAGAGATCAAGCTTGGGCCGGAGGGCACACGGCGTATCGCGCTTTTAAAGCTGCCCCAGACGTCTATTACCCTGACGTTCAGGGGATGCTCCGACTCGCAACGGTCTGAGATCATCGAACAATTCGACAAAGGCTTTCAACGCGCTGGGGGATAGTCCACGAATTTCCCTGTATGGACGGAATTTTTGTATCCTACGTCCATCTCTTTGGCTGTTTTGGACGCCCATTGTGAGAGGAGGCAGTCACTCGATTATTAAAACGCATACCAGAGATCGCGTATTCCTCAACCTGGTGACCGGCATCATGTATATGATAAAATTAATTTAATTAACGGAAATCGACGGGAAATTATTCTCATTCTCGGCTAAGCTATTATAACTGTGTTTATATGTAGAATTAAGTCCACAACTCATCAAAGAAGGCAATTGCAATGAAAAATTATATCGCAATTCACAAGTTTCATTCAGAAGATTTAAAGCAGAGGTGCTTTGAGGCAATTGGATCGATGTCTGAGAGTGAAATCGCTTCATCTATGACGGGGGCAAAAGCTGCCTGCCAAATGACCTGGCATGATGGCGGCGTCGGTATGGAAATGGTTTGCTGGTGGAAAGCTGAGAGCCCTGATGCAATCATCGAACAAATCGGAGAAATGAATGATTTCTTCGGAACTGATTGTAAGGAGCTTGATCAAATCATGAATTTCGATGCGATGAGAGGTTAATGCATTCGCAAGCTTGGCTGAACCAAAGGTTTTGAGAACGGCGTCGTTACGACCCTAGCCTGTTGTTGGAACAGCCGGCGCCTCATAGTGTCCTTGGTTTGTAGTTTCGATACGGCCGGATTCTAGAGTTAGGGCCGAGGTGAGTGGACCAATCGTGATGGATTATTGATGAAATACGGCGGGCGGAACAAATCTTCGAATGGTCAGTATTTGGAGGATGTGGGCCAGACCAGATGTGGGTCAGGCCATGTGATCAGACTTAAGTACCGGCCGTATCAAGGGCCTCAATGAGGATTGTGTAGTAGCGATCGCCAAAGTTCATGGCGTCGGCGCGCTTCAAAAGGTCCATGGTGGCCTCCGCACCAGTCATGGAGACACCGCATGACTCGGCGAGTTCGAGAGCATATCGGAGATCCTTCATGATATAGCGGACGGGAAAGGTTTCGGTGGGGTGAAGGTCCGGTAGCATCGATTTGATGCCGTGGTTGCGCAGGACGAAGCTATCCGCTGATCCCGTTGCCAATGTGTCGAATAGCATTTTGCCATCGACAGCCCCTGATTCGCGTGCCACCTTTAGGGCCTCGGCTATGGCTTGAACTGTCTGAACGACTATCATGTTGTTCATTAATTTTACCGCCTGTCCGGCACCGGGAGCGCCGCAGAGCGTGATATCGCCGCCCATGTATTTTATGTAGGGTAGCACGGTATCAAAATCGTCCTGATTACCACCGACCATGAAGTTTAGGGTGCCGTTCTCAGCGGCCTTGACGCCACGTGCCACGGGTGCATCTAGGAAGCGCACTCCTTTTGGTGCCGCCGCCTCAGAAATCTCCTGAGCAAGCCGCACCGGACAGGTGGAGCAATCCACTACGATCTGGTGGGGCCTGGCGTGGGTTAAGATACCATCATCGCCTAGCACGACTTCGCGAACCTGAGGCTCACCGGGTAGCGACAGGAAAATGATATCAGCCTGAAGCATTATATCAGCAACAGATGCGGCCGTTTCCACTCCATGAGCTGACAATCTCTCGAGCGGGGCGGGGTTATGGTCGAAGGCAAAAATTGGACAGCCAGATTTCTGCGTTAAATTTTTGCACATTTTTTCGCCCATGACGCCAACACCAATGAAACCGAGTGTGGGCTTCTCAATCATAATTTTTCCCTCCAATTCATTAGGCGATGGTACGGCGGCGGCGTCTGGTGCGACAAGCGACGCCGTGGGGCTTTGAAACACCTAATCGCGTTTGTTGTCGTAGGGGTTTTTTCGTTTGCGGGTGTTTAGCCGAAGTGGAACGCCGGTCAAACCAAAGTCTTCACGAAGACCGTTCGCCAGATACCGCAAATAGCTCTCTGGAACTTTGTCGGCCCGCGTTGAAAAGATGGCGAAGGTGGGAGGGCGGGTTTTTACCTGGGTGATGTAGCGTAAACGTAGGCGACGACCCGAGATTACAGGCGGCGGATGCGCCTCCAGCATCATCTCGAACCATCGGTTCAATTCTCCTGTGGGAATGCGGGCATTCCATATTTCATAGATCTCGAAGACGGCGGGCATCAGGCCTTCCATGCCGCGTCCCGTGCGCGCCGAACAGGTGACGATGGGTATACCTCGAACCTGGGGCAAAGAGGTTTGTAGACGATCGGAAAGACGGCTTAAGGATTCTTTCCTGTTATCGGCCACATCCCATTTGTTGACGACGATGATCAGGGCACGGCCTTCCTCTATCACCTTTCGAGCAATCGTGAGATCTTGCTTTTCCAACACGGCGTTGGAATCCAGGGCCAGAATGACAACCTCGGCGTACTGCACGGCGCGGAATGAATCCTGCACTGATAGCCGCTCGAGCTTGGCGCCAACTTTTGCTTGTCGGCGCATTCCTGCAGTGTCCACTAACTCTAGTTTGCGGCCTTCCCAAGACCAGGGCACGGCAATGGCATCGCGTGTGATACCGGCTTCCGGGCCCGTTAACATGCGATCTTCACCGAGAAGATAGTTGACCATAGTCGATTTACCCACGTTTGGCCGGCCAACAATAGCCAGGGACAAGGGGCGCGTGGGATCTTCGGTCGATAGGTCTGGAGTGTATTCGTCATCCATACCCGCTATTTCTGTCACCACATCATGAAGATCGGATAGTCCCTGACCATGTTCTGCAGAAATGGCGATAGGATCTCCGAGTCCCAGCGCATACGATTCTAATCGCCCGCTTTCGCCGGCGCCGCCCTCGCATTTGTTGGCTAGGAGAAGGACTGGCGTCTCCTGCGTTCGCAGCCAACCGGCAAAATGTTGGTCCATAGGGGTCAGGCCGGCACGGCCGTCGATCATGAAAAGCGCCAAATCCGAATCGAAAACAGCACGCTCGGTTTGCTGGCGCATGCGCCCCTCTAAAGCATTGTCATCGGCATCTTCAAGCCCGGCTGTATCGATCAGGCGAAAGTGAAAATCACCGATCTTAACGTCGCCCTCCCGGCGGTCGCGGGTAACGCCCGGTGTGTCATCAACGATCGCGTGACGCTTTCCTGTCAGCCGGTTGAAAAGTGTCGACTTACCGACATTCGGGCGTCCAATGATGGTGACGGTAAAGGGCATAATGACCCTACTATCCAATAACCTAGGCGTATCAGGTGCCTAACGGTAAGCTACTAACTCGGCGTCGTCGGCTAGAAAATAGACGCTGCCGTTGGCGACGACGGGGGCCACGGTAACGGCATCAGGCATTTCTACGACGCCTAAAATTCGGCCGGAGTAGGGTGAGATTGCCAGTGCTTCTTCATTTGAGCCGGCGACAATTAAACGATCGCTGGCCAGAATGGGGCCAGTCCAAATTATGGGGCCCTCAAGATCTTCTGGGTCTTCATAACGCGGTAGGCTCCGGACCCAATGTACCCGCCCGTCGGCCCGCGAAAAAGCCACGATCTCGGATTCTGTTGTTAGTAGGAAGAGATAATCTCCTGCGACCCAAGGGCTTTCGATTCCGACGACCTCTCGATCCCAGATCCGTCGGCCCGTGCGGATGTCGATAGCCACCAACAAACCGGCGTTGGAAATAGCAATGACACGATCACGGTCGATGATCGGACGGCCACGAATACCCGTCAGAGACGACAGGGCATTGGTCTGGCCCGCGGTCACCAGGGCGTCTTGCCAAAGCACACGGCCATTCTCCACCTTGAGCGCAGTCAACTCGCCCGACGTATAAGCCACGACGACAATACCGCGGTCAACGGCCGGACTGGCGCCGCCCAATACGCTGGCCACTTCAGGGACACCGCGGTGACGCCAGATAATCTCCCCTGTCACTGAATTCAACGCGAACAGTTGATTGTTCAGGGTCACCGCGAAGATCCGTCCCCCGCGCGCCGTGGGGGCTGCCCGCATGGGCGCGACAACATTCCGGCGCCAAAGCTCTTTGCCCGTCTTAGCTTCCAACGCTATTACTTCGGCAAAGCCCGTTGTTGCAAATATCCGCCCATCATCGAAGGCCAACCCTCCGCCGATATGACTGTCGTCGTCTTCAGGTTCCAAATCCACCGACCACACTTCGCGGCCAGTGGCCTCGTCGAAGGCCCGGACCTGTGTCGTGGCGTCCATGGTGAATACCATCCCGTCCGCGACGATGGGTTGGGCGTTTAAGCGTTCTTCGTCGTCTGCGCCCGAGCCGATATCGACAGACCACGCCCGTGTAAGGGAATCCTTGACCGCAATATGATGCATGGCGTGATTGGCATAGCCGCCTGCCTGCGGCCAAGCCGCATTTGGTGTTGGTGCAGGCAGCAGAATGCGCTTATTGGAGAGTTCCGTGTCTGCCGTTAAGGATCGATTATGGGTTAGAATGGCAATCCGATCGCCCTCAAGAGGCGGCGCTTCCTTGGGGCGAATTAGGCCCTCCACGGTGCTGCAAGCGGATAAGAAAAAGATGAACGAGGTTGCCGCAAGCCCCATGTTGCAGCAGGAAACAGGTCGTGTGGAAAGATCGGTAATATTCACTTTATGCTCCTGCATCCAATCATTCGGCAAGCACATCGAGCATGCTTTGAGCACGGGTGCGAAGACCCTGCGGGGCTGCTGCTTCTTTGCTCAACTCTTCGTATCGTGTGCGCGCCATCCTGATATTACCGTTTTTTAAGGCGGCAAGTGCGACAATTTCCTTGGCGGTAAACCGCCAGGGGCTGGAGCTGGAAGCCAGATCGTCGGCTCGCGCGACCAGGCCCATTCCCTCGGATTTTGTGTCCAGCTCCACGAACGCACCCAAGATGAGAGCTAAATCTCGGTAAACAGTGTCAACAGCATCGTCGTCAGCCAGGTTCCTATATGCGCCAATGGCGGAATCTAGGTCGCCTTGTTTAGCCGCCAATGAGGCCAGCTGGAAACGCGCCAACATTTGGTATCCGGCAGGAGAATTCTTGGATATGAGATCAAAAGCATTTTTGGCATCCGCATCCTTCCCAGTGTTGGCTAATGACTGGGCTGCGAAAAAGCGCTCTCCCAATTCGATACGGGTATTCAGATCATGGGCTTTCCAGCCTTGAAAACCGGCAATGCCGGCGACCAATATAACAGCACCTCCAACAATCAAAGTGCCGTACTTCTTCCAAATCTGCTGCAGACTTTCCTGCTTCAGTTCCTCGTCGATTTCGCGAAGCAGAATATCTTGTTCATCGGCCAATGGGGTCTCCTGCTGGAAATTCTAGAAAGGCTCGAAAACATATCTTCCAGCCCCGACAATGGCAAATCTATCCGGTGCTCGGCTCTAAGCCGTTCGCCATTTGATTGAACATCCCATGCTGGCGTTCTGATCACTAGGGCCTTGCCCTGTTTGGATGATCGCCCGCATGGCCTCTACAAGTTCCCGACGTGTGGCATCAGCGACCGGTTTTAATCCAAATTCATCTAATCGGCCACGATATTGGAGTTCATCGTCAGCATTAAAGCCATAGAAGTCCGGTGTACACACTGCATCATACGCCCTGGCTGTTTCCTGGGTCTCGTCAAGGAGATAGGGGAACGTGAATCTATGGGTCTTGGCAAACACTTTCATATGATCGAAAGAATCGGCCTCAACGAGTTCCGTTGCGTTAGGCATTATAGCTGCAACGCCTATGCCCTCATCCTGCATTGTCTTGACATCGACCACTAACCGCCTGACCACGGCCTTCACATAGGGGCAGTGGTTGCAGATGAACATCAGGAGTGTGCCATTTGGGCCGCGTATGGCGTCCAGGTCATAGGTATTGCCGTCGATGCCGGGGAGCGTGAAGGCCGGTGGTTTCCAGCCGAAATTACATATGGGGGTCTGTATTAGTGCCATGCTTAGTTGTCACTGTTGTAAGTACCTGCTTTTGTATAGCATTTCTGAGGCGCCCGGAGAACAAATAAAGGTCATAAATACAGATGCTTAGTAAATTTCATGATGGCGTCGTGGTTGCCGTGGGTTAACGTGATGTTAACACCGTTTTGGGATCGTAAATCAGGGTTTTCATTTTGTGGATACGATGAACATGCGAGCTTTTCATGACCAACGGAAACTTGTCTTGCTGGTGTTCGTCTGTGTTATCGCTCTGGGTGGTTGCGGGCCCATGGCCATGTCAGGCATGCCGTTCTTAGGCCAGGCGGATGCGTTAACGGTCGTCGGCACGGATAAGACGATCGTTGATCACTTCGTGTCGATTAGCAGCGGTAAGAATTGCTCAACCGTACGCCGCGAACAGGGTCTCCATTATTGCGAAGAAGATGAACTCGAGGTTAAACCCCGGATCTATTGCTATAACACACTTGGCCGGGTGACCTGCTATGACCGACCGGACCCGTATGCCAATGGGTCTCAGAAAATCGGTGACAATAGCCACAACCTTGTAGATCCGCTGCGCCAGCGTCAGCGCGATGCTTTATTTGGAGACATCTCCAAACAATAAATCTCGTTGCTCAGTCGTTATCCGGTCGCTTTGATGTGATTTACCTCGAAAAAAGCTTAAGGTTTATGATGGCCAATACAGCTAGGTCATCGCGGGCCGAGGACCCTATCTCTCGATCAAAGGTCCCCTTTATATGCGCGGGGTATCCATGCAGGCCCGGTCTGGCATGGCTAGAAAGTATGGTCGGGAGGTGAAAAAGTTGGTCGTGGTGGTGAGGTGTTAATGCGCGGCCGACGTAGGGAAGTCAACTTCCGCCACTCGACGGCGTTGGTGGCGAAAGTGGAATCAATTTCCCGATGCGGTGAAATGGCCGAATTCGGGCGCAACGATCTGCTCATAATCCGCAAAGCACAAGATTAGCGAGCGGTCCAGCCGTCCGGCATTGAAGGTAACTTCGTTCCACGCCTTGAAGCTCTCGTCGACGACAAGGGTTAGGTCTTTACGGAAACTAAATGGGGGGATAGCCCCCATAACGCAGCCCGTCAGTTTTGTCGCTTCTTCTGAGGTTGCGAAACGGCCTTTTTGAGCACCCACGTGGGACAATAGAGTTTTCATATTCAAGCGTTGGTTACCTGGGATGACGACCATGACAGCGCGTTTTCCTTTACCGCCGCCACGCACGGTGAGCACGATGGCCTTCATGGCTTGGGCCGGATCATTTCCTCGAATGCGGCTGATCTCCTCGGAGCGCCCTTCTGGTTCGTGTTTGATAACGCGGTACTTGGCGTCGCGGGAATCAAGCAAAGCCAATAAGCGCTCATGGGTGTCATTGACGTTCATAGGACACCCATGAGCGCGACCTCGTACATGCGGAGCATCGCCGCTGCGTCGGCGGGAACCGGGTTAGAGGACGCCGTTGGGTCCGCCGCCGCCATGGCGGCAAGGTCTTCTAACCGGTCCGTCTCGATGTTAAATGTGGCTGCAGTGTGCGGAATTTTGAACTGCTCACGTAGGGCCAGCGTCCAGTCGACGACTGCTTGGAAAGACGGCTTGGGTAGACCCAAGTAGCAGGCCAGATCAAACATGCGATCCTGGATCGCAGATTGGTTAAACATGAGAACATAAGGGGTGAAGACGGCATTGGTCAGGCCATGATGTGTGTCATAGATGGCACCCACGGGATGGCTTAGGGAATGGATGGCGCCAAGACCCTTTTGGAAGGCGGTGGCGCCCATCGCGGCGGCGCTCATCATGTGGGTGCGGGCCTCCAGGTCAGCGCCATCAGAAACCGCCCGCGGCAGCCAATGGCGGATTAACTTCAGGCCCTCCAAAGCCACACCGTTGGCGATAGGGTGATAGCCGGTCGCGCAATAGGCCTCCAGGCAATGGACCAGGGCGTCCATGCCTGTCCAGGCCGTCAGGTGGGGCGGTAATCCGGCAACCAATGTCGGATCGCAGATGACGACGCCTGGCATCATCCGGGGATGAAAGATGACTTTTTTGGTATGGGTGGCCTCGTGCGTGGCGACGCCGGCGCGTCCCACTTCCGAACCGGTCCCCGACGTCGTCGGTACTGCAACGATCGGGGCGATGGCGTCCGCGTCGGCCCTTCTCCAGTAGTCCCCGATATCTTCAAAATCCCAGAGCGACCGGGTTTGTCCGGCCATGAAGGCGATCAGCTTACCGACGTCCATGGCGCTGCCGCCGCCGAAAGCGATTATGCCATCATGGTTGCCGGTGGTGAAGACCTGGACGCCGGCGTGCACGTTGCTGCCCAGGGGATTCGGTCTGACGTCAGAAAACATTCCCGTTGGAAGGCCCACGGCGTCGTTTGCAGCAAGGGCATCGGTCACCATGGGCAAGGCTGCTAACCCCTGATCCGTGACCAGGAGGGGGCGCGACATGTCAAGCGCCCGGCAAACCTCGGCCAGCTCGGAAATACGTCCCGCGCCCACACGGACAGTTGTTGGGTAACTCCAGCTACCGGTAAGTGAGGTCTTGGTCATGTCGTCCTTTTGCTCGGTGGTCTGTGGGGTTGTAGGCGCGAGACGGACAATCAAATTATCTCGAAGTAGCGTTCCATCTCCCAATCGGTGATGTGTTTGCGGAACTCGCGCTCTTCCCATTCGCGGCTGGCGGCGAAGTGATCTACGAAGGTGTCGCCGAACATGGCACGGGCCGGTTTCGATGCCTTGAAGCGTTGTGCCGCCTCCCACAGGGTGGCCGGGAGATTGAGCCGCTTCGGAAACTTTGTGTCGTAGGCGTTGCCGCGGACGGCCGGTTCTGGCTCGATTTCGTTTTCAATGCCCCAAAGGCCCGCACCGATAGCCGCAGCCAGAGCCAAGTAAGGGTTCGCATCGGCGGCGGCGACCCGATATTCAACGCGCTGAGATTTCGCTGACCCCGGAATAACCCGAAGCGCACAGGTGCGGTTGTCGATCCCCCAAGTGGCGTCCGTAGGCGCCCAAAACCCGGGGACCAAGCGGGTGTAGGAATTCACCGTCGATGCGATCATGGCCAGCATTTCTGGCATCAGTCTCTGTTGCCCGCCAACAAAGTGACGCATGAGTGGGCTCATGCCGTTGGATTCAGCGGCGTCGAAAAAAGCGGCGGTTCCATTCTTGGAGTTGAGCGAAATATGGATGTGGCCGCTTTGACCAGGCCATTCGGCGGACCATTTGGCCATAAAAGTAGCCATCATACCGGTTTTCTGTGCCATGATTTTTGTGAATGTCTTGAACAGGGCAGCCTTATCAGCGGCGTTTAAGCCAGAATCAACGCTGATAGCAGCTTCCAGAACACCAGGCCCGGTTTCCTCGTGCAAGCCCTCGAGGGGCATGTCCATGTCTGTGCAAACCTCCAGGAGATCGCGATAGAAATCGCTCTCCACTGTGTTTCGGAGGATAGAATAGCCGAAGAACCCGGGCTGTATGGGGTTCATGTCCCTATAGTTTTTCGCGCGCACGCTTTTTGGCGTTTCCTCGAAGACAAAGAATTCGTATTCGAAGCCAGCGAGGACGTCGAAGCCCATGCCGTCGGCCCGGTCCAGAACCCGGCGCAGCATGGCCCGAGGGCATACCGCTTCGTGATCGCCTTCGAATTCTCCAAGGAACAACAGCATGCCGTCTTCCCAAGGGATCTCCCGGCAACTGGCTGGCAAGATTCGGACGCCGGCGTCAGGGTATCCTGTATGCCAGCCGGTTACGGTCGCGTTGTCATAAAGCTGATCGTAGGAATCCCACCCGACGATCACGTCGCAAAACCCAAAGCCTGTGTCCAAGGCGGAAAAGAACTTGTCTCTGGCCATGTATTTGCCTCGAAGAATACCGTCGATATCAAAGACCGCGACCTTGACGTGATTGAGGCCACGCTGTTCGACAATGGCGCGGGCTTGTTCGGCATTGGTAACATCCCGGGGCTCCATGATGTTCTCCTTTGAGCTTTCGAAGTTGTGGCTAGATTAGCAGGACGTAGCGGCATTTTCATGTCAAAGTACGCGCCTTGTCCCGCACAAATTTGTTTCGGCTTGGGGCTCGATACGGTCGGGGCCGGGGCCAAGGAACCGCTTCATGACGGATGTGACCGCCCAATTGCAGACGGCTATTCAACTTCACCAGTCGGGGCGTCTGGACGAAGCCGGCGAAACCTACGCCGACATCCTGAAGACAGACCCAAGACACGCGGACGCCCATCACCTACTGGGCCTGGTGGCATTCCAGCGAGCCGCATTTAATGAGGCGTTGGACCTAATAGACAAAGCGATCACCCTTCATCCGCAAGCGGCCGTTTATCATTCCAATCGCGGGCGCGCGCTTAAAGCCGTAGGTGAGAATAGGGCCGCTGCATCGGCCTTTGCGCGCGCGCTCCACCTAGAACCAGGGGTTCCCGAAACCCTGTCGGATCTTGCCGGGGCATACCTGGACTCCGGTGAACCGGACACTGCTATGCTGTTTGCCAGCCGCGCGGTGGAACGCGGTCCAGATTTGGCGCCGGCTCACTACAATTATGGATTAGCCGCGATGGGCTTGAAGCAGTTCCGTTCCGCGCAACTGGCCTTCGAACGTGCGGTTGACTTGGCTCCCGACTTCGCGTCGGCATTGTTTGAGTTGGGGTGTTTATATCAGGTTGAAAACAATGATGACATGGCCGAGACCTATTACCGGAGAGCCATCGTCGCGGAACCAGGATTAATCGAGGCGCGTGCCAACCTTGGCAATATACTCCGCGCCCGATCGGCGCTGGAAGAGGCCGTCGACCATTATGACGCAGCGTTGGCGGAAGCCCCCGACCATGCCGCCGTCCATGGTAATCGCGGTGTCGCACTCCAGGAACTGGGCGACCCCGTGGGCGCCCTGGCCGCCTACGATCGCGCGTTGGCGTTGGACCCGGAGAATGCGGAAACCCAGAGAAACCGTGCGCAGGTCTTGTTGCAGATGGGACGCTTGCCCGAGGGGTGGACGGTCTTTGAATGGCGCTGGAAGACGAAGCACTTTGCGGCTATTCGCAGGGACTGGCCTTGCCCGCAGTGGGACGGCCGTCCTCAGGCGAAAGCCACCGTCCTAGTCCACGCTGAACAGGGGTTCGGGGATACCATTCAGTTCGCTCGTTATTTGCCGCTGATTGCTGACAGGGTCGGGCGTGTCCTCGTCGAATGCCCGGCACAGTTGACCAAGTTGATGGCGGGATGCACGGGTGTCGACGACGTGATCGCGGCCGGAAGCCCGTTGCTTGCATGTGATTTTCATATCCCCATGATGAGCCTACCGGGCGCTTTCGCCACGGAGCTGGACACTATCCCCGACGACATTCCGTATCTGGCAGTTACCGAAGAACGGCGCGATTCCTGGTTAGAACGGGTCGGTGGTCAAGGCCAGTTCCGGGTCGGTGTGGTCTGGAAGGGAAGCCATCACCATCAGCGGAATACCTGGCGTTCGCCCGGGTTGGCGGCATTGCGCTCGCTGTTCGATGTTCCGGGTGTGCACTGGGTTTCGCTTCAGAAGGATGACGAAGCCAAGGATTTGAGGACACAAGAGTTGACCTCCACGTTACTGGCGCTGGGTGGTCGGCTTGGAGATTTTTCGGATACGGCGGCGGCCATGGCGCATCTTGATCTGATCATCAGTCCCGATACGGCGGTGGCGCATCTGGCCGGCGCGCTTGGCCGACCCACCTGGCTGATGCTTCCACATGTGGCGGAATGGCGTTGGCTCATGGCGCGTGATGACAGCCCTTGGTATCCGACCATGCGCCTCTTTCGGCAGGGCACCCGGGGCGATTGGGCGGAAGCTGTTGGACGCATGGCCGTCGATCTACAAGATGCGGTCCGTGCCGGGTCCTGAAACATAACCTAGGCATCCCGTTCGCCTCGAATGTGCTGATTAATTTGAACTGTCGCGCGGCATTTCAGTCGGGATTAAGACCGATCCTTCCATCAACCGGCGCTGGGTCCGGAAACTTCTGGTGCTCACGACGTGCCAGGTGTCGCCCTCGCGCACCACGTGGGCGCCGACGGTGAGAACGCCGGACGGATTGCCAACCCGGACCTCACCGTTGTTGGCTGTTGCCATATAATTTGGGAGAGTCCCAGGGATTTGACAGGCGGCGCCCAGGCACATCGCGCTGGTCAGCGGCGAGGCGCGGTGTGTATCACCGGAGGAAATAACGCGCACGGTAATGTCTTGGGCGGAGGCGGTCACCATTTCGCCACTTAGGCTGGTAAACGGCGTTGGTGGAGCGCAAATGGCGATCCGTGGGCTGGCAAGGCCGGTATCCTCGGCTTGGTCGGCCATCCCCATTCGTACCGCGCCGGCGCAACGGACTCTCTCTAGGCGGGCTTTTGCATCTTGGTTCGCATCAAGTTCAAAGGGCGACTCCGTCGCGGTCATGCCCAGGTTGTCTGTTGCGACAAATATCATGGGGGTTGCAGCATCCACCAATGAAACAGGCACCTCGCCTAGGCCCTCCACATCCAAAATCTCGGCAACCTGGCCTGTTGGCAAAAGCTTTCCGGTACCGGCGCCCCCCGGGTCCAAGTAATCGAGTTTCAGTTTAGCGCCGGTGCCGGCGACGCCCTGGAGTTCAAAATCCCCGGCGATGACGGTTTGACCATTAGCCACCGGCACCCGCGCGTGGATGATTTTTGAAGTGTTTGTATTGAAAAGCCGGACCAGCGGCTCGCCATCGTCGACGTCGATTAGGCCTTCATCAATGGCGAATGGGCCGATGGCCGAGGAGAGATTTCCGCAATTGGCGGTGTAATCGACGATGGGTTGGTCCGCTGCGATTTGGGCGAAGGTATAATCAACGTCCGCGTCATCGCGTACCGACGGACGAACAATCATCACCTTATTCAGCGATGAAATCCCACCCCCCATACCGTTGAGTTGACGGCGGCTCGGGTCCGGCGCCCCGATAACATCGAGAAAAACGGCATCCCAGGCTTCTCGGTCCTTGGGCAAGTCGTACTCGTTGAAGAATACGCCTTTCGAGGTGCCGCCTCGGATGAAGGCGGCGGTAATTCGTGTCTGGCTCATTAACGGATATTGCCGCCAATGGTCGAAGCGGACAAGGTGATCCGGCTTCTTATTGCCAGGGCAGGGAGAATGTCTTCACGTTTGTGAAGCTCTTCATAGCCTCAATGACGCCTTCCTTATATCCGAGTCCTGAATCCTTGATGCCGCCGAAGGGTGACATTTCGATCCGATAACCCGGCACCTCCCAGATATTCACCGTGCCGTGATTAAGTTCGGCGATGAAACGCGTGATATAGTCGAGCCGGTTAGTACACACGCCTGACGACAGGCCAAACGCGGTACCGTTGGCCACTTCGATGGCTTCGTCGATGTCATTTATGCGGACAATGGGGATCGCAGGCCCGAAGGTTTCTTCCATGACCAGCTCGGAATCCCATGGGACATGATCAACGACTGTCGGCGGAAACACTGCGCCTTGGCGGTCATTGCCGTGAAGCAGAGTTGCACCGGCGTCAACGGCATCGATGACACGCTGCTGAAACAGTTTTGCTGCGTCTTCATGGATCACAGTACCCACATCTGTGGCAGGGTCTGTGGGATCGCCGGCCTTCAGGGCTTTGGCTTTTTTGACAACTAGCTCGGCGAAGGCGTCGGCGACGCTGTCGACGACAAGGATGCGCTTTACCGCCGTGCAGCGTTGGCCGGAATTTTTGGTAGCGCCGGCTACAGCCAAGGTGGCGGCTCGGTCTAGGTCTGCATCCTCCATGACAATCAAGGGGGCATTACCGCCAAGTTCCAGAACCGTCCGCCGGTAACCGGCTTTTTTGGCGATCATTTTGCCCACGGGAACACCGCCGGTGAAGGTGATAAGGTCGATATGATCGTTGGTGATCATTTCGTCGCCGACGTCTTCTGGCAACCCGGTAATAACCTGGAACATTTCCGGCGGTAAGCCCGCTTCATAGAGAACATCGGCCAGAACTAGAGCCGTGAGGGGCGTCAATTCTGTCGGCTTGCAGACCATCCGGTTATTGGTGGCGATACTGGGCGCGATCTTATGAGCGACCATGTTTAGGGGGTGGTTGAAGGGCGTAATGGCGCTGATAACGCCCTGCAGGGGCTCACGCTGGGTGAAGATCTTGCGCTTCTGGCCGTGTGGGGTTAGATCGCATGAAAAAATCTCGCCGTCATCAAGAATGCACAGCTGTGCCGTCAGCGTGAACACGTCGAAGGCGCGGCCTACCTCGTAAAGAGAATCCTTTTTTGACAATCCGCATTCGGCGGTAATTAAATCGGAGATCTCATCGCGGCGGGCCACCAGAAGTTCCGCTGTCTTAGCCAGGACCTGCTGACGGTCGTAGCGGGTCAGTGTTGGGGTGTAGGCGGCGGCGATATCGAAGGCTTCGCTTACCTGTTCTCGGCTGGCCCGCGGTATCGTTCCCACCACAGCGTTCGTGTAGGGGTTCATGACGTTGATGCGTCCGACGGGACCGTCGACATTTTTGCCGCCGATGCGCATGGTTTCGTTTATGATCTGTGTTGACACGTCCATGTGTCTTGCTCCCGCGTTGCGCTCTAATCGATGTGATTCAGGGCTAGGTCAAAGACGTCGAAGTTTCGAAGCCGTCGATCGGCAGCGACACCGCTGACGGGTCGGCTGACGACTACAGGTATTTGTTGGTCGCAGGCACCGCCGTGCGAACGCAGCGGCTCCTTAAGTTGGCTGAGGTCATGCCGGTCCGGACTGGTGCCGATCACTTTATTGGTGGTTGAGACGACAATAATGTCGCCCATGCGGTCATTGGGAAGTTCGTAACGCGTGCAGCCGTCCGCGTTGGTGTACGCGGCTTCGATACCGTCCATGGCCTCTAACTGACCAGCTACGGACTGGGCGTCGGTCCCTTCGGGGAGATAAGCGGTGGCGAAGGACCCCAGTGCGCCGTGGTGTACGACATAAGGGTCGGTGATTGGTAGAATCACCCGAGCCGCGTCCGTTCCCAACATGTCGTCTAGGACGTTCTGCAGGTAGATCACGTCGGGCTCTCCGGTATCGTTGAACTTGGCGTTCATGCCATGATCCGCCGTAAGGCCCAAGACCGCACCTTGGGCATCCAATTGGGCCCAATAGGAATCCATCATGGAGTAGAACTGGTTTGCGACCGGGGTCCCGGGCGCGTGTTTGTGCTGAATATAATCCGTGGTCGACAAATACATGATATCGGGGCGCATGTTTTCCATAAGCTTCACGCCGGCATCGAAAATGAACTCCGAAAGTTCCGCCGAATAGACCTCCGGAATATCGCGGCCCACCATCGCCTGGGCGTTGTCGATGCCATGTTCGACCATGTTGGTTTCATTGGCCTTTTCCGAAGAGAAACACACCGCTCGTCCCGAGGTGAAGTCGAGGCCATGGCCGAGGAGGCGGCGCAGCTTATCCTTAGCGGTAACGATGGCGATTTTCGCGCCCGCGTCATGGAAAGCCTTAAAAATCGTTCCCGTGCGCAGCAGCTTTGGGTCGTTCATCATCACTTCTTCACCGGTTTCTGGATCCAGGAAAAAGTTGCCGGAAATCCCGTGCACCTTGGGCGGTACGCCAGTGACGATCGAGAGGTTGTTGGGATTTGTGAAGCTTGGCACCACGCAATCGCCGCGCAGGTCAGTCCCGCTGCCCAAGATCTCCTTGGTGAACGGCATGTGGCCGCCCGCCACCGCCTCTTCCATGTACTCCGGTTGCGATCCATCAATGCAAATCACGACTAGAGGCTGTTTTGGCCAAGCGTAGGTGCGTCCGTTGACGCTGAGGGTTTTCGTATGGTTCATATCTAATCCTTGTTTCTAGGCGGCAGCTGGAGCGCCGTTTTTGACTCCCAAGTCATCAAGAATGCCTTTCATCACCCCTAAGGCAGTGCGCATGTCATTTGCCTCCAGGTGGCCAATGCAGCCGATACGGAAGCTGGGCGCGACTGTCAACTTGCCAGGATATAAAACGTACCCGTTTTCCTTTACCCGGTTGTAAAAGACCTGGAAGTCGAAGGCCGGATCAGCCGGCATCTTGAAAGTAACGATGATCGGCGCTTGCAGATTATCGGACAGCAAGGGCTCGAACCCGAGGGAGTTCATGCCGTCGATAAGGATGCGACAGTTTTCTGAGTAGCGTCTATGACGCGCGGCGACCCCGCCCTCCGCTTCGAATTGATCAATGGCCGCGTCGAAGGCGGCAATGACTTGGGTTGGCGGAGTGAAGCGCCACTGGCTGGTGGCTTCCATAGCTTGCCATTGGTCATAGAGATCGAGACTCAGGGAATGGGCATTGCCTTTGCATTTGGACAACATGCTTTCACGTATCAGAGCAAAGCCCATGCCCGGCACGCCCTCCAGGCACTTGTTGGATGACGCCATAACCGCGTCAAAGGGTACTTGTTCGGCATCCAGTCCAATTGCACCAAAGGCGCTCATGGAGTCGATGATCATGATCCGATCATGGGACTTAACTACACGTACGATCTCCTCCACGGGATTAAGGATCCCGGATGTGGTTTCACAATGGACCGTGAGCACGTGAGAAATGTCAGGATCTTCCATCAACACCTGATTCAAGGCATTGATCGATGGCGGCTGGTCCTCTGGTGTCTCCTGAATAATGTAGGACCGTCCGGCGTAATCCAGAATTTTGCCCATACGATGCCCATAGGCCCCGTTGATTAAAATTAACGCCTTACCGTTACGAGGAATGAGAGTACACAGCGCAGCTTCAACAATGAACGTTCCGCTACCTTGCAGGGGAACACATACATGGCTATCGGCCGCGTTTGCGATCGCCAAGAGCCGGTCGCGAACCCGTGCGTTCATGTCGATGAAATTCTGGTCACGCGAACCCCAATCGTGCAGCATTGCTTCCTTTGTCTCATGCGAGGTAGTGAGGGGACCGGGTGTGAGAAGGCGCGGGTCTTTGGGAGTTAGCGTCACGGTTGTTCTCCGGGTACCGATGAACATATCATGTGTGGTTGGTCACTGGCACCTATGATATCGGTCAAGATTGGTCAAATTACCACAAAAAAGTTCGATGGCTCAGTGATCTCCAGCAACCCGTCTGAAGTTATTGGTTTGGGGTTCATCGATAGCGCCAAGCCTGTGTCTGGCGAAGCAAACCGCGGCTCAGTATAGCGTGTATTATCCGGATCCCAGCTGCTGTGGCGACGATCAACATACCCATGGCCGCTGCCGGGGCAGTATCGCCGGCGTCGTCCATGTTTAGCATCGCCACTGAAGCCAGGGCCGTGTCAGGAGAGTATAGGAATACGACCGCCGACACCGTCGTCATGGCATTGACTAACAAATACATGAAAATATCCAGAATGGCCGGAAGGCAAACGGGCACCGTGACCCTGAAAAACGTTCTGAAGCAAGAAACCTTTAGGGATGATGACACGGCTTCAAATTCCGGATCCATTTGCTTGAGTGCTGTTACGGCTGTCAGGTGCGACACTGTATAAAAATGGGTAATCGTGCAAATCACCAGGATCGGCATAGTGTGGTAGATTACCCCGAGCGGGTTGTTAGGATTATTGAAAAAGAAGATATACGCTAGGCCCAAAACCAAACCCGGAACCGCCATCGGGATCATGCACAGGAATTGTATGATACCGCGACCCACTTCAAACCCTTTGCTCTTCTCCACCAGGTACGCGCCAGTAAATATTGCTGCCGTGCCGATCACGGCAGTCCAGAATGCCAGTTCGAGCGTGTTGAAATAAGAGTCCCAACTGCCGCCGTCCATAAGGTCAAAATTGTAGTGATTTAGGCTGAAGCTCAGGTTATAGGGCCAAAACTTGGCGAATGAAGCAAAGCAGGCGGTACCTAATACGGCCAGGATAATTGCGCCAACCACCATGCAGAATAACAGCATGGATATGTCAAACGTGGGGCTCGATTTCGGCTGGTAAGGTACGGCACGAGAAGACAGTAATGCCACTTGGCGACGTTGAGCCATCCGGTCTGCGAAAAAGGCGAAAACCGCGGGCACCAATAGGACCATGCCAACGACGGCGCCCATTTCGAAATCTAGGCGTCCAACCACCTGCTTATAGATATCTGTGGCCAACACGTTGAATTTTCCGCCCAACACCTTCGGAACACCAAAATCGGTGATCACCAGGGTGAAACAAACAAAGAATGCGGACACGAGGCCGTAACGGACACCAGGCAGAGTGACAGTGAAAAAAGTTTTTACCTTACCCGCTCCCAGCGCTTGCGCGGCTTCATATAGTCGCGCGTCCGACGTACTCATGGCGATCAACATGATCGTCAGAACGTGTGGGAAAACGTATATCGATTCCCCTATAATTATACCAATCGGCCCGTAGAGATCGTAGCCCAAGAGGGCCCCCTTAATCAGGCCCTGCGCGCCGAACAAATAAACCAAGGCAATGGCCGGCAGCAACGATGGCATAAGGATGGGAATCAGTGCGATCCCTTTGAACAGGCCCTTAAGCGGCATGCACGATCGGGTCAGGGCGTAAGCGAATATGAAGGCTATCGGAACGACGATTATACAGGTGATGATGGTGACGAAGAAGCTGTTCTGGATGGACCAGAATAACGCTGGGGTGGAAAAGAACTTGGTGTAGTTATCCAGTCCAATGAACACGCCTTGGTTTGTCAGAAAACTTTTCGATAGGATGGCATAAAGGGGAAACACCATGGTGATTAGCAGGTAGAGTGCAACGCCGATCAGGACCGCTCGCATGATCCAGTCTTCGTTGCTGACCTTCGATTTTATTGCAGGGCCTAAAGTGGCCGCCGTGGTGTTGGGCGTATTCACAAATGTATCCTGGGTGCTACGGTGATTCTGCCATGTTAACTCTGTCCCCAAACACATGAAGTCGATCTGCCGGGAAAGCGACGTGGACGGATTTTCCCTCGCTGATGGCGTGATCACGCATTAGATTGGCAGAAAAGTCGGCTCGGAACTGGAGCGAATCGTGGCCTTTGATATTTAGCGTTGCACGATGCACGGAGCCGAGGAACTCTAATTCCGCTACCGTCGCCTCAATGGCATTTTCGCTATCCGCATCGACGCCTCGGGTGGCCACGTCTTCTGGGCGGATGCAGACCGTAATTTCGCTGCTGTCGGCTGACGTCTGGTCACCGTCGACCCGCATGGTGACCCCGCCCAGGACGACATGATTATTGCCCGCAGCCTGCCCGTCCAGAAAATTCATGGTGCCGATAAAATCGGCGACAAAGGGTGACGCGGGGTGATCATAGATTTCGTTCGGCCTATCAATTTGTTCGATTGATCCATGATTCATAACGACAATCCTGTCGGCCATGGTCAGGGCTTCTTCCTGATCGTGTGTAACCATGATGGTGGTAATGCCAATTTTGTGTTGCAGTGCCTTGATCTCATGGCGCAAGTGAGATCGAACCTTAGCATCGAGGGCGCTAAGTGGCTCATCCAAGAGTAGTAGACCTGGCGAAGTCGCCAATGCTCTCGCCAAGGCAACCCGCTGTTGCTGGCCACCGGAGAGTTGGGCGGAATATTTATCCCCTTGATCGGACAGTCCGACTAGTTCAAGCAACTCTTTGACCTTCGCGTCGATATCCCGTTTAGCCTTCCCCTTATTCTCCAGCCCATAAGCCACGTTACGTTGAACAGTCAGGTTAGGGAATAGAGCGTAAGATTGGAAGACAATGCCGAAGTCCCGCTCGGATGGAGGAAGGGTTGAGATCTCCTTACCAGCTTGTTCGATGGTGCCAGCGGTTTGAATATCTAAGCCAGCAATGGCTCGGAGCAGGGTCGTCTTGCCGCACCCTGAAGGCCCAAGAAAACAAATAAATTCGCTTTCGAAGATTTCAAGGGAGATATCGTTGAGCGCGGTGAAATTCCCAAAATTTTTCACCAGGTTTTCGACCTTTAGATAAGGCGATGAAGTCGTGTTGGTCATGTTGTCAGCCTCCCATGCGAGAGCCTAGCAAAGAAATTAAAAGGTGATAAACGAACGGCCCCGGCGATAAAGACATTGCCGCCGGGGCCGTCAATGAAACGCGGTTCTAGCCTTACTTCTTCGGCTCAGACTTACCGTCGTATCGCTTTCGCCATTCATCGAGAACGCGAATACGGTTGTTAGCGGCCCACTGAAAATCGTTCTGGATCATTTTCGCTTCGATTCCCGGAGGGAAGTTCTTCACCGGCTTGGCAATCCCCGGCATCGCGACCACCGCATATTCTTCGTTGTAGATTCGGTTGGCTTTTTCCGTTACCGACCAATCGGCCAGCGCGCGCGCGGCTTTCAGGTTCTTGGTATTGCGGACAATGCCGAAGGCTTCGAGGTCCCAGCCGACGCCTTCAGACGGCGCGACTACTTCCAGGGGCGCGCCAGCATTCTTCGACTTGGCGCCACGATAGGCGAAAGACACTCCAATAGGAATCTCACCCTTGGCGGCCAGCTTGCACGGTTTGGAGCCGGAATGGGTATAGCGCGCGATGTTATCGTGAAGGGCATCCATATATTTCCAGGCCGTTTCTTCGCCCTGCATTTGGATCCAGCTCGAAACGTCGAGGAAGCCGGTTCCGGAGGAGTTCGGATTTGGCATTATAACATGGCCTTTGTAGACGCTCTTGGTTAGGTCGGCCCAGCTGGTGGGTAAAGGAAGATTGTGTTTGTTGGCTTCTACGGTGTTATAACAAACTGAGGCGATCCAGGCGCGTTGGCCAACCCATAACGGTGGGTTGTTCTTGGTGTCGTAGTACTTCTTCTGAAGCTTTTCGACACCTCTCGGTGCGTAACCTTGGAAGTAGTTGTACTTTGACAGAAGTAACAGGCTCGTGGCAGCCACACCCCAGACAATATCTGCTTTCGGGTTGTCTTTTTCAGCCAAAAGTTTTGAAGTGATAATACCTGTAGAATCCCGAACCCACTTGATGTTGACGTTAGTGTAGTCGGATTCGAACGCTTTTTTAAACTTCTTCAACTCGTCCGCTTCGACGGCCGTGTAGACGAGAAGATCTGTTTTGGCGATTGCACTGGTTGTTTGGCTCAGTGCCAAGGCGACGCCTCCGGCAAGGAGAGCAAAAGTCTTCAAGAGTTTCATGGCATAGCCTCCCTTCTGTTTAAAAAAATTTTCATACTTATCGATGATGTAGTGACAATGTAGACCCATTACCCTTATCTCTAAAGTGAACATTTTAAGTCATGTCCAGTGCGAATTAGTCACGGCCTTAGTGCCCCCGGGCGGGGTTGCTTGACGATACCAACGAGCTGGGTAATGTTGAAAAGCCGGTTAGCTTTTGAGTAGGGTGGACCAGCAATGCTGGCAGAAGAACGACGCATTCAGATATTAGAGGTGCTTCGGGACAAACGCTTTGTATCCGTCAACGATCTATACAACGAGCTCCGAGTCTCCCGGGAAACCATCCGTCGCGATATCAACCGCCTAGCGGCCGAAAGCCGGCTAATCAAAACCCATGGTGGCGCCCAAACCATGAGCCGGGAGGAACCCGCCTTTTCGTCGCGGATGTCTGCCAACCTTATGGCTAAACAGGCCATAGGCGGGCGTGCCGCTGACTTGGTACCGGACAATGCGGCGGTAATTATCGATTCTGGGACCACCTGTCTGTGTGCCGCCGCGGCCATGATGAAACGGCGTAATCTCACCGTGTTCACCAACGATATTCACGTGGCCGGAAAGCTAACGGATCGGAACGAAAACCGGGTATTCCTTCTCGGCGGGGAGCTGGTCCGCGGTGAGGGGGCCACCAAAGGTGACGACACGACGGAGATGTTACGCAATTATTTCGTCGATATCGCCATCATTGGGATCAGCTCTATGTCCGACGACGGCGTATTGAGTGACTATTCCCGTGAGGCTGCTGCGCTCCGTCAAACCATGATCGCGCAAGCTAGAACAGTTGTTCTAGTGGGTGATCACGAAAAGTTTGGCTGGAACGCCGGTGTTCGCGTGGGCGGTATGAATAAGGTTAGCTACGTGGTTACAAACCGTAAGCCTTCGTCAATGCTAGCCCGCGTGTTCAAGGAGCACTGTATTGAAACCGTCGTAGCCAAGAATTAAAGGCATCACCGTCCTCAAGAGTAAACCGGCTGGTCGAATACATTCTGTAAGAAATATAGACCGACGAAACACAGTCCACAGGCGATGACTGGGGTCACGATCCAGCCGATCCCAATGCTTCCAAGGACCCGCCAATGAATTCCCCGCCCCCCTCTGACCAGCGCGATACCCAAGACTGCTCCAACTACCGCCTGGGAACTAGAAACGGGCACCAAGGGGATGGTCGGCAATCCACGGTCTTGGAGGAAAGCCTCCAGACCTTGTGACGCGAATATGAACAGGACTATAGAGTGGGCAACAACCGCGACCCAGGCCCCCACTGGCGAAAGCGGAAGCAGGTCGTTTCCGACTGTCATCATGACTCGCTTTGAATAGGTAAATACTCCGACGGCGATTGCAAAGGCACCAAGCATGAAGAGTTGCTGTAAGCCCGTGAAGGTTCCCAGTGTAGCGAATGAGAAATCTGTGAACGGATTGGCCGGGACGAAAACGCCCATAACGTTGGCGATGTTGTTAGCCCCCAGGCTGTATGATCCAAAGGCGCCGGCTAAGATTAGGCCAATGCGCGTGTAGGCATCTGTAAGGAGGAGGTGTATTTTCGCGCGGCGGATGACCCTCACCACGACCGTATAGAGCAACGCCGAAAATCCCGCTGCGAGAATAGGACACAACACCCAAGTGGACAGGATCTTTGTCAATGATTTACTATCCGTGGGCGAGCCACTGAATAGGTTCCACCCGATGATGGCGCCTACGATGGCCTGGCTGGTGGAGACGGGAAGTCCGGTCTTGGTCATGCCGTAAACGGCTGCTGCGGCAGCGAACGCTGCCATGAATGAGGCAGGCAGCGTACTGATGGTACCAAGCTTGCCAAGGGTCTCGGTTGCACCCGCGCCGCTGATAACGGCTCCCAGGATCACAAAAATACTGCAGATAATGGCGGCCGTCGAAAACCGAACCATCCGTGAACCGACGGCTGTACCAAAGACGTTGGCGGCATCGTTGGCGCCCAGCGCCCAGCCTAGAAACAGTCCGCTGGTAAGGAAGATGAGCACTGACACGTCCATGGGTTGGTCTGGCTCACACAGTCCGCTTGATGACGTAGATCGCCAGTCGATCGGCAACGTCTTCTGCCCAATCTGCGATATCATCGATGTTTTCGACGAAGCCACGCAGGTGCATCTTGTGGCCGATGCCAAGTTCCGAATCAAAGATTGTCCGTTTCAGGTGCGTGCTGGCCTTGTCAGCCTCAGTCTCGAAGAACAATACCTTATGGCTGTGATCGCCGACGGCCTCGATATTCCGGAAGAAAGCGCGCGACGCCAAAACCACGGCCTCAACCGCTTCGCAAGTCATGGTGACGAGTTCTTGGTAACCGTCCTTACAGTTCTCCGGGATATTTGGTTTTTCTATATCAAAGGACCATAGAACGCCTTCGATCAAATTGATAATATTATCCAGGTTTTCCAGTAGCCCTAAAACGTCGCCGCGGGACTCTGGGATCAAGGTTTGTGTGTAGAGCTGAATCTCGATCGCGCGTCGAAGTCGGTCCGCCTCGCTTTCCAACTGGTCGACGTGTTCATGCTTCTCAGCAAATTCCTCCGTGTAGCCTTTCGTCAGATATACGTCGACAGCGTGTTTAAAGACGATAGCGGACTCTGACAGAGCGTCGAGAAACTGATCGATCTGGATTTCTAGATCCCGCGTACGGTCGAACAGTCGAACATCGCGACTAAGTTTCATGCCATGGTCCCTTGGGCGGTTAAAAACGGAAAAAACAATTAAAAAAACTCAAAAATCTCACAAAACTTCATCATTGTGAACGAAATATAGCCGTTGTGGCAACCAAGGTAGGTCAGAGGCGGGACGTGAGGGCGATTATTACTAGGCTGTGAACAATTCCCCGTTCGCCATACAACTGGGTAAAGCCAGGTCGACGAAGAGGTTGGCCCGGTCTTCGGGTGTCGGTAGGGTATCCGGATCTTCGCCCGGCATGGCTTGGGCTCGCATTTGCGTCCGGGTCCCGCCTGGATTCACCAAATTTACTCGAATTGGCGTTGTCGCTATCTCTTTGGCGTAAGTGCGCGTCATCATTTCCAAAGCTGCCTTGGAGACAGCATAGGCCCCCCAATAGGCGCGAGCCTCCGCGCCTACGGTTGAAGTGACGAAAATGGCACGACCGGCGTCTGAGGATTGCATTAACGGGTCCATGGTGCGCAACAGTCGCCAATTGGCGCTGAGATTGACCGCAATGACCTGATCCCAAATCTTTGGATCTATATGTCCCAGTGGGGACAGTGTGCCCAGAATTCCGGCATTTCCAACAAGAATGTCCAATCGACCAAAACGTTGATTGATCAACGCCCCCATGTGGTCGACCTTTTCCGCATCCGTAATGTCCATGGGCACTAGTGTTGCCGACTGTCCAGTTACGCGTAAGATGTCGTCATCCAGATCTTCGAGGGCGCCAACGGTTCTGGCGACGGCAATGATATGAGCGCCCTCTCGGGCATATAGTCGCGCTACGGCTGCGCCGATGCCTCGGGACGCACCGGTTATTAATGCGATACGCCCTTTCAATCGGCCTCCGACGTTATCCATGGTCAAACCTGTTCGTCGAGGAGCGCGAGGAGGTTCGGGTGTTGCTCAGTATCGCGGTCTGTCAAACGGATCGGATAGCTGCTGGTGAAACAAGCGTCGCAGTATTGGGGTTCCTTAGGGTCGCGCGCCGCGCCGCAAACTGCGTGATAAAGACCGTCATCACTGATAAACGCCAAGCTGTCGACACCGATGTAGTCCGCCATACTGGACATGTTGTACTTGGCCGCCAGCAGTTGTTCACGCTTCGGCGTGTCGATGCCGTAGAAACAAGACTCCGTAATCGGCGGGCTGGAAATTCGCATGTGGATTTCTAAAGCGCCTGCATTTCGAACCATTTCCACGATTTTCACCGAGGTAGTGCCGCGAACGATGGAATCGTCCACTAAGACGACGCGTTTTCCCTTGAGGTGCGCGGCGTTAGCGTTGTGCTTGAGTCGTACGCCGAGGTGGCGAATTTGATCGGTTGGCTCAATGAAGGTTCGCCCAACATAGTGATTGCGAATGATGCCGAGATCGAAGGGCACATTTGCTTGTTCCGCATAACCAATGGCCGCCGGCACGCCGGAATCAGGGACCGGGACGACAATGTCGGCTTCCACGTGACTTTCTCTAGCTAACTGTGCGCCAATCTCCTTACGGACATTATAGACGTTGCGGCTTTCTAATATGCTGTCGGGCCGAGCGAAGTAGATATATTCGAAAATACAAAATTTCTGCGGGCGCTTATTGAAGGGCTTTACACTATGCATGCCTTTTTCGTCGATGATGACGATCTCGCCGGGTTCCACATCGCGGATGAATTCCGCGCCGATGATATCTAGGGCGCATGTCTCGGACGTTAGAATCGTCGCGTCGGCCAGGCGGCCTAGTACCAGCGGCCGAACCCCGTGAGGGTCACGTACACCGATCAACTTCTTCTGCGTCACTGCCACCAAGGAGTAGGCGCCCTCGATATGGCTGAGTGCATCGGTGAGCCGGTCCACTACGCGGCCGTATTCGCTTTTCGCGATCAGATGAATGATGGTTTCCGTGTCACTGGTCGACTGGAACAGGCAGCCGCGTTGCACCAAGTCGTTGCGGATGGAATAGGCGTTGGTCAGGTTGCCGTTGTGGCAGATGGCTAGACCGCCAAATTTGAACTCCGCGAACAGCGGTTGCACGTTGCGAAGCGCCGTGTCGCCACTGGTAGAATAGCGGACATGACCGATGGCGACGTTGCCCTCTAAGCGATCTATGACCGATTGGGCGTTGAAGTGATCTCCGACCAAACCAAGGGCGCGGTGGGAATGGAACTGTTCTCCATCGTAAACGACGATGCCTGCAGATTCTTGACCGCGGTGCTGAAGGGCGTGCAAGCCGAGCGCAGTGTGGGCTGCGGCATCAGAGCTATCATAGATGCCAAACAGGCCACATTCTTCGTGTGGATGGTCGTCATAAGGACCACCCAAATGACCCAGAGGGGGTGTGAGAAGGGAACCCGACTGGTGAGGCGGAAACCGCATTTCATTGTCCATGCTACGACGTTTTACCTTACTGCTGTTGGGTGTTGCCGATCAATCGTTCCATGTCCTGGCGTTCGCGAGCGCCATAACCCTCATTCGTCCTTTTGTCGATGGCCTTGGGCGTGGGAGCGATCAAATCACGGACAACGGCGCCTGCATCCTTCGGCGCGATTAATTTATTTTTCATGCCTGCGTCTTTCCGCCGTTTGATGGCGTAATCCTTGGGCAGGTTAGAGATCAATAGATCCGCCGCCGGCCCTATCAACTGCATCGTCCGGGCACTGCGCATCCAATGGGGGTAATCCTTTTGGGCGACTAGCACCTCGAAACCGATGTGGGCTACGACTATGATCAGGGCACCGCGCACAAGACCAAACAGGAACCCCAGCGCGCGGTCCAGGGCATTGAGAGCGCTGTCTTTGACCTTGCGGGATATACTACGTGTCATAATGGATAACGCCACCAGGGCAAACAGGAAAATCAACGTCCCCGCTGCCAGGTCAGCTAGTATCTCAGTCTTGATAAACTGTCGCGCATAGGGTTGGGCAAACGAGAAGCCGTAGAACGTCGCGGCAATGGCGCCAATCCAACCGACGATGGAGAAAACTTCGTGCACGAAACCGCGGGCATAGGCGAAGAAGGCTGATCCCAACAACACGACGATAATGCCGGCGTCGAAAAGATTAATAGGAACATCACTCAATTTTTCCATGATCAACCGGGGGTCCCTATGCCTTCGGAGACGGAGCGTATTGCTGGGCTGTCGACGAGTTTTTGATCTGTACCGGCGAACTTGTCGACCAAATCGGCTAGATGATCAATTTCGGTGATGATCAGAGACGTATTTGATCCCACGGGCTTTTTGCCTTTGTTGTTCGGGCGCCCTTTGCGCAACCGAGCTTTCGGAATGACCGCGCGAGAGAAACCCAACTTCTCGGCCTCTTTCAATCGAGCATCCGTCTGCGCCACGGCACGTGCCTCACCAGCGAGACCAACCTCACCGAAGACCACTGTTTCCGGCGGAAGCGGTGTGCCTGTAACTGAAGAGATTAACGCTGCTGCCACGGCCATGTCGGCTGCTGGTTCCTTAATCTTCAGGCCACCGGCAACATTGAGATACACCTCGGCCTTGCCCAGTGCAATACCACAGCGCGCTTCCAACACGGCCATAATCATCGCTAGTCGGCCCGAGTCCCATCCCACCACCGCGCGGCGCGGCGTGGCCTGGGAGGACGGCGCGATCAATGATTGGATTTCCACCAACATGGGACGTGTGCCCTCTATGCCGGCGAACACGGACGCGCCGGAAACATTGTTGCGATGATCCGAGAGGAACAGGGCCGACGGATTGGGAACCTCATGCAGGCCCGTCTCCATCATCTCGAAAACGCCGATTTCGTCAGCCGGGCCAAAGCGATTTTTGACCGATCGAAGAATGCGGAACTGGTGCGATGGATCGCCCTCGAAATAGAGAACAGTGTCGACCATATGCTCCAGGACCCGAGGACCCGCGATGGTACCTTCCTTGGTGACGTGCCCCACTAGAATTAGGGCGAAGCCGGAACGCTTGGCCAACCGGATCAGTTCCTGGGCTGACGTTCGGACCTGAGAGACGGTGCCTGGCGCGCTCTCGATGGAATCTACATACATGCACTGGATTGAATCAATGACCACCACGTCGGGTGCATTGGCGCCTTCCAAGCTCGCGGCAATGTCCCGGACCGATGTGGCCGCGGCCAATCCGACAGATGCGTCGACTAGATCAAGTCGTGCAGCCCGAAGCCGCAGCTGGTCGATGGCTTCCTCGCCCGAGATGTAGGCGCAGCGCGCTTTTTCTGACAAGGCGGCGGCAATTTGCATCAAAAGGGTGGACTTACCGATACCCGGATCGCCGCCCACCAACGTGGCTGAGCCGGGAATCAGGCCGCCGCCAGTGACCCGGTCGAATTCGGCGTTGCCGCTGATCCGGCGAGGTGCCTGTTTCTCCTCTCCCTTAAGGCCGACGAACCCGATCTTCCGGCCTTTGCGTGCACCAAGGCCCTTGGGTGCGGATTCCGCCGGTTGTTCTTCAATCAGGGAATTCCATTCGTTACAAGTGGGACATTGGCCTGTCCATTTCGGCTGAGAGGCGCCGCAATGTTGACAAACATATAGTGTTTTGAACTTGGTCATAGGCTCAATTAAACATCCGGTAGCGCCGAGACCAAGGGGATTCCCAAGAGGCCCTGTAAACAGCGGGTTACCTGTCATATTTCATAAAAACTAGGGCGTTATTCAGGCAAAAAGTGTCCCCGATTCGCACGCGCTTATTCAAGCTCCGTAAAGAGTCTTTAGCAATCTCAGCCATTGTTGTTGGCCCCAATTGCATGGAATTTTCCGACATGTTGCGACAAGATGCAGAAAAGGCTGGGGTGGTTCCGCGCCCACGATTTTCAGTAAAATCTTACGGTGGCACCTCTGATCAAGCGATTATAGTGATCCCGTCTTGGCTGAGCCGATGATCGAGGGATGCTGGGTCGTGCGTTTATAACGATTGCGTTGGACTCGAGCCATGCTTCGAGAAACGCTATTAACCAGGATTATTCATATATCGACGCGACGGACCATCGTGAGGGGATACTGCAACGAAGTCAAAGATGATGTATACGCGTCAAAATTCAATCACGTAGTAGGATTTTCCCGTCTAATGGCGGCAGCATTGATAAATCATAAATGAATTTTTCCCGTGGACATTATCAATTGATTCTCCGATCACACGGCTATGCCCGGAGCGCCATTTTGATCGGCCCTGTGGTGCGACCGTGAATGAATTGATCAAGGCAGTCGTTTCCTGAATGATAAACTTCTGACGGAGGGCCGGCCCAGATGATCTTGCCGTCAAATAGCATAGCGATCCGGTCGCCGATTTTTTTAGCCGACTCCATATCGTGGGTGATGGTCAAGGCAGTGGCGCCGACGACTTGGTTTACATGGACGATCAGCTTGTTGATCACGTCAGCCATGATTGGGTCCAGGCCTGTGGTCGGCTCGTCGAAAAAGATGATGGCCGGGTCTATGGCGATCGCGCGGGCGAGCCCGACACGCTTCTGCATACCTGCGGACAAATCCGCCGGCGATAAATTGGCGATTTCTGGTTTCAGGCCGACTAGGCCCATCTTCTCAATGGCAATTTGCCAAGCCTCACTGCGGGAACAGCGTTTCTCGGCCAACAGGCCGAAGGCTACGTTCTCCCAGACGGGCAGGCTGTCGAAGAGCGCTGAGTGCTGGAACAACATGCCGATCTGCATGTTCAACTTCTCGCGCGCGATGGACTCCATTTTGAGGACGTTCTCGCCGCCGATTTCAATTTTCCCTTCGTCAGGAGTGAGCAGGCCCAAAATGCACTTGATTGTCACCGACTTGCCGGTGCCGGAACCGCCAATGATGACCACTGACTCACCGGGCGCGATATCCAAGTTGACACCATCAAGCACGACCCGCGGGCCGAAGGTTTTATACACGTTCTTTAGACTGATCTTCGGCGTGATGCTCACTGCTACCTCACTTGGCGAAGAAGATTTCGGTGAGGATGTAATCGAAGCACAGGATCAGGATTGAGGCGGATACGACGGCGTTGGTGGTCGCCGCGCCCACGCCCTGCGCGCCCCCCCTCGAATGGTAACCATGGTAACAGCCCATAAGGGTGACGATGAAGCCGAAGACTGCGGCCTTCACCAAACCGGAGATGACATCTGAGGCTTCCAGGAAATTCCATGTGTTCTGCAGGTAGTTCGACGGATTGAAACCGAGTTTGTAGACGGACACCAGGTAGCCGCCAAAAACGCCGATGATATCGGCTATCAAGACCAAGAAGGGCATCATTGTGACGCCGGCGATGAGACGCGGCGCGACCAAATACTTCATGGGATTTGTGGATAGCGTGGTCAGGGCGTCGATCTGTTCGGTGACGCGCATGGTGCCTATTTCGGCTGCCATGGCAGCGCCGATACGCCCGGCCACCATGAGCCCCGCCAGCACAGGACCCAATTCGCGGGTGATGGAGAGCACAACTACGTTGGCGATGGCGCCTTCGGCGGAGAAGCGGGCGAATCCCGTGTAGCTTTGCAGGGCTAAAACCATACCGGCAAAGACGGCGGTTAGGCCGACGACGGGAAGCGAGTAATAGCCAATCTCGATCATCTGGCGACCGATGATGCGGAAATACCACGGACCTCGAAAACAGTGCGACATGCCCGAAATGGTGAAAAGCGATATCCGTCCGGTTGTCGCCAGGAAGGCCAGGAATACCCGACCGATCGCTTGCACGAAACCCAGCGCCGCGGTCATTTCGGCCCCCCCGTATACACCCGATGATAGCGTCGGCCCAGGTTGGTTAGGATCTCGTATCCGATGGTACCTGCTTGGGCCGCCAAGGAATCGACAGTGATGTTTGGCCCAAGAAGCTCAATCCATTGGCCAGGCTGTCGTTTTTCTTCGGGCACGGCGGAGACATCGAAGGTGATCAAATCCATGGATACGCGACCTACCAGTGGAACTATTATGTCATCGATCATGCCGGATGCGACCCCAGAGAGCGAGCGTAGATATCCATCCGCGTAACCCACCGGGACTGTGGCGATTAACGCTTTTTCATCAATGCGATAGGTGGCGTTGTATCCGACCGTCTCGCCAGCGGTTGCATGGCGTACCTGGGCTATGCGGCTTTTAAGCGTGACGGTGGGCACCATGGGATTCGGCTGGCCCGGCGTCGGGTTGGCGCCGTAGAGCGCGACGCCTGGCCGGGCCATGTCGAAATGGTAGTCGGGGCCGAGGAAGATGCCGGACGAATTGGCGAAACAGGCCTGGCCCATGGGTAGGATCTCCCGTGCCCGTGAGAACGCTGCCAACTGCAAGGGGTTTTGATCTGACTCTACCTCGTCAGCGGAGGCCAAGTGGCTCATCACGAACCGGACGTTTAAGCCTGTCAACCTGTCTGGTGCGTCTGCCAGGGTATTTAATTCGTCCGGCGGCAGGCCGAGCCTCAGCATCCCGGTATCCACATGAATATCGCATGGCAGTGGAATATCGATGCAGAAGGATTTCCAATGCTGCAAGTCACCGAGGCTGCCTAAAACAGGAACCAATAGGTGTTCGCGGTAGGCATCCAGAGAGCCGGGAAGAAGCCCGTTGAGGATATGAATCTCAGAATCGGGGAGCGCGGCACGAAGCGCAATTCCTTCGGCCAGATGAGCCACAAAAAACACCCGACAGCCAACGGCTGCCAGCGCAGGACCGACACGCTCAGCACCTAGGCCGTATCCGTCCGCCTTGACTACGGCCGCCGAAGGAACACTGCCCAACTGATCAACAAGAGTGCGATAGTTTCTTTGGACGGCATCCAGGTCAATGCGCAAAACTGCACCAGCCATAGTTTTAGTGATGTGGGTTCCGATCATGAACCGGATTAATGATTATCCGAATGGTGTTGGTCAAGGTCTCCGAAGCGGGTGTATTGGCCGTCAAACATCATGCGCACCAGGCCTACCGGGCCGTGGCGTTGTTTAGCCACGATAACTTCGGCCGTATTCTTCACTCGGGTCAGGCGTTCTTCCCAATTTTGCAATCGCTGGGCCAACTTTTCAACACTCTCATCGGCACGCTGTTTAGGCTCAGCCTTTTCCATGTAGTATTCATCCCGGTAGATGAACATTACTAGGTCTGCGTCTTGTTCGATGGAGCCTGATTCGCGTAGATCTGCCAATTGTGGACGTTTATCCTCGCGGTTTTCTACTTGACGAGAAAGCTGTGAAAGCGCCAAAACCGGAACGTCTAATTCCTTCGCTAAGGTCTTTAGCCCCCGAGTTATCTCCGAAACCTCTTGCACGCGACCGTCGTTCCGTGATCCGGCAGAACCAGAAATCAACTGAAGGTAGTCGACAACGATAAGGCCGAGATTATGCTGGCGCTTCAAGCGCCGGGCTCGGGTCCGAAGAGCGCTAACAGTCAGCGCCGGCGTGTCGTCAATAAAGATGGGGATTTGGTGCAATGTCTGGCTGGCCATGACCAGGCGAGAGAATTCCTCATCCGTGAGTTCGCCCTTGCGCATCATGTTTGATGAGATGTTGGATTGCTCGGAAAGTATACGCGCGGCTAATTGCTCTGAGGACATTTCCAAAGAAAAGAAGCCGACAACGGCGCCCTCCGCACCGTGGGTCTGTTTGTGAGTGTAGGCGGCATTGAAGGCCAGGTTTGTGGCCAGCGCCGTTTTACCCATCGCGGGACGGCCCGCAAGGATCAGCAAGTCGGACCGATGTAGCCCTCCTAACAAGGAGTCCATATCGCGGAACCCAGTTGTGACGCCGGCCAATTTGCCCTCGCGCTTATGCGCCGCCTCGGCCTGGTCGATGGCCTGGATAATGGTGTCCTTGAAGGGTTTGAAACCGCCTTCGTATTCGCCCGCCGTCGCGAGATCGTAGAGGTGCTGTTCGGCGGTCTCGATTTGGATTACAGCAGTCTCGTCAATTTCACCTCCGTAGGCGCGGTTGACCACGTCTTCGCCCAAATTAATCAATTCTCGCTTCAAGTAGAGATCATAGACCAGTTTACCGTATTCGCCGGCATTGATGACGGAGACGGCAAATGCCGTGACCTCATCGAGATAGGCGGGGCCGCCAATGTCCGATAAAGAGTCGTCATTCTGAAAGAAATTATGCAATGTCGTAGCGTCAGCCATCTGGCCACGCTCTATCAGTCGCCTAGCAGCTTCGAAAATCTTGCCATGGGCAAGCAAGGCGAAATGCTCAGGATTTAAATACTCTGAGACAGTCTCATAGGCTCGATTGTTCGCAAAAATTGCGCCCAACAAAGCCTTTTCCGCCTCCACATTGTGGGGCATCTGCCGAAACGGCGCTGCGCTGGACAAGTCGTCATTCGCGGGAAACGCTTCATTATCCGCGGTTGGTGGGTGAGTTGTGGTCGACATGACTGAAGAAAAGTACAATCCCCTAAGTTAAAGCGGAATCTGGAAAGAGAAATTCAATGGGGATGAAACACCTGTAAAGCCAGAGGCTTGTGGAACATGGGAACAGGTTGTGGAAAACGGTGCCCTGCGATGTGAATTTTTGCGAATTGAGCAGTTGATATTTAAAAAAGAAAGGGCGTACGTGGTGCGTACGCCTTTTCCAACTCAAATTTATTGAGGGTTATATGTATTCTGAGGCCTAGTCATCCTCGGTCGGAGCGTCGATCGCATCTCCCGCCTCATTGGGGCTCTCGTCGACAGTTGCTTCGGGGGCAGCGCCATCTTCGAACATGGTTCCGGCCTGTTCGGCAACTGCTTCATCGGCGGCAAATTCGACAACCTCGGCAGCCTCGGCCGTTTTAGACGCCGCCAAGGTTTCTTCTTCGGCTTGGCTGAGCAGGGCGCGTCCAGTCTCAGCCTGAATTTCAGCTTCGTCTTCGGAACGTGCCACGTTGGCCGTCACGGTAATGCTAACTTCTGGATGCAGCATCACGGAGAGGTCGTGTAGTCCGAGGTTTTTGATCGGCTGGTCGAGCCGGACTTGGTTTCGTGAAACGTTGAATCCGTCATCGCGAAGCGCTTGTGCGATGTCTCTGGCATTCACAGAACCGTATAGCTGACCCGCTTCACCGGCCTGGCGAACCAGGATAACGGTGGTGCCGTCCATTTTCGTGCTGACCGCTTTAGCCTCAGACTTACGCTCTAAGTTTTGCGCTTCCATTTGGGTTTTCTGTGCATCGAAGTGACTAATATTTTCTTCTGTCGCCCTAAGCGCCTTGCCCTTCGGTAGAAGGAAATTCCGTGCGAAACCGGGCTTTACGTTTACGACGTCGCCCATCTGTCCCAGCTTTTCAATACGTTCCAATAGTATAACTTGCATGTTTTTTCTCCTTAGTCTGTCCAGCGGACGTCGCCGCCGTTACGCCAGGACATGCCGGCCCGGGCGAAACTTCAGTTGTCCTCGTCATCACTTGTTTGCAACGGCAAGGTCTGTGCGCGGTCGCGGAGGCCAAACCACTGCTCTACGACCCCAATACCGGCGACCACCAATGTGGCCCAAAGGGAGACCACGATCACCAGATAGAAGGCTATTAAGAGCGGTCCCGTAAATGTCACCCTTTTGGCCAGACTGTGTACTACGGCCAGCCCTAGGAGAAAATACGGCGTTGCGAATACCATGGCGGCATTGCGGCCGACATATTCGAATTCCCCCGATCCAGCCAACGCCAGAGCGGCGGCGGCGACCAGAGGCCATGAAAGCCATTGCGGCAGTTCGACAGCCGAGTATTGAGGCCGGGATCGGATATTTTTCTCCATGCGGACCACTAAGCTTTGAGCCATCACGCCGTTGACCACGGTCATGATCACCCAGCTTGCGGCCACTGCGCCGGGAAACAGCGGTGTAAGCATGTCGGCGAGGGTCTCTCGGCCTTTTTCGGGCAGGTGCGGCGCCATCATCATGAAGGCTTCTTCGAGATGACTCGAAATCAGGCTGCTCATCCCTGTATTTGCTACAAACATCGCCGTCATAACCAGCAGCACGCCACCCAACATACCGAGGTGGGCGAGGATATGTCCTGCTGGGAACCAAGTTACAGAACTTTTGCCCCTTTGCGTGATGGCACTTTCTCGGCGTAAAAGAGCCAGATAGACCAACATCACAGCGGGAATGGCATGGACTGCCCCGAAGATTAACATGGACGCCATTCCACCGCCCAATCCAGTAGTCACCAACCCTACGCATGTGCCAATCACCGATACTCTCAACCCAAAGGCCAAACCCACCGTCATTAGCGGCAGTGGTGCTAGGTAGACCAGCATCAACGCGAAAGGGTTCCCGGATACGAACGCCAGAGATGCCACTGCGCTTGCCAGCCCGGCGCCGATACCGATCAGCGCCTCCTTTGGCATGGGCCTGTCATCCTGCGAACGCGCCCTTTTAGGCGACGGTATAGGGCATGAGCGCCAGGTAACGTGCACGTTTGATGGCTTTAGCCAGCTCGCGTTGCTTTTTGGCGGACACTGCGGTGATACGGCTCGGTACAATCTTGCCGCGTTCCGAGACGAAACGGCTCAGGGTCCGGGTGTCTTTGTAGTCGATCTTGGGAGCATTCGGGCCGGAGAAGGGGCAGGACTTACGACGCCGAAAAAAAGACGGGCGGGTCATGCTTTGTCTCCTTCGCTTTTTTCCTCGATTTCTGCTGAAGCTTCGGTCAGTTTTTCTTCCGCAGCTGCTTCCGTCTGTGGGTCATCGCGACGCGAATCCCGATCGTCACGGCCACGGCGCGACCGATCATCGCGATCGCGACTCCGCATCATTACGGACGGCCCATCCTCCAATTCGTCGACTTTAATAGTGATGTAGCGCAACACGTCTTCGTTGATGCGCATCTGACGTTCCATCTCGTGCACGGCGTTGGCCGGCGCGTCGAGGTTCATTAGGGTGTAGTGGCCCTTTCGGTTCTTCTTGATTTTGTAGGCAAGCGTCTTGAGACCCCAACTCTCTTTCTTGGGAACTGATCCGCCACCATCCGTGATCACTTTCTCGAAGGTTTCGACCAACCCCTCAACTTGGGCAACCGTAACATCTTGGCGTGCGATAAACACGCTTTCGTAAATCGGCAAAGCTGTCTCCTTCCTTTGGCTTATCTCAACCCCATCATTAGGGTATAGCCGATTCTCACCGGCAGGAAGCTTTGAGGATGAGCACTATACACTTTCCAAGCGCCGGTTCAAGTCCCGTATCTCGTTGAAATCTATTTGACTTTGGAGTTTGGGGTTGCCCGACCGCCGGCGTTTTTGTGTCAGGTTTCGCTATTAGATCAGTTTCTTCGTCAATGTGCTGGAGGGTCGCTCAGTCATCGGTGTTGTTAAAAGAAAACGGAGAAGTTGCTTTGGCAATACTTTATCGTGACAACGGCGCTCGTGACGATGGTGGGTAACTCACCACGTGAATCTGCATTCTTGGGCGGCACGGGGTGAGTATAGATGCGATACGAGTTAAAAAATTTTGGGTTGGGTATCAAGTCCGCTCGGTGCCGGAGATCACAACTTTGAGCGCGTCCTTACTGATCATAGCGCGGAGTGCATCCTCGGTCCTTTCGATGGGCATCTCGGCACTCAGCATCAATTCTGCTTGGAAGGACGGTTCGGACAGAAGTTCGATTGCGCGGCGCATAGTATTGGGGTGGTGGTGGTAGACCCCCTTCACAGTGAGTTCGCTGTAATGCAAGAGGTGAGTATCAAGTGGAATTGACGTTCCTGGCGCGCAACCACCGAACAGGTTAATGAGGCCGCCCGGGCGGACCGCTTGAATGGCGTCGACCCAGACTTCCGGTACGCCGGTGGCATCCACGGCGATCCATGCTCCTTGGCCGCCGTCAGTGACGGCTTTTACCACATCGGCTTGTCCACCGCCGCGTTCGATAATCACCGTTTTCTTGGCACCTAGGGCCTTCCCTGCCTCCAGCCTCGTCTGATTGGGATCGGCCAAGATCACGTGATGGCCATCCTTCGCCAACGCGCCGACGAACAGCAAACCGATGGGACCACCGCCAAAAACGATAATTTCGGCCGAACTGTTGTGGGCGTAGCGTGGGAGCTCGCATGCGTCCATGCCGTGAAGAACGCAGGCCAAGGGTTCGGCTAATGCGGCCTTGCCGAACGCCAGATTCGCCGGAACCGCATGGGTGTTGCGTGCCACAAAACGTGCCGGCACGCGGACATATTCGGCAAAGGAACCATTCAGGTATAGGAGGTCTTCGCACAGATTTTCCCGACCACGACGACAATAATCGCAACTCCCGCAAGGTGCCGAATTGGCAACTACAACGGCGTCTCCTTCCTTGAAAGACGAAACCCCGTCGCCGATGGCCGCGACCGTGCCCGCCATCTCATGGCCGAACAAGGTTGGAACTTTAAGCATGCGGGGATGGCCGCCGCGTTTAAAGACTTTGACATCGGTGCCACATGTAGTGGCGGCGCGAACAGCGAGAATGAATTCGCCTACGCCGGGGCGATCCAAAGCCACCTGGCGGATATCGATTTGTTCGGGCCCGGTCAGTATTGCGCCAATCATGGTTTTGGGGAGAGAGGTCATTATAAATCCGCGGCGCGTGAAGGGGTGAACAGAATTTTCAGGGCCTTGCGATCCTTCGCCAAGCTATAGCCCAGCGCGAAGTCATCCAAGGGCAGGGTATGTGAGACCACTGGGGTGGGGTCGAGGCGACCGGAGGCAATCAACGCAAATACGGCCGCTTGCTCATTCAGTGCGCCGGAATAAGTGCCGAGGATGCGACGTTCATATCTGAACAGATCATTGAGATCGAAATCTGCACACTGTCCGTTTGGGGCGTGAGCAAATAGGATCACCGAACCACCCTGGCGGCTGAGCGCGAGGCCGGCTTCTAGTAAAGGCGCGCCGCCTACGGTGTCGAATACGGCATCGACGCCATAGCCGTCTGTCATGCTCGACGCTGCGGCCAAGGCATTGTCCCCTGGCGCGGCAGTCTTGTCGGCGCCCAATTCGGCAGCTAAGGCACACCGATTCGAAGCTGGGTCAATAAGCAATACTTTCGCGTCCGGGCAAGCGGCCTTTATGACCAGAAGATGTAACAAACCCATGGAACCGCCTCCCATGACAGCAGCTGTTCCATCAGGACGAAGGCCTGCCCTGTTCACACCTCTTAGGACGCAAGCAGCCGGTTCCATGAAAACAGCTGCCGCGTCACTGACGGTGTCTGGCACCTTGTATGCGGCTTGGGCTGTGGCTCGATCATGGATAAGCACATGGTCCGCAAATCCGCCCGGTTCTAGAAGATTATCGCGAAAGGTTTCGCACATGGTTTCATTACCGCACAGACACAGGTGGCATGAACCACAGGGAACATGGTGGGGCACGACGATACGATCGCCAATGGCGAACTGGCTGATGCCCTTTCCAAGGGTGGCGACTTCGCCGACAATTTCATGGCCAAGAACCATTCCTGGTTTTGCACTGTTGTTGGTGAGCTTGAAGAGATCGGTTCCGCAAAACCCGACGCATCTAAGTTTTAAGAGTAGCTCGCCGGCCCCCGGTTTCGGGATGGGGCGTGGCTCCATCGTCGTGTCCTCGCCACCCAGGCATGCGATGACATTGTTGATAGGCGCCATATCGGATCTACGTCGCGAGGCCATGCCACATATTTAGAGGATGCTGAGGAATTTGCGAGGTCTTTATTTGCCTCACTTGGCAGGAACAAGGTAACGTCCATGAATTTGATTTTTAGGATATAGTTGAAATATTGAGAGGGTTCTATGACATCCGCGTTCATTTTTCCCGGCCAAGGTTCGCAGGCCGTAGGCATGGGTAAGGAACTGGCGGACGCTTACCCTGCCGCCAAGGCGGTGTTTGAGGCCGTTGACGATGCGCTCGACCAAAAACTTTCCTCTCTAATGTTCGAGGGACCGGAGGACCAGTTGACGCTGACCGAGAATGCACAGCCGGCCATCATGGCCGTCAGCGTCGCGGTGCTCCGGGTTCTTGAATCGCAAGGTGGATTGAACTTGGCGGCCGCCGCATCGCACGTTGCTGGTCACTCCTTGGGTGAATATTCAGCCCATGCTGCCGCGGGCACATTTTCCCTGGCTGATACGGCGCGTTTGTTGAAGACGCGTGGACAAGCTATGCAGCAGGCTGTTCCAGTGGGTGAGGGGGCCATGGCGGCGCTTCTTGGCTTAGAGCCAAGGGATGCCGAGGCCGTTGCGTTAGAAGCTGCTGGCGATCAGGTCTGCGAATTCGCGAATGACAACGCCGACGGTCAGGTCGTTGTGTCCGGATCCACGGCCGCCGTGAAGCGCGCTGTCAATATCGCCAAGGACATGGGTGCAAAGCGGGCCATGCTATTGCCCGTAAGCGCTCCGTTCCATTGTGCCCTGATGTTGCCGGCCGCCAAAGTTATGGCCGGTGCGCTGGCTGCTGTCGCTATGAACGATCCGATGGTGCCGATCGTCGCCAATGTTACAGCGGCGCCGATTCAGGATGTGATGGAAATTCGACGCTTGTTGGTGAAACAGGTAACATGCCGGGTGCGCTGGCGTGAATCCGTTATGGCCATGAAATCTGCCGGGGTCGATCGTCTCGTGGAAATTGGTTACGGCAAGGTGCTGTCAGGCATGACCCGACGAATTGATCGTGATATGTCGGGGGTCAGTGTGGGGTCGCCGGAAGACGTGGACACTTTCCTGGCAGGGTGATCAATGCCCAATAGCGAGCAAGGACCTGCGCAGACCGACATTTTCGATTTTTTGCGGGGTGATAGGGCCTTACAAATTTTTTGTTTGGCAACCTTAGCTTATTGCGTGAACCGTTAAATGAAAGCGGTGGTCTGCACATTTTTTTGTGGACCGATCTCGTCGGATGAGGCATCCCGATCCTCGAGCATTGTTTTTATGATATTTCAGGCGGAGAGTTGGATTGATGTTTGATCTTCAGGGAAAGAAGGCGCTGGTAACTGGCGCATCCGGGGGGATAGGGGGCGCTATCGCCCAGGCGTTGAACGCGCAGGGCGCCGAAGTTGGGTTATCTGGAACGCGCGTTGATGCTCTTGATGCATTGGCTGGCGATATTGGCGGAGGCGCGTATATCGTGCCGGCGGATCTATCGTCAGCGGAGGGCGCGGATCAATTGGCGAAAGACGCGGTGAACGTCATGGGTGGCATTGATATCCTGATCAACAACGCTGGATTGACGCGTGATAATCTTGCTATGCGGCTGAAGGATGAGGATTGGCAGACAGTATTGGATGTGAACCTTACGTCCGCGTTTCGGCTCAGCCGCGCCGTTCTGCGTGGTATGATGAAGGCGCGATGGGGACGGATTATCGGAATTTCATCCATTGTCGGGGTGACTGGAAACCCTGGTCAAGTCAACTATGCAGCCTCAAAGGCTGGGATGATCGGCATGTCCAAATCATTAGCGCAGGAAGTCGCTAGCCGTGAGATTACTGTGAATTGTGTAGCGCCAGGATTTATCGTTACCGCCATGACCGATGCACTGCCGGACGAACAACAAGAGCAACTGAAAGCTGGAATCCCGGCCGGTCGTATGGGAACCGTGGACGACATTGCCAGCGCATGTGTGTATCTTGCCAGTGACGAGGCCGGCTATGTGACGGGCCAGACCCTGCACGTGAATGGTGGTATGGCCATGATTTAGAGGCTGAAACTCGGTTGATGACCTGGAGGTTTCCTCGCTGGTCATGGCGAATAAAGTGTGTTACCTAACCCCCGTTTTGTGCCACTTCAAAGTTGTAAAACGGGCGCTATTCTTAAGCTGGGCCCTGGTTTGTGGGGGGCGGCGTTAATATTTTTTCTGATGTAATGGGATCAAGGAATAAGAACATGAGTGATGTTGCCGATCGGGTAAAAAAGATCGTCATTGAGCACCTTGGGGTGGACGAAGACAAAGTGGTGGAAAATGCCAGCTTTATTGACGACCTGGGCGCAGACAGCCTGGACACGGTCGAACTCGTGATGGCTTTCGAAGAGGAATTCGGTTGTGAAATTCCTGACGATGCCGCCGAAAAGATCCTGACCATCAAGGACGCGACGGACTTCATCGAGTCCACTCAGTAGTCTTTGTTCTCGCCGAATTCGTAACGGTGCGGCCTATTTGCATCGCTACCTCTACGGCGATTATTCCGCGTCTTCGAGAGAGCGCAGTTGTTATGAGAAGAGTCGTCGTCACCGGAATGGGTGTTGTCAGTTCCTTGGGCGTGGGCCTGCAAAAGAACTGGGGCGACCTGTTGGCTGGTAAATCCGGCATCACCGCCATAGAAAATTTTGATGTCTCCGACCTTCCGGCGAAGATTGCCGGCCAAGTGCCAAACGGGAACAAGGCCGATGGTTTGTTTAATGCCGATGATTGGGTGCTCACCAAGGATCAACGGCGGATGGATGATTTTATCATTTATGGCCTTTGTGCCGCCCAGCAGGCAATTGAGGATTCGGGTTGGAAAATTGACAGGGAAGAAGATGCTTGGCGGACCGGTGTCTTGATCGGCTCGGGTATCGGCGGTCTGCCGGAGATCGCGGACGGTTCCGTCAAGGTGCATGAGGGCCGGGCACGGCGTCTAAGCCCATTTTTCATTCCTGCCAGTCTAATTAATCTCATTTCTGGACATGTCTCCATCCGTTACGGGTTGAAGGGCCCCAACCACGCGGTGGTGACGGCGTGCTCTACCGGGGCGCATGCCATCGGAGATGCAGCCCGGATTATCATGTGGGAGGACGCTGACGTGATGGTGGCTGGTGGCGCGGAAGCAGCTATCTGCCCCATCGGCGTTGCGGGATTCTGTTCTGCTCGTGCGCTCTCAACCGGTTACAATGATCGCCCGACGGAGGCATCGCGGCCCTGGGACCAAAATCGCGACGGTTTTGTCATGGGTGACGGCGCCGGTGTAGTTGTGCTTGAGGAACTAGAACACGCGAAGAAGCGGGGCGCTAAAATTTATGGTGAGGTCATCGGTTACGGCATGTCCGGCGATGCGCACCACATTACGGCGCCAGCTGAAGACGGTGATGGGGCCTATCGCTGCATGAGCGCGGCCCTGAAACGCGCCGGCATGAACCCCGAAGATATCGACTACGTGAACGCGCACGGTACATCGACCCCGCTCGGTGATGAAATCGAGTTAGGTGCGGTGAAACGTGTCTTTGGTGATCACGCGAAGAACATCTCTATGTCTTCGACCAAGTCCGCTATTGGCCATCTTTTGGGTGCCGCGGGTTCTGTGGAAGCGATTTTTTCGTTAATGGCTATGAATGATAGCGTGGTACCGCCGACGTTAAATCTTCACAATCCGTCAGAGAAATGTGCCGATATGGATTTGGTACCGTTCGAGCCAAAAGAACGCTTGGTACGTGCTGTGCTTTCGAACTCCTTCGGGTTTGGCGGCACGAACGCCTCGCTTATCTTTAAGTCTTTGGACTAAGATTAGCGGCATGCGCCGCATCTTCTTCATTCTTGGGTTATTAGCCGTGGTTGCCCTGGGCGCGGCCGGTGGCACTTGGCAGTGGTTGAAAGCTGACTATCAGGCCAATGGGCCCCTGGCTGTTCCCGCAACGGTCATCATCCACAAGGGAGCCCGTACCATTGAGATCGCCACCCGTCTGAAACAGGCAGGCGTTATTTTGGACACTAGGATGTTCAGATGGGGGCTTCGGCTGTTCGCGGATGCGAAACCGCTGCGCGCAGGTGAGTACGTGTTCAAGCCGGCAATGAGTACCGCCCGGGTTATCGACCACCTGCAAACTGGAAAGACAGTGATCCGTAAAGTGACCATCGCGGAAGGCCTGAGTAATCTTGAAATTACCGAACTCCTGGCCGATCTGCCGGGTCTGAATGGTTTGCTGGAGCCATTGCCAACGGAGGGCCAACTGTTACCAGAAACTTATCATTTTTCTTATGGCGACAGTCGGATGGGATTGGTGAGACGTATGCGCCAAGCGATGACGCGCCTGTTGACTGAGGCATGGCCGAAGCGGTCGAGCGGCCTGCCTCTGAAAACCCCGGCCGAGGCATTAGTTTTGGCATCCATTGTGGAGAAAGAAACCGGCGTTGCGTCTGAACGCCGCAGGGTGGCCGGCGTGTTTATCAATCGACTAAGGATTGGCATGCGGCTCCAATCCGATCCGACAGTAATTTATGGGATCACGGAGGGCCGCGAGCCGTTCGGCCGCTCCATTACTAAATCGGATTTACGTACGAAAACGGCTTACAATACATATGTGATTAAGGGCTTACCGCCGGGCCCGATAACCAACCCCGGCCGTGCTGCAATTTTGGCGGTGCTCAATCCCGCGAATACCAAGGAGCTCTATTTCGTTGCGGCCGGCTCTGGCGGTCATGCCTTCTCCCGGACCCTCAGAGAGCACAACCGCAACGTCGCCCAATGGCGGAAAATTGAACAGGTGCGCAAGAGAGAGAATTGACTGCTCATTGGGCCTTTTATGACGAGGCCAGGGTTACACCCTTTAAAATATTCTGAATCTCACTTTATTGCAAATTCGTTCGGAGTGCGCTGTCTCATTTTGCAGGCGCTTTATCTATACCGATTGAGGGATTGCTGATCGCGACGAAACGCCGCTTGAAGGTTGTGGACATGTTGAAAAACCTGTGGTTCCCGGCCTAATCGTCAGAATGTCCACTTGTTGAAAAACGTCGGTACCGGTATAAAAAGTTCAAACTTGGAGAGGCTGCGGCGTGACGTTAAATTCCATGACCGGGTTTGCTCGGACCGAGGGCGTTAACGATGAATGCTCTTGGGTCTGGGAGGCGAAAAGCGTCAATGCCAAAGGCATGGATGCCCGACTTCGGTTACCGGGCGGGTTTGAGGCTTTCGATGCGATTATCCGTGAAAATCTTAAGAAACGATTCCGCAGAGGTGCCATCTCCGTTTCCCTTAACGTAAATTGGCATCGCGCCAACGCCACGTATCAGGTCAACATGGAAACTTTGGATCGCTTTCTACAGGCGGTACCGGAAATTCATAAACGTGCGCCGAATTTGCGCCCATTCACTATGGATGGCCTTCTGGCTGCGAAGGGAGTAGTGGAAAGCGTCGAGAACCCCCTTGGTAATACCGAGCAAACAGCGTTACACGAGGAAATTATGCAGGGGTTGAATGAACTTTTGACGATGTTGGAACAAGGTCGGCAGAGAGAAGGTGATGCGCTTAGCAAAGTGTTGCATGCCCAGATCACCGAGGTTGAACATTTGTGTCAGAGAGCGATCGGTCTGGTAGCGCTTTTGCCCGAGAAGATCAACAAGCGGATCCACGAGCAGGTCGCTGAGTTGTGCGTGGCTTTCCCCGCGTTGTCCGAGGAACGTCTTGCACAAGAAACTGCGATATTGATGTTGAAGGTGGATGTGCGTGAGGAGTTGGATCGGTTGCGCGCCCACGTGGATGCGGCGCGCGAACTGATGAGGATCGATGGCACCATCGGCCGGCAGTTTGATTTTTTGTGTCAGGAATTTAATCGTGAGGCTAATACATTGTGTTCAAAATCCGCCGATGTCCAATTGACTCGGGTTGGATTGGCCCTGAAAACCGCAATCGACCAGATGCGTGAGCAAGTTCAAAACATTGAGTGAAAAGAAGAGCGTGAGGAAGACGGGAATCAAGCGGCGAGGATTGATGTTGGTGTTGTCTTCACCATCGGGGGCGGGCAAGTCGACCATTTCGCGTGCCCTTCTAGAACGGAACCCAGATTTAACCATGTCCATCTCGGCGACCACGCGGCCCATGCGCTCAAGCGAAGAGGACGGGGTGCATTACCACTTCATCGATCAGGATAACTTTGATGATATGGTTTCCGCGAATAAGTTCCTGGAACACGCTACGGTCTTTGAGAACTCTTACGGAACCCTGCGCCAGCCTGTCATGGATGCCTTGAGTGCAGGACAAGACGTCTTGTTCGATGTGGACTGGCAAGGAACGCAGCAGATCCGTGCTAATGCGTTGGAGGACTTGGTAAGTATCTTCATCCTGCCGCCGTCCGTTGGCGAGCTTGAGCGCCGGTTGCGGACCCGAGCTCAAGACCCGGAGGACGTGGTCCAGCGACGCATGGCGAAGGCGACGTCGGAAATATCCCACTGGGCGGAATACGAATACATCATTGTTAATGACAAGATCGAAGACAGTGTGGCGAAGGCCAATGCAATTCTAGCCGCCGAGCGCCATAAACGCCGTCGACAGGTCGGGCTGACCAATGTGGTTCGGGAATTGGGTGTCGGACAATGAGGCCTAGGCTGGGCGGTCGCCGGCGATGGTGATCCGGTGCATCACACGTTTAAAGCCATGGTAGTCATTGACCGGGTTGTGTTGGGTGCATCGATTGTCCCAAAATGCAATAGAACCGGGGTTCCACCGGAAGCAGCAGGTAAATTCGGGCCGTGATTGATGGGCAAAGAGAAAGTTCAACAGCGGCGTGCTCTCAGCATCGCTCATATCTTTAAACCGTACCGTGTGTCCATAGTTGATGTACAGGAGCTTGCGCCCGGTTTCTGGATGGGTTCGCACCACTGGATGTTCCGCCATCAGTTCGATAGCATCTGAGACCTTCGCGGATGTCTTCATGCGATCTTCGCGTGTTTGGGTTACACGGGGCTTGGCTGAACTGCTAATCCCTACCATGCCGTTTAGCATGTTCCTCATGCCTTCGGATAAAGTCTCATAGGCCTTGTACATGTTGGCAAAAAGGGTGTTGCCTCCGTAGGGTGGAAGTTCCTTTGCGGCCAAGATGGTCCCCATAGGCGGCAATTCGAGATAGGTGGTGTCAGAATGCCAAAGACCGCCGAAATTGGCCCGTTCGTGAGGTAATTTGACCACGGGAACGATTTCTGGAAAACCATCAAGACCTTTTATCAATGGGTATTCCACCAAATCACCAAACCGCTTGGCGAAGGCGACCTGATGGACCGGTTCAATGTCCTGGTCACGAAAGAAGATGACCAGATGATCAAGAAGTGCCTGACGAATGGTCGTAATAGTGTCTTCGTTCATCTCGATTGCTAGGTCTACGCCAAGAACCTCCGCACCTAATGCGCCGGCGATGGGACGAATTTCGATGGGCTGTTGCGGCATATATCTCCTGTTCAGCCGCGACTTGGCGGGTTAGACTCAGCTCTCAACTAACGCGTTAGCCAAGTTGCAAAAATCCAAAATGGAGAGTTCCTCAGCCCGAGCCGTAGGTTCGATTTTGAGGGAGGCCAAGTCAAGATCCAGGGATTTCAAACTTGCCCGAAGCATCTTCCGCCGTTGGCCGAAGGCGGTCGCCGTGACCGTTTCTAAGGCTTCGAAGGATACCGAATTAAGAGGCGCGGGACGCGGGGTTAGATTAGATACGGTAGAGGTTACATTAGGCGGCGGTGTAAACGCTTCCTTGGGGACTTTGAAGGCCGAGTGCACTTCGCAAAGCCATTGGGTGATGACCGATAAACGCCCGTATGCCTTGGTCCGCGGTTTGGCCACAAGCCTATCTGCGACTTCCGTCTGGAACATTAAGGTGAGCCCGTGATAGGCATCGATCTCGCGCAGCCACCGGAGCAATAAGGGGGTGCCGGCATTGTAGGGGAGATTAGCAATAATCTTTCGGGGGGGCGAGGTAAGGACAGGGATGTCGGTTTCAAGGGCATCACCCGATACAATCTTTAGCCGATCACCGTAGGCGTTTTTAAGGTCCTCCATGATGGCAAGGCAGCGATCGTCCTTTTCCACGACAGTCACCGTCAAGGCTGGTGAATTCAATAAGGCCCGTGTTAACCCGCCGGGGCCAGGGCCAACTTCAATAACATGGCAATCGGTCAGGTCGCCAGCTGCCCTGACGATGCGTTCTGTCAAATTGAGGTCGAGGAGAAAGTGTTGGCCGAGGGACTTGCGTGCGTTGAGGGAGTGTGTGCGAATGACCTCTCGTAGCGGCGGTAAGTCCGATGGCGTCATTGCGCTGTGACGCCGCGAACCCGGGCGATCTCCGAGGCCATGCGAAGTGCTGCAACCATGCTTGTTTCATCTGCAATGCCTTTGCCTGCGATATCCAGGGCCGTGCCGTGATCGGGCGACGTGCGGACGAATGGTAGCCCTAGGGTCACATTGACGCCGCCGGAGAAATCCAAGGTCTTGATGGGGATTAGGGCCTGGTCGTGGTACATGCAGATGGCTGCATCGTAGGTTGTACGGGCGGTTGCTGAGAACATCGCATCCGGTGGCATGGGGCCAAAAAATTGGAGGCCGTCCTGGCGCAGAATGTCGATGGCTGGTGAGATGTATCTTCTTTCTTCATCGCCGATGGTGCCGTCTTCACCAGCATGCGGATTCAAACCGGCGACGGCAAGGCGTGGGGCGCTCAAGCCGAAATCCTGCTCGAGGGCTTGGGCAGTAATCCGGCTTTGCGATACAATTCGCTCAACGGATAATTCGGTAATTGCTTCTTGCAGGCTAAGGTGGGTTGTAATCGGTACTGTTCGTAAGCCGTCGCATGCTAACATCATTACCGGCTCTTTATTGGCACCGGAGAGATGGGCCAAGTATTCCGTATGGCCTGGGTAGGTAAACCCAGCGCGATAGAGAATATGCTTGTGGATTGGATTAGTCACGATTGCGGAAACGGAATTCGCCGTAGCGAGCCGTGCCGCCTCATTAATTGATGCGACTGCAGCGTTGGCATTCGACTGATTCAAAACACCTGGTTGTGGTACGCTGGGAAGGTCAATGCTGTAAACGGGCAGGGCATCGGGGAATAGGTCGGCCGCATATTTTGGATCGGTCACGGTTTCGATAGGAACTGAAAAGCCTAAATCACGGGCAATATTGCGCAACCGATCCGGATTATCGATTACGACGAACGGAACAGATAAGTCGTTTCGGCGGCGCCAGGATTTGAGCGTAATTTCGCCGCCGATTCCTGACGGCTCGCCCATAGTCACGGCAATTGGTTTCTGCGCTGACATGATTATAAGCGGATGTCGATAGTCGCCGAGCGGCGCAAGGAGCGAAGATGCTGACGAGCCGCGAGATTGATCCGCTCAATGCCCAATTGGTTAAGAGTTTTTTCGCGGAGTTGGTCTTGGGTAATCTTTTTGACTTTCGGCTCATCGCGTTCGCAAACCATGATGATAAGGAACCCACCTGCAATTTCGACGGGAGGGCTCGCTCGGTTAATTGGGAGGTCGGATATGGCATTTTGGATTAAAGAAGAAAGTTTGTTTACTTCAATCTTGCCCGGGGAGCCTGAGAGCGATGAGCCGTGCTTCTTACCCAAATCCTCCATGTCTATGCACGATCGCGCGTTAGCGCCGATAATGCGGGCTTTCTCTCGAACGCTAACCTTGATGTCCTGGGCTGGGGAAGGTGGGAGCTCTAAATGAACCTGATGGATAACAACCGCGGATGGCCTGTTAGCGCGTTCGATCAATGGCTCAATGGCGCGTTTCTTCTCAACCTTCAGTATGTAGAAGCCGTCGAGGGTCGGTATCGGTTGAGAAACTTCGCCCGGACGCAGCCGTTCGATAGCTTGCGTCAAATCGGCGGCCAAATTGCCAGGCCTTATCCAGCCTAAATTACCGTCGACCGCCGCGGATGCACTTTGCGAGAAATTGTGTGCGATCGCACCGAATTCTGCGCCGCCTTTGATTTGTTCGATTAGACGACCCGCCAAGGCGCTAACATCGGTAGTACTACCGTTACGGTTTAGCGGTAGAAAAATTTCCGATACCAGGAATTCCGGCTGTCCGCGCCTGGAAATCTCTTCCGAAACAATGTCGTCGATTTCTTTTTCGCTGAAGGAGACGGTTGGAAGAAAAAGTTCTCTCATCAACTTACTCCAGCCGAGGCCCATCTCTACCCGCTCGGCAATTGCGGATTTGTCGATGCCGAGGCGTCGCGCCAGTGCCGTGAAGCCTCCATTGGACAGGCCTGCGCGCCTCTCCCATTGTCGCAGTTCTCTTAGAACTTCGGCTTGAGAGACCTTAATCTTATTCTTCCGGATTTCTTGTAATTTGAGGCGGTCATCAATGATGTTCCGCAAAATCTGTGGGGCGAGTCGACGACGTGTTTTCTGGTTGTTGGCGAGCTTGGATAGATAAATCGATAACGTCAGGCGAGATTCGATATCCAAGACGGAAATCATCTCGTCGTTGACAATGGCAGCAATTCGCAATCTGCCCTGGCCATAAACATCCTCGATTGCAACAACTGTCAGCACCAATGCGGCCAGGGTCACGGAGATAAAACGAATATGCTTGTTTACAGGTTCGAGCATCTCGTTAATTTCCGCCTTGCCTGGAGAATCCGGTTTTGACCTCTCCGATTGTTTTCAGGGTCAAAACGAAATTGATTGAGTTGGTGGGTTTTATGTCCCGGTCTTCATAAAAAGTTCGATTGAAACTGGTTCGGAACACGGCACATTCATTCTCGTATATGAATTCCATGCCAGCGGAACGCATCTCACCGGCATCAAGATCACGCTTTCCCCGAAGAGTACTCCTCCATTCCCGAGTTAACTGCGCTGATGAAATTATATTAAGTTCTTCCCGGCCAGCAAATTCACCCTCTTCCTGCCGGTCGAGGAAAATGTAGCTTCCTGTGATGCTTAAGGCAGGCACGCCGGCTGAGAATTGCGCTTCGTTCCGATTCGGGCTCAAATTGTCAACCGCCAACCGGGTTCTGTAGAGTAAGTCTACATAGGAACTCGGCGAAAACTGAACCTTGCCGACCAGGTCCGAAAAGTTGTCTTCTAGGCCGGAGCCTTCGCCAAATGTCGAGTCATCTTTCACCCGATATGACTGTCCGAAGAATACATTGGACCGGTTGCCGTTATCGCCGGTTAATGCCCATTGTAGGCCATAGTTGACGCGCGGTCCGCCCTCAAGCCTATCAATGCCTGCAAATCGGTTATCCGAAAACAGATTAGATTCATCAAATTCCAATTCGGTACTGTCTTCGTTGGGGATCTTGTTAGAGTTTCCGCCATATGGACGAAGAACTATGGAAGCGACCGGTTCGATAGTTTGACTGGCATTCCCTGTACGCTTTACCATTGGACGACTCCAATCGAACGCTGCATACGGGACCATTCGATGACTGAAGCCGTTGAATGAACCGGTTTCATTTCCCCGCTTGAGGCCATTGACCTGATAGAAGTCGGCGTTTAAGCCGAGCGTCATCATGGTTGAGTCACCAAAATCTGTAATCAGAGGACGCTGCCAGCGGGGATGAAACGACATCCGACGGGTATCTGTGCCTTTGGCCCGCGTAAGTGCCAAAAAATTAACATCTAAAAATGACCGACCGCCAATCCTATCGCGCTTGCCGACATGATTGAAGTCGAGTATCGGAAGAACAATAGGTGTTTCGTCTTCGATGTCGCCCTCTTCCAAGCCCTGGAATGCATGGGTGCTGGCGCTAAAGTAACTCCGGGAGCGAAATGCTTCGGCAAAAATTTTACTGTTGAGGGATTGCGGTGAGGCAAAACCGTAGCGTCGCATGTAGGTATTGTCGGTGGCGCGTTCGAGATCGAACCCCCAGCGCCAAGTGCGATTGATGTCGATACGGACTTCGGTATCTATGTGTCCACGCACACCCATGTCGCCGTCTGTCGTATTAAATTCGTCGTCTGAATTGTCGGTGATGCTAGCGTCAAAGTCGATCAAACCCTTGCGAAGGCGGTTACGGTATTCGAGGGCTAGGACTGGAAATTCATTACTCATTAAAATCGGGGTGATGGTAGCGTCTTGGTATGGCGAGATGTTCCAGAAATATGGCGTTTCCAGCACTATTCCAAAATCGGAAGAACTTCCGTACGTAGGGAACAGAAAACCGGACTGGCGTTTCACACTTGGATCCGGGTGGCGGAAATAAGGTGTGTAGAAAACAGGCAGCCCAAACATCTCCAGCCAGGCGTCACGGTACTCCACGATCTTCTCATTTTTATCGTGAATAACGCGAACGGCTTTGATCTGCCAGAGTGGTGGTCGATCCGGGTTGTCTTCGCAGAGATTGCAAGGCGAGTACGTGGCTTTTCTTATTTCTGTGAGACGCTCGGCGGTACGACGGGCGCCGGCGCCGGCAATTCGGGCACGGTTTTGGAGAATGACGCCGATATTCTCGACGATACCGTCTTTTAAATCACCAGTGACCTCCATCCGATCACCAAAGATCTGTTCGCCTGTGGTCTCCAATATCGTCACATTGCCCGTTGCTGTAACGATGCCGGTTTTTTGATTATAGGAGATGGTATTGGCAAATAATTGACGGCCCTCGTGACGTATCTCCACATTGCCTGATGCCTTGACGATTTCTCTCTCCCGGTCAAAAGTCATTTGGTCCGCGGCGAGATTAACCGGTGGCTCCTCATCCGAACCCAGCCGCGATGATGACGCCGGGGATCCGGACTGTTGAGGCGCTGCGGATTGCGGCGATTCGGTTCGACTAGTCGCGACGAGCTTTGGTTGAGGTGCAATCAATGTTCCCAGTGGACGGTCTGCTATTGCGGATAGCGGTTGGGCAATGGGGGGGCGTGTTGTTGGTCTCTTTGACCGTGAAAATAGAGTCAGAGGTTGGGGGCGCGGCGTGGCTAGTCTCGGACGCTCTTCCACGTGCAGCAGAACCCCTAGTGGACGGTCAGGGGATGCATCGTCTGACTGGTTAAATTGTGGCTGCTGTTGTGAAGGCAGTGTGAACCCTTGGCCTATTGGGTGACGACGAAGTGGTGGCGGTGGCGTTGTTGTCAGCGCGTTTCTCTCATTTATTAGGACGCCAAGGGGCCGCTGTGTCTTATCGCTGGCCCTTGGCGGCAAGACCGTCACCGGATTGGCCGGTGCCGTTTGTTCCATTGAGATCGGTGATATCAAGACGCCCAAAGGTCGGCCAACTTCTGGCATTGCGGCTGTGGCGTGCATTGGGCCGGTAATGGCCAACATTCCTACAGCGGCAATCAATGAACAGATTTGGCGCGAAAAATGGTGCATCGTTCGTTCTTAGCCGTCTTCCATATGGAGGAGCGTGGCCAGGCCGAGCATGAGGGCGACGCCCGATGGTGACCAAGCCGCCAATGTAACTGGTATGCTGTCTGAGAGGCCTAACGCAAAGACCACGTCCGAGAAGAAATAGAGCGCAAACCCAGTCAGAACGGCACCGCCGATCACATAAGAGGTTGCGCCTCGCCGCGAATGCCGAAGTGTAAAGGTCGCGCCAATCAGAACCATCGCGATCATCAGCAGGGGCGCGGCGAGGAGACTGTGCCAATGCAATCTATGGCGAAGCGCTGAAAACCCCGCTAACTCGAGGGTATTAATGAAGCCAGGCAGATCCCAGAACGACATGGTCTCCGGAGGGGCAAAACTATCTTGAATTTTGTCAAGGGTCAGGTCCGTGTCCAACCAATAGACATCTTCGTAAACCGCTGGATTTTCCGGTTCATAAATCCACGCATCACCGATGCGCCAAAAGCCGTCTTCGAGGCGTGCTGTCTTGGCATCTATCCGCATAAGGAATGAGTCTGATCCAGCGTACATGAAGACCACTAGGTTGTGGAGTTCGATATCCGCTTCATACTGAACGACGCGTTCCGCGTGGATCACGGATTGGCCCTTTGCATTGGATTGGCGTAACCATATCGAGGAACCCGAAAGGGTCAGCAAATGGCGGGAGCCCTGAAAGCGTACGGCCTCCAACTGTTCGAAGCGCGATAGTGCATTGGACGCGATGTGGTTGATCGTAGTGATTTGAAAGATCCCCAACATTGCGGCAATGGTCACCGGCGGCAACAGAAATTGCCACGCCGAAACCCCAGCGCCTCGCGTGACCACCAGTTCGTTTGAGCGCGTCAGTCGCCAAAAGCTTGCCATGCCAGCGAAAAGAACCGAAAACGGGAAAATCTCCTGGCACATGTAGGGAAGTTTCAGCAGCGCCATTTCCAAAACCATACCGAAATCGATGTTTGGCTTGGATGCGGAGCGGCGCATCAATTCCACCGTGTCGAACAACAAAACCAACAACATGAAGAGGGACAACAGCATCAGGAAGGCGACGATGAAATGCCGCCCGACATACAAGGAGAGAGTGGATGACAAGCGCATACGGATCACTATGCCTTCGCTGCTTCAGGTGTTGGTCGGTATTTTGGTGTCCGAACCATGAAGCAAACGCTGCCCAACAAAACGAGAAGTAAATGTGAATAGATGAGCGGAACCAAGCGCAAGTTTTTTGCCGATATGTTCTCAAGGCCGAGAGTACTGATCAGCAGGCCGACCATTAATGCGATGCTGACCAAGATCCGCTTAGTTTGAGATCGTTGACTGAAACCGCCAGAAATCAGACAGGCCAGGGCGATGAAGGTTAAAATCAGCGCTTGGAGTGGAGAGGCCAGCCGCTTGTGCCCTTCGACAACAAATTTTCCGCGGTCTTCGACTGAAATGTCCTCCTCTTCCGGGTTGAATAGCTCCGATAGATGGCGTTCTCGCGCCTCGATATGTCGGTCTGCGCCACCGACTTTTCTACCGTCGATTTCCAGGACATGTCGGTCAAAATAGAGAACTGAGAGCCGGTTCGTCTGTGGGTCAACGACCTGCCGGTTACCATCAAACATGACAACACGTGCACCGTCTTTGGTTTCGACCAGGGCGCCGCGCGCTGCCATGATTGTGAACTGGTTATTCCTGTCACCTTTGTCGTGATAGAGAATGCCATGGAGTTCTCCCTCGGGAGATCGTTCCCTGACATAAACGGTTTTGCCGTTTGGCAATTCATTGAACGCGCCTTCCTTGAGCAGGATATGCGAATAGTTGTAGCGTATATCCCATTGCATCTGCCGGAACATCCGGTAGGATTCGGGAATAAGGTATAGGTTCAGAAAGTACCCTACTCCAACCACTAAAAACGCAAGAATGACAGCGGGTTTCGCTAACGCCATCTGTCCTAGGCCAGAGGCCCGCATGACCACTAACTCACGGTCCATGATCAGTTTAGCGTAGACAAAGACAACAACGCAGAACAACGCGATGGGTAGGATGACAGGCAGGAAATTCGGTAGCATCAAGAGCGTCAGATAAACGAATGTACCGGCGGAAACGCCCCGGTTAACGATCAACTCAACTAGTCGCAGACTTTGCGATAGCCAAATGATGCAAGTGAAGCAGATGGTGACGAATACCATGCCCACGAAAAGCTGCTGGAAGACGTAGCGTGAAAATCCGTTCATGCGAGCCAGAATCCCAAATTTTACCCGCACAAAATTATAGAAAAAGTTAGAAAAATCAAGCGCTAAGGGAGGGTTCCTACGTCTAGTCAGGTATGGAATACGGCGTTTTGAACAACCGGGGAGCCTGCTATCACAATCTCAGCAAGCGTGTTGGTTTCGACAACATGATGATCAACGAAAAATTGTGTCGTAGCGAGCTTTGACGCGCGGAAAAGTCCATCATCCATGCTCAAGGCCAACCCGTGCGCCCGCGCCATTAACCACCCGCCGCTGGTGAGGGCCAATAATTTGAGGAACGGTACGGCGCTGGCTGCCACGCTACCGGGGGCATGGCCCCAGGTGTCGACGACCCAGTCAGTGGCCTTTTCCAAATCATCGATGGCACCCAAAACTCTCTTTTGCATATGCTTCAAGGCATCTTCACCGGTCTCTAGCGACATGATATCCGTGCGCATATCGGCGATCAGGCCGCGAATACTTTCGCCGTTCTCCCGTCCGATCTTACGGCCGACCAAATCGTTCGCCTGGATGCCATTGGTTCCTTCATAAATAGAGGTGATCCGCGCATCGCGATAATATTGGGCGGCGCCGGTCTCCTCGATAAAGCCCATCCCACCATGAATTTGGATCCCGGTGCTTGCGACGTCGATGCTGGTATCGCTACCCCAAGCTTTTACCACCGGCGTTAGCAGGTCGACGCGCGCCTGCGCCTTTGTCCTTCGGTCTGCGTCCGCATGGCGTTCCGCCACGTCCAACTCTGCCGCCACGTAATAGGCCAGCGCTCGTGTTGCTTCGGTTTGGGCCTTCATATCCAACAGCATGCGGCGCACGTCTGGATGTTCGATAATCGCTACCGGATCTGGCGAACCGCCATCGATCTTTCGGCTTTGGATGCGTTCACGGGCGTAGGCGAGGGCATGTTGGTAAGCTCGCTCGCTCACGCCTACGCCTTGCAGGCCGACGCTAAGGCGTTCGTTGTTCATCATCGTGAACATGTACGCGAGGCCCATATTCTCCTCGCCGACCAGATAGCCAATGGCACCGCCGTCGTCTCCATAGGACATAACGGCTGTGGGACTGGCGTTGATGCCGAGTTTGTGCTCGATGGACACGCACCGCAGGTCGTTACGGTCGCCCAAACTCCCGTCGACGTTGACCAGATACTTAGGCACCACGAATAGCGAAATGCCGCGCACGCCCGCCGGTGCGTCGGGCAGACGGGCAAGAACCATATGGATAATATTCTCAGACAAGTCATGTTCGCCAAAGGTAATGTAGATCTTAGTGCCGGAAATCCGGTAGCGATTGCCTTCGGGAACCGCCTTAGTACGCATGAGCGCCAGGTCGGTTCCGGCCTGGGGTTCGGTCAGGTTCATTGTCCCTGTCCAGATGCCGGAAATAAGTTTCTCAAGGTAGGTAGCTTTCAACTCTTCCGATCCGTGGTGACTTAGGAGTTCGACCGCACCTAGGGTTAGCATCGGATTGAGCATGAACGACAAATTCGAAGCGTGATAAATCTCAGAAACTGAGGTCGTCAGAAGCCACGGTAGGTCCTGGCCACCGTAGTTCGGATCGCAGGGGAGGCCATTCCACCCGCCTTCGATGAATTGGGTATAGGCTTCCTTGAAACCTTTTGGCGTTCGGACGACACCGTTTTCAAATACGCAACCTTCGATATCGCCGGAATGGTTCAGCGGCGACAGGATCTCTGACCCTAACTTGCCAGCTTCTTCAAGGATAGCATTGACAATGTCTGGGGTAGTCTCCTGGCATCCAGGAAGGGCGGTGACCTGATCCAAACCGACCAAGTTATTGATGACAAAACGTATATCGTCCAGAGGCGCACTGTAATCAGCCATATCCCGGTTCCCTAGTCATTTGACAGGTCAAAATAGGCCGGGTGCTCCGGGGTCGCAAGGATCGGAATGGGGAGGTTAGAGATTACGCCAGATGCTCAAGGCAGCTAACGTCACGACGCCGGCGATTGAACTGGGCAGAAGGCGACGGCCAAAGAAGAAAAACAGCGCTACCGCAACGCTCACGGCAAGGGTTCGATCGAGAATCAGCGCTTCGCTAAGCGGCGTGGAGGGGAAGAATATGGCGCGCACCATAAGGCCGCCGACCAGAGCTTGGCCGACACAGGCAAACCAGTGGAAGATTGGCGTATTGGCCTCGACCCGACTGGAAATAGCGACACCCGCTAGGCGCGTCAGGAAAGCGGCCGCAAACGCTACGCCTAAGAGGACTAAGGGATCAGTGGGGGATATGACGTTGATCATTCACCTGTCTTTTTTTTGTGCTCACCGGCCAGAAGAAACCCTGCTGTTCCGGCGCCGAGCCCGCCGATGGCCAAACCCCATTCCACCGACCACGCCATCAATGCCGGCACGGCTACGGCGCCGGCGGCGAAGGCTAGGTAGCTGCTCAAACGGCGCACCGATAACATGATCAAAACCAAATACAAGGGTGTCAGGAGCAAAAGCGCAGGTTGCATGGCATTTGGCAGAGATCGGGCCCCAAAATAGCCTGCCACAGCACCGAATAGTGCCGCAGTCAGGACCGTGACACTGAAGGCTACGAAATAACGTCGCCGCATTTTCAAAGGCACTTGTTCACTGGTTACCAAGATATGGACCCAAGTAGTGGGCGACATGAGCTGCGCAAGGGCTAAATCGGCGCCCCAGCGAATGCCAGGCCGGGTCCGCACCATAGGGATCGCCGTAACGACCATCGGCACGTTCCGGATGTTGGCGAAGGCAACGGCTATAACCATGGCCCAAACGCCACTCATAGTTACCCACATCTCGTTGAATGCCATAAGGGCCGGCATCGACCAAATCAGCAAGACCGAGGCGATCATCACCCAAAGTTCCATGTCAACGGCTTCGGTCAGCGCCCCGAAACTGGCCAGGGCGCAAAACAGACCCATCGCCGGCATCCCCAATGCGGCCTTCAAGCCGGCCCAACAGGGGCGGGTCATGCGAGGCGTATTCATAAAGGGCCTAGTCTAGCGCTTCCGCACGGGTTAGGATGGCGTGTAAAAGCACCTGGCAGCCGGCCGCGCAGTCCTCGGGCGAGGCGTTTTCGATTTCATTATGGGAGATGCCGTTCTCGCAGGGAACGAAGATCATCCCAGTCGGCGCGACACCCGCAATGTAGACTGCATCGTGCCCGGCCCCCGAAACAATATCCATATGCGCGAAACCTGCCACTTTCGCGCCCTCGCGGACGGCTTCAACACAGCCATCTTCGAAGGGCGTCGGCGGAAAATACCAGAAGTCGACGACATCGATCCGCACTTGGCTTTCGTCCGCCAACTTGGCGCAAAAGGCCTTCAATGTCTGATCCATGATGCTGAGTGTCTCATCTGCTGGATGGCGAAAATCAACAGTTAGAAAAACGCTTCCCGGAATCACGTTTCGCGAATTGGGACTGACCAGCATCTGTCCAACCGTGGCGCAGGCGTGGGGTGGATGATGGTGGCCGATCCGATTGATCTCCTGGACAATCTTTGAGGCTGCGACCAGGGCGTCGCGCCGAATTGGCATGGGGGTCGGTCCGGCATGGCTTTCCTGGCCGGTTACCGTGATTTCGTACCAGCGCTGACCTTGGGCCGCGGTAACGACGCCGATTGTCCTTTCCTCAGTTTCCAGAATTGGCCCCTGTTCAATATGCAGCTCGAAATAAGAGCCGACTTCATGGGTCCCTGGTTTTTCCGCTCCGGCATAACCGATACGTTTCAACTCGTCGCCGAAGGAAAGGCCGTCCAAGTCAGTTTTAGCCCTGATTTCGTCTAGCTCAAAGACCCCGGTGAACACACCGGAACCCATCATGGCTGGAGCGTAGCGACTACCTTCCTCGTTAGTCCAGCAGACCACCTCGATTGGAGCTTCGGTCTCAACGGCGTGATCGTTGAGCGTGCGGAGGGCCTCGAGGCCGGCGAGGACACCCAGAACGCCATCGAACCGGCCGCCCGTGGGCTGCGTGTCAAGATGACTTCCCATCATGACCGGCGCCTTTGATTGGTCCTTGCCAGGCCGGCGCGCAAAGATGTTGCCGACGGCGTCGATCGTTACGTCGCAGCCAGCTTCCTTACACCACTGAACGAATAGGTCCCGTCCTTCCTTGTCCACGTCGGTGAGCGTCAACCGGCAATTACCGCCTTTTTCCGTGGCACCGATCTTCGCCATGTCCATGAGACTGGCCCATAGACGGTCGGCGTTGATAGGAATGTTGGTCATTTGACCGGCGCGGGCTGCGGGCGGGTGAAGATCCATTTATTATCTTCCGAGAGATCGGCACGAAATTCATAACCATTCAGATTGAAGTCTTTCAGGCCCTCCGCCTTATCGACGCGGTTAGTGATCATGAACCGCGCCATTGTGCCACGGGCCTGCTTGGCGAACATGCCGATAGTCCGTGACTGACCATCCTTGATCTCCTGGAAAATCGGGGTCAATACGGGTCCCGCCAGTTCCTTTGGGCGGACGGACTTGAAGTACTCTGAGGACGCTAAATTGATCAGGGTCTTATCATTTTGATTGTCCAGCAAGGCGTTCAGTTTGTCGGTGATCCGGCTATCCCAGAAATCATACAGATTGGCGCGACGCGGCGGACTGAACTTCGCACCCATTTCCAGTCGATAGGGCTGGATCAGGTCCAACGGCCGCAGTATCCCATAAAGACCGGAAAGAATTCGCAGGTGTTTTTGAGCGAAGGTCATTTCGCGCTTGTTAAGTGTGTCGGCCTGCAGGCCCACGTAGGTGTCGCCGTTGAAAACCCAGGCGGCTTGCTTGGCATTCCCAAGGTGAAAGGGCGTTGAGAAATCCTGGTAGCGCTGATAATTCAGATCCGCCAGCGTATCGCTTAGCTTCATGGTTTGTTTAAGCTTCGCGCGGCTCATTTCCCTCGCCGTCTTTACGAGAATCTCGGTATCCTTCATGAGTTCAGGCAGCGTGTGGTCTTCGAACTTAGGCGCCGTTTCGAAGTCGAGTTTTTTCGCGGGGGAAATCACAGCAAGCATGAGCAGTCTCTGGGTTCTGGGTTACGTTCCAATTTATTCCCACCTAACATATATGGGTGGAACCAACTTAGACAACACAACGCGTAAAGGGATATCGATCATGATTAAAGTCTTCGGACTAAAAAATTGCGACACCTGTCGCAATGCACTGAAATGGCTGAAAGATTCCGGATTTATACACGAATTCCATGATATTCGTGATAATAGTATCGACGCTGATGCAGTTAGCCGATGGATCTTCGCGGTGGGTTGGGATGCCTTGTTGAACACGCGTTCCGCCACCTGGCGTGGCCTGCCCGATGAAAAAAAGGCCATTTTTAACGAACAAGCGGCCATGGAATTGATGTTGGAGAGCCCGACTTTGATTAAACGCCCGGTATTCGAATCTGGAAATCAGGTTGTTGTCGGGTTCAAGGACGCTCAGAAGGCGGTTCTGGAAAAGCAACGATGATGGCTCTGAGCTAGATGGTTCTCTCAGCCTGGGCTTGCAGCCTTTGCGGTTCTGGCCGCCATGCCGATCTGGGGAAGTGACATAATCGGCGAAGACATGACCCGCCTCGGCCGACATTCATGACATCAACCTTTAAACCCGAAAAAATTATGTAATTTTCGCAAGCCTCTCAAATGCCACTTTTGCAATTAACGGTGTGCCCATCACACCGCTAGAGACGTCATTAGTCGGACTTCAGGGCTTCTTCGAGTTTTGCGGCCTCTTTGGCATTCATCTGGTAACTGTGGTCTTCATTGGGAAAGGCGCCTGACCGAACGTCGATGACGTAGGCTTGGAACGCCTCGATCGCTACGTCCGCGACATTGCCATAGCGCTTAGCGAACTTTGGCTTAAAGGTATCGAAGGCACCAATCAGGTCGTAGCCATTGAGCATCTGGCAGGTTCCGGCGGCACCCGCGCCAATAGAAAACGTGAAGATGTCGATGGCGTCGTCGACGGCCTGTCCGACCTCATAAGGAACGGCTTCAATTTCTAATCCGATCGCTCCAGCCTCTTCAATGGCCTTGGCATTATCGATGATCTGCAGGGCGTCAGTGACCGTTTTGCCCTGCATTTTAAAGCCGCCGTGTTTGTGAACGTGATGGGGGATTAGACCCACGTGGCTCATTATCGGAACGCCCGCATCGGCTACAGCCTTAATAATGTCGAAAATCTCTCGCCCCCCCTGGAGTTTCAAGGCATCGACGCCGCTTTCCTTTATCATTCGCACCGCGTTTGTCACCGCCAGGTCCTTGGTGGCATACGAGCCATAGGGCATGGCGGTTATTGTAAAGGTATTCGGCGCGCCACGACGAACCGCGCGGGTGTGTTCGATCATCTGATCGACAGTGATAGCTAATGTGTTCTCATGACCGTAAAGTGTCATACCGAGGCTATCGCCGATACCTAGGATGTCGATCCCGGCCCGCTCCGCCCAGGCGGCGCTGAGCACCTCACCGACTGCCACCATTACCACCCGTTCGCCCGCATTTTTTTTTGCTTTAAGATCTGGGATGGTTAGTTTCTCTCGCTCCGCGTTCATCTTAAGACCCTCTTCGTGCCTTATATGTCTTACATGAAAGTCTGGAAACGAGGATGGATCAACCAGTATTGACCCAGGCATTCAACGTTCAGAGCGACCGCACGACACCATCATGCCAAGGCGCAATCACGTAGAGAGGCCCATTCATGGCGGAAAATTCAACCGCAATTAGGCCGACCTTTTAGGCTTTGCACCACGCTATGGATAGGGGATAAGGCGGTTATACGCCGTGATCGGTTCAGTATCCAAGTTGGCTTCGAAGGCCGGGTCGATAAGAGCCAGACCATGGCCCGAATTTATGTTGGCAAGCTGGTGGGGTCCAGCCCAGAAAAGCGTGTTACCAGTGCTTTGCCCCTGACGCGTGGAGACCAAGGTAAACGGCGCCAGAAGCGCGATTTGATCATCGCCGTTGATTGTGCATTTGGTGAAACAGACATGATCGATAATGTCGACGCCGTAAGAATCATTGAGGGGGAGACTACCCTATCTGCCCGCCAAGAGAGCGCAGACCAGGGGCAGCAGTTCTTTGTCAGGAAAGGAGGCCCTTTAGAGCACTGCAATGTCTGAAAGTTTATCTGTCCGGCTGACAGTGGTGGACGTTATCGCCTAACCGTCCGGCAGGACTTTCCCGGGGTTCATAATGTTCTGCGGGTCCAACGTCTGCTTGACCGCTCGCATCAGGTCCAGAGCAACGGGGTCTTTGTAGATCGCCATATCTTTCCGTTTCAGCAATCCGATGCCGTGTTCAGCGCTGACGCTGCCATCCATATCGTTGACCAGATCATGGACGATCGTCTTGAAGATATCCCACTGTTTAAGGAACAAGTCCTTATCCATGTCGAAGGGCTGGTTGACATTGTAGTGAATGTTGCCGTCACCCATGTGGCCGAAAGCGCAGATGCGGGCTGCCGGCATTTGCTCATGCACACGCTTGTTGGCCTCACGGAGGAATTCGGACACCTGGGAAATAGGTACGGAGACATCGTGCTTGATGCTGCCTGTGCCTTCATTGCGTTGCGCTTCGGGCACGCCTTCGCGCAATCCCCAAAGAGCGGCGCATTGTGCCTCCGATTGGGCAACGACGGCATCGATAATAACTTCGTCTTCCAACGCCAAATCTAGGATCGCTTCTAGGGCGTCGCGGGCGGTGTCGTCATCGCTGAGGCTGGTAATCTCAATCAACACGTAGGCGGGGTAAGTGCCAGCTAAGGGATTTGTGGCATCTTCGATGTTGTCGAGGACAATTTGCAACGAGGTCTCATTAAAATATTCAAACGCTGAGACCATATTGCCGAGGCCCGAATTGGCGCGAGTAAACAATGCCAGTATTGCTTCCGCACTTGATGCGCCGATAAAAGCCATCTCCCGTCGTTTCGGTTTCGGAAACAGTTTGAGGACAGCGCCGGTGATGATTCCTAGCGTCCCTTCGCCTCCGATGAACAAATGTTTCAGGTCGTAGCCCGTGTTGTCCTTGCGGAGCCGGGTCATGTCGTTCCAAATTCTCCCGTCGGGCAAGACCACTTCCAATCCCAGCACAAGATCGCGGGCATTGCCGTATCGCAATACCTGAACGCCACCGGCGTTGGTGGACAAGTTGCCGCCGATGCGACAGCTTCCTTCAGCGCCAAGGCTCAAGGGGAACAGGCGATCAACGTCGTTGGCGGCTGCTTGGATGTCCGCCAAGATCACGCCGGCGTCGACGCTCATGGTATTGTCTACGGGGTCGATATCGCGAATTTCATTCATGCGGTGTGTGGTGAGCAGGACGCCACCGTTTGGAACACCGGCGCCAACCAATCCAGTGTTTCCGCCGTGCGCGACGATGGGAAGGCCAGAGGCATTGCATACCCCGACAATATCCGCAACTTGCTGAGTTGTCTCCGGGCTAACGACAAGGTCGCAATGACCATTCCATAGGCCCCGCATTTCCGAAATGTGTGGCTGTATATCGTCGGGCTGGTCAAGCCAACCTTTGTCGCCGACGATCTGACGAATTTTATCGAATGCTTCCGAACTGGTCATCATACCCTTGATTTAATGATGCGGGGCTGGTGATGGCAACCGCGATCATTTCGAAAATCTAGGCCTCTTCGTTCGTCAAAACTCTCCAGATTGCCGAAGCGCGCGAATGGCTTCCGCCACACATCGGCAATCGGCAACGGCGGTGTGGGGATAACCAGGCGGTTCACAACCAAGTTCCGTCGGAAGTTTGCTGCTGGTGTAAGTGCTGATAGGTTTTCCAATAAATTGGCTAATGGCGAGATTAAAGTTAATGAAACGCTCTGGTTGAGACAGGAATGGGATACCGATCCGCTCACAATTCAATCGCAAGTGTTCTCCGTTGCCGCCATGTGAGTAAAATTTCATGGATACGTTGTTGAGGTGTTCCTGCATCCTTTCCTGCGCGGTGGCGAGCGCTCCGCCTTTGGAATCGACGGTCGCTTGGCTGATCCCAGTCAAATTGGTGAAATACGCACTCAATGTTTGATTCAAAATCGGCCGGAAATAAACTTGAAAGTGATTGGTCTCTGTAAGTGCCACGTCACCGGACACGGTGACCAAGCCAAGTTCCACCACTTCGCGGAATTCTCCGGGGCCGGACCATCCACGCGCCCTCCCACGAGGTCCATTCCATGTCGAGATTTGCGATCTGCGGTTCTTGTCCCATTTGGGTGTTAATTCCTCTCGGCGGCCCGTTTGAGCCGGTCATTTATGGCCTGTCCAAGTCCATATTCGGGAATAGGGGCGACGGCGATGCTCGCGTACGTTCCGTTATCGAGGTGGCGAAGCATTGCGAACAGATTTGCGGCAGCCTCTGTCAAATTACCATCGGGGCTTAGATTAAGTATCGCCTCTCTGGCGTTGTCGCCAAACCCCAGCAAAGCCTCTCCAGGTTCTGCGATTGTTGCATTGATCCGAAGCGGCGTGGCTGGGGCGTAGTGGCGAGTCATCATACCCGGTGAACGCGGTGCGGTATCGTCACTGCCGGCGACGGCCAGTGTTCCGAGATAACCGGCCAAATCCTCGCGGGTGATTCCACCTGGCCGAAGCAGTGAGGCCATCGGTTCCGATAGATCGACGACGGTTGACTCTAATCCAACGCCACAGGGGCCACCGTCGAGAATGAGGCTCGGTCCTTTATCGCTTGGTGCAGGTAACGATTGCGCCACATGTTCGGCCGTTGTCGGGCTGATTTCGCCAGATCTATTGGCGCTTGGCGCGGCGATCGGACATTGCGCTACGGTCAGGAGCTTTCTAGCCAGTTCGTTGTCCGGTAGGCGTAGTGCAATTGTATTCAATCCGGCGCTGACCAGGAACGATAAGCCCGCATCCGCGCGACGCGGCAGCACGATCGACAACGGACCGGGCCAGAAGGCATTGGCGATCTCCTCCGCCCGGTCATCAAATTGCGCTAGACGCCGGGCATCCCCCATGGAAGGAACATGGACTATCAATGGATTAAATCGGGGACGGTTCTTGGCCGCGAAAATCTGTGCCACCGCGTGGTCGTTCCGGGCGTTGGCACCCAGGCCATAGACCGTCTCCGTGGGAAACGCGACCAGCCCGCCCTCTGCGATTACCCGGGCGGTTCGTTCAATACCCGCGTTATCTGCGTTGACGATGATCGACGGAAAGGACGTGGAACTCACAAAGTTAAGCCACTAAGAACATCATCGGAGGCAGCGATGAAATGGGGGTTTTCAAAGCCAGGCTTGCCATAGGTAAGTTCATCGCCATTGGCTCGACGTACCTGACCTCCCGCGAATTGCAATACGCCGTGCCCCGCTGCCGTGTCCCATTCCATGGTTCGTCCGAAGCGCGGATAAATGTCTGCAATGCCTTCGGCGACCCGACAGAACTTCAGGGAGCTACCGGCGCCGATCTCTTCGTTGATGTTCAATTCCATGAGGAAATCGTCTACTTCCGGGGTGCGGTGGGAACGGCTGACCATTGCGGTCAGGCCGGCATCGGGTTGTGGGCGGCAGGCAATGGTCTCCCATGCACCGCCGTCCTGAATGAGATAAGCGCCAGCTCCGTATCCGACGAAGGTGGTTCCCTGGGCGGGAAGATGCACCACGCCTAGGACCGGATTGTGATGTTCAATAAGGGCGATGTTGACCGTGAATTCGCCATTGCGGTTGATGAACTCCTTGGTGCCATCCAATGGATCGACGAGCCAAAATGGTTTTTTGTCTACCGACGGAATGTGGCCGGCCGAAGCCGCTTCTTCGCTGACCACCGGGAAGGCGCGTGCAATTTCCGTGTCGATGGCCGTCAAGATCACGTCCTCGGCTGCCTGGTCGGCGACGGTCACCGGCGAGAGGTCATCCTTTGTATCAACGGTAAAATCGGTCGCATAGATCGTCATGATGGCCTCTCCGGCCCTACCCGCGATGTCCACGACCTGTTCAGCAAGACCTTTTTCATTGGTCAGCAAGGTACGATACCCCTGTTATTGGAGATCGTCGAAGGAGACGGATTCCGTGACGAATCGCCACGCCTTGAAACTATCCGACCAATGGTGGGCCGCCAAGCCGGCTTTCTGTTTGAGCCGTCCGACAAAAATCGCCGGATCAGGCAATTGGTCCCATACCGAAGGCAGGAACAGGGCGCGCCGCTTTCCATCGGCGATCACCAATCCGTCTACGTTTGGTCGCAATTGCGCCATGAATTCCTGTTCGGATTGAAATATTAACGGGCTTTGGGAGCTTAACACGGAGATGGATAGTTGCAGCTCATTTCGTTCTATTGGCGCCAGTGGCGGAAATCTTGGGTCTTTGAAAGCGGCCTGGAAGGCATTGGCGGAAATGTCAGCCACCAGCGGACGGTGTGCTTCGGGCGAACCGATGCAGCCCCTGAGTTTACCGCTCCGCGTCAACGTAATGAAACATGCACCTGTCTGGCGTAGTTCCGGCGCATATTTATTCAAGTCCACGGGGATCGGCTGGCTGTGCTTGAGCCCATGGTCAATGGAGGCTGCGGCCATAAGGACCAACGTAAACCCATGTTCATCCAGAAGCGCCTTGGTCGCGGCGCCAAAATCCGTCTCACCATCAAGGGCTGGTGCGACGGGTACTGGCGTGACGGGTTTCGTTTTTTTGCGAACGGTCTTTCCCCATACCATCTTGGCCGTTCGTGATGGCACGGTTTCGTCAAAAAACAGCCACGATCCATAACCGACCACTCGATTTTTCGGCCCTGCCGTATCGCCGGAATTGCGAAGGTCTACCATTTCCACCGACATTTTTCGTTCTTTGGCTACCACCAAAAGACCACCTATGGGAAATCTCCCGCAGGCGCCTTGATGGGTTATCTGCGCGGGCGCCAAATCTAGAATCGCTTGGCTGGTTTTGGCGTCGGTTGCGCGCGCACTTTCGTAATCCAAATAGTGGCTGAGGTCAGAGCTGACGACGATCAGTGTTTCGCTGCCGCCCCACAAGTGGTTGAGCACCTCGGCCACAGATTCCGGACTGGCCTGGCCGACGACGATCGGTAGTAAGGTGAAATCATCCAGCACCCGTTGGAGAAATGGCAGATGGACTTCCAGGCTATGCTCCATTTCATGGGTGGGGTCAAAAACTTCCACTTGTGGGAACGTCAAGGCACGGTCCCTGAGCGCTGCATCGATGGGAATTTCACCGAGCGGCGTGGCGAAGGCATCGGCGCTGGAGAGTGCCAAGCCTTGAACGGCGACACGATGGCAGGGGCCCAACAGGACAACCCGCTTGATCACATCCTTGACCAGCTCCAGGCGTTTATAGGCGGTGGCCGCGATCGGGCCAGAGTAGATAAACCCGGCATGTGGTGCGATGAGCGCCTTTGGCACCCGGGCGTCGCCTTTGTCCGCGTCCGCTAAATAGGTGTCGAGATTGGCACCCAGTTCGATGGCGGTGTCGGAATAAAATTGTCCTGCGACAGCTGGTTTACGGATCGCGTTCATGGGTGAAGACCAATGCGTATTGTTTGTCTCAATAGGCGGAGTGTAGCCCGAATTTATGTGGCATTTCCATGCCGCATCGGCCTTGCGGCCGACGAGATGTAGTAAAATCTCAGATGCGAACGGTCATGCCGTCGGCTAATGAACGTCGATAGGCCAATAAGGCCGGGATGATGCTGGCCAACGCGCCGGATGCCAGCACCAGACCAAGGATCAGCCATTCGCGAAGCTGAGGCATGTCGATGGGGATAAACAACCCGAGTTGCGTTTCCACGACCGGCTGCACGATAATCATAGCCGAGTACAGTAGGGCTAGACCCAATAAACAGCCAAGGGCGGCGATGAACATGGCTTCGATCAGGAACATGGCCCCGATGTGAATCGGTTGGGCCCCGATCGCCCTGAGGACAGCCATTTCCCGGCGCCGTTCGTTGAGACTTGCCAGCATCATTGTCAGCATGCCCAACAAGCCGCCGGCGACAACCAGGATGGCGATCACCCCCAAAGCGGCCTCGGCGGTGTCCATCAATCCCCAGAGTTCCTGCAAGGCAACGCCGGGAAAAATTGCCAGAAGCGGTTCGCGGCGGAAGTTGTTGATCTCACGAAGTGCGCGAAAGGCGTTGAGGCGGGAATTCAGACCGACCATGAAAGCGGTAATAGAACGGGGCGTAAGGTCCATCTTGCGGACCGCCTCGGCATCCATGCTCATGCCCGGTACCCGCGAGCCGCCCTTCCAGTCGACATGGATCGCGGTGATGCCTTCGACGCTGACATGAACAGTCCGGTCGACGGGGGTGCCCGTGGGTTTCAGAATGCCGGACACAGTGAACGGTTTGTCATCGTGTTTTGCAAAACCTGCCGTGCCTAGGCCGTGGGCGATCACGATCTTATCGCCTATTTTGTATCCGAGATTTCGCGCCACCTCGGCGCCTAAAACGGTTTCGAAGACATCTTCGAACGGCTTTCCATCCCGAAACCGCAGTTGGCGTTTTTGGCTGTAGCGGTAGTGTTTGAAGTACGCTTCGCTGGTGCCCATGACCCGAAAGCCGCGATGCGAATCACCTAACGAAATAGGAATGGTCCACTTGATGTCTTTACGTGCGGCGACGATCTGGTAGCTGCGCCAGGTAATGTTGTTAGTCGCATTACCGATGCGGAAGACGGAATAGAGCAGCAATTGAATGGAGCCGCTGCGCGCACCGACGATCAGATCGGTGCCGGAGATTGTGTTGGCGAAGCTGAGTTTTGCATCCTGTCGGACCTTTTCGACGCCGAGCAGCAGCATGACGCTGAGTGCGATGGCGAACACGGTTAGGAAAACGGTCAGCCGCCGGTTAATCAAGCTGCAAACGGAAATGTTGATAATGGCAGCGAGCGTCGTCATGTCATCGCACCATTGATGTCGGTCAAGGTGACTTGCCGGTCGAACCGCGTGGCCAGGCTGGGATCATGGCTGACAAATAGAAGCGCCGCATCGTTAGCCGTGATTTCCTCAAACATCAGATCCATGAAGGTCGTGCGGACTGCGTGATCAAGGGCCGATGTCGGCTCATCGGCAATAACCAACGGCGGCGCGCCGATCAGGGCGCGGGCAACGGCAATCCGTTGTTGCTGTCCGGTGCTGAATGCCGATGCGGGACGGGCCGCGACCATGTTCGCATCCAGGTTCATGTGTCTGAGAAGCCGTCGGGCCTCGTTTTTCACGCTTTCTGATCTTTGTTGTGCGGCCGCCTTGCGCCGTTGCGAAAACCGGCAAGGCAGAATCACATTGTCCATTGGCGAGAGGTAGGAGATCAGATTGAACATCTGAAAAACGAATCCGATGTGATCGGCACGGAACCGATCTCGGCCGGCGCCATTCAGGTCACCAAGGCGGACACCATTAACAGTCACACGACCGGTCTCTGGAACCGTCACGCCGCCTAAGATATTGAGAAGGGTGGTTTTACCGCTACCGCTTGGGCCTTCCAGAAAGACGCGTTCCCCTGCACGAACCTCGAACGCGGGGATATCAAGGACAAGCGGCGCGTCGCGGTGCCATCGAAACCGCACATCGCTCAATTCGATCATCGCGGCGCTCAAGTTGTCAGCCCCTCCGTTCGACGATTTTTAGAATTTCAAGCGCGTCGCCTTTGCTGTCAACTCTGTAACCCCTTGGCCCTTGCTCGTTATCCAGCGCGCCACAAGCTCATGGGCGGAGGGGAAAACCTTGAAAAACTCAACTTCGGCTCCGGTCAACTTCTTGGGGTGGTCGCAATGGAAATGATAGTGGGCCGTGAATTCCGAGTGGATTTCGCCGTCGGCATGTTTGTCATGCTCTTTGTGTTCGTTGTGTTTATGTTCGTTTTGCTTGGCATGTTTCTCGTGTTTGTGGTCGTGAGCATGCTCGTCCTTGTCACTCTCCAGAAGGGCCGAGGCTACTTCGGTTTTTTTCATATGGCAGTCGGCTTCTGACGTGAGCCTGATCAAGCGTTTCGCTTCCTTTAATTTCTCAGCGGCCGCCACGACGGCTTTTCTTTCACTGTCGGTTCTTGCGGCATGCTCGAAGCCCACAGCGTCCGCACCAGGGATAACCAACTCAATTTCGACCTCGTTACCTTCGATGGCAATCGAGAGCTGGCCAACGCCGTGTTCGTGGGCGCGTTCCGAGGCTTCGAGCGGTGTGGCAAGGAAAACGGCGAGCACCGTCATGGGGGTCAGGAGGATCGGGTGCTGAAGCATCGATATGGGTGGCATGAAGGCCCTCCGAAATGAGTAATTGAAAAAAATGTTATATTATTACAATTCACCCAACGGCAACCATAAATGCAATTAAATTATGGTTTAAGGATCGAAATGAGGAGGAGGTATAGACATCTACCTTTACAATTTATTTCTCGTAAGGTTCGACCTTCCCCCCTTTTAGTGTATAGGCGGTGTCGATACCTGCAGTGCCGTCTACGTAGGTCAGCGACTGGTTGGTGGACTTGATTGTCATCCGCCCAGTGATCCAAACCGGTTCATAAAGATTGGTCGACGTATAAGCTTCCTTCAGGGTCACGTATACAATCTGATTGGCGGGCGGCGGTGGGACGTGAATACACGCGCCGACATAGGGCACCAACAGGAGTTCCTTCACGCCCGTGTCCTTGTGCTCCAACGGCAGGGCATAACCCGGAATACGGATAATCTGACCATCCAATTCCGCATTGGTCATCTTGTTGCGTTTGCTGATTTCCTGTTCTAGACGGGCGTACTCGACGATGTAGTCATCCACACTTAAGCCTTGTCGGGTCAACCTTTCGCGGATTTCTATTTCGTCTTCGAATGCCTCGTTGACCTCGGATAGAAACCCGCGGCGTTTCATGTCACGGATACCCACCAAGATTTCGAAATCGGTTCGTTGGTCCATGGTCAGAGCCGTGAAGGGATTGTCTAGAGCCGCCATTTGGGGGACCAGGTTATCCCATTCAATGTTAAGCGTGTTATCCACCGCGTTAGCCGGCAGGGCTAGGATGGAAATAAGGAGAAAAACGGTGAATCGAACAATGGACATGGGTGTTAGTCTCCCTTGTTAGCCCGCCTAGAATATATGTTTGTACGGGTTCGAATTCGAGCCAGAAAGCAGGTAATGGCCGCATTAAAAATTTTCCGTTTGCGTGACATCACAAGATGGATACGTTGCATGTGGTGGCCGATGGGAGGACCCGCATGAACGAGCCAATCGCAAATGAAAGTTCCGTTTCATCAAAAAAGGCGCAGCCATCCTTTTGCGAGGCCGCTTACTATTGGGTGAAACTGGGGTTCACCAGTTTTGGCGGCCCTGCGGGCCAAATTGCCATGATGCAATCAGAATGCGTCGATAAACGTGGTTGGATTGGCCAAGGCGAATTCCTGCGCGGGTTGAACTACGCCATGCTGCTGCCGGGGCCTGAGGCCCAACAGTTGGCGGCCTATATCGGATGGCGCTTGCATGGGGTGCGCGGCGCATTGTTTGCCGGCACCGCATTCATCGTACCGGGAATGGTGTTTATGATGGTTCTCGCTTGGGTTGCCGCGTCTCAGGGCGACAGCACGCTGGTAAAAGCACTGTTTGAGGGCGTCAAACCGGTGGTCGTCGCGATCATTATTTACGCACTTTGGCGAATTGGTTCGAAAGCCTGCAATACGGCGTTGGCGATCGGTCTGGCCATCGCCGCCTTTGCCGCTATCAAATTTGGCGGGATCGCATTTCCCATCGTTGTATTGACCGCAGGCTTATTCGGCGTGGTTCTGTCTGGCACATCCTGGGGACAGTTTGCAGGCGAGACCCATGGTAGGCCGACAGACGACGCGGCGGCGTTGAGTTTCAAAGTCGCTGATGTCATCCGGCGTTGGGGCACGGTGTCGCTGTGGACCTTAGCCGTCGGTGGGATACCTTGCGCCCTGGCCCTGATTGTGTTCGGTACCACGCCGTACGCTGATGTCATTAAATTATTCACCACGGCTGCGTTCGTGACGTTCGGCGGCGCCTATGCGGTCTTACCGTACATCGCCGACGCCGGCGTTAATATTTATGGATGGCTAACACCGCCGGAGATGATCAACGGCCTTGCGTTGGCCGAAACCACACCGGGACCGTTGATCCTGGTGACTACGTATGTGGGTTTTTTCGCCGGTTGGAAAGCGGCGGGTTTGGGAGCCGCCGTGTTGGCGGCTAGCCTGACTACTTTGGTCACCTTCTTGCCGTCGTTCTTGTTCATCATTGCCGGTGCGCCCTACATCGAGGACCTGCAGGCGCGAGCATGGGCTCGAAATGCCCTGGGTGCGATCACCGCCGCCGTGGTCGGGGTGATTTTCAATTTGGCCGTCTTTTTCGGAGAGACGGCCTTGGTTCAGGCCGGCGGGCCGCATTGGATCAATATTATCGCCGCGCTTGTAGCTTTCGTCTTGCTGTTCAAGGGTTGGGTGAGTGTGCCGCTGATGGTGGCGCTGGGGGCCGGATTTGGGGTAGTGACGCATCTTGCGTTCTGAGGCCAGGCGCGCTTGACTTAGGCGCGGTCGATTTGGGCCGTAGCAAACAATAAAGCAGGAATTCAGGGGTGTTGGACGCAATCATCGTCGGGGCCGGACCGGCTGGTCTGGTCTGCGCCATGCATTTGGCTAAGGCGGGGCTAAACGCTGTGGTCTTGGAGGCCGACCCCGAAATTTCAAAGAATCTGCGGGGTTCGACTTTTCATCCTTCATCCTTGGATATGTTGGAGACCGCGTTCGGTGCCGCGGCGCCATTGATTGAACGGGGTCTTGTTGCACCCACCGTCCAATACCGCCGCCATGGCGAGGGCAAGATCGCCGAGTTCGATTTCGCCGACATCGCTGACCTGACCAACCATCCTTATCGGGTTCAGGCGGAGCAATACAAACTCTGTCAGATCCTGAACGAGATGTTAGCGAACTATCCAAACGTTGAGGTGCGGTTTTCTTCTCGTGTTCGTACCCTGACCCAGGACGTGGGTGGAGTTACGGTCAACCTGGAGGACGGGGAAGCCTTGCGGGCCGGGTATCTGGTTGGCGCGGATGGTGCCAACAGCGTTGTCCGGCAGACATTGGACATTCCGTTTGAAGGGTTTACCTGGCCGGAGCGCTTTCTGGTCGTCAGCACGCCCTTCGATTTCATCTCGGTGTTTCCGGACCTGTCATCGGTAAGCTATGTGGCCGATGCGAAAGAATGGTATTTCCTGCTTCAGATTCCAGATGGCCTTTGGCGGTGCATGTTCCCGACGCGGGCGGAAGAGGCGGATAATGACATCCTCTCTGATTCCTGCGTCCAGGCCCGGATGACACGCATCCATAACCCGGGCGCGCCTTACAACGTAGTTCACAAGACCCTTTATAACGTGCACCAAAGGGTTGCTGATACATATCGGGTCGGGCGCATTCTGCTGACCGGGGATGCGGCGCACATCAACAATCCGCTGGGCGGCATGGGGATGAACGGAGGCATCCATGATTCCTTTAATCTGGCGGAGAAGTTGGTTCCTGTTTTGCGCGGCGACGCCGACCCCTCGGCCTTGGACCGGTATGACGAAGAACGCCGGGGCGTTGCCATGGAATATGTCCAGCGTATTTCCATTCAAAACAAAAAGGATTTGGAATCGGACGATCCAGCCGATCAGTTAGCGTTCCGTGACCGACTGTTGGCGGCGGAGGGGAATACGGCGAAACGGCGAGAGCTGCTGCTGCGCCTCTCTATGCTGGCGAGCCTAGGGAAGACCATTTAAACGTTCAGGCAGGCACCTCGCCACCGGCTGTGGTTCGGTGCATCTTGCGAGGCATGTCCTCGGTGTAGTCGCGCACGGCGTAATGCATTACGCTGCGATTGTCCCAGATTAGCACATCGCCGGGTTGCCAACGGTGTCGGTAGATGTTCTCAGGATGGATTGCTGCCGAATATAGGACATCAAGGATCGCCTTGCTCTCTTCATCGGTCATGCCCTCGATTCCGATGGTGAAGTGCGGGTTCACGAAAAGGGATTTTTTGCCCGATTCTGGATGGGTACGGACGATAGGGTGGGCGTGGGGCGGTTTAATTTCCGATGGATCAATCTTCCGCGCATCACTCGATTGAAGGCTGCGTTCATAGGTTGCCATGCCGCTGTGCAGGGCCTTCAACGGTGCGACCAGGGCCTTCATTCCATCCGATAGGCCTTCATAGGCCGCCACCATGTTGCAGAACATCGTGTCGCCATGGCCATCTGGGGTGGTTAGCGCGTGGAGGCATGACGCTGCCGGAGGAACCTCCGAGTGGGATATGTCTGAATGCCAATAGTCGTTAGGCGCCCCGGGTTGGCCCGGTTTGTTCTCAAGAATCAGTACGGTATCGAATCCGTCAACAGTGGCACGTGTTTTCAGGGGATGAGGTTCAGCAGGACCGAAATGTTCTGTGAAGGCAACCTGCGCTGCTGGTTCCAGGTCCTGTTTTGGAAACACCAACACATGAGACTGGTGATAGGTGTCGCGGATGACACCCATCTCGTTGCCGTCCACCTTGTTAAGATTTACGCCCTGTATTTCCGAACCCAGCGCGCCGCAAAGAGCTTTGATCTGCATGCTTCTCCCCTTTCGAGGTGCAAATCTTAACGTGTCTTCGAAACCGATACAACGGCTCGGCTTCGTGATATGATGGCGTTATGAATGTGACTGTGCATCCCGCAGCCGAGGATTTTTCCAACGATTTTCCCGGTCGCTATTGGCATCGGCTTGATGACGGCCGGGTGCAGTGCGATCTGTGTCCTCGGTTCTGCAAGCTTCAAGAAGGACAGCGGGGTCTGTGCTTCGTGCGCGCCTGCGGGCCTAACGGCATGGTGCTAACGACCTATGGGCGTTCGTCTGGTTTTTGCATCGACCCTATTGAAAAGAAGCCGCTCAACCACTTTCTTCCCGGCACGCCAATCCTTAGTTTTGGGACAGCCGGCTGTAACCTGACGTGTAAATTCTGCCAGAACTGGAGTATATCGAAGGCGCGGGAATTCGATAAACTCCAAGATCAAGCGTCGCCGACTGCCATCGCCCAGGCTGCTGTGCAAACCAAGTGCCGGTCCGTCGCTTATACTTACAATGACCCTGTGATTTTTTTGGAATACGCTGTAGACACGGCCAAGGCGTGCCGCGAGCGTGGCATTAAAAATGTCGCCGTAACGGCGGGTTACATCTGTCCCGATCCGCGTGCCGAGTTCTACAAGTGGATGGACGCGGCTAACGTGGATTTGAAGGCCTTCACGGAAAAATTTTATAAGGAACTCTGCACCTCACAGCTGTTCAAGGTTTTAGATACGCTTAAGTACCTAAAGCACGAAACCGACGTGTGGTTTGAGATCACGGACTTGATTATTCCAGGCGAGAATGATTCTGAGAAAGAGATCGACGAAATGACGTCCTGGGTGGTCAAGCACCTGGGCCCGGACGTGCCCATGCATTTTAGTGCCTTCCACCCCGACTGGAAGATGATGGACAAACCGCGCACCCCTAAATCGACTCTGGCGCGTGCACGGGAGATCGCGTTGGCCAATGGTGTCCGCTATGCCTATACGGGCAATGTCCATGACTTTGATGGGCACAGTACCTACTGCCACGCCTGTAACCACCGCCTCATCGGCCGGGATTGGTATGAACTCTCAGATTGGAACATTCGTTTCGACGGCAACTATTCGGGCAATTGCAGTAACTGCGGCTCGCCGGTGGCCGGTGTGTTCGAGGAAACTCGCGGCGATTGGGGGCGCAAACGGGTTCCCGTGCGATTCCGTAAAAAGGCTGTCGCGTGAGCCGTGACTTCGTTCGCCCATCTTGATAAAACTTCTCGCCAACTGGAGAATTCGCCCCGGCATTCGTAGGCAAGCATGAACAAAAAATGGTTGGCCCTGGCGCTCAAGGTCGCGGTGTCCGGCGGGCTGATATGGTATTTGATCGACAGCATCGATCTTGAGGCGGCTGGACGTCGCATCATTCAGGTCGACCCAATCATGTTGGTTGGCGCGGCGTCCCTGCTGTTGTTCCAAATGATCATCGGGGGGGTTCGCTGGAACACGGTATTGAAGGGGATCGGCATCGGTTTGCCGTTCTGGGAAACCGTGCGCTTATTTTATATCGGGACCTTCTTTAACCAGGCGCTGCCCGGCGGCACCGGCGGCGACGTGGTGCGGGTGTACATGGTGTTCAAAGCCGATTGGGGACTTCGCGGGGCACTCAACGGGGTGATCTTGGAGCGCGTTGCGACGGTGCTTGCGCTGGTCATGCTGGTGGTTGGGATGCTGCCTTTTTTCGTCTCCAATCTGGAGGCGGAGGGGCGGGCTTGGATTATCCCGTCAGTGGCCGTGGTCAGCGCCGCAGCGGCCTGTGGCCTGGTAGTGTTGTGCCTACTAGACCGACTCCCCAGTGGTTTGCGTCGCTGGCGAGTGGTGCGTGGGCTCGGCAACCTGGCCGATGACGCGCGGGCGGTTTTCCTGAGACCCGGTGTGGCTCTGCCCGCATTAATTTGGAGCGCGCTTGGTCATGCGAACATCGCGTTCGCGGTCTATATCCTCGCCCTTGGATTGAACTTGGACATCACGGCCTTCGACAGCATCGTCCTCATGCCACCCGTGCTGCTTGCCATGACCATTCCGGTGTCTATCGGCGCCTGGGGTGTGCGGGAGAACGCCATGGTGGTGGCATTCGGTCTGATCGGCGTCAGCGCCGAGGCGGCGACGGTGTTGGGGGTTTTACTGGGGCTGGTGGGTCTGGCGGTGGCGATCCCGGGCGGCATCCTGTGGTTGTTCGGACGAAAACGGGGTGGACCGTCCCTAGCAGACGTCGAGGCGGAATTAGCGTTGGCTGAACCGAAGGAATGCTGACCTCGATCAAAACTGCGCCGTACCATGATTGCCCGCAGGCGCGAAATTTCTTGAAACCGGAGCCCGGAGCGCCTTTTCTTCCGGATCTGAATACACACATTACGAAACACGCGACCAATTCTAGGTACACGCGCTATTACGGAGGAACCCATGAAAATCTCGTTCGCCAATCTTAGCCAACCGACTAGCGGCGCAGTTGTAATCTTCGCGCTGCAGGGGCGCAAGCTGACCGACTCCGCGCAGCAGCTTGATAAGGCGACCAAAGGTTCAATCGGCCGCGCGATGAAGGCCAGCCGTTTTAATGGGAAGAAGGGGCAAACCCTGCATATCCTGGCCCCCGAGCGCTCGAAACTTGGCCGCGTCCTGCTGATCGGCCTGGGGAAGCCAAAGGATCTGGATGACCAGGTCTGGCAGCGTGCCGGGGGCGCTGCCTACGCGGGGCTGGCCAGCACGGGGATGAGCACGGTGAGTGTCCTTTTGGACGGGATCGACGGGTCTTCTGTGAAAGCCGGAGACGCCGCCGCCAACCTGGCCTACGGCGCCAATCTCCGATCCTATCGTTTTGACAAATACAAGACCCAGCTGAAGGATAACGCGAAGCCCAGCGTCAAAACCATGAAGGTGCTCAGTCGAGCCACCGGGGCGGCCCGCAAGGCCTACATCCCTTTGTCGAAGATTGCAGACGGTGTCGTAATGACCCGGGATCTGGTATCGGAGCCGCCGAACGTGCTTTATCCGGAAACCCTGGCTAACCGGTGCAAGGAACTTACTAAGCTTGGTGTTAAAGTTCAGATTTTGGGTGAGGCGCAGATGAAGCGCCTCGGTATGGGCGCGCTGTTGGGTGTTGGTCAGGGCTCCATACGAGAGAGCAAGATGGTGGTCATGCAATGGAATGGAGGTGCCGCCAAGGACCAGCCCG